>Ga0307512_10000019_pt1 | contig 157748 bp, 161 predicted proteins | sample 14_EM_MG_FD_200267 | JGI IMG/M metagenome (GOLD analysis project Ga0307512, IMG submission 200267) | Populus trichocarpa ectomycorrhiza microbial communities from riparian zone in the Pacific Northwest, United States - 14_EM | ecosystem: Host-associated > Plants > Roots > Unclassified... | reverse complement strand
CAGTTCTAAGAAAGACTCACCACCGCTGCCAATCAACTGCGACAATCAGGGTGCTCTCACTCTTATCACCACGGGAATCATCAAAGCTCGAACTAAGCACATCGACGTTTGCTATCACAACAGTCGAGACCTGCATAGACGACGAATAGTCAACTACTCCTACGTACACACGAACGAGAATGTGGCAGACATACTAACCAAGGCCTTGACGAAGGATAAGCACGAGAAATTCACAAAGGCGATGGGGCTATGGTAATAGAGGTCGATTTAAGGTTGGATTTAAGGTTGTTTCACTTTTCCTTTTTTGGGCACGCGGATTTCCTTGTCTCTCTATGGATGGCCATCCTCAGGCTACGGTAGTACTCTTTCCCTGCTCACTCTCGCAGGGTTCTAAGGAGGCTACTATGGAAATCACAAGTTGCGCATCATGTTTGTTTGTTTGTTTTCTTGCTCCACAGAGCGTAGCAAGAGGGGGGAGTGTTGCATATACAGGTCTCAGCCGGAGATGAGCCTCGTATGGCCGGAGCGGAGATGTCTTGTATGGCCGGAGCGGAGGTGTCTCGTATGGCCGGAGACGGTGATGTCTTGTATGGCCGGAGATGACTGTTGACTCTGATACGGGCTGATGGCATTCAGCCGTACTTGCACTCTCATATATATTGGCCTTGTGGCCCTCTTAGATAGAACATTATTAAGCTTCTAGAAATCAGTATTTCAATACCTCCAGTTTGACGTCATCCGCGTGCTCTCCCGTGCGCCAAGTCTTCTTATCAATCCCACCTCACCTCACCTCCCCCACCTTCCCAGCGCAACCACAACAATGGCACCCAAACGCGTATTTCTCCCTCCTTCTCCCTCAATTCCTGCTAACAACTCTAGATCCACTTCACCGCGCACGGCGGCCGAGTCCAAGGCGTTTTCTTCCGCGCACACACGGTTTCCTCAGCGACCAAGCACTCTCTAACGGGATGGGTTCGCAACCTCCCCTCCGGGACTGCGGTCGAAGGACAAGTTCAAGGCCCCGAGGAGAAGCTGAGGGAGTTTTTGAAGGAGGTTGATAAGGGACCGCCGAATTCGCATGTAGTTCGGCTGGATCAGAAGGAGATCCCGCTTAAGGAGGGGGAGGAGAGGTTTCGGAAGGTAAAGAGTTATGAGACGCCGCCGGAGCATTAGGGGGTAGTGTTGGAGCAAGGAGGAGAGCAGGCGTGTGATAATACCAAAGGAAAGTGGTGATTTTTATCAATGCCAAAACACGCCATCACGATCTATCGAAAGCAAAGTACGCCCATAACCCACAAACGCCCAAACACACCCAGAAATAGAATAAAAGAAGCATCCCCCCTACTCTTTCACCTGCGCCTTCTCAGCAATCTTAGTCAGCTCCTCCCTATCCCAACCCGTCTGCTTGATCCATTCCAACTCTTTCGTAGGATGCGGCACCTCACTCGGCCACTCGGCAGCATACGGGTTCATGTCCGTCTGCTTCAGATTTGCCAATGTGTGATTCACCTCTCTGTGCTTCGCTTCGTCGGCTCTTATTTGCATCAATAGGTCCTTGACGTTATCCTGTCCTGGCTTCAGTTGGAAGTAGTCTTTCGCAATCTGTTTTAAATTCGTGAGTATAATAAACTACAGAGCAGTGCGGGTGAATTTCTTACCTGTGGAGCATCCATATTCTCCCACTTCGGCAGCTTCCCAGCCTCCAAATCTGCGATAGTCCGCGTATACGTGATCACCGCTTCCTCCTCAAGGTACCCCACGAAGCGGTGGCACGTCTTCGGTGAAACCAGGTATGAGATGAAAAAGATATTAAAGAAAGCGCCCTATTCCGTTAGCTTCCTTCACCCACATTCGAGATTTCACTAACCTGACCCCCCAGCAAAAACAGCCTCATAAGAATCCCCGGATTCCTGAACTCCAGGAACGTAAGCAAATGCATGCGTTCATTCTGCGATTCCTCCAGCAGCGTCGCAATCCACCCATTATCGCGCCTAAGCACGCGCAGCGATTGCAGATGTCGGACCATCCCCCCAACCATCCCGGGTACCCCCGCAATAGACTCCAGGAATATAAACCTCGTGATCCACTTCTCCTCGCTCATCGCGTACTTCTGCTCTGCGGCCGCGGGGTCCTTTTTGCCGAGCGCAACAGCCTTGTCGTGTCGGTACCCCGTCGCGAAGTCGAAGACTCCGCGGAGGAGACGGACGGCGGAAAGAGCTACCCAGTCGGACCAGGTGTCGCATTGTCGGTGGGCGATTTTCTGAGTTGATATTAGTGCGAGTGATGAGGGGTGGATAACGGCTACGAACAATTGAGCTCATTTCCTCCTCGGTGTATACTGGGTGGTTCCAGGCGCCGGAATATTCGGGGTTGATCTTTAAGTGCTGTAGTTGGGGCTGGTGGGCGATGGTCGTGGTTGCGATGGTGCGGCGGCCATGGTTATTAGGGATTGGTGGGGTGTATCGGAGTAGTACAACTGCAGCTGGACGGAGCTGGGTAGCTGCCAGACGAGGGAGGGCAGTTGTGCAGAAGATCTTAGCTCCAGTGTGTGCTGTTGTTGATAGCATAGATGGGTATCAATTGAGTCGTATCGAGTGATGTTGGATATGGTATTGGCAAAGTTTGGCCTGACGGTGACATGACAGCGGGGTTCTTTTTATACAACTCGAAATCACAAAAATACAAATGCGGCGCTGACACGTACGAAAATCTTTAAAGCGAGGCGCGATCGGAAATTCCAGGAGCTCAGTCCGGGAATTCCCAGGCGACCTGAATATTGATTCGCCGACTTCTGGACTACGCGCCCAACGTTGTTCGCCGGAATGAGGCTGAACACTGTGAAATCTTTGGTGATGATGTCGTTTGTGTGACCTGAGACGGGCGAGTCGGTACAACTTGTCGCCGAATGATGGCGTTCCAAAGAATCCCGTCATACACCCGACCTGAGTCAGTCTCGTATGTTTTGCGGGTGCACGTAAAGCTATACGAATAGAAATCGTTCCGTCTTTTTCAGACAATGGTATATGCTATCCCGTAGAGTAGGTTTCCAGGACGGCCTTGCCGATAGATAGAGCGCCATGAAAATCAAGGATCTTTAGTTAACGGCACATCAGGTAGAATGCCGAATTGCCCTCAATTGGTGCTTCGGCAGTCAATTCAGAGTATGCTATTGCTGGCTAGTATCGATATACATCTTTTGCACATCGATGGGGAACATGTACATCGTCTGCCGTCATCAATAACACAGCCTTCACCGGCAACGATTTCATGCTTAATTCTTCAGCTGCCATGGGTTCACTATATATTCCTCTCAAACCGTTGGTCTGAGGTAGCGTACGGACGTTTTCGATGGTGAATTTACATGAATACATGTGGTCTTGGTCTCACTTTTTGATGTTATCGGTAGAGCTATACCCTAGGGTGAAATAAAAATATAGCGAATTATATTAATTTTAGGACTTAAGAGAAACTGTTCAACGCCTTTGCTCCATTCACTGTAATGACTGAGAATAATGAATTAGAGTCCGTGCCCAACCTAGCAACCTAACCACATCTGCCTATCACTCGACTACATCCGCATCTAACCGCCTCCCCGCCATGACGGCACATATACCCCGCCCACTTGCCCCTCTCCCACAATCCATACAACAATGACCACCTCCTGGCTCCCAATCCCCGCAAACAGCGACTTCACCCTCTCCAACATCCCCTTCGGCATCTTTACCACCGAGCACACCCCACCCCGTCCCGCAATCGCAATCGGCGCCTCCCTCCTCGACCTCCACACCTTCAGCTATGCCTCCGGCTTCTCCGCCCTCCGCGAGTTCCACCCGCACCTCTACGTCTTCCAACAACACGGCTCAACCCTCAACGCCTTCGCTGCGCTGGGCCAGCACATCCACAACCTCGTGCGCTCTTATCTCCAGGAGGTCCTGACCGCCAATGGAAAGTTCGCGCACATCCTGCAGGACAATACCGCGCTGCAGGCGGTTGCAATAAAGCCGCTAGACGCGGTGGAAATGTGTCTGCCAATGCAGATCGGGGATTACTCCGATTTCTATGCGGGTCGGGTACACGCATTCAACGTCGGGTGTCTCTTCCGGGGCCGAGATAATGCGCTGCAGAAGAACTACGAGCAGTTACCGGTGGGGTACCACGGGCGTGCGAGTAGCATTGTAGTTTCGGGGACGGAGGTGCGGAGGCCGTGGGGACAGACTGCAGAGGGTGTGTTCGAGAAGTGTAAAAAGCTGGATTTGGAGCTTGAGATTGCCGCGTTTGTAGCGTGCGGGAATGAGCTTGGAGGGAATGTGAGTACGCGGGAAGCGGCGAAGAGGATCTTTGGGTTCGTGTTGATGAATGATTGGAGTGGTACGTTTTCTGGGGTGCAAAATCGAGAAGGAAAAAGGCTGACAGAAAAAAAGCTCGCGATATCCAAAGCTTTGAATACGTTCCGCTGGGTCCGTTCACGTCCAAAAGCTTTGCGACCACGATCTCCCCGTGGGTGGTCCTCCCAAGCGCGCTGACATCATTCCGTACCGCCCCGCTCTCGCGCGTCTCAACAACACCCTTGCAGCCGTATCTCGCGGAAAAGAGCACAAAAACTATCTACGACATATCCCTGACTGTGACGCTTAACTCGCTCCCGCTTACTAGAACTAGTAGTAAGAACTTATTGTGGAGTTTCAACCAGATGGTGGCACATCATGCTATCACCGGGTGTAATTTGCGTACTGGGGACCTACTGGGAAGCGGGACGATCAGTGGGGAGGGAGACGGGGAGGCGGGTTGTTTACTTGAGGCGACGCAGGGAGGGAAGAAGGCTGTAAGGTTGGGAGAAGACGTGGAGCGGACGTGGTTAGAAGACGGGGATGAAGTTGTGATCACAGGGCACTGCGGGGATGGGGACGTAAGGGTCGGCTGGGGATCGTGTAGTGGGATTGTAGTTCCTGCTCGGGATTTGTGATGGGTGGGTAGGCATGGACATGGTACATACCTCTAGCGCTGAAACAATCTGTAACTGGGATCCCATCCATGGTAATTTGACTGCTGCAAACTCGATCACTCGAGGTATGTACAACCGCCGTAATTGAGAGTGTTCCCTCCAATCGCCCTGTTGCGTCTCTCATAACCAGATCACACGATATCACTTCCCACCATCATCCGCCTTTCCCGAACCGGAACGCGCACGCAGACGCTGACGACATCCTCATTTCAATTTTGTCAATGCATCAGCTCACCACCCACTTACTGTCTGCATTTGTAGGCTAGAAAGCGAACTGGTTCACATACGAGCACACCCATTTGTTTCTCAGTCATGTCCAAATATGTTTCAGCTTCCGTCAAAAGGAGCATAACCATCCCCAACGCATCCCACACCTCGTTTATCAAGACAATAATAGCCCATGCACGACCGAACGCGATTTCCACGATGCAATTCAGGATACGGGGTAGGACGAGATCTAGATTTGCACAAGCCACGAACCACTCATGCTGCATCCCCAAAATATCGAATCCTCAATGCAATTATAGAGTAAGAGTAATAGTATAGTAGCAGCAAAAAAAGGGCGCCGAAACGAAACCAACTCCGAAGAAGCCTACCAAGTGACGATGATTACGCTTGAGACCCAATAACAGAGAATAATAAATAAATAAAAAGGTTCGCCGTAGATATACACAGAAGGTCACTCACGCACTCGCTTACACGTCTTAACACTATCCCAAAAGATACGCTCCAAAAACCCCATAAATATTTCCAACCCCATAAAACCATCAAACCGTTAAATAAAACACTATCAACAAAATTTTCTTTTGTTTACAAGATGAAGAGGAAGATTGAAGATTTGTTGTTTAGTTAAGGAAAACGAAACCGGCGATGAGACAGGCAACGAAAGCGATGGGGCTGCGGGCAACAGCCATAGCGCCGCTTGCTGGAGCAGACGGAGTGGCAGACGCCGAGGCAGCCGTGGGCTCCGGAGAGCTTGAAGACTCGGCAGTGGAGGATGCTTCGAGGGTCGTTGTGCTCTTCTTGGGCTTCTTGGTCGAGATGGTGCTGTTGGAGTAGGGCTTGGAGATGGTGCTGTTTGAGATGGGAGTGATGTGTGCAGAGTGGTCGCTGGTCTTGGTGGGCTTATGACTCTTGCTCTTGCTCTCAGAGGCGGATGATGATGATGGTTTGGCATTGGACTCGATCTTCAGGAGAGGAGTGTAGTTTTGCTCGCCGGCCTTGGAGGTGATCATGATGGCGTAGTTATCGCCAGCAGGGAGCTGCGCATCAGGGGTCCACTCGTATTCACCAGTGTTCTCAGTATCGGCTATAATATGGCTGTTAGTTGATTTCCATAGATACAACACAAGAGATATGGAAAACTTACAAACAATGACATCAACATCCTTAAGGTCCGTGCTTGTGCCCTGTCGGAGGGTCAAAGTGATACCTCCCTTAGTAGTTGGCTTCCATTTGATGACGTATGGCTCCCCAGCAACAATTGAATCTTTGCCGTCGGGCTTGATGATAGGATTCTCAGTGCTGGAAGCAGCAAAGACGACAGACGCGAAGACAGCGGCAAGGGTAACAGTGAAGAAACGCATGTTGATTATTCTGTTTGTTTGTGAGAAATTCAAAAGAGTGAACAGACAATTGCAAGAAAACAGATATATTAAGTAGTAAGTACGGCGTTTGCTGTGAAAGAGAGTGGATGGCAGTGAAGACGGCTGAGCAGGTGAAAAGAGCGATGCGGTCAGGTTTTATTTCAGGAATTCATAGCGAGAGGTTAAGATGAGACGACGAGCCTCCGGTAGAAAGGGGGTGGACGACGTGCTCGTCGCATACATGAAGTACTCGACCTAGTAGCAAAGCGCTGCATCGACTCGCAATCCCTGCTCCCCACAGGGAACGCCCAATCAACGCCGTGCTGCAGACCACCCCCCGGAAATTGCAGCAGAACCACACTTGCCCACTTGCCCATTTGAGGCGCTGTACGCCAATGAAACGTTGGCACTCTATACCAAATTACCTCCCACTTATGAAATCCAATATTGCCTTCACTTCGCCGTCAGTCAATTTCTATCCAGTTCAAAGTTCGATGAACCAGCATTGTTGGACTGGATCATACGCGTAGGGCGAATCTTCGTCTAGAGGGTTAGGTGTGCACATTGCCAATGTCTCACAACCACAAGCGAAAACCCAGCGCTAACTAGCGAGAACAAAAAACGCTTGAATTGGTCTCGAACGCACTGGTAAGCAGACTACGGCTCGACCGCACGCACATCCTAGACTAAAAGATTGTCGACCAAGGCTCACAGCACCTCGGCTTGACACTTAAACATCTGTATGTATGCTACATGCTGAGCAGAATACCTTCATCCATAATAAACATCAAGCAGAACAAATACGCCCTGTGTCGTAACGTTCTTCGCCGTTTCCTGACAGTCGAAATAAGCTCCCTTGCGTGATCCACAAGTCAAGGATGGTCCAAACGCGCACTATATTTTTCCAATCCTATTTTGCTCTAGTTTGAGGATATAGGGTTGGTCCCCGCGGGTGATGCTTGTGGGAGACAACGGCTCGGTACCACACACGATATGAGTAAACTTTGAATTGCTCTTGGCCTTTGAGGCCTCTCGTACCCACGAATGACAGTGTTCAGTCCAGAATTGAAGTGTGCAGCATCTTCGCCCATACATCCAGTAGACAAGGTCCAAGCGAGGTTGGAGTATTCAAAAGTTCCTCCGAGTTCACGGGCGAGGGCTCAAACTATGCATCGGCGATAGGGTAATCATCGTTGACCTCGGCGAATCACCGCTTGTCCACTAGGCTCGAATGTCACCTGTCCAGCCGTTTCAATTCATCATGTACCAAAACAAGATATATTCTCACATAAAACGGATCTAGATCCAGGAGCGGCGCAGGTCACTACCGTACTATCAAAGCCCTTTGACTCGCTCCTCTGCTTCCACTTTCCCTGAGTCTGTACCGGCTGGGCCGTATCTCTATCACCAAACCAGTAGTCTCTACATCGTTCCTCCCATCAGTCACTTGAGAGGCCTTTAGTGAACAAGAGAACGTACTACCTATATCTAGCACAGAGTTTGATATACATCTACATGTACTCGGGCTCAAACTCTCGTTTCATCTCAGGGCGATAGTACCTACTGACTGATTGCGGAATTTCCTGTCTAGGTGTTAGGCAAGGATTTGCGGAACATAGTGCATTCTTTCCGTTTAAGCTCTTAAGATCTCTTAACCGGCGAACTTCTGCATCCGATCTTCCATCCTCAGCGTGACTACAACATTGGCACCTTCATAGGCAGGGTTCACTTTCAACCTTGCCGGTCGGCACTGGCGAGGGCTGCATAAATTGGCAGATACTGGCCGGGACCCCCCCCCCCCCACTTTTCAGACCGCATATTCTCGCAGATACCTGTATGCGCTGGTGACACAATCAAATATGGTGGGATTGAAAGAGTTCTCGGACAAGAAACACCTCGGAACACCAGAGAGAGAACGAGTGGGGCAGCGTTGACTGTCCTAGCTATGGAAATCTCGGAGATGAACCGGCAGTGGGGGATCGTCTCTATTAGCTGGGGATTTGTGCGAGTGGCAATGAATAAGTGGTTGCGAGAGCGGCAGAAGCGATATCAAGCACGCACCATTATAGGGCTAACTGCGTCCCTGCCTGAGCGGAGCTGAGATATTTTTGGAAACTGGTGTGGGATTATGCACCAGGCCCCCCAACGACATTAATAAACAGAAGTGCTCATTCACACCTTCTTTATCCGAAAGCTCCAGGCACTGTAGGGCCGTCCGGCTGCTAATCAAACCAGCCCACACAAGCTGCGGAACCCACAGTCCGCCCCATGGCGAACATGGCCTGGGAACGTTCCAAAGGCAATTGACAGCACGTAGCAGAATCTCGTAGAGCCTGAAACTCCTCAAAAGATCAGACTCCTTAAAAGGTCAGACCCCTTAAAAGACCAGACTTCTCAAAAGGTCAGAATAGATAATGGATGATTTGTTGACACAAAGGAACATCTGTGGATGAACAATCTTGCTGGCAAGTAATTAGCGAAACATTCTTTCCTTAAGGGTTATAGTTGGAGGACAGCGAGCAGTTGGGAGACAGCCTTTCCTTCGGAGGTATGATGTGGTCGAATGAAGGCAGAGCGGTGATGAAGGAAGGGAGGAAACCAGGAAGTGGGTGAGGGTGAGGGTTGTTACCCTTTACCCTAGTACCTTATTTCAAGCTTAGTCCGAAAACACTGATTGTCACTCTAATGGAAAAGAACTTAGAACACAGAAAGTTAACTCTTCGCGTTACAGCTCTTCCTTCTAGGATAATATTGGCTCTGGGCTGTCAGGGAGGCTTCCCCTCCTCCAGGTTCTCCCTTCTCCCCTTCCCCTTCGTCCTTGCTTTCTACTGATCGCCAATTCCTGTTTATGGTTATAAACTGTTCAAAAACGAAGACCAACCCCTAAAACGCCAGTCGAAGATTGTAAACCGCCAATAAACTGTTTTCTGACAAGCTTCAATTGTTGGTAGAGTTAATTCCATCCGTGCATACCCGTAAGAGCCTAAGCTGCCAAGCGGAACTCACTTCTCCACGATATATTTGTCCAGTGCCGTAAGCGTCGGTTGGGTGTATAGTATAGGTTGGGGCCTATTTTTGCTGGTATGATACAGGTATTGAAGCATAAAACCATCGGCGGCGAAGTTCATGTATGTATGATACCGATTTCTACATCCGCGTGTCGAATTCAACCGCCTTACAATCAACACCATCCCAGGCAATTTTTACGACAAAACAGGGGTAAAATATCGTTCTAATGTTGCAGCAGCAGTTTTTGGTAAACACCAAAACTAAAACGGTGCCGAAGATGGATCTCATCGTCCCCAATAATGCACCCGCAGATGAGGCATGCGTCACCATTGCAGGCATGCAGTGTGTGATACAGTAATAAGATTGTATAGTCCTGTCAGAGACGGGCCCGGGAGATCCTGTACTAGTATATCCATAAGCAGCTTTTCCCTACCGCTGTTGCTGCCACTACCCCTAATGTTTGCCGAATGGTACCGTACCAGATTAGGCCTACCGCGTCCTTCTAAGCTGGTCGTGATTGGCTGGATCCAACGTCTCTTCAGAATGATTTGTAGTGAGTGACTACTTCTGCTCGTCTACTGGTCGGCAGTACCGCGGTGCACTAAAGAGCCAGGTCGCGACAGTACCAGTAATCAATAATGTTGCCAGAGATGGTCTCCGGGCTCATAGAGGTGAATTCTCGGAGACATGGAAGGGAAGTATCGCCTTGAAGTTAGGAAATACCGCGGTCTCGAGTAAATACAGACCACATGCTTCTGGTATCGTTCAACTTCATTACCGTACGGGACCGCATTCGAGAAACCAATACTGCAGGGGATACCCACTTAAGTACTTAAGTACCTAAATAAGCGCATCTAGGGGTAAAGGATTGGACGCTCTTATTCTGGCAAACAACCACACAGAAATGGTAAAACTGAGGGTGCCCACACACATTTTTAGGTGAAGTGCGATCTGAATAATGACAAAAATGGTAAAGCTGAGGAGTACATGCTCTCGTTCCCAGAATTTCTCGTCGCTCGCAAGCTCGCACCTCGAAAGGAGTACACTGACTTCCACTTCAGATTTTCCCATGTTAACACACTGGACTCACAGCAAAATTTAATACGAGAACAGGAGCGTCCGATCCTTACCCCCAGATGCGAGTACATACAGTCATTGAAAAGATAAATCGAAAATGCGTAGATCTTGCTTAACATAGGAAAGACAAATCTCAGAGGCACCATCAAGGGTACTCTATTGGCTGCACTGTCAGAAACTATCAAGGAAACAAAGCCTGGCAATTCAGAAAGGAAGATTCAACTGCCTCTAGAGGTTTAACTTGGTGTCAAAACCCCCTGCTCCCAGCCCCTGTTTTTCGATTCATCCTTTCAATGGCTGTACTTACCAAGATCCCCGTTCTCTACGTCATTTTCTTGTACATCTTCCAAATATCTATGCTCATCCTCCATTATATCTCAGTGCGAAGTATAAGCCTGTCATTGGGGCCTTGTAGGTAACAAATCGTCATTTTAATCGGGCCGTGTGAACTTCGTCTGTGTATTAGCGACCGCAGAGACAAGTACTAGGAGCGATAACGCATCTTGGTATCCTTGCTATCTACTGCTTACCAGCTCGCCGACACACGAGGTACCACTCGGTTGTCTTTTCACCAAGTTGGGCTACACGTTCGACCGGCAAACATCGTCTCTGCTTGTTATTGGTGCTATGTGACATATGGATTCGCTACGGTGGTTTGACTGGCCGGTCGCCATAGTCTAGACTCTGGCCTACAGTGATCGACCGATCTATGTACAGTGATCGACCGTCTGATGACACGACGGAACTGGCGGCTCGGTAGAGAGAAAAGGTAAGGCGACAGGGGCTTCGAGTAGTGGGAGATTCGCTGGGTAGAGATCATTAGAGGGTAAAACTTCTGGACTTTCTTACAGCGCGCGCTGCGCACTAACCAGGCTCAAAGCCGTTAATTAAAAGTGTGTATAGCGGCTACTAAAGTTCTTAAGGTGATAATGTATTCTTGATGTCTACCACTTGTACTATATATGTTTCGACCAATAGGCGAATCCGTCAGTTCGCAAGCTTTGGATGGTTTACGAGATATTGGCCAGTTCGCAAACTGCGGGAGAGGCTTGCAAACTGGTTATTTTATACGAACTCAAAAGAACGAGATATATGATGAGTAGTTATGCACTACCACCCTCTCCCACTTTATGTCACTCTCTACAAGCTGATATCCATATCTATCTACTCTAACGGCCCATATTGACATATCAGGATCGGTAAGGCAGTGCTTTACTGTATTATTGTTCTCCAACAGAGGAATTTATTCGATAATGCAGTGACCATCAGTACTGCAGTTGTGTCCGCGTGCAGTCGACCTCCCTGCCATCCACTCCTTGCCATCCACTAGGTGTAAAGCTTTTAGTGGGGTTGCATATTGCCATCTGGGTTTGCATATTGTCTGTGGGGTTCGAGAATGGCCTGAAGATCGCGAACTGAGCCATCCAGTTCTCGTACCGGCAAAGGTCGTGTAGTGGTCGGAAGATATACACAAAGACAAGAACGAATTAGCCTCTCTTTCTGTAGCCGCCAGCTACCAGGCACGAACACGAGCACAGTACTAGCAATGGCAAATAATCAATTGCGAGGCGCAACCTGCAAAAACGGCAGGAATTCGCGGCACGCATATGCACGTCCTCATGACTCCATAATTGTAACTATCATATTCAACGAAAAAAGCTCCTAACATGAATCCTGCTTAAGGTTGATGCTTCATTCAAACATGAATTTCATATTCTGCGTATCAAATGAAACCAAACCAAGTACAAATCGATATCAATAAAACGCCGAAGTTGACCATTAAGAACCGTCATACATCATTAAATACGTCGCAGAATATCACCGAACCGAAACCCACTCCAAAACCCACTCCAAACGAGAAACCCAAAGACTGGCTAGGAGTGTTAGCCATGATCAACATGGTGGGATAGGATTCACAAGACTTACCTGATGATCACGAATCTACATCATGCCGAACATGGTCCCAGGTGACAGTTGATGGAATCGTAGTTGATTTGGGGCGCTTCCGATTTGTTATTACCAGGTCAAACGTTCCATCTTGTTTCAGCGTTCGGCCCTCGGAATCAACCCGTACTGCGGGCGACTTGGGGTCTGAATTGGTAGGCTGGGTTTCCTCTTCGGTGCACAACATTTTGGAGTCTTTTGGTGGTGGTGATGAGTATTGGGCCCTTTCGACCGGTACGAGCTTGGGTAGCACGAATGGTTCGTTGTCGTCTTGCCCCGTGTTATACAGAGCTTGACCGGCTTCGGTAGCGTCGCCGGAATCACGTTTTTTATTTTTATCCACGACTACTTCTTCGATATACGGCGTCATTGACAATCGCCCGGACCATTTCTTCGTATTGCTCAGTACTTCATCCAAGCACCGATACAGCTGCGTTGCTTGCAGTCCAATAGTGTTAAGGTTTAGACGCGCCAGTGGCCCCTCATTATCTGTCCTTGCCGCGGGCTGGATGCAATACCTGCGAATTAACACTAGAATCCATACCACGATGCAGACTATCGGAGTGACGAGCAGAACTGGGACCGACAATGCTGCTACTTTGGCACTCTCGAGTATAATATCGGCGTCCTCGTACGGAACAGTACCGTTGACCTCGGCGACGTTTTCAAGGCCTTTGCCATCGAGGGTCGAATAAAGGAGAGCTACGTTTCTAGCAGCCTCTCGGGAATAGAGGAACGACACAGCAACCAATCTCTTAAAGTCCTCCGATAGGGACGCTTTGTCGGCAGTGATCATCCTGCGGGGGGGATCGAAGTATGTCGTTGAAGCAACGCCGTTGTAGGCGAGAAGCCTCGCGAGCAAGGATACCACTGGTGCTCCGAATTCCTGGGGAAAAACTTTGTCCCGCAAAAGGTTTGAGAGCTTCAAGCCAGGGAGAGTCCTTAGATCATTGACGTTATAGATAGTATTTTCTCCCAAAGTAAAGTTATCGTGCTGCACGCAATCTAGTGTCGGTCTACCACGCTTGATACGCAGCTTCCCACCATACGCGTACCTCCCAAGCTTGTCGGTTGCGTTGTAGTCGGGGTTCTGCTCTGTCATATACCATGGGTCATCCAAATTTTCCGTTAATGCCAATCGGTATTCTGTATGCGGTGTGAATGAAAATATATACCCGTTTTTCCTTATGGTTTCTTTTGATTGTTTGGGCAGGGGGTTGTCGCCTATAAATGGCGCCATCAGTTGTTCATCTATTGGATTATATGCGTCTCGGTAGCCATTTGGATAATCTGCATCCCGGTAGTCGGGCCATATGTTCCAATAATCCCTAGTACCATTCGCGCTGTAGCCAGCGTAGCTCGTCTTGCAGGTACCGTTTACACCATACTTCAATAGAGCAGCATTCTGAAGGCCCATCTCATATCCGGTGAGCTCAAAAGTGTAGTAGAATTGGATCATACGTCCGTTGTCGACTCTGGGAAGCTCTATCGTATCCACACGCACCCTCTGGTCCAGATTCTTGCGAGAAGTCTCATATCTCCCCAGGGCCTGGTATCCGGCGGATCCTCGGATTGGTTTAAGCTGATCCAGCAGTGTGCCACTCGTCTGAGCGGCAACGAAATTCGGATAGAACAACACGTTCCGATTTACTCTAGTAGCGTGCCTCTCAATCAACTGCCGACCGGAGACGAGAAACTGAGCCGCGGTGCTTGCTCCAATCAGTGCACCAGCAATAGCCATCAGTGTGAGCGCGCACTGAAGAGTATTCCAGTCCACTTTGCGAGTTTTTTTAGTTCCTTGTTTTACTTTTGTATTGAAAAGTGCGTGACGACAATAATCGGACATGAGAAGAGCAGCCGTCGTAGGGTTGTTCGCATTGTAGAAAGCCACCAGCATGATGACTCGGTTACCCGAGCCTTTGAGCGGAAGGAACGCAAGAACCAGGTCGACTGCCATTCGAGTGACGGCCGCGAATATGAGTGTGACGATGATTGCGTAGGCTACCACCCAGTAGCTGGCTTCTTTAGAGGAGACGGCGATGACCTTGACAACGGAGCTGTCGTTCTTGGGCATGTCGAACCAATGGAATCGACTGAAGGAGTAAGTATCCGCGACGGGCACATCGTAGAAATCCATGTTGGGAGGTGGAACAAGCGGTTATGAAATCGAGTGGTTGAAGAGCACCAGCCGCTGCCGACAGTACTCAGGACCGGGTAGTCTAGTTCCAGTTACTCCCACGTCCAAGAACATCATTCCTTCCCGTGAAAATATATGGAGGGGTAATTCTTACCAAGAGCTTCGGAGTCGGTACTATGTCTGGTCACTGACACGAATGAATGTGCGAGTGATAGCTGTGGTGGTTCGTAAGACGACAGCTCGGCGCACTCTTATAGCGGGTTTGGGTTGTCGCGGCAGTATCATGCAATGATTTTCCACAGACTGCATCCTTTTCTAAACTGTCGACGGGCGGGGTGGGTAGGTATGTGGTGGCCAAAAATTCTGTACGAAATTAATCTTCATTCCACCATCCAAGTGGACAAGATAGCGGAAGCCTTCTCACGGTTCGAATGGAGCCACCTGGAGTTGTCTGACCTGCATCTAGAAACACATTCCCGCAGAAGAATTAGCCGAACGCCTTTTGATCGATGGCTGAGACACCTAAAGGCACAACTACAACCAACTATTTGTTGGCTGAAAGGAGTCCATGTGATTCAAGGCTTTCACTTGCTCGGCCCTACTGAGACAAGTTCCTGGAATGTGCGCGCCTGCGGCAAGATTGATTAATATCACTTTCGTGCAACTACAGTCCATACTTCGCACTTATAATAATAATGTGGAAAGCTTTCAGCTCGGCGGGGACGCCGGACTCACCAACTCAGGCGAATTATCAGATCATAGTATTCGCACATTACAAATTCGCGATCGATAGACCGATTGATCCACTTCTCCACCCCTCTTCGGCAACACGGGCGACTGATGCGTTGATTTTATTGGTCGGGTCTTGTTTATGCAGCACTACAAAAAAGAAACGACGTTATTCCACTTAAGTACTCAGTACGAGCGTTTGAGGTAGTAATGCAGACAGCCCCCAATCAAGTATTCTTTTGTGATTTGTGTGCACTTCTGTCTACCCGATACCGAGTACACTCGCTATCGTGCCAATAGTTTCCCTAGCCTCAGGCATTCATCCCCGCCAGTTGTTCCTTCTCCGCTGGCTTTATTGGAGTCTTAAAGCCGTATATCTTTCCAGTAAAGCTAAAATCGGCGAAGAAGCAGGGTATTCAATTATACAGACTACAAAGCAACGATAACACGGTACTAAGTTTACAATCTTATGTTTTGGGCCTGAAGCGCATTTTCTTGTCAGCGTACAATTTGGTAAAAATCCTCGAAGCACAAAAAAACTACAACTCCTGTCGAAGCGCATATGTACTATACCATCACCGCAATGTCTCATGCTGTAACCGCGCACAAAAAATGCCTCTCAAAGCTTGCATTTTGAGAAAGGTGGCATGCCAACAAACCTTGCACCCGAGCCGGGAACTTGTGACCCTGCTATTGCCAATTCGGGCGATTGATGTGCTGTTGGCGGCTCTGGATTTGGAGTTTCGCGTTGTAGGGTTCCCAGAAAGGACGGAGAGCTGATCCAAACGAACTCTAGGACCATGCAACAATTGAGGTTCAACTTCCAACCAAACGCCGCGGGGTCGGAACCTGAATATATCCCTACACTTTCATTCAATGATTACACAGCACCGGTGACAAAGCAATAGTTAGATGGCTTTAACTGCTGCAGCACTCTGATATATATCTATTGCGAGGGATGTTAAACGTTGTGGTGAGAATCTCTTGAGGACGTATTGTCGTCGAAGGTTCGAAATGATATCGGAATTATCTTGCCGGACTACGTTCCACTTAAGGTTAGCGGAGATGCGGGGTATGACCGGGCCAGGCAACGCTGCGCTGTACTTTGACTTGAATCACTTGAATCACTTGAATCACTTGACAGGGCTTGCTTGACAAGCCGCGGGTCTGCATGAACAACCTTGGAAGCTATATGGTTGCCTGGATATGTATACTTTGCTTTTTGTACATGCAGTTCTGTTCGCCCACTTTAGATTATACAATTCAGTAGAACCGGAAATAGATGCAACGTACAGCAGAGCTGGACTTGTACTTACGTGCAGTTATCCTTGCATGCTTGGTAGAGTACGTTGATTGGTCTTGAAACTAAGCGAATAAGTACTCGTCAATTTACTAATTCAGCCTTAGATGACTACGTATACTAGTAGTTAGCCCGTTAGAATTCCGATATTTGGTAACTCTTGGCATAATTATCAATGGGGTTAGGGCTTAAAGAATTGATAAGTAGGGACGCCGTATTTCTCCGATGACGGCCCGTATATGGCTGAGACAGTTATATTGATTTCCATAGTTCTACAATTAGCTTTTGTGTAGCCCATACAGCTTGCCAAAAGCAATTCCATTCGTCTGAAGCCTTGAAGTCGGCCGCCGGATGATTTTCAGCATCGCTTGAGACTAGACGAATTAAAATGACAGGATGCAGTCGCCAATGTATGCTGCAAGTACCACAGAAAAAAACAAAAAGAATTATGCCAAATAGTACGGTAGTTCCTCCCGGGGGGTTCTTGAGCTGACGTGACGTGATGCTGAGGCCGAGTCTCTGTGCAGCACCCCGACGTGCCTGGATATCAATGCGTACTTAAAAGGTGGACTCCCTCCACTGGCATCCTCTCTGTGTCCTCCACAGCTTCCCCCTAAGTCACCTAGCAAGTAATATTCGCCCCTCTCTAGAGATGTATCTACAGAGTTTCTTCCTCCCACTCGCTTTCTCCGCACTTGTACATGCGCAAAGCGACGTTATTAGCCGCTGCCGCGACCTCGGTTTCAAAAAGTTTGCCGAAGCACTCGAGGACAATCCCGATTTCGTAGCACGCATCAACGAGCGTAGCGACACCACAGTCTATGTAGTTTCCGATAAAGTCATCCATCACCGCTTCGGGAATCACACCAAGCTCCACAAACGACAAGATTCGACTGCACTTGCCACACAAGCATCCCACGAGCCACCCGGACCTGCTGCTAAGAAGCGACAGTCGCTTACTGCAAGTAATGTACGGACGCTATACCAGTTCCTCGAAGACCCCGCATTTGTCAACCTTGGGAAGGGCCAACCAGGGCGGCTGGTTCAGTCGTTTGTCGGATCCAATTCGCCTGACGAGGCAACTCTTCAGTTTGCTAGTGGGTTGGGAGCTACAACGGGACAGCTCAGTGGGCCGTTTAAGTTTGATAAGGGCGTGCTCCTTGAAGTTGAAGGGTGAGTGAAAGTCGAGAGAATGAATGAGCCTATACTAATTGATATAGCTTTTTCACACTCCCAAGTGCATTCTCGACGTCGATCCAGAACGATGGAAGAGCCGACCAGTTCTACGCAGCCGTTGTCAGCGCAGGACTTGAGAGCTTCTTTGACTCCACCACCGCATGCACGGTGTTCGCGCCGATCGACGGTAAGAAATACCACAGTAAGATAGACGTGAAGAAGCACATCATTTGTGGCTTCCTGGGACACTCGCCGCAGCTCTTACCAGGAACGACGTACTACTCCATTGCCGGAACACCAATCAAGGTTACGTGGGGCAGTGATGGGCTCAAACGGGTTAATGGTATCAAATTTGTGCAAACTGATAATATCACGAAGAACGGAGTGCTTCATTTGATTGAAAAGGTATGTTCACCAAATACCATTGAGTTATTGGGAGTTGCTGACAGATGAAAGCCGTTCTAAGTAGGTTGATGATGTGTGGGTAGGGGAAAGCAGGAATAATGAAAAGGAATAATGAAAAGGAATAATGAAAAGGAATAATGAGGGATGCGCATTATAATGGCTATGTTTTTAATGGCAATTTTTTATTGCATATGGGTTTCATAGCATTGATGAAGACTTAATGGGTATTTTTCACATCTCAGTACTGTATAAGAAATAGTTAATACAATCAGGTGGCGCCAGAATCACAACGAGGTTAGTCAAATATGAAAACCCTAACCATAACCTGTCTATAAAGGCTCGGACGCCAAGCGTCATGGATATCCGACCAAAGAGATTTTATTATGGTTCTCGCCCGCTCTTGGGCTATTAGGTGTTCGGAGGCGAAAACTTATTCGTTTGAGCTTAACGTTTGGTACGGTAAGTATTTCACCAATACATTACGTATTTCCGTAGAAGAGGCGGCGATAAAGTTGGGTATGAATATAATTCGTAAGGACATAGCTGAGCAAGCCGCAGTGAGTTATCGTTAGAGATTTGTTAGCAGAGCACTTGAATTTCATGACGTCAAACCGGAGGCACTCCGAAACAAAGTTCTGACATTCGTCCGAGATCTTCTGCTATCCCCTGGATCGTAACTTTGGCATTCCCGGCCCGTTTGGGCATGGCAACCGACTCCCCACCCGCAAATATTTAGCGACGCAACCACAACTCTGTGGGGGTGCCCTGGGAGCATACTTTCTTATATCTTGAGAGTATTTTGGCAAAAATTAAAGACTGTACAGGAATGGGGTGCCGATAAAAAGGGCAGTTTTTGTTGGGTTGTCTCAAGATCAGCTTCCCAAAAACTCGAAAATGTCACTGTGCAGCCCAGATGGACAACTCTGCCCATAACACCCCAAAATATCCTTCAAGCTTGGTGCTAAGGACATGCCCTGAAGTCCCAATATCATTACACACAAGGAATTCCATCTGCAATGTGCCCAAGAGTTGAGGCTCAGAGGGGGATACCAATATCCATTGCACAGCTCTTATAGTGAACAAGGCTAAACCCACTTTGTTGAACATCAAAGAGGGCATATCTATACCCCTCAGCCAGAGCTGGAGCCACGGGCGATTTTCAGTCCACCTTAAGAAGGGAAAGTAGCTGGGATAGTGGCTTTGCCAGCAGGAAAGCCCAGTCAGAAATACCAAATCTCCACCCACACTTTGCTAAGCATGTTCAAAATGCAAGTAACTGTGGTGTCTCAATAATGAAAGGCATCATTTTGCAGAATTCAATCACCTGTAAAGGAGAAAGGTGGGTAGTGGTGCATAGACATGGGGTTGGGTTGCCAATTCAGAGAGCGAATTTTGGAGGGGCAGTAAGACTTACAAAGTCACATCACATATAATTTACAATTCACTTAGATAGAAAGTTTTATTTGCTACTAAAGAAGACTTGATAAGCCCGTATGGGCGGGAACCGGTTACGATCCAGGGGATAATGAAACGCGTACATTTGCCAACGCGGCCATTGTATTAACAACGTATACCTATACATCCGCGTATACAGCAATTCCAACCAATTACACCTTCGGAAAAAGACGAATGTCCGGGCCAGTTGGGAATCTCTGATCATGAGCGACCGGCCTGCTATTATAGGCAATAGAGTCGTTCAGCCCCGCTGTTAGACAACTTTTTGGGACCTTTCCACCTACCAAAGCCTGCAGATCGCTAGATATACCAGAACCTCACTGGTCGGAAAGGTTGCAAGAAAGTTGTCCGGCAATGGGGCTGAACGATTCTTGATATTAAAAACATGACGGCGCTGCACACGCACACCCTCACGCAGCAGCCATTCATTCATTCATTACTTTCCTTTCATCCAACCCAAGGCCTAGAACGTTCAAACTTGAACCCACATCCTTCACATTTGAAATTGGTAGTACGCAGGTGGATATTTCACTAGCCACATATCCTTGTGGCAGCGTTAATACAAGATGGAGTGTGCTTCCATGATCTATCCCGTACGATAAGATGCCTAGGCCGTCCGCGACAACAGATGGTCCAACTCAGCTGAAGAACCACAAGAGACTTGAAGCTTGCCCGAACTTCTCGAAAGTATCTCCAAGCGCCTTTGTGCTCAATTCTAGGCTGCAATAAGTACCAAAAGTTCCGAGTGGCTGAGGCTTTGCTTGCAGATGAATCACTTTAGAGTTACTGATTCGATGAAATTTCAGTCACTTGCATATTCTGGCAGCCCAGAGTACCATGGCACACCATCTTGCGAAGTAACTTTCGGGTTAGAGTCGCTCAGCCCCGCTGCCGGACAACTTTCTTGCAACCTTTCCGATTAGTGAGGTTCTGGTATATCTAGCGATCTGCAGCTTATCTGCAGGCTTTGGTAGGCGGAAATGTCTCAAAAAAGTTGTCCGCAGCGGGGCTGAACGACTGCCGACCGTTCCGAGATGTAGATTGCTCGCAGCCGGCATTTTGAGCCAAAAAGAATTCATCTGACAAAACATACCTGAGCTGAGAGGCCGCTTACTATAAAGCATATATATATGCACCCTGCAAGACATAGCCAGATTCAAAACTCAGTGGAAATGATTGGACGTTAGATTCGAGGTTCATATAAATTTTGTCACTCGCATACTCAGATGATATACTGGTTCTAAGGCCTACAGCGAGTAACATCCAATAATTTTCAGTCTAGGCTTAAATCCTGCTGTCTCACGGGTTGCATATTCAGGTACAATATAAATGCTTGCAGCGAGTGCGCTTTAAGTGCCTACATTGACCTGGTTGAGTGCCTGCAGTGACTTGGTTGAATGAGCTTACAGTGACCTATTCAAGTACCATCCAATGGTTTTCTGCTCTACACACAATTGACGTTGGTTTTTTTGACTTGTCTTTGAATGCCATTCGTCAACGGCTGCACTCGTCCGAGACAAGATGCACTCTGCCCGCAGCAAGCACTTGTGAGACATGGTGGGACTTAAACTCAAAGTGGTATCGACTGAATGTTTGCATGCTTTTTCAAGTACATCATTACACATGAAATTTTCGGTTCCAAATGTAGGCAGCAGGCAGTACGCATTGATATCTTTAGTCTGTATTGGGTTGAGTTCGTTATGCATAGAGCACGAAAACCTAATGTTTGCAACAACTTCCAACAAGCCCTTATTCTGAGGATGGTTTGTGGTGGAAGTGTATACAGAGACTACAGCTTGGGATATGGTATTAAACGTTGTATAGAGGGAAATGTTGAGCTATTGAAAAGGGGGATTTGTAAGGGCTGAGGTATCCTTCTACCCTGAGTTACAATTCAAGAGCCTGCCAAACCCTCTATCGTCTCTCGTAATCCGTAACATACCGCTTCAGTATTACATACTAACTAATAAGAGTGAAGGAAGGATGAACTTGGGGAGGGATGGAATGATATCGATATCGATATCATGGCCCATGTCAAACTCTGATCCACTCTTCGGGAGAATTATGGCCAGCGGAGCAGCATTAGCGAGTAAAACTATAAAACATATAAACCCGCTCCAATCATAAGTCAAAAGTCGTAGGGAAAAACAAGCCGTAATCCAGGCCGAAGAACGGAAACAACGTCTTATATATGAGTTCCGACGCCGCTACCAGCCAAAGTCCCCGAGCTCGTAATAGTCAGCTCCTTCGGCTTTTCCCCTCGTTCTCGTTTCTACCACCGAAGTCACCTAGTTAAGCAACAGGAACATCGCCTCCAGACGTCTCATCCATCGTGCCTCCTTGGCAATATCCGGGCCCTGAAGCGGGGTGATCTAAACGTTAGGTACCACGGGTGACGCCTTCTCATTCGGCGCGGGAATGGTGTTTTACACGGGCCGGGCCGGGCCTATAACGGTCTGGGACTGTTTCATCTCACTACGTTCGAGCTTCCGAGTCAGTCTAGGATTTAAACCTTGGCCTAACAGTCGGTATTGTGACTCAGCTAATTTTTTGCACCGTAGTAGCTACGAAGTTAGTTCTTATTAGAGTCCTATAAGTATTGATGCTGGGTGCTGTCGGTAGTTTTTATTGTCTGTCGGACGGCTTTTATCGCTGACTACGCGTTAGCGAAAATATAGCCATCTGACAGGAACAAGTATGACCAATCCAAGCATGAATATGATAAGACGTGTGGATGTATCGAACCTTCCACTACAACCCATCCAACCAAGAACTACCGGCTTATTCTCCCACGCACTTCTCTAACTCTCTCTCCACTCTACCATACTCTCCGGTACCCTCAATATGTCTGACACAAACCATACATCACCGTCTACCACCAAGTCCCTATACAATGTTGGCAGTTTTTTTTTTGTTTTATTCATACTGTATGCACTCTAATTAGAGTATGACAGAGCCCCATATCCCCTCCGCCTCCGGGCAAGCCGGTTAAATGGCGGAGTTCCCCACCCGCTACCCTTTGTCCCCTTCACACCGGGGGGCTGGCACTGGGATTCGAACCCATAGCATTGTGACCGTATACCCCGCCTATACTTTCAGGAGCGATACCACTGCGCCACGGGGCCAGCCCACAATGTTGGCAGTACAGTCCTACTCTCCAAATTCGAATTCGGTTTCACCCTCAGCACACCGCTATTATTTTACACCTCAATTTCACAATCCCCACCACGTCTGCTATCGACACCGCAAACGCCTAACCCCTCCTCCTCCTCATAACCTTCTCTGCCATCAACCCCCATAGCCCAGTAAATGCTGCCCATCTTACGCCTGACCATAGATAGCAAACGCACCCTCTGCAGTCTGCAACCTATGCGCTACCCTGATGTGATGCACGCCGATATACCAGTTTAGACTCTCGGCTGCTAGAGAGGTGAGGAAGTTCTCGATTTCGACATCGGGCTATGGATACCACTTGCTTATTAGCACCGGGCTGCCATCCTTCTCGATTCTCGCTTCTGGTACAAGTCGCCAGGTTCCCGCATTTCTCCGTCGTCGTCGGATAGTCCGATCATGGAGTTTATGGCGTGCTGATTGAGTATGTAGCTACCTATTGGCACCGAGAACCCGAATGCGGAGGAGTACGCAAACTTTCCGTATATTACTTACGTCGACAATGGCACGCCTGGCCAGAAGAGAGAAGAAATGTGTGCTCTCCACGGTGGCTAGCTATGTGCAGCGGCTTCTCCAAGGCTACAACTTCGGGAAGTGAGGCGGTGGGATACTCTTCCTTCGCGCTAGACCAGAAAGGCTGGGTATCAGGTGTAGATATTGGGAAAAGCTTTCATACACCAGTAAGGCGAGCCGGGAGAGTTGTAGTTCTCCGTGGGGTATATATTGAGGTAGGAATAGCCGATTGTCAAGGTGTCTTCCGGTGTGAAGATGGGCTGTTTGACCGCCACCGCATGTTCTAGAGGAGATGTCCCTTTACTATTCTCCAGCTGAGCGGCTTTAGAAGCACATCCTCCGCTCCGAATGCAAAAGCAAAGGTTCTCCAAAATACTTCCATGGCGAAACGATAGGTGGTTGGGCGGCGGCTGAATGGGATTGCACGGCCTGATTACGGGTGATTGGCTGTGCGGTCGACCATTTTCTTGCATGGAGTACAATATGTACCTTGTGGATCCAAGTAGTGCACAAAGTCTTGTGCATATGTTCTACCCCACTGGCCAAGGTCTCCACTCGACCAAGAGGATATCCCCTTGCCCAAGATGGCCGCTTTCCCGGGAGGGTATCCTGCTAGGCAAGATTCTTGATTGCGGGGTGGGATGCGAAGAACTGTGAAGGTGGTGAGAGGTATATCCTCGGTGCCAAAAAGCCTTCTCTTTAATTCGTCTATAACTATCAAATAAAATCTATCTACTGTGCTTGTTGTATCCTTATAGTCTTCCTAGGGAGCATTTCACCTTGTTTTTGATACAACGGCACCGCCCTGTACACTGTGGCCCCTTGCAATTACAAGATATCGAGATTCGCTCACTAGTAGAGACCCTCGCTGCTGCTACATGGAGGGAAAGAGTGATATTCACTTCTTCGTAGGGAATTAGTTGGTAAATAAGTAGTACGAGAGAAGTGTGCAAGTGGTGGTTGTTACTTTGTGTGATGATCTATCATGGGTATCTATGCTGATATATGTACAAGAGCTCGGCGTATATATCTGCACACATATATGCACCTTAGCTGGTACGAATATATGCGCTCTCAGCTGATTATTACTAGCTGAATCGCATCAGCGCAACAATGTACCTTCAGCTCAGCTGAATGCCGTACGCCATCTCCGCAAGTCCTACATGGCATCTTGGCTTCCAGGACTCGGTGAGTGGGACATCTCCCACCCGCCAGTTAAGAATCTTGCCCGGGAGGATACCCCCTAGCAAAGCGGCCATCTTGGGCAAGGGGATATCCCCTTGGTCAGCCGGACATCCCCTTGGTCAAGCGGAGAACTTGACCGCTGGGGTAGAACACATACAACCGTGCGCGCTGACAATACTCTTCACACCGCATAGGATCATCGTCTTCCGCGAGCTTGAAGTATATCACTTGTGAAGTTTGGATTGCGAATGCCCTGAGTAATAATCCAGCTACCGATTTGCAGGTCCGTCGGTTGACGATTCTCCACCAATATAAATGGTGTCCGGATGGTTCGGAGCTTCTCAGCGTTGTACTCTTCTCTGAGCCTTTGGAGCCTAAGATTTGCAAAGACTCTGAACTACAGCTTGAGTAGTTAGTTGGTACTACTAGGCATTGCATCTCGTTCACACCAGTTATTATCTAGCATCTGCATAATTAGCACTCATCCCTTCTCTTTATCCGCTCAACAAACTCACTTCTTTCCTATTAACGCTTCCCACTCAATCGACTACCATTTTCTTCTCCCCCAGTCCCAATACTGGTTTCCGCAAGTTGCAAACTAATAACCAATCGGACACATCTCCACCATCCTCTGATCGTGCCTCGTCCCCAAAACTCATTGTATGACGGATCAGTCTCTGCCTTCAAACCCTCTATTCACTTGTTTGCTCCGTTGAACTCGCCACCGGCGGCGGCTGTGAGCGACGCAAGACCCTATAGAGGACGTGTATACCCTTCTAGCAGCGCAGTATTGTCGTCGTAGTAGGTCGCAGTCGACTCGAGATGGATTGGGCTCCGCCGAGGGAGGTTGCGGTAGATCATACGTAGAGAGTGGAGTTAAGAGAGATGTAAGGACGGCTTGGAGGTCGCCGCGGGATTTCAGAGGGTAGCGGAGAGTGGGTTGTAGGGGAGGCATTGCGGATTTGACGACAATTCGCAAATGCTCAATTATTATGTATCGTATATCTCAATTCTATGCCAGCACTCTGACTACCAGAGGCTCCTGGTGAGTTCTCAAGGCAATATCTAGTATCCCTAGATCTAGACGCAACGTCAACTGGCTAGATGATAGCCTAAAGCGTATATTATCCACGCTCACTATTTCTAATGCAGATATGGACTCACCGACAAGAATGTGGGGTCCGATAATGCCTGACAGCTTTCTGGAACCCTGCCACCTGACAGGGCCGGCAGCACATCGTGATCAACAGTATTCCGAGCTCCGGATACATCCCCGACATCCAGGTACAACCACTGAGAATGCGAAACACAGCTGTGCCTGCAGAGGCTAATGATGAATTATTGGTAGACTCCTCTTGCCGTTAAAAAAACTTCCATTAAATCCCCATTAACCATCTCATTCGTTATCATAACCCTCAAGTCTCTGATCCATATCAAATAGCAACCATGGCGCCCGTCAAAGTCCTCATGGTTGGCCTCCTTCCTTCCGACTCTCGCACCAAAGTTAACAATTCCCAGGTAGGATCCGGCGAGTACACTACCGGGTGGGTTGGCAGTGGAGCATCCGGATCCGATAAGAAAGTAGGCGTTGTCGGGCTCACCTTATTCGACCTGCGACGCCGCGGAAAAGTCGGTAACCTTTCGATGGTGGGTACGAACGGCACGAAATTCCCAGCGATCCGTCAGCACCTCGAAAAGAACATCAAGAATGTCTACAACGGCCTTAACGTTGATTTCACCTCGTATCCTGCCGATACAACGAAGGATCCGGAGGCGTACAAGGAAGCGATTGATAAACTCAGCCCGGGAGATGCTATCACCATCTTGTTTGCCCTCCACTTCTCTCGTCCCCGAAGACAAACGCTAACTGCGAGAGCACAGCACACCCGATACCACACATTTCGACATCGCCCTATATGCAATACAGCGCAAGATCCACGTGCTCATCACCAAGCCAGCAACCAAAACACTAGATCACCACTACCAGCTCCTCTCTGTAGCGGAAGAGCACGGGGTATTCGTATACATCGAGCACCACAAGCGGTACGACCCCGCCTACTCCGATGCGGCAGCCAAAGCACGGAACCTGGGAGATTTCAACTACTTCTACTCGTACATGTCGCAACCCAAGAGCCAGTTAGACACCTTTAAGTCGTGGGCGGGGAAGGACTCAGATATATCATACTACCTGAACAGCCACCACATCGACATCAACGCCACCCTCGTCCCCGGCTGGGTGCCCACATGCGTCACTGCTTCTGGCTCCCGAGGCACCGCCACAGATTTGGGTTGTGTTGACGGCACAGAAGATACCATCACACTCCTGACCGACTGGACCAAGATCTCCGACCGCTCTCGTGTGGCTACAGGCGTCTACACCGCATCATGGACGGCGCCTCAGAGCGCCGGAGTTCACAGCAACCAGTAAGTGCCCGGCCCCTATTCCAACGCCCGCTAATTCGGCTAACTCAGGTATTTCCACTATCTCGCCGCCGCGGGCGAGATCCGCGCCAACCAGGCGAAGCGGGGCTACGACGTAACAGACGACTCGCTGGGTGGGATCGGCTGGGTGAATCCATTCTACATGCGGTACGCGCCCGATGAGGACGGAAATTTTGGCGGACAGACGGGGTACGGGTACATCAGTTTCGAGAAGTTTGTGGATGCGTGCAACCGCATCAATGCCGGCGAGGCGGCGGTGGCGGATTTTGATAAGCGCGGGCTGCCGACGCTTAGAAATACAGTTATTACTACGGCTATCTTGGAGGCCGGGAGGAAGAGTTTGGATGAGAAACGAACGGTGGCGATTAAGGAGGAGGGAGGAAGGTTAGTGCTTGTGTAGTGCATAGGATTAAAGTGATATGATTTCCGCCATCCGGAGGTCCCTTCACGGCCGTTATAGCACAAAAAACCCTAAATTTTAACGAAGTGGCGTTTGGGCCCTTGGTTTTTCGGGGAAATTCGAATGCTGTTAGGCTCTCTGGGTACGTTTGTGTAGTGGCATGGACTCGACCGTGGTCTAGGTATTCCCACTCCCAGTACTTTGGTATTAGACGATTCACAGATCTGCAGGTTAAGACTATCCTCATGGCACATTGTGAGAATATACCTAGGTATACACCCATAGCTGCAAAGCGTTACATCGTATTGACTGGAATACCATCGGTAAATGACCGTTACCGGTCTGAAGAAAACCACGCCTTCTTTGAGGAAATACCCTTGCGCTAATGGCTATCGTTATGGGAAATTAAGGGTTTAGAATACGCTGTGGGTACGTATCTAGACCGTTCCTTTGCAATAACGATACGAAACCAGCATCGAACTCAAGTCAACTTAAATCGGCCAATCGTGCCGGACCAGGAAAAAAGGCGACTGCGGTTTATACTCACGACGATAGACGATGAAACAAGAATAAGAATGTAGAGTGCGTGCGTCTATCGGAGCTTAATTTAACTCCCAATGCCTATAGCTTTAATTCCAAGAATGGGGGTTCATTCAGGCTCATATAAACCCTACAAACAGGTACTCTATCTGATATTGCAAGCTCGTTGTTTCCATTTCAGGCAGTTGATGATCTAAGCACCCGGGCCGAAGCCGCTTCTATATACTCTACTGGCCACAATGGTTCGGACGCCACCAGGCCAAATATATGTAGGAAGCCGATGTCCGATGAATTAAATCTGTCAGCACTGGTACTGGCACTGGCATGGTATTTTATCCTATCTAAAAAAGCTAAAGGGTATTATTTCTTCTCCCACCCAGTCCTAGCCACATTTTGAAATTACTACCACATATTCAACATCAGTTTACTAATCGATATACATATGTACAAGTGTTCAATGTATGAGTGGTCAAAGTATGAATGGTCAATTTAAAGCTTCACGGCAACAACACTGTGTCCAATTATCCAAAGGCCATCAGCAACTGTCCAATAGGAAAATGGCTGTCAGCACCCATCGACGTCCGAACCACTGTGACCAGTACAGTAACTAGGAAGTAATCTAGAGGGATGCACTTCTGTTTATGTGGAGAGTGCTTTAGATGTGGTTGTTTCGAACAGTATTAACGAAATTAAAAGGGGTCCTTAAATCCCCTTGTGAATTTTGATACCGATTTGTTACAATCTCTTGTGTGTTTTGTTGCTGCTGCCCTAGGCACCACTCGACACTTTTAGCCCGTGTACGAGAACACTATGATCTTCGGAACTATCATAGATACCCGTCGATGGTGAAATGTGAAGAAGAGTTAAAGCAGTGGTAGTGTGTGTATAAGTATAGGTAGTACATATATTCAGTCTAAACTCAGGCAAGGCAAGGCAGCAAAGTAGCGGCGTCGATGTTTTAGGTTATGACGAACCTCCGAGGTCGGTGCGGGAAAAAGAGCTCCGACACTCCAGTTTTAGCAAAACCATTTATGTATAACAGGGAATTATCGAAACACCTAGCAAAATTGGGTTAGACATGACAGAAATTGACCAGAAACAGTAGATTCATAGTGGGCAGACAACTCTTCCCCAGTCACATCCCAGTCATCCTCCTGCTCCCACAGCAAATGCCAATTCCCGATTTGGGGTATTCGAGTTCTTTCTCCCTGACTACCGTGCAGTGATTAGTCCGAAGCGCCGTCAACGTTCGTTGACAGGTGGCGCTGCCACTGCCGCCGCCTACTAATTAGTCCGTCCACTAATTGCCTGATAGCGCAGCATGCGCTTTGCACACCTTCAATGCTTCTATACAGAAGATCATAGGTCCTCCGGATCCGCCTTATATTCGGTAGATCGATGTAACGTACTATACACTATTAATATTAACAATTATGCACTGAGCCTGACGTTTTGGCTGTACCCAGGTGCGAATGCTTGTTTCCCCGACATCTTGGGTCCTCTACTAATTAGAGCAGACAGGTTTCACTTGCAGATCCTGGGCTGACATTATGCGTTATTAACAACCATCTACAGTACTATACTGCAACCACCACATCAGGAGATCCTAATATCAAACGTGCTGAATGGGTGGCTAGATTCGACCACAGCAGCTAGTATGTAACCCCCAAAACACTGATTGTCCGAGCCACCCTCGCTGTGCCCAGCAGTTATTATCTTCACCCGGGAGCTGGTACCGACGACTGTGCGGTGTAATGTTCTATAGATATTATACATACGCATTACGGGATTGCTGCGGGAAAGGTGGAGACGACTGATAATTTATACACCTATATATGACTGTAGCCCCATTTGTGGGTGACCTGGAACTAGAATTTTGAGAAGGAACACATACACGATGCGGATACTTGCAAAGATCGTTAAAAATGAGGCTATGAAGTCGGATCCTCCAGGTATGTGCTGCACCGGGTGGCTGCACCAGAGCTGACGAGTTTAGAAATTTATAACTGGAGGGTCTATGTACTTTCATGCTCGGTACCATCTCCGCCCTCTAATCCTCCATTGAGTGATGCTGATTATGGGCCCGTTAGGCATGTTTCGCCGGAGCATTGTTTGGAATGGACACTGGTATAATCGGCGGCGTTCTAAAGATGGACACTTTCCGAAAGTACATCTACCTTTCCCATATCCTCTCACTTCGCTCACAATCCCCCAGGAAATTCGGCCTAGAAGATCTCAACCCCGTTGCCAGCGCAAATCTCGAAGCCAACATCGTTTCCACGCTCCAGGCGGGATGTTTCTTCGGCGCCCTAGCCGCCTACTGGTTCGCCGACAAATACGGGCGCCGGACCGCGCTGTTCGGCTGCGCCCTGATTGCGATTATCGGGACAATCATGCAAGCGGCCTCAAACGGACACCTTGCGGTGATGTACATCGGCCGTCTTATCACCGGCGTAGCCGTTGGCGCGGCATCGATGCTGAACCCCCTCTACACCTCCGAGAATGCGCCGCGCGCAATCCGTGGTGCACTAACAGGAATGTACCAGTTCTTCATTGTCAGCGGGATCTGCATTGCGTTCTGGATAAACTATTCGAACCTGCTGCATCAAAAAGGGGATGCGCAGTTTGTGATTTCGCTGGCGATGCAGGCGTTGCCGGCGTTTTGTTTGGGCGTAGGAATGTTGGTTAGTAATGAGAGTCCCCGGTGGCTCGCGAGGAAAGATCAGTGGGAGAATGCTGGGAATACGCTTGCAAAAGTCAGAAATCTACCGGTTGAACATGAGTATGTTCAGATGGAATTGACGGAGATCAAAGAGAATCTGGAGTTGGAGGCACGTCTTATCGGGGGAAACGGGTTCTGGGATTTGCAGAAGGAGATGTGGACTATTCGTGGAAATAGGAACCGGGCTTTGCTATCGATCGGGCTCATGGTCTGTCAACAAATGACAGGAACTAATGCCATCAACTATTATGCCCCGCAAATCTTTGTCCGCCTCTCTTCCTCCCTTCCCCCTCTCTGCTAACGCCCATAGTCTAACCTCGGCCTAAACGGCACTGAAACCGGCCTCTTCGCTACCGGAATCTACGGTATCGTAAAAATGGTGACCTGCGCAACCTTCCTCATCTTCGTCGCCGACTCCCTGGGGCGCCGCAAATCCCTTCTCTGGACCTCAATCGCGCAAGGTCTCGCAATGTACTACATCGGTTTCTACGTACGCTTCGACCGGCCGATAAAAGGCGCAGCCGTTCCTCTCGCCGGATACGTCGCAATCGTATGTACTTGTTCCCCCCTCCCCCAGGAAAAAGCTAATGAAGGAGTAGATGATGATCTTCCTCTTCGCTTCATTCTTCCAGTTCGGGTGGGGGCCAGTGTGCTGGATCTATGTCTCTGAAATACCTAGCGCAAGGCTAAGGGCTATGAATGTAGGCCTGGCTGCGGCGACACAATGGTTGTTTAATTTTGTGGTTGCGAGGGCGACGCCAAATATGATGGTTACGGTTGGAGCAGGCGGGTACGGAACATACTTCATCTATGGGTAACCCCTCCTGCCCCACCGCCCTCATACACACAGCTAATAAGGAAAAAGGACTTTCTGCTTTGCAATGTACATCTTTGCGTACTTCTTTATCCCGGAAACGAAGGGATTGGGATTGGAGGAGATGGATAAGCTATTTGGAGTTGTCGAGAACAAGTATATGGATGAAGAGAACCCGGCACCAGCAACCCCGCCATCAGTGACATGGACATCAATTGGAGATGGTGGAAAATCTGCAAGGGCGACGACGGTGCATGAGGAGGCGAAAAGGAACGATTAAACGTGATGTGGAGTTTTGTGCGGTTGTTTGAGACGCTCGCAAGCTTCCGCGGCCTTGCTGGCGAGGCAACGTACAATTGACATTTTGTAATGTGTGGTCTAGTGAATATGTGATCAAATCACACCTAAATGGACAATTAACGTTGCATGTGATATTACACGTATTCTACAGGGTGGTGCGAGATCGCGATTTTATCACTCGATATAACTTCTCGTTTAGTGTTGCATATATGGTCCGCCTCCCTGGCGTACGGCTTATGGGCTGATGCTGGGCTGATGCATAATCTCCCTAAGATGATGGTCGTTCCAGGCTCAGCTAGAGATGCCAGCTGAGTGCGCATGCATGCGAACAGGGCATACTCTGAATGCCGTATATAAGATCACGAATGTACCTGTACTTAAGAATACAAGCTTCTAGCAATCAGTACATTTCAACATTTAGTGCAGCTCACAGAATTTCTCCCCACCCCCTTACAATTCCCTTCCCACTATAAACCGGCTAAATTACCACGTGGGGAAACTAGAGTATTCGAGTAGAGTATCTACGACAATGTAGGCTGAAAAGGGAGAAGTGGCAAGGCGGATATTCCAAGCTCCCGGGTGGCCTCGAATCAGGCTCAATTATGTGAAGTGACAAAAAGGGAATAGTGTGGGAAGGGAATGAAGTTGTGAGAGAGCCTGGAGACATCGCTCCACACAAAGTTCCCAGGTCAACCCGGTGAAAATTTCAGCACCACAAGTTTGAGCTGGGTTTGCACAGAAAGAAGAGTTTAGGGGAAAGGAAATAAAGTTTATATGGGGTACTAAGCAAGTCAGGCAAAAATTTTGGTGTAAAGTGAATGAGAGCAACTGGGTCAAGCTGGCAATAATCTGGGTCAAGCCCAGGTTAAGGCTGCAGTAAGTGCACATGTGATGGAATTCTTTAAAAAATACTCGGTATTGACTCAGGTAGATGTAACCTAATACCCCCCCAAAGCTCAGCTCTCTGGAGGTAATTTGAAATTTTGGTGGAGTGATGTCTCCAGGCCCTTCACCTCACTTTTTTCATAATCTCAATTTGGGTCAGACTCGCTATTTCGGGTAGTATAAAATCACGTGAGATCAAAGGGCCGGGGTACGAGGTCAGCTCCCGGAGCCATTTGTTCAGATGGGATCCACTAGCTATCACTAAAATAAACTTCTTTATCGCCCCTCTCATCTGAACAAGCTAATGAGTAAGCTTGAAGTGGGAGATTTGCTTCAGGTAAATGGAATCCACAGCGTGTCCGCGCTGTAAATGAGCAGGAGCGGTGGATGTATGTGTTTCAAATCACAACCTCACCCATGATCTGGTCTGTGGAAAGACTAAAACTTGGCTGCTGTATATTAAACATTCAACTTGCACAAACACCGGTGATAAGTGTAAAATCCGTCTCGAGCCCCCCCAATCCAATCTTCCATTTACAAGTCCTATCCAAGTGAGGAAACAAGAAAAAATAATACACCAATAGCCCCAGACAAAGAACCCATACTCCAGAAGTTATGTAGATGTGTGTATAAACTCCACATATGTAAGACAAACAATAAAAAAACAGCATCTAGCTTAGTACTCCTTCCTTATCCATCCCGTTCTACCACAATGGTCTTATAGCACCTGCACCTGAACCTGCACCTCCGCCTCGAGAACTACTACCGCCACCACCACCAAAGGAAACAGTATCACCCCTTCCTCCTCCAGATTTCCTCTTCCCTCCACCTCGTTTAGTGCTCGCCCCCGAAGTGCCGCTGGTGCCGCCACTAGTTCTCCTCGCATACTTCTTTGCCGCGCCGCCACCCCTGCTCTTACCACGACCTCTCGTACTGCTACCGCCGCCTCTGGCTCTTGCCGGGGCTGCCGGTTTGCTTGAAACTGCGGCATTACTTCTAGCCGCCGACACGGCCTGGCTCTCCTGCCACTGACTCAGCATCTCCTCCTGCGCGGACGAGACCGCAACGGCGCCACCGCGGGTAGTAGTAGCAGTAGTAGCAGTAGTAGTCGACGTGCGCTTGAAGTACTCGCTCGTCTCCTCATCCTCCTCCATAAAATCCTCATCGTCCATGCCTTCGCTGTAATCCTCGTCATCATCCAAAATCTCAATCGGTGCTACTGTTTGAGACTGTGAATACGTCCTCACCGGAACATCGGTGCCCTCAAAGTTCTCCGCCTTCTCTTTGGCAAATTGTTTGCACAGGACCAGGAACTCGTTGCCAAAGTCGTTGACCCTTGTCGAGCTACCCGCAATTTCTGCCATCGCCATCATGTCCTGCGGCAGGTAGATACCAAACTTTTGCAGGACGGAATCCATAAAAACAGATGTGATACGTTCCAATCCCTTGCGTTGCATGATCCTCTCCCGGATTTTTCGGGCTTGTTGCATGAACCGTTCCAACATTTCCAGCTCCAGCGGATTGAGTTGTGACATTACATCCTCTGCAGTTATTGGTGCACTAACTTGCTGTTGTTGCGTTTGAGATTTCTGGCGGCGGGCACGGTGGGTTGGGGCTGTACGTGGAAGTCCCGAACGTACCGGCGGCATTCCCATGCTATCTTGTTCGTAGTCTGGAACAATGAAGCCATCATATTCGTAGTCGTCCTGATGCCCCTGTGCAGGAGAGGACACATATGTAGATTGAAGTTGAAATTCTGATCGGGCGGAAAACGAGGCAGACGCAGAGGCAATGGAGGTGGTGGAAGAGGTTCTCTTGGATCCAGGTTTTAGGAAATCCAGATACACTTTTTTATTCCCGTATAATATTTGGTCCGCACCAGCTCTCAGTAACTATTTCTCATGTTAGTTACTCGGAGGATGCGGTGATAGGGAGGTTACATACCTTGATATGACTGACTGTGAATCCCGAGCCATTCTGGATATGGGTTTCGCCGACGGCTTCTTCGAATGTCAATTTATGGTATAATCTCTCGCAATCACCCCTCTGCAAGCGTTTTCCAGCGCCATAGCCTTCGAAATATTCGGTGCCTGCATCTTTCTGGGCTTTGCTTGCGCTCCCTTTAAAAGCATCCACGACAAAAAGCATGGTTTTTCCTCGCGATTCTATAGCTTCAACAAGCTTGAGAGCACTTTTCGCCAGCTCGGTGACATCGCGTTCTTCGTATTCTACTCCAGAACAACAATTATCGCAGGTTTCTTTGCATTCCTTTGGGGGAAACTTTTCGTCAAAGTATCGAAGCACTTGCGTTCTGCGGCACTCTGCCTTGTTATCGCAATACTGGATCACCATTCGCAGCATCTCCCTTTGGCGCTTTTTTTGGTCCGGACTTCCTTCACTCTTGTCGATGAACCGGTGATACTTCGAACAATCGCCGTAATTATAGAACAGGAAACAGGAGCTGGGGTTGCCATCTCTTCCAGCCCGTCCAGTTTCCTGGTAATAGCCCTCCAAGCTCTTCGGCAAGCTATGATGAACGACAAATCGGACGTCCGGCTTGTCGATTCCCATACCAAAAGCAATTGTTGCAACAATGATTTGAAATTTGTTTGCTTGCCATTCTTTCTGCAATCTTCTTTTATCATGCGACTCCAATCCGGCATGAAAAAACTGCGCCTTAATACCACGTTTCTGCAGATCCCTGGCCGTGTTTTCGCAGTTTTCACGAGAAAGGCAATAGACAATGCCGGATTTATTACGAAACTCGTTGCAAATTGTAGCAATGTCATCTAGCACTTTGCTGGTCTTCGGCCGCACATAGTAGAATAGGTTCGGACGATTAAAGCTCTGAACTAATATCTTGCAACCTCGGATTCTCAGGCATTGTTGGACGTCGATCCGAACCTTTGGGGTCGCTGTAGCTGTTAATGCGACACAAGGGACCCCGGGAAACTTTCCCTTCATAACCCCCAATAACTTGTAATCAGGTCGAAAGTCATGGCCCCATTCAGAAACACAGTGTGCTTCATCGATGACAATCCTAGCTAGCTTTCTACGTCCATGTAAATGTTCGAGAGTATCGACCATTTTTTTGCTCTTTGCAACCATCTCTGGGGTTAGGTACAGCAACTGCACTTTGTCTTCGACATCTCGAGAATACAACCAGTCGAAGATCAATCGTTTCGTATCTTCATCGCTTTCTCCGTTGATGAAACAAGCACCTATTTTCAGCTTTTGCATATGATCCACTTGGTCTGTCATCAAGGACAGCAGTGGCGAAATAACAACCGTAACGCCTCTAATTGTCCCGAATTTGATGACAGCTGGAAGTTGGTAGATCAAACTCTTCCCGCCTCCAGTTGGCATGATGACAAAAACATCCTTCCCAGCGAGCGTCTCGTTAATGGCCTCTAGCTGATTGTTTCGAAACCCTTTCAAGCCAAAGCGCCTTTTCAGCGCATCAGCGACATCTCGAGACCACGGATGTTGCATATTAGAGCTAGTTAAGTCGACTGTAGACTCTCGTTGTTTATGATGCTTGCCGTGAAGAATACCGAGGTGTGAATTTACCAACTGTGAATGCGTTTTCTGGACAAGCACTTGATTAACATCCCGACGCACTGGTGGCGAATTCCCTGTCGATGCACCTAAAGGTATCCTTTTCTTGGGCGGTGGCGGATCGATGATTTGTACATCTTCGCCATTTGCGTTGTCTAGCGCTTCTAGCAGATCCGGATCAAAATCACTACCATATGCATCGTCGTCGTCGCTTTGCAAGGCTGGCTGGGGGACCTGCTTCTCTTCCTCTTCGTCCTCTTCAATACCAAATGGAGGTGGTGAATCTGCAGGTCGCATAGGCGGGAGACGATATTGGGGTGAACGGGGACGGGGTGGATCAGGAGAAGATATATCCATATGGAATTGACGGATCGGACCCTGTTTTTTCGACTTCAAAGGAGACTTCCTTGTATCGTTGAAAATATTTGCGAGATCAGCAGTGTCAGCGTTCTCTTTTCGGGTTAATAGCTGTTTTGATGGAGTTCCCGGCACATGCTGGGTAAACTGCGTCTGCTTGACGAATTGAGTATCGGCGAACTGATGCTGCTGAACTTTCGTCAACGACGGAGCATACTGAGTAGCTTCAACAACACCTCCACACTTCTTTGTCGGACTATCAATTGCAGAAGGATTGCTGCTGCTGCCAACAGCCGTCCAATCACCTGAGGCGATTTGCTGGGTAATGCATTCAATTCTTGTCTTCAGATCTTTCTTTTCTAGTATCAGCTTCTTAGGCGGTGCTTCGCCCACATCATAATACTGTTCCTGAATCCTGTCAAGTAACTCATAATTTTGCTGCTTAAGAGACTCCAACATTGAATGTAGCCTTTCCATAGGCAATCCAGCCAACTCGTTGCCACTTTCTTGAGCCTCCGTATTGCCCCTATCCCGCATTGGTGTGTCTTTATGCTTGCAAGGTGAGCGCCTCAGCTTGGTAGGTGAGTCTTGCTGTAACGGTGATGCATACGAATTATTCTGCCTGTTGGGAGATTTTCGCGGCGGGGAGTTGCGACTGCCGACAAGCTCATCTTCCACCACTCCCAGGAATATATCATCCCCCCCGTAGTCGTAACTGTCCTCCTCGTCTGGTTGTTCCGCAGATCCCATTTTGAAGCTACTTGTGCTATTCACATCATTCGTATCCGAAAAATTATCTTCATCATCAGAACCTTGAACTATCCCCGTTGCGAACCACTGAGACTTAGAGTTTTGAGAATTATGATTACGCTGCTGTTTAACGGCTCCGTAAGGCTCTGCGATTGCTTCCTTCATCGCCCCGTCGTCCTCTTCGTTCGCGATCCGCCGTGTCGTCCTCTTCTTCCTTGTCCTGGTCGCCATCTCAATCTCCTCTTCCTCGTACTGTTCCACAACATGACCTGAGCTCTTTCCCTTCTTTCTCTGGACTGTACTTATTTCCTCTGAAGGTATGTTTGTAGTTTTTGCGAGCTGATGTATTCTCGGATTCGACTCAGCAGGGCGATGCCATTGCTCAATTGGTGGGGATAGAACAGGCGGTGAAGGGACCTGCGTTGAATAAGGAGGTGGGGGAGGGATGTCACGATTTAACGCTCTCTGTCTCTGGGGGTTTCGGGAAATGGCCGAAGCAGTAGGTCCATCATCTGTCCGCAGGGACTTCGAGGAAGGTGGCCCATCTGAGCATGAGGATGTAGTGTCAAAGTTGTCAGCCAAAAACTCGCCACTTGTTCGTTTTTTGCTTTTCGAGGTCCTAGTCGTAAATCCATGCGGTGGTAGTAGTGGAGAGTCCTGAGAATTCGGCCCTGCAACCGCAGGCACGGCCAGTATCTCCTCGTCCTCACCCGCAAAGATGTTTGCTCTGCCCCTTGACGCCGTATCTTTTGATGCGAATGGTGTAACATGGCGTGACTTTGGATGCACCGATGTCGTGGTTCGCCCCACATAAACACCATTTTCGTCGTCTCCAGTAAGGTCAATTGTGTCGATCTCTATCACACCTGGCGCATGGCGTTTAACGGTCGAGGCAGCAAGTCGTGTGCTTCTGTCAGTGGGAACAGGCGTGAACGATTCTGTAATCAATCAGTAGGCCAAACGAACCAAAGAACATGACAACTATACCGTCATTCGCCACTATCCGGGACGCTCCCAATCCCGTGGTCGGTGTTTTAGAAGGGAGGCTCCTGAGGTTTGGCGTTGAGAGTGACGGTTGGAAAGTTGCAGGCGACGTGCCCAGGTGACTACCCAGTTTAGACCTTTTTGCCCGTGAAGTCGAACCCAATTGAATCTTCGTCATATCCACGTCTTCTTGCCCCCCCTGCTCCTCGCTTATAGACGGCACTGGCTGGACAATGCCTCTCGTTTGTGCAGGGAAAGATGCTCCAGTAAATCTCGATGGTGCTGGAGGTGGCGGTGGGGGTAGTGCGGGTCTTTGGATGGCGGGAGGTGCGATAGTAGAGGTTATGGCTACCGCAGGAAGCACAGCATTGTTGGGTCGCGGTATCTTTGGAGGCGGTGGAATAAACGGCTTTTCTCGCTGTAACCAGGAAAGGTGCAAAGCGAGGTTGTTTTTCGTGGTCATAAGGTTAGCTGGATGGAGCCCGCAAGGACTGCATTTCACTGCGTCGCCCTGAGACAGCGAAGGTGGTAGTGGCGTGTCTTCGCGTGAAGATAATCTGGCGGATGAAATTAATCGAAGCGGATAGATAATGAATGTAGGGCTGTCGAGTCGTCAAGTCGAGGGTCAAGGGCTGAGGGTCTTGTCTTGGTGAGACGCGCTTGAAACTCGCGTTCAGCTGATTGAGTGTTGGCTTGGCAAACATTTATCTTAATGCGATAAGCGACATCATCGCAGATCCAACGTTGCAACCTCACATCAACGAAGCGTACCTGCAGCTATTAACTATAAGTGCATCACAGAAGCTCGGTGATTCGAGGAAATTCTACTGTCAATGCATTCGGGAACCAAACCCCATTTCACATTGTCAAAAGCTTGCCCAAATGGCTGAGAACCAACTGATGCATGGAGCAAGACTAACATCAGCCTTTCTCAACCCCAGAAAGTCAACGGGGAGTTTGGTACTCCGATAGACTATACAATGGTCAGCCAAGCGTACCACCACCTAGAATCACTAAAAACCAACGATCCAAGTCGAGTATTTTGGAGCACTTCAGTAAGAATCTGGGCCTAGCTCCAGGCTGTGTGACAAAGGTCTACTGCAACAAAAAACAAATTTTCAGGATCTGAGATTCTAGGACGGTGATATAGATACGACCCTCTCCGAGATTTGGGATTCAATACGAGACTTGCTCAAGGATTTGCCAATTTCTCAGATATGGATGTGGAGGGCTAGTGTCTAGATTACTCTAGGGGAAGTACTCTACCGAATCAAAAATTGACTGTTTAAGATTCACCACCTCTAACTCAGCTACGAGCTCAAGGTCTTGTCAAGTATTTCTATTTATGGATCCCACGGCCACTCCTACGTCATATATACACCTGTAATCTCGTGCCCAGACTTTGACGCTTGCTCCTTAGGCGGGGCTGGTTGATGAGATCATTACACCTAGTGAATCTCGAACCTCACCCAATTCATCCGGCTGCGTTATAAAGAGCGCGGGCAGCAGAGCAAACCAGAATCTAAAAACACACTAACAGCTGCACGTCGTCTGGCTGATTTCTCTCCCGGCACCCTCTATAGTACCGATATATTAGATTCTACAAGCAACCACACTGCGGCCCCGGATTCAAGGCTTCCACCAGTGGTTCGCACTGGAGCGGGGAGTAAGCCGTTGATCGGTGGATATGGAGCTAATCGTGCAGGTGTTATCTCGCATCTAGACCACTGGCGCGGCAACACAACGCCGTCTGGAGTTAATGAACGATGTGTGGATGTATGTTATATCACTCCCCTCACTCGATGAAAATAGGCCGCGTCAACGACGTCGACTACTCCCTCTACGCGTGAGCACGTTCCTGTTATCAATTGCAAGCACTCAGGTTACATATGATGTTGACAAACAAACTGCTGGTATCTAGTAAACCTTTAGTTCCTCGGCCAAACGATGTCGCCTTGACATTTACCTTCAATTCTCTTGACTTGCCTGAGATTCGTCAAAAATTCGTTTACGCGGATCAGAACAATGATATCAATCCCGTTGACGGACGAAAGTACAGGACATGTTATTCAACCTCTTGATAGTGTTCGGCAGGAAGCAGGTGTTCAACTAGGGCATATCTCTTTACAATCTGCTTATACAACAATGCGCATTCGCCACTTTCTGCACCCCTCCCACCTTTTGATCAACCCATCAATTCCCCCCGGGAAGCAAGATACGCCGCCCCAGTATCCGCCCAGACCTGATACCTCCTCACCTTGACTTCTCTCGGTCCTCCGGGCCCTTCGTCCAGAAAACCCTCCTCCATGAAATCCAACGTGTAAGTAAAAACCTCGTCCCACGATTGACCTGTCTCCTTCCACGTGAATCTCGCACACCCTTTACACGTCACCTTCAGCGTATCTACATCGACAATATACTCGCTAAACCTCATTTTCCCAAACGTAAGCAGCTCAGTGAGAAGGTCAAAATATCTCGCGACCTCATCGCGACCCGTGAATAGGCGGCCAATAAACGGTGCGAGTGAGGGATGACCATGCTCGATTGCCGTTGGTGGGACAGAGGTGGTGAAGTGTGCAAGTAGCACCGCGGTGGTGGTAGAGGGGCATGCGAAATCGGTGCATAGGCAGAGGGCGGCTGAGAGTAGCGTTTCACGGGAGGGTGCCATTGGCTGTGGTTGGTTGTTGGGTTGTCTGGGAGAGAGGCGTGGTGTGCGGGGTGGGGTACAGTAGTGTGGTGGGGCCACCACCGAGGGGGAGCTTGTTTTCGGTGACGCAATTGACATCCAAACCCTGCTGCAAACCAACCCACCCACCGCCATCACCACACCCAATGCTATCCATCACTGCCGCCATGCGAGACGCCGGGAGATAGATTGTTGGTCGCACCCCAACGCCCCGCACGGTCATCTTCCCGTGGTTTAATCAAGCTCGCTACGAGATATCTAGATGCTATATATCGATAGCTCCGGATAAGAAGCAGGTACCCATTATATCTACTCTGGCCTTTACTCTGACCCCGGCTTCATCACATCGCATAAGTACGGTACCTCCCTCCCCTCTCATCTTACCCCTCATCAACACCACTTATCAACATCACACCGTATCTCCTCTGCGATGTGTGACGATCTCATAGCCAAACACTTTGTCAACTCAGCGCCCTCGCACATCCGACACCCCTCCCCAGAGGGAACAACCCACTTCACGCTGAACCCCAGCGGGCAAGTATGGTTGATCTCCCACACACCAACCGACTTCTCCACCCTCGACGACCTCCGTCCAAAATGGACCACAATAAACTCCTACGACCCCAAGATTGAAGAGTGGGCGAAGGACTGGGGCCACACGGTTTCGCAGCTTCGAGAGATGAAGCTCGAGGTCTCCTACACCGATGATCCAAGCAACGGCGAAACCTCTACCGTCGACCTCCCAGAAAACTACAAGCCCTCCCCCACCATCCCCACAAAGTCCTGGTATCTCACCGCATACCCATCACTCACCAACACCGTCCACAAAGCCGGCGCGCAGATCTTCAGCATCAGCGACCACTCCAAGTCCATACCCAAGCGTGCTGGCTGGATCACCGTGATCCCTGACAACGAAACACGGCGCGTCTACATCTCCACGCTAGACGTTCTCGAGTCCCACCGGAGACGGGGACTGGCAAGGTGGTTGGTGGGGGCTGTTGCGAAGTGGTGGGCTTCGGCCGGAGAGGGGAAGGGAGAGGTATGGTTGACGGTTTTTGAGAGCAATACTGCCGCCATCAAGCTCTACGAGGGTATGGGCTTTGAGACGACAAGGAATATGTGGCTTGTTAATCGGGCAGGGACTAAGAGGCGGCTGTCGATCAAAACGGACGAGTGGGGGTCTGGTTAGGCCCCGGGTGGGTGGCAAAATGTACTTACCGGTTGACAACGAGAATACATACCTTTTTCTTTAAGACGCGGGAGAACGAGGGAATTACAAGACAGGAGGCCCAACAGTTTTCTGACGGCGAATGACGGCTATTCCCACGCAGGACGACCAGAATCCCAATGCCCACCCACTCAATTCCTTCCAGATCACGCGTCATCGTGCAATACCTCCGTGTCTAGTCCCCTGTAGATAAATATCGCAGGTATCAATGAGGTTCGATGCACCGTCAGCTGTACACGCACGTAAAGTAGGTATAAAGAGATCGGTCCTGCCCAGCAACTCGCCAAACTTCTCCCCATGCGCAGAGAGCCATCCCGGAAATGCCTCACATTCACAAGGGAAGCACGCCAGCACTCAGAATATACAGTTTACCACAATTTGAACCATGAACGATATTTGACGGTTGATTGGTTGGTTAAAGGTACCGATATATCACCGCCCGGGTTTCAAATCACAGCTACAAACAAAAAAAATACCCCTCAATCCACGGAATTCTGGGCTCTCGTCCACTCTATCTAACGCAGTGCATTGTGTTCGATATATAGATGGTGAAGTCTCCCAAACAACTTCTTGTGCCGTGGACAGAGCGGGGTAGAGTAACTTTGCGCAGGAAAGATCAGACGAAGATCTTTAACCGGGGGTGTTCCTTCGACACGTTTTTTTCGATTGTTAGTCTTCCGTACCGGGGCTCCGGGTCGGATCGGACGCTTGCTACGGAACTGGGGGGTGCCTTGTCGGTAACATACGCACTACCGAACGTCATCCCGCTGCGGAGTACGAGGGCAAAAAATACAGTGGTTTTTTTTCTTACCAGTTTATACTTCTCCCTGCTGGGTATCACACCGTCGATCTGCGCCATTTTGTACGCTGGGAGGAATGGACAAAGTCGTCACGGAGACGTTTAGAGGTGCATAGGCGGCAGATGCTGCCGGTCCGTAATACCAGTACAGCGAATAGGGAGGTACAAGTCGAGTGATGATATCTTATAGAGTGGTACTTGTTTGGAAGTGACACCCATGGCTTGAAGGAGTGAATGGATTTGACAGCCAAGTATTGGTGATAACGGCAACGCGGTCCGAGTTATGAATGGTCCGTCGTTCTGCGGCCGTCGTTGAGGTATACGGACCGCGTGTGCATAAGATCTGTTTCTGGGAGGACGATGGCAAAGCCCTTCCTGAGGGAGAGAGTACTCGATCTTGGGCCTTAATGTCTGAGATACGAGATAAACATTCAAGAACGTACTTTACACAAAATACAACCAGTATACCACAGTATAGCCAAAAAGCACACGACCAAAGAACTCCGAACCCCCACCCCGGTCCAATAAATCTCACCCCAAACACTCTACTCAATCTCCACCCTCTTCTTCCTCTCCACCTTCTTCGGCACTACCATACTCAAAATCCCATGCTCCAAGCCCGCTTTTACACCATCCATATCTATTTGCGCAGGAAACCGAAACACTCTCCGAAAAGCCCCCGTGCTGCGTTCGCTAACCCAGACTTTCGGTTCATTGTTGTTGCTGGGGATAGGCCGCTCGATCCGTCCCGCGATTACAACCATCTGCCCGTCCGTGAACTCGATGTCGAGTGCCTTCTTGTCCGCAAGCCCTGGTAACTCGCCTTCGAGGATGTAGGCGGAGGGCGTTTCGTGGATGTCGAAATTTGGGGCGAAGGTGGAGGTGGAGGTGGGGTCTGGTGAGATTAGGGCTCGGAGGAGGTCAGGGTGGATGGTCATTGTATGTTGCATATGTGAGAAGGTCGTTTGGGTGTTTGAGCGTATGTGTTTGCGTTGGAGAAGCTTGATGTCTTGTGGTGATGGCGAGGAATACAGAAGTTGTTTATATGCTAATCCTATGTTGAGCTGATAGCAGATCTGATGACGTTCGCGAGTGAGCGGGAGTGAGCGAGAGGGCTCTGGAATGTTCTGGAGAGCGCTAGGGGTTAGGGTTGGAGTAGATCACTTCCGGAATTGGGTATTCTGGAGCAGAGTTATTCGAGTCCAAACCACCTGGCAATGTTGAGGGACTATCCGTAAACCATTGAAGAGATTGCTAGAATAGCGATTGATTCGAACATACTTAGCTGCAGCCTCTGAATAGTAGCAGCATGTCCTTCGAGTTAAGTTATCATTCAGCTCTATCCCCTACACGCTCGATTTCCTTAAGTTTGGTTCCACTTCCTTTTGGGTGTAGTTTGGGGGAATGATCGCTGTGTGGAAAAGCCGGTGATTGGCTAGCCGAACTTCTGATTGAATGATGCCAGAGCACCACACTCTGGGAAAGCATGTAAACGTTATGGTATGCACTTTTGTAAGGGCTGCATAGAGGCCAGCAGTGTGTAAAGTACTAAGTAGATGAGGAGTCAGCACCGATATACTTTTGACATCACTCGCTGCCCACACTATCCCCAATATGGTAGGATCGCCGCTGGAACCGAACTTAAGAAAACCGAGCGTGTAGGGGATAACAATGACCAGCTCGTCTCCCCCTTCCATGAATTCATCTCCTCTTGCCTGAACAAACATCTGTGTGTATAAAACCCTGCCGGTGGTTTCAAGCTCCTATCTGCTGGCGATTCCTCTGGAGCAGTCGGTTTCACCAGTGATACGAAGGTTTGGCAAGGCAGCGGTATGTTTTCCGTTCGAATTCCCTGGTCTCTGGATACGGCAAGATGAGGGCATACGAACCGGACAGGTTTTACATCAGACGCCTCAGAAATAAGTAGAGATGCAGGATGCCAGATGCCAGATGGCGGCAAAGCGGGAGTGATGACAGTGGACAGGGAAGCGGTAATAGCAGAGCGGAAGAAAGCAAACCTGCCTCCTTATAACAGCTTGCTGCTATTCAGTTGCCACATATAAATTGCCCAGTCGAGTAGCCACGAAAATACTCGAGGTTGACGAGTATATACAGAACATCGCTCGACTTAGTATCTTCACATGTGTTGAATATCCGAGTGGCGAATGGCGAGTGGCAAGGCATACCTAAAGTTTTTTCCAAAGATTCTCTGTATATATCTCGATCTTTCTCCCTCTCTCTTTTCTCCTTCTCTCTTCTCTCTGTACCATAGTCTATGCACACGGTTCTCCCCATATCGTAACAACACACAGAATTTGCTCGGGCTAGGTCTTCGGACCGTTCCATCTTACAAAACGTGGCCAAGATTCGGAGCCGTTATCTCCTGAATTTTAAACACTTGCTGCCTTGTCCGGACCTAGAGTTGACCGCTTTTGAGCATTGAAAAAAGCTAAGCCTGCCGGTAAGTTCTTGTAGTGTAGCAATTGTCAATGGCTTTAGACATTGTCAAAAATCGCCCTGGTTTTTAGCCGGGCGTTTTCACCTGAGCTCGACCCTCCAGCAGGGATTTTATCGAAGTCTCCAAAATAGTGAGGTCCCAGACTGGTAACTTTTAAAACCAGCCCACATCATAAACTGTAATGAGTGAAAGTATGTGACCGCATGCGTGAATAACAGCACCTCTGGCATACTTCCCTCCAGCCATATTGGGCTTAAGAACTTATACTTTCTTAAGCCTAAAAGGGGTGGCAGGGAGAATTCTCTCCCATAATGCAATTTTGAAAACAAAATTTGAAACTTAAGCAGAATTTTACTCAAATTTTTTTTAAAGTTGGTAGTACCTAGTACTGCTTCATAATAAATAATCATAATAAATCATCACATCTGTAAGTGGAACATCTTGGATTTCACATCCTCATGGACTATTGTGAGCATCCTGCTGGGCAAAGCCTTTCAGCCCAGTATGGCTGTAGGGAAGTATGTCAAGGGTGACAACGGTTTCTGCAGTGGCTTATGCACATTAGCGCTGCGCCATACCCATTATCGAGACTTTTACAGTACTGTGCATCACATCTGGTCGGTGTATTTGCCTATGGGACGACTGGTGTCGTGATATGTCGAGGTTGGGGTTGCCTCCACGTGCATTAGCCTACCACAATCCGTTAGCGCGCGAAATCTTGGCTAACAAAAGTTTCGAGTTAAAAAATCAGAGCGCGCCCTGCCGATTTCTCTTCACCTTTTCACTATCTCCTGTACATTTTCCCTTCCTTCATCCATCCCACCCTATCAATACCCCTGAACCACCTATCATCACAGCCATGTCTGGAGTTCAGCCTATTGCATTCTGGGGGCTTAAGGTCCCCGCCGGAGATGAGCTCACCATGGTCGCTTCTGAGATTCCTGGTGTCAACATGGTAGGTTCTTACTGCGCGACGTTTTTCTCGCGGTGGCGCAGTGTACCAATAAATCGAACAGTTCCGCATTACCATGGCTGCCATTGATCCCAGTGCGAAGCCTCTCGAGGCTGATCAGCCAAAACGTGCAACCTTGAAGCTCATTCGCCGCCCCCTCGACCACGACGACTACGAGGATGATGATGATGATGATGATGATGATGATGATGAGGACGAGTCTGCAGATGAAGAGGAGCTCAAGAAGATTCAGAAGAAGTCCAAGAAGCTCGCCAAGAAGGGTGGTTCCCAGGAGATGGACATTGATGGTGACGCCGAGGACAGCGATGAGGATGAGGATGAGGATGACGACGACGAAGAGCCCTTTAAGACTGAGGAGTTTGTCATCTGCACCTTGGACCCCGAGAGAGTAAGTTTGGGATTTTAGTCTGGTTGTGTGAAAAATGCATTAACACTCGCATAGCAATATCAACAAACTCTCGACATTGTCGTCGGAGAGTATGAGGAGGCCTTTTTCAAGGTGGTCGGCAACTTCGACGTCTTCCTTTCCGGAAACTACGTTGTCCCCGCCGATCACGATTCTCGCAAGGATGGTGAGGACGACTCAGAAGACGAGGAGGACGATGACTACGACCTCTCCCCCGATGAGGACGAGCTTATGAACATGCTCCACGGTGACGCCGATTCGGAGGATGAGCTTGACGATATCGAGAATCCTCGCATTACTGAGATTGACTCTGAGGATGAGAAGAAGAAGGAGATCGAGACCAAACTTACCAAAGCTGAGAAGAAGAGCCTCAAGCGTGTTGCTGAGGAAGAGGGTATGTTTAAAATTGTCCCATCATCAAGGAGAATAGTTCTAACAAATCCCTATAGCCAAGAGCGAGGAGCCCAAACTCTCGAAGAAGCAGCTAAAGAAGCTCAAAGCTAACAGTGGAAAGGCAGTCGAAACCACCCAGCCTGAAACCCCCGAGTCCAAGAAGAAGGTCCAGTTTGCAAAGCCTATCGAGCAGGGCCCAACTAACGGCCAAAAGGACGCCAAGAAGACCCCTGAAAAGGCCGAAAAGGCCGAGAAGGCCGAGAAGGCATCCCCCGCCAAGAGGGTTGTTCAGGGTGTCACTATCGAGGATAAGAAAGCCGGTACAGGTCCCGTCGCAAAGAACGGCGCCAAGCTGGGAATGAGATACATTGGAAAACTCAACAACGGAAAGGTCTTTGACTCCAACACCAAGGGAAAGCCTTTCACCTTCCGTCTGGGTAAGGGTGAGGTCATCAAGGGCTGGGATGTCGGTTTGGTAGGTATGCAGGTTGGTGGTGAGCGCAGAATCATTATCCCCGCGAACATGGCCTATGGCAAGAAGCAATTGCCCGGCATCCCGGCCAACTCCACTTTGACCTTCGACGGTAAGTCTCTTCAACTATCCGCTGTAATATATTTCATACTAACTTGTTCATAACAGTCAAACTCTTGGAAGTCAAATAGATACAGGTTTTCTAATACCTTTTCCTTTATAGCGCTGATTTTTGTATAACTAAAAGTTTTTATTTGGAACTTTATATTGCATTGGTGTCGGAGGAGTCTTTGATTTTAGGACGGTCAAAAAAAGATGACGATGCTATGCCTGTTTGCCTATTTTTCTGTTCCCAAATTTTCATTTGTACGTTAATGATGCTGCTTGGAGGACTGACTGCCGATACCATATACACATTGTGATGGATTGAGGACGAAATGAAGAGTTTTGCACGAGCGAAAGCATAATATGCGATTATATAGTGCTAACTGAAAGCACTCACCGCTATTTGACGAGTGACATCATATGCTTCATACAGGGATATTATATGCATCATAGGAAAAGTAGTTATCCCCACCGAGCCCTTATGGAAGCCTCCTGTGCTGCGGCAACGTGCTGCACAAACCGTGCGTCGGGACAGCGCTTACCGCAGGCGGTGGAGGTCTGGGTGCTCATAGGACTGCGGTTGCGGCAGCTGTCGCAGGGCCAGGTTGGAGACGAGGGTGTGCGGCGGCTGAAGGGCCACATCTTGCGTTGCTGTATCGGGGAGAGGTGATATGATGCAAAAGATGTGTTAGTGGTGGTGGTGGCAGAGTAGAGAGGTGGTATTGGTAATGATGGAGGAGGTTGGTTGATGGAGGAAGGGAGTACTGGTTTTATACACGAATTGCCATGGAAGGGATGTTATTCAATTGCCGCCTTTAAATGCCGGACTCAAAACATTTGAAGTCTGTTTCATATTTCGGATATCGTACATTCCATCCCGCCCTCACCCTCTTTCGTCATCTTGTATTCACCCACGTCAGCTCGTCGCCCAACCCCTCTAAACCGGTATATTTCCCATCGCTATCAATAATCCCATTAACCACGGCTCTCGCGCCCCTAACGCAATCGTTCAAACCAACGCCGCTATAGCTTGGTCCGGCGACACTCAATCGTCCAGCGAAGCTCCTCAACAGTGCTGCTTTCGCCTTCTTGATCCTTTCATCGTGCCCCACGGTGTACTGCGGAATACAATCCCTATTTAACGAAACATTTGTAGCCACGGGGGTTTCTGAGACACCGAGGTGTATCTTTAATACGTCACGAGCCATTTCCACTGCTTCTGTGTCGGAAGGGTAAGAGGTGCAGTTCTTCCAGTAGTGGCCGCCGAGCATAATAGTAACTTTTGTTCCAGACTCTGAGGGCTGGGGGGTACCGAAGGAATCGAAGATGACGCCGAGGGCATGATGCGGGTTTGCGGAGGCGGGGACGGATTTAGGGAGAAGGTAGCCGAATCCTTCGACGGGAAAGAGGTTTGGGGTCGAGAAGTAGAGGTTCACAACGAGGACTGTGACCGCTTCAATCTGCGCGAGTGCGTCAATACGGGAAATTGGTGGGAGGAGGGAGTTGGTGACGGGGGCGAAGAGGGTGGAGATGACATGGGAGTGTTGGTCGCCGCCGATTTCGAACGGGAGGGTGGAGCGGCGGAGGTTGTATTTGATCCCCTGAACGGGGGTGGAGGTTTTGATGGTGATGTTTGGATTTGCGGTGAGTTCTGCGGCGAGTGCGCGGCTGAGGGTTTCCATGCCGGATTTGAAGTAGTAGACGCTGGCGCCGCGCATCTTTTCCATCGCTTTCCTGTTGTCGTGTTTGAGCTCAGCGTGGAGCGCAATATCCCCGTAGGGCTGTACTTTGCTCCTCGTGGTGACGCCACGCAAGAGGGAGCCATGAACTGCTTCGTCTCTCCACAACTTTGGGAAGAGGGACTTTACGCTGAGACGGTCGACGTCTCCGGCGTAGATTCCGTGTATAACGGCGGAAGTGATGTTTTGTGCGAGGTTGGGGCTGAAGCGCCGGCTTAGGAAGGACCCGAATGATTCATCTTGGAGATTGAGCGACCGCCGCTCCCGCAATACTTCTGTGAGGATCCCTCCTAGTACACCCCTCATTACTGGGAGGCGTAGGGAGAGGATAGCGGATATGACACCGTCGGGGAGCTTGTTAAGGCGGTCAGGATAGTAGATGAAACGGTTCTTTGCGGCGGGAGAAGACTTGGGGATGATAGAAATCTCATCTTCGAGGTTGAGTTGACGGATCTAAACGTCTATGAGCTCTCTAAGTAATGCATGCACAGGAGTGGGAGGGGCTATAACAGACCATATCAATAGTAGCAATTCCAGCGATTGACCACGGTCGCAACGTTCTTGGGCCTTGCTCAAACAGTACACTACCACCAGCATACTCGATGCGCTTGGAATTGATCCATCCACCAAGGCGTGGAGACTTCTCGTACAGCGTGACAGGTACGGTTGGCGCAAACTTAGCCAGGTACCATGCTGTCGAGAGACCAGTGATTCCACCGCCTATATGCAACAGTCAGTACGTTAAGATATCCTCTCTCACGATGGAGGAGAGTGTAAAATGAACCGAGAACAGCGACTGACTTAAGGTTCTGAGGGACGGCAACGGAGCACGTAGAAGAGAACTGGCGGTGATGGCAGTGGGAAGTTGTAGCTGCAGCTGGAGATTGGGGTATTCGAGAGGAACATTGGTGTTGAACAAAGCGCTTAATGGCAACCGTCAAGTGCGGGGGACCCGCAGTAATACCCAAGATCATGGCAGTAAAGGGGAGTCGGTGGCGTCGAGTCCAGTTGGTTACAATGTTACAGACAAGGTGAGAGGTTTGCGTCACGACGTCAGAAGGCTTGGCATCGAAATTCACTGCTAACTCCGTCTATATCTCCTCTACTCCACCCAGCTCCAGTAGCCAACAAATCAATGGCCGAGACAGCACAGACAGCCCGGTCTCTGGTATAACTCCCGTGGCCCCCACCCCCATCCTATCTATTGCTAATACGAAGCAGTACCGTCATCTGCTCCGTTTTTCAAACCGTTTCGCCGCCTACAATTTCCGTGAATACGCAAAGAGGCGGACACGCGATGCCTTCCGCGAACATCGGAACGAGGCGGATCCTAAGACAATCCAGGAACTAATTGCACGGGGACAGAAAGAACTCAGGATGCTTGAGGTTCGTCGCTGGGAGATGAGGTGGTGGTGAAGGTGGGGTGCTGACAGGAACAGAGGCAATCGATGATGAGCCAGTTCTTCCAGTTGGACAGACTGGTGGTTGAAGGGCAAGCCTCAGGTCGGCAGAAGGGTGGAAGGGGAGACATTGCCAGACTGAAGGATACTGGGTCCGCTACCCCCATCATGCTGATATATCTACTGACACTAGTATAGCTGGGATTAGGAGGGCTCGACTACCAGGTTATAGACTTGCTTCTTATGTTGCGCAATTACCTTAAAATTTCATTACCCTATATATATTTCTCCGGCGCTCAGCTGGGGGTGTTTTATACTGCACATACACATCTGTGATGGGCGGCTCTAGTTACGGTTATCAAGCACTTGTAGTGGTGGCATTTGGCATTGTGGACGTATATTTCTCTTACAGCTGTATCACTATCAAGTTCGCATTTCATGATGCTTTATCCGACGCTTTCGCTTCTATCTCGTTTGGGTGGATCTTGCGGTACTGCATGAGCAGTTGGTCCCCATCTCTACCTTCGGCCAGGTCATAGACATCCAGACGAGTTTGTTACCACGAATGTACTACTTGTCGACACGCGTTGCTCATGGACGATTCACACGCTGTCCACTTCTACGAGTAGTGTCGCAAATGCCTCACTACCTCCGGAGTAAGTTCACAAAAGATCCAGGAGGCTGTAGGTGATGAAGCTGGTGAACTGGTGAGTGTAGGGTACCCGGATGGGGATTTTTTGCAGCATGGCGGACTCGGCGCTGACATTTCTCATTCTCTATCCTCTTAATATGATTTATATTCTGCGGTGTCGTTAAGTACCCAGTATGTACAGTACATCATCCCCAAATCAGCCCGCAACAAAACCCAAGAGCAAACGCCTCTTACTCATTGAATATCCGCTGCTCATAAGAACATGATGTAACCGCGCTATGTTGGATGGCTATGGGTGGATTTTTTGACAGCCAATGGAGTGGTCTGGAAAATATACGAAGTGGTGCATACTTATACGAGAGTACCTGGCTGGATGGTTGAGCACGTTTGCAGCTATGATAATGGTAATGAGGACCCGCCCTGTTGGTTCGGAGATATCTTGTCCCATCCGGTGCCACTGGAAGTCCGGCCCTCTTCCAGATATGTAAACCGGCGATCGACTCATTCATACCATCCCTCCCATTACTCACAGCAAACGTAGGAAGTGCTGACAAAAGCCGAAAAGATCGCCCTCGCATGCAATCATTGCGACATGACTCGTGCGATATGACACGCTAACACATGAATCCTCAAACTTTCTGAACACCTGGGAAACCGACAAGGGATGATCAATGCAGGATACCGTATCGCCGAAAAACCCGCCTCCCGCCTACCCCTACCACCGAGCCCAAAAGCACGTGGGGAAGGATGGGAGCTTCCCCACCTAGCCGGCTATCCGGAGGGGAAGGGGAATCGAATACTGCCATACTCTAATTGGAGTGAATGCAGAATAATTAAAACCAAAGCCCGAAAGCACGGCAGTGCATGTGGAGTACGGCTTGAATTATCCGCCCTCCCACTGCAGAGTATTATGTGCAAGATAGACAGCTGTTGATACAAGCTGCATGAGCCGCAAAAAAGATTCTAGTCCAAACACGGTATTTCGTGGGGGGACATTACATCGATTGAAAGAAGCAACTTTCTGCCCGGAGTCCCTTATGCTGGATCCACCTTCTTTGTCGATGACTAGTTGCACTGATCCTCAATTCAAAGGAACTCCGGAGACAGGACTATCAACAAAGCAAGAAAGAACGTCAGTCTCAGGCTTCCATATTTCAACATTAATCTGCTTGGAAATCCGCAAAGACATACCAATTAGAATTAATCAATGATGGCAAGTAAGGTACAAAGCGGACATATGGAGTTAAGCTTATATTATCACCGCCGCTAAGCCCTGCATACCCACCAAAACTAACGCATGATGTGTGCCGCTAGCAGTCAGATGCCATCACCGCGACTCACAACTGCAGGCTTCGGGCGAACTCTCGCCCAGCCAATAGATATGCAGAGGTGTTTGAAATACGAACAATCGGACTTCAAATTTCGGCGCCGAAAGGTATATAAAGACGGAGTCAATGGCGCTCTCAAATCCGTGTGTTGTGGCCGAGTTGTTGTTTAGCAGAAAGACCGTACATATATCTTCAAGAACGTCCAAAAAAATATCGTCAGGGTATAGCGTCGTATAACACCGTGCAGGATGTCCAACAATGCCGGCAGCGGCGGCCAGCCGCCCGCATCAACCTCTACTGGAACTTTAAAAGAAGTGAAAGACGATATCCGCCCTGTCTCCACAGCGTCACACACTACCGACAACGACGACGACCTCCCAGTCACAAGGCCAATTATATCCAGAAACTATACGCGGGAGGGTATGGAAAATGATCCAGCTGCTGGGCATTGGGGAGAAACTGACGGCTCTGAGGCTGTGGATGTTGACAGCGCTCTGAATGAATATGAAGAGTAAGTTCTATACCAATACCCCTCCCTATCAATCATATACTAAGAAGCATTCAGAATCCGGCGAGAGCTCAGTAGAGGATCTGCCCGGCGCCCTTCAGTATCCCCGACTCGTCGCACATCAATATTCAGCACCAAGCGACCGCAGCCAGATGAGGAAGAAGGAGGCGTATCCACCGAGGCTGATTTTATCGACCTTGAAGAATATCTACAGAACACGAACCGCGAAAGGAGCAAAGTCCCAGGTGTCTTTCCAAAGAAGATCGGGGTGTCATTTCGAAATCTGTCAGTCCTTGGGTTTGCGGGGGCGGGATGGATACTTCTTCCAACTTTCCCGCAAGAACTCGCGTCCATCTTCGGTTGGGATATCATACGCTTCGCCAAGATGATGCTTGCCCCAAAACCAGCGCCAAAACCGATCATTCAAGGCTTCAGCGGGGTGGTCAGGCCGGGAGAAATGCTGTTGGTTCTGGCTAAGCCGGGCTCTGGCGCAAGCACATTTTTGAGGGCTTTGACAAACCAGCCCAGAGCATATACAAATATTGAGGGTGATATCAGTTATGCGGGGTTGCCGTTCGAGCTGGCGCGGGAACGTTATCGGGGAGAGATCCTCTATAACGATGAAGGTAAGCAAAACTCTTCCGATGACGATTCATGGTTCATGAACTAACGCTGAACCTTCCAGAGGATGCACATTTGCCGACTCTTACGGTTGCACAAGCCCTGCGTTTTGCCCTGAAAGCGAAAACTCCCAGTACTCGAATCCCAGGAACCTCGCGCAAGCAATTCGTCGAAGAGATGCTGAATCTCTTCGCTACAATGTTCAAGATGAAGCACGTCCTAAACACTATAGTAGGGGATCCGTTTGTCAGAGGTGTAAGCGGAGGAGAGCGGAAGAGAGTATCCATTATGGAAGCCTTAGCGTCACGATCAGCTATCAATGCTTGGGACAATAGCACTAGAGGTCTCGACAGCTCGACGGCGGTCGACTATATCCGGTCACTGCGTATCCTCACCAATATTACACATTCGACAACAATAGTGACGTTATATCAAGCCGGAGAGCAGATCTATCAGGAGTTTGATAAAGTGTGTCTCATATATGCGGGAAGACAGGTATTTTTCGGAAAGGCATCGGAGGCGCGTCCATATTTCGAGGAACTGGGTTTCGAAGCAACTCCAAGGATTACGACGAGTGATTTCCTGACTACCATCACAGAGCCAAAGACCCAACACATCCGCGCCGGGATGGAGGGAAAAGTACCACTGACACCGGAAGGTCTCGAAGCCGCATTCCGCCGCAGCAAGTTTTATACAAAGATACAAGAGGAACTGGAAGCGTACGACCGGGAACGCCAAGAAAATTCGGAGTCAGATACTCAAAACTTCAAGGAAGCTGTGAAGGCCGAAAAATCCCGGAATGTAGCTGAAGGATCTCCATACGTTGTCAATTTCTGGATGCAGGTGTGGTACCTGGCGCAGCGTGAACTCCAGCTTCAGGCCCAGGATGTCGTTGCCATGAGAAGCAAGTTCATTAACGTCGTCGTGTTGGGACTTATCACGGGAAGTCTTTTTTACAACATCCAGAAGACTTCCGAAGGTGCCTTCTTTATTGGAGGTGTGCTGTTCTTCAACATCATTATTGTTGCTTGGATGCAGGTACGTTCGAACCATCCAGGTTCCAATTTTTCGTGAATTAACATTGCCACTAGTTACTCGAGGCAATAAAAATGGTTATGGGACGGGGAATTATGGCCAAGCAAGTTGCATTTGCATTTTATCGGCCGTCTGCTTTGGTATTGGCTAGGACTATTGCAGACCTCCCCGCGATGATAATTCAGTCAACCCTTTTTACGATAATCATCTATTGGATGGCTGGCTTAGCTGCTGATGCCGGGAAATTCTTCACTAACCTGCTATTTGTATTTGTAAGTAGCAGTGATATTCCATGATGCAAGTGAGCGGTAAAGCTAACACTTACAACTCCAAAGATTACGGTAATGTGTCTAACCGGGTTTTACCGAATGATCGGGTCGTTCAGTAAAGATATTAATGTCGCTATACGGCTGGCATTTCTTGGTCTCAATGTCATCGCCTTGTTTGCTGGATATATGCAGCCGTATAAGACGATGAAGTCATGGGTATACAAATGGATCTATTGGGCAAAGTTAGTAGCCGAGGAATTCCAGAGTGTCTCTGCATAGCTAATCTTGTATTTCAACAGCCCTTTATCGTACAGTCTGGAAGCAGTGATGATAAACCAGTTCCACGGCATGGAGCTTGCGTGTTCACCAGCACATCTTGTCCCCGGAGTACCCGGTGCATCGATTGCAAACAAAGGTCGGTCCATCATTATCACTTCCGAGTTCGATTACTGACGCCGGATATCAGTTTGTACACTTGCTGGCTCAGAGCCAAGGTCTGCGACGGTAGCTGGAACAAACTATATCAAAAGTTTTGGCTACGAGCCCGACCATCTCTGGCGTAATTTCGGTGTTATCGTAGCCTTCACCGTAGGCTACATTGTTATTGCCATGATTGGAATCGAATATATGGACTTCGGTGCCGGCGGAGGGTCCATCAAGATCCTCGCAAAGAAGCCAAAGGAGGTCGCCGAGGAGCTACCCACCCAGGAGAAAAAGCAAGAGAAAAAGCAAAGCCCATCCTCCGACCCCGAGAAAGCATTGGATGATATTGCACGCCGAGTTTCTACCGTCAAGACCACTGGTTCCGTCTTTACCTGGACAAACGTCAACTATTCGATCGGTACCGGTGCCGGAGAGGCGCAGTTGCTGCACAATATCAACGGCTATGTCAAACCTGGAACGCTGACAGCGTTGATGGGTCCTTCGGGCGCGGGAAAAACCACACTTCTTGATAACCTAGGGCTACGTAAACGAGTCGGCAAGACTTCTGGTGAACTTTTGATGGACGGGAAAAATTTGATGCCGGATTTTGAGCGCAGTACCGCGTTTGTTGAGCAGCAGGATATCCACGATGGTATATATTTCAATTCTTCATAATCCATCTTGCATCACAACTAATCTGTTCTCCGTGCTGCAGAGATGTCAACTGTGAGAGAAGCTATGAGATTTTCGGCTCTCCTTCGACAACCACCCAATGTCTCGAAAGAAGACAAGTATAAATTTGTCGAGGAAATCATTAAACTCTTGGAATTGGAATCGCTTGCAGATTCAATAATTGGATTTCCGGGATTTGGCCTCTCGGTCGAGGAGAGGAAGAGGTAAGAGGCGTGCAACGATTTGATGGTCCATCTTTTTTCTGACAATACTTATAGAGTTACCATTGGCGTTGAATTAGCATCGGCTCCTTCTGAGTTGCTGTTCCTTGATGAGCCGACGTGAGTTCCCTGACTCCCAAATACAAAACTATATTCTGACTTTATTCCAGATCTGGATTGGATGCAAACGGTGCTTTATCAATCATCAGATTCCTCCGTAAACTCGCCGATGAGAGCGGAATCGCTATCTTGTGCACGATCCACCAGCCCTCTGCAGTGTTGATTCAAGAGTTTGATGACCTCCTGCTTCTCTCCCGAGGTGGAACGGAAGTGTATTTCGGTCCCATCGGCAAAGAAGGCGGTCAAACTGTAATCAACTACTTCGAACGGAATGGAGCAGTACCTGCTGCCGGCGATGTGAATCCAGCCGAATATATTCTCGACACAATCCGTACCTCACCTGGAGCCCGCAGCTGGGCCGAAATCTGGGATTCCTCACCCGAGAGCACTGCCGTGGTGGAAGAGATCGAGGCGATCATAACCACCCGAAAGGACCAACCCGTTTCTCGTGAGCTGCGAACCCTCGAATACGCGATGCCATTGTCCGTCCAGATCGCAGCAGTTACAAGCCGCGTATGGCATCATTACTGGAGAGATGCATCATACGGATTCTCAAAAGTATTCTCAAACCTTTCCATGGCACTTATCGGCGGTGTTCTGTTCTTGAATTCAGGGGAGACGGTACTCGAGTTGCAGTCGAGGACGTTTGCAGTGTTTGTGGTGTTGATATTGTCGCCGTTGATTCTCACTGGTGTCCAGCCAAAGTTTCTGCAATTCCGGACGCTGTATGAGACGCGAGAGAGGAACAGTAAGATCTACTCGGCGCCGGCTTGGATCACTGCCATGGTGGTCGTGGAGATTCCCTACGCAATCCTTGGATCTATATTTTTCTTCTTGCCGTGGTACTACATGATCGGACTTCCCAAAGACTCGTCTAGGGCTGGGTATGCGTTTTTCCTCGTGATGCTCATGAACGTCTGGATCCCGCATATCGCCATGTGGATTGCCGCTGTGTGCCCCGACTTGACAATTATCAGTGTTGTCAATCCCTTCATCTTTGTCGTCACCAACGGGTTCACGTATGTTTTGATTCTGTATCCCCCATTTCAAGTGCCAATGACTGACGATGTGAATCCAGAGGTATATTGGTTACCTATTATGCTATGCCATATTTCTACCGCAGCTGGGTATACTGGACCAACCCGTTGACTTGGTTCTCGCGTGGACTTATTGCAAACCTCATGCACGATATCAAAGTGAGATGCTCGCCTTCGGAGCTAGTTAGTTTCCAGCCACCGTCAGGTCAAACCTGTCGTCAGTACGCAGGAGCATGGTTGTCTGGAGCTTCTGGATACATTGTAGATTTAGATGCCACCGACAATTGCCAATACTGCATCTTCAAGAATGGAGACGAATATCTGAAAACCATCAACGTGCAGTACGTATCTCCACACACATTGTTCTGCTGATAGCTGACTGGATTTATTACAGGTACTCTCACAGGTGGCGCGATCTAGGCATCTTTTGTGTCTTTATTGTCAGCAACATTGTGTTGATCTATGTGCTGTACTGGGCAGTCCGGGAATACCGTTGGAGTCGTCTTTTTGCAAGACTGAGGGGCAAGGACTCTAGCAAATAGAGTGGCGTGTAGTAGTCGTTATTTAATTCGTAACAGCTTGGGACTTGAGGCGGGAAGTATTGGTAATGGAACCTAGAGAGGGATATAAGGCGTTCGTCAGAGGTCAAATTGCGGCTTGTGGGATAGGATTTCTGGAGTTAAGAACTGTAGTCTTTTTGTTTTGTTTTGCGTGCATAGATTTAATATAATAAAGTTTGGTTTTCAGATGTCAGTATGGGATTTTGAATCGGTATATGTGCACTTTTCGAAACCAGGATATCGGGTCGGAACGCGCAAGTGACATTCAGAGCCTCTGTCAAACTTGGTTGCATGCAGGACAGGCCACCACTTTTATCTCTGTTTTTAAGGTAGCAAACCCAGGTTTGTTACGTTCCACATGGCAGAGCAAACGGCAAACGGCCATGTGCTTTTGGTTACCGGAGTCGGCCAGTTCCCGTCCGCACCGGCCAAATTGCAAGCGTTGTCTCTTCCTTGCTTTTGCACGACCTTGTTCCCAGCAGAGAATTTTCTGAAGCCTGCACTAAGTACGGCGTGTAACACCTAGAATAAAGCGCACCTAGGTAGAAGATCTAGTATTGCGGCGGGCCGGCAGCAAGGAGACCCTATAAACATCCGAAATCGTTCTTTTTGATTCTTTGAACGAATCCCGACTCCGAGTTTGAGGCTTGCATGAATACGCAGCAAACTCATTGAGTTTTAAATTTAGGCGTTTGTTGGGCGCGTAAGCGAAATTTAGCATCAGCAGCCATGCAGGAGCGGCATCGAAAGCTGCAATTGCTCTTCGCTGGACATCATTTAGTTATTTATGCAAGCCGGTAATTGGATGCTGAGCTGTCACTCACCCAGGGAGAACACCGAGACAGGTCCACCAGCTAGCTTCTTTATTGGATGCACCTTGCTTTCGGTTATAATATACGGATTTTGTACATATGCTGACGACCTGCAGGACTAAGGTAGAAAGACGCCTCGTCAGCAAAAGCTGCATTTCTCAAAACTATGTTATCCACATTCTCGCATTCTCCATACAAAGCAATAGGCGATGGGCAGATGGATGAATTGATGGTATTCATAGGAGTCCATTTCCCCAGATATTTGGGCGTCGTAGAGTAAGTGAAGAAATTTAGCTTCTGCACGAGGCCGTTCAACTTTGTCCTTGACAGGGGAGGGCCGAGTTGCCGTCTTGAGGTTAATAATTGGCACTTTGGAGGTTTCAGAATGGTAAAAGGATAACGTGAAAAGTCCCGTGACTGCGCGTAGAGTGCCCTTCTGCGGACGTGTTATAAGGTGTTGGGTTCTCGCGTTGCATAACAACGGACTATTGGGCTTGTCCAATTTAGGAAAAATCAAAACAAACCGAAGCTGGGGGCTAGGAAAACAAACCGACGCTAAAAAGTTACTCTACGACAATCGAGATCGTGGATCGCCGGCGTTTCAGTCCAGCCTTATTGTGCGTGCTCGAAACGATCTGTTTTGATTCTTCAACTTGGGACTTGTTCCGACGGCCAATCCATATCGTACAGAGTGATGAAATGAGACTTCATGCATTCTCGCGGCAAGAATCTCAGAATCCAGTCAATGTTGGTTGAAGGAGTAGAGTACGTGGCGGCTTCATCATATCCAAGATGCACTTGTGGACAGGCCCCCAGCTGCTAAAATCATTTGCGGCGAGGCCATGGCGGCTATCAGACGGTGTATCCAATAATAGAGCAAGTCCGAGGAGTATATTCGTAGTTGGATACTTTGGCGGTTCGTATCTAAGGGAATATCTCATGCAGAGAACCGAAGTTCAAACGGCTGCTTGCGTTTCTCTGGGGCATGGCATTGGTGGAAAGTAGGGGATTCGGAGAAGAAGCTCGACGGTCCTTTATTTCTCGTACCGTGAAATTCCGAGTAACTACACAGAATACGGTGGTAGTCTTGTTTGCTGACAGAACTGCGTTTCGGCCTTTCTGCAGCGGCTATCATACTAGGGCCAGTTCAACCGGTTCTCGCCTTTAGGTCTCAGCTAGAGAAGCCACGACCCTGAAGCTGGCCTATGGCGTCTGTATGACGACGTGCATTTTGATATAATTGTGATCGTCAATCTTTTGGAGATGTTTGAGATGTACATGATGAAGTATGTTATGTAGAGGTTAAACTGCAGTCGAATTGGATGTGATCATATCTATCCGTAGAGAAAAAGCGGAGAAAGGGAAGGCTTTATCGCTCGAGCACTTACTAGTAAACTAGTAATTGCTAAAAAGTAGATGGTGAACTCGGGGTGGCAAGATGGCAAGATACTCTAGCAGAAACGAACGATGGTTCGTTTGGCCGGCGAGCGGTTGTTCGGACAACTGAGCAGGTCACGGGAGTCGTGTCGTTTTCGCATCTCACGCGCGTCACCCTGCACCGTCGGCCCCACGAGCAATTTGCATCTTCGAAGGACACAGGACATGCATCTTTACTCGTCCTGTCGAACCATCTTTAAATACCGCTGCATACCATAGATCATCTTCTATACTAAGACTAAAGAGAATTATCATACTCGCTCGCTACTCGTCACTCTTTCATGTTCCCACACCGTAACCCCCGCACCTTTGTCTTTCCCCAAAACTGCCTTGATATTTAGCTGCAGCCTATCGGATTCCTACTTTGCATCCTAGTTGAGGCAAGAGTCAAGGGTGTTTTCTGGTCTGCAGCTTATTTATGCATGCGGGTGCACATGTCGAGCGAATAGGAGCTGCGAGAAAAAGAGTGAGACCAGAGCGAAGCAAGGAACCGCCGGCGAGTCTGGCGTTAGAGGTTAGTGCTTCTTTTCTTCTTCCTCCCATCCTGCTGCTAACCTTTCTCGGCCAAGCGCTGTCGCCGCAGTAACGGACTTGGTGATACTTAAGCTACCTCAGCTGGCCTACAATTTGCGTCTTCCCTCCTCGTTCTATGACCCCCAGTGACGGGTTTGCTTTTACGGTCTTCAACTCTTCTCCTCCAAGTCCTCCTTGTTCCTCATCTCTGAATTCAAAGGCAACTGCACGACCACAACTAATCGACAGCAAACCTGATCACTCCCTCTTCCACCGCCTCCAAAAGGAACCAAATTACCGTCTTTAACGGGTCAGTAATAATTGTATGTACAGCACGCGATACGTCACTGTCTACCGGAATCGAATTGCTACAGCACGCTGCGGGTCGAGAGGATATTGAGCACGATTCCGTTGGGGTTTCATCTGCGTTGGTTGGTTCCTACTATCGTATCAGTAGTCAATTCCATATCGATAAAAAATTGGAAGGCTTTCCGCAGTGATTCCTCCGAATTAAACTTGTACTCCACAATTTGTGGATTCTATAATTGCACAAGATGGAAGTCGAAACGTCTTCTCCCTTGCAGCCGCATGCCTTCCGCCACCCTACATGGAATTTTGGAACGGACCTTTCTGGGGCTTCACCATCCAGATCTTTGGCTATGAGTAGCTCGATGTTTGGCCCAAAGTTGAATGTCAATGCGAGCAAGGAGAATTATTTCGATCTTGACACCAAGATGATGTCTTCACCGACATCAAATCTGGCGGCGGACTTGTCACAGAACTTCCACATTGACAAGTCGTAGGTTCCCACTTCCCTCGTGTTGCTCACATTGAAGACTCCGTGCTAATGCTTACACAGCCCCCCAATCCCTACTCCAAGGCGATCCCTCTTTTCGTCTGCACTCGCGAATACACGCCGTCAGTACCTTGAATATCCAAATCGATTGCATGACTGACACCTTTTAGCATTGGTCACTACTCCCCCCATACCTACATCGTCTCCGGGAAACGACTCAATGGACATCTCCCCTCTTCCCCACAAGGCTCCATTCGTTGTGTTCCGGTCTCCTCTTACTCCAACCGCCGATGGAAGCATGGGTTCCAGTCTTTGCTCCAGTCCACCCATGGCTTCCCCGTCGGATCCTCCTCGAAGGCCAAACCTAGCTGAGTACGGAATAAACATGAATGCTGGAAAGAGTTTGTGTTAACAAAGGACTAGAAGGAAGAGGTCAACAGCTATATCAAGGACATCTCTACTCAGGCAGTCTAACCGGTATTCTACAAACTCTATTACTAAATCCCGAGTATCGCCATTTACCGGAACCACCACTGCTCCTCAGATTAAGTTGGAGGAGCTTTTTGGTGGTGCATCGCCTGAAAGCAAGAAGGCTGGGAGCCCCAACTCCAGATTCCTTGCACCTCCGCCTCCAAAACCGTTTGCTGCTGGTACTGACCCTGATGGATCACCTATTGCTCCGCTCAGCCGCCAGGTTCGCCCCAGTTTCCAGAGGCCTAAGGGAAAAGTTCGTCGGACTATGAGTATGTTTGAAAACCCACAGGACGTTATGCAAGAAGATGCAAAGGATGAAGAGGGTAAAACCAATCCCTGCCCATCACCTAAAGTGGACCCTGGAGAGAACTCCTATTTGCCATGCTTTAATGTTAAGGACGACCCTCTTCGCCGTATCACCCGATCAACGCTGTGTGATGTACTGGATGAGCAATACAAGGACAACTACGATGATTTCGTGGTTGTGGATTGTCGCTTCGAGTATGAATTCGAGGGTGGTCATATCTCCGGAGCTGTCAATGTCAATTCGATTGACTCACTGGAGGATAAATTCTTTTCTGAGCCAACCGAGAAACGACAACTGATCATATTTCACTGTGAATATTCTGCACATCGTGCTCCTCGAATGTAAGACCGACTCCTTCTGCCAAAGATGCGCTCTAATAATACTCTATGTAGGGCTTTACACCTTCGAAAACGTGACAGGCAATTGAACATGCACCGTTACCCAATTCTCCATTATCCCGACATCTATATTCTTGAAGGTGGATACTCATCTTTCTTCAACCAACATAGAATGAGATGTGAGCCCCAGCACTACGTCGAGATGATCGACGAGAAACATAAGCGCACTTGCGAACGTGAAATGAGCAAATTCCGCCGCAACACAAAGTTCTCACGCACTCAAAGCTTCACTTATGGCGCCCAGCCCGAAGGCCATGATAGCAGCCCAAGTGCCGGTATCGCCAGCAGACGTCCCACTTGTGGCGAGCAGGGAGGACTTAATACCATTTCTTCACGCCAGCGACGAATGGCATCTTATTAGGAGTGCAATTACACATACAGCAATGCATTCAACATGGCGTTTTTTGTTTTTATTTTTGGATCGTGCTTTACTCTTCACATTAGCGTGTTGGAATTGTCTATCGATTTTGCTTCCAATTCACCTCACCGAAATACCAGCTCGAATTTCCTTTTATCCGGTAACTACGAATTACTCACGACGTCGAGCACCTCATTGTCACATATTCTTCTGCAACGGGTTTATTGTGCTCTGCATGTCATAGCGATGGACTTGGGGAGTACCTTTGTACTTCGTACATACTTGTATTCTTTCGACTATGCCCGCATTTTGGCTCGGGCTTACACTTTGCCTTCTCTCGTTTGTGGGTAGGAAACGGCGGGCAGGAAGGCGTACTTGGGCGCATATTTCCTTTGCAGTTTTTTGGTTCTTTTTGCTTGCTTGCATCATGGAGGGCGACCACTGCCACAAAACTTTGTGGGGTTGTCCTACCAACTTTTATACGAACTCAGAATGCCCACGACAAGAGGCCGCCTGGGAACGGTGTGTATGACCCCAACGCACGACTACTAGCAAGAAACACTTGTTAGGCTGTATGGTTTCCTTTGTATAGTTTTCCTTTTCTTTCCTACTGTTTATATGAGTTACATATCCAAAGTGTTCTAGAGTCTATCTTGGATTTCTCTAGATCCGTCCCTTGCCTGTATATCTCGGTGTATGTCGGGGAAATCAAAGATAAAGATTCACGATTTGGATATATCTATAGATAGCTACAGCAAGGATGAGGGGGGGCAGGAACGTCATGGGGGCAGCCCTCATTGCGTAAATCTGCAGGAGAGAGCACCCCGAATCGTTTCAAGTTGAGGTTTCCTGCATCTCGATAATTATGGATGCGGCATTCCTCAGCCGGATAAACAACGGTGCGGGAAAGGTGGGGCATATTGGGGATTGCGTGCCTCTCGCTTGCTGCTACTCTACCTTATAAAGATGGTAGGTGCGCGACATATCTAGATCTCGATCTGAGCGGGGTGGACTTATCGTCCTAGCGAACTAGAGTAGAGACTGGGCAAGCTTATGAGAATTCACACTCTTTACAGTTCGCTGCACAGTTAATTGGTGGTAAACCGGTGGGAATTCTCAAACAGTCCTCTACATACTCACCGGATATGCTGCAGATTGGAGAGCCTGAAACGTCGTGAAACGCCAAATCATGTGATATCGTGTGTAGGTTACGTGTTGTTGTTTTGACTGAGTTTGAAGCGGGGTTTGTTTACATTCCCCGCCGTACAACATACAAACACACACAATACTTAAGGACGAGCTGCTGCTGCACTCCATCGCACAAAATAAGGGTAGGACTTACTCCACGTTACCCACATGCGCATTCTTTAGACTAAGATATGAAGGTTGTCTCACAATAGGGAAAGGATATGTGCGATATCGATATCTATGCGCGCGCCGTATCATGAGCCCACCCACTCCTTCCTGTCCTGTCCGAGGCAGCCCATTTCGAAATGAGCGGTGGGGTAAGGCAGGGCGAATATTGTGGATTGATCTGCTTTGCCGGCGATCTAGGCAGCCGTCATTGTGTATCACCATCCCGGAGTCGAAGTCCGTCTTACCTACTTTGATGCAGCAGATGCACACACCGGCTACGGCTACTCTCGGCGAGGCATTTTGGATGCTGCGATGCGATGGTGAAGATGAAACGAAATGGTGGCTAATTTACTGCTTTTGAATGAAGATGGGCAGCGCAGATGTAGAATCTACTGGTTGATATTGAGCACAGCAAGGATCCACCCCAGAAGCACAGAAAGATTGAGACTTGGAGACGGTTATTGGTTCCGTAAGGTCAATTCCAGCAGCAAGTCCAAATTTCTGTGCTTCCTATTAACGGTATTGGTCACAAAGTCTCATCGTACTGTACGCACACACAAACTACCCTTTTGAGAAACTTTCATTACCGTCATCATCAAAACAACACTCATACTTTTCCCCTTCTCAACAACAAATCAATACCCACACGGTCCGGCAAAGATCGGACCGTTCCCAGAAAACGGGAAATTCTCCAAACCCAACTGGCACGACGGCGTCACTACGTCTCCCTCGATATACACATCGTTCACCAGCAGCTGACACAGCCAACCCACCAGTTGACTCGCCACGCAGTCGGGAGTGTTTTGACACTTCGCACAGCACGCCAGCGGCCTGTCTCCCTCCACGGATGAAACCTCGACCTTGTTCCCGGTTCCGGCATAGCCGGTGCTGCTATACCCGGTCTGGCAGTCCGGGTATGCAGTTGTCGTGACGGTGACGGTCGAGGTGGCGGTGGTGAAGAGCGTGGTTGTTGTTGCGGTGGTGAGGGTACGGTTTGTGGCTGTGGTAATGGTCGAGGTCGTCAACGTCGTTGAGGTGTTGGACCAGAGCACTGCTGTGGTCGTGATGTTCAGCTGCGACTTGGATGTGGACGTCGTGGTCTCCGTGAGAGTTTCCGTCGCGGTAACAGTGCTGTCTGAGGTCTCGGTTACGGTCGAGGTCGGATAGCCGACTATGCAGTCGCAGGCGGAGGATACGGAGGAGCTGGGGATGCCAGAGAGGAACGGGGGCCAAGGATCCGTGGGTGCCAGTGCGGCCAAGTCGAATGCGATGACATCCTCGAGTGCAACTGGGAACGCGGTGGGATTGTGAATGGTCAGCGTTTCTGGGGAGCGTTTATCGTTTGGTGGTTTCCCGGATTTGATGGCAGTTGTGGTGACGGTGGTTGTGCTAGGTTGCGTCAGACATTCTTCTTCCATGGAGGTTGGGGACAGACGTTAACTTGATCACTGTTGACACTGCGGTAGCAGTCGCTGTGTTGGTGACCGTGGTGTTGATGGTTGCTGTGGCAGTCCTATCGTCATTCATCAGCGCCCTCCATCCTTCACAGCACAAGGACACGCATACACAAGATCCGTTGTGGTCCACGTGGTGAAATTGGACTGAGTGACACCACTTCTAGTAACAAGAGTGACCGTTTCTGAAGCAGTCGTTGTCACCGTCTCAGTAGCAGTAACAATCCCAACATCAGTCACGGTCTTTGGATCGCTGTTCAGCGAGGAACAAAACGGCTTTCCGTCTGGCGAATCGGTGACGTATTTGATGAGCGAGACATGCGGTGTACAGTATGACTTTGGCGGCCTTACGGATTCGACGATGGAGGAGAAGAGAAGGAAGAATATGAAGAACATCAGAGAGTGATCCATTGTGATGCTGATAGATATAGGAATGGGACTTATGAATGGGCTTCTGATATCGATATTTAATACATCGTGCCAACATGTGATAGCTGGTGATCCTGTGATACGCGGTCGGGGCTGATTCTTGAGATTACGGCGTTGTACGGGTTCTAGGCTGTGATCTGGGTCCAAAGATCATCCCGAGGCGGGCGGGAAGTTAATCTCTGCCAGCCCGGAATTGGCAATATAGATATGGAAGGCGGGTGCATGCGGGTTTCAGGAATCTAGAGATTGGTTTTTGTCGGCGTGTACTCAAGATTTTGACTTTCGTTGTTGCACCGAGCAGGCGGGACGAGTGATTTAATGTGCATTGCAGAAAATCTTGCCTTGTTTTAGCAATCATGGTTTGTGGTTGAGTGGGATTATCTGTGCATATGCAAGGTACAAAACTGTATCGGGACTTCATGTTTAAGTATACTGCGCAAAGGGCACGATCTGGGTGAGGGGGGTTGCTAAATTCCTGAAACTAGTTGATTCAATGCCGTCATATGCATGCATCATATGGCTGATGTGATCCACCAGTGTGTTGCCATTGCGTATTGCAGCTGGTCTTTTACTCGTGAAAACCCGATAACTTTCTACCTAGGCCACCACTGTGGTCGGTATTGGTCTAACAAGGTGGGACGAAAGTTTTCACATCCGGTAGCAGAAGGTTGCACTGAAATCCTATCCTCCTTTCGATTTTTACCCAGAGTCATGGGCGACGCTCCGTAAACATCACTCCCTCTTGGAATACCCCACCAGACACTCATTCTCAAATCAACCTTGTCTTTGCTCAGCACCAACCTAAATCTCTAGCTGCCCTTCCATAACCTTCACTGCCTTGCCCTCAATCGCCACACCAACAACTTCATTTCCCTCCCCTACCTCAACCTCAACCGAAATCTCACTCCGTCTCTTCATCTCTACTCCCTGCAAGATCTCAAACCTCCTCCTTCCAACACTCCTCCCATTCCTTACCGTCAACCAACCAGACAATGCACTCGCCGCCGACCCTGTAGCCGCATCCTCATTCCCTGCACCATAAAACATTCTCGTCCGCACCTTCGTAACCTCCCCCTCCTCCTGTACAAAAAACGCATACACCATCACCCCCGTCCCCGTATCCCATTGCCCTAGGTGTCCTTCTGGCAGCACCGGAGGCGCAGGGTAGGGCCCAAGTCGTGACACTGCCGCCTCCGATGAAAGCTCGAGGAATACACAGTTCATCCCCTTGACAATACTCACGACTGGCAGCGCGTCTGCCACATAGTCTGCGGCGTGGAGGCTACCTTGTAGTGCCTTGACCGAGGGAAGTTCCACCGCCGCGTGGATCTTGAAGTCAATGGGGACTTGCACTCGTACTGCGCCCGTGGCGGTGCGGGTTATTGGGACCTTCCCCGCCTTCGCTAGTAGGGTTATGTTGTCTCGAGCATCGCCATCGGCAAGGCCGGAGAGGAAATAGAAGCCCGTTCCGATTGTAGGATGTCCAGCTATCGCTCCCTTGTGAGTCCCCACCCCGCAGGAATTGTGGGGTTTACCACTAACCGAACGGGATTTCCTCGCCGGGGCTAAAGATTCTGATAGGCACAGAATCGGGGTCCTGGGGGGTGTGGTAGAATACGGTTTCTGCGAAGCCGAACTCTGAGGTGATGAGGTGCTGTTGTTCGGTGGTTAGAGTTCCGGGGGATTGTGCGTTGACGATTGCGAGCTGGTTGCCCGAGTAGCGGGTGGTTGTGAAGACGTCGAGGGTTGTGTAGGTGAGTTTTGGCATTGTTGGGAGGTGGTAGTGCGGGGTTTGTGGGGTTTGTGGGGTTTGTTTAGTTATGCAGTGTTACATTTGATGGGAGATGAGTCAAGCTACGATGTATGCATGTTCGGCGCGTCTGCTGGATAAATCGATTCCATTTAAGCCTATATATAAGCACTTAGATGCTGTGCTTTACTTCAATTGAATTAATTATATCACTGAATCTGGCCTTGAACTGAGGCAGAAGCTGTATGCAACAGTAGAGTACATCCGATATCTATTATGCACTATGAACCACAACAATTGCCGTTGCTATACTGGGGCTGTACTCAGTGGAAACCGCTGCATTCAAATATGAGGCGTTCCAGGGAGACAGTCGTTACACTCCGAGGCTCAGGACTACCGTTTTCTCCTAGGCAGCCGGATTTCCACCTGTTCCAGGTCCACACTCCTGTGAACCTTCAAATACTCCAGTCTTTTCACAAGAGTCTAAAAACCCAATACTCAGTGAGCCCTTCTGCTTTTAACACCAAATGCACCTCTCATCATCTCCGGCCTCCTGATGGATACTGGAAAGTCGGAGCAGACCAGATATGATCCATTACTTGTTTGCGTTAACCTTTTCACGTACTGAATCGACCCACGAATTATCCCCAAAGACGTCCCTGCTACAATCTCGGGGCGAGATTCGGCGAGGGTGATATTGCCGGAAGAAGCTACCTAATATCCGGTATGCACCACAGGATAGTGAGGAATTTGGCATCTATAAACACCAACAAAATTTCAATGCCATTCTAGAAGAGTTTAACTAGTTGAGAGTTAGAGCATCGAGCATCCTTCGTATATAGAATTCGGTACTAAAATTAATATCTTCTTTCTAGGCCAGCCTTCAACTCTCGGTAATAGATGTAGGATATCCAACGTTTAACCTCCTCTTTAACCTGGACAAGAGAAGGTCTCATTATCAGTTAAACCTACTGAAACTAATCAAAGCACAGGCCCGGCCGAGACTCCGTGATCACCGTGAGGCCATTGCTGAAGCTTATTGAGCTTGATAGAACCTTGATTCAACCTCATCTCTCTTGAAAAACAACTAGCACAAAAAAGAAGAAAATGGGCTTCAGAGAACTGCAAAACGTCTATGAATCGAAATCCTACCTCGTCTCCTCCGGGAACTCTGATTAGACGCTGTTCCCCCCTCAACCTACCGGAGTCAATCTAGGAATGACTATTCAATCTAGAACTGTATAACACCAATTGGGGAGCACTCATGGGCATTCAGGCCTTCGAGGAAATGAAGTCACAGATCATCACTCAACAGGTGCAAACTGAGTATTGTTACTGGTGTACATGTGCCGGAGACATGTTACAGGTCTGATACACGGTTCTGCTGCAGGGTCTGATGCCTCCTGTATATCTCGAGTTTTTCTCCTCTCTTTTCTCTGTACCATAGAATACTCGCACACAGTTCTCCCTAACTTCTATATCGGGACAAGTATTCTAAGTCCTAAATTTAGATCACCACTTCTTTTGGGGATAACCTGGGCCTTGAGGTTTTCTCATATAGCCGGAGTAATCTGTGGCTGCTCAATTGACCATGCAGCCGGGGAAACTGAAGTCACAGCGCATCACCCCGTCTTTACAAATAGGCTAGAAATCCTGAACCTAATTACGGCTTTCATTGAATATACTCCACGCTAGAATGTAGGGTTAAAGATTTAGCGCCTGGATAGGGCTCGAGTACCGGTTTGAACTACACAGCTTTGACGGGGAAATCCACACCCCATATCTCATAAAGATCATCTGCTCACCAAAGGACTGCACCTTCGAGCCACTCATAAATACCCATAATTCCCACACCGACTCCCACTGACCACTCTCTGTTACAGCTACACCAACGCACCATGCACGACTCTGAAAGTCTTATCGATAATCTTCCCCTCTTCCCCGCCCATACAACCCCAATCGCGTGGACATCGATATCGAGGGTGGCTTACGTGGCTCTCCTATTACGGCCTATGAGAGCAACCGTGGATATCGATATCGAAACCTATAGGCGGTCACATCCTATCAACTCTGGCAACTAAGAACGCTGTGATGGCTATAGGTAGGCAATCGTAGTTGCCTAGGGGCGGCGTTTGCGGGTTTGTGATTGCTGGTTAGTTACAGCATTGGTTCCGAAGGATTTCGTTTTTGGGGAGCATTGATAACGTTATATTGGCGATAAGGGCATATAGACGGAGTTAATGTCTTCTCCAGATACACGTTCATACCCAACTGCTCGGTTCAGCTCGGTGACATGTGCCGACCGAGTGACTCAGAGTGATCTTGTAGTTGAAACAAACAGGGTCACGTGTTAGACCGATGGCCAATTTCCCCTCCATCGATCCGGGGTCACGGCGCCTCTTTTCCTACCTACTACCACCACAATGTCCCCGACACTGCAGCTTCTCCGGTTACGCCCACCCTCCCTCAGCCGCACCAATCTTCTCTCGCCCGCATGTTTCCGCCATGCCGCATCTCCGCTCCGGCGGCGGTCTTCGTCCTCGGCGTCCTCCGCCTCCCCACCATCCCGGCGACGTCCAAAGACTGCCATGTTCTTCCCCGGTATGGAAAGCTGTAACTAGTTAGCCGGTGGGTAGCTTGGATTATCTCGCTGACTGGGAGCCCACTCAATTAGGCCAGGGAACCCAGAAAGTCGGCATGCTCACTCCACTTCTTGACGCTTTTCCCCGCACCATCGCGCCGCTCCTTGACCTCCTCGATACCACTCTCCCTCCTGCCGAAGGGCAAGCTCCGTTATCACGGATCATTGCGGAGGGTCCAAATGAGGTCATCACGGCGACCGAAAATGCGCAGCCCGCTATCCTATTCACCTCCGTTGCCATCCTCCGGATCCTGGAGGAAGAATTTAACCTCTCCCCACGCTCACAAACTGATTTCTTTCTTGGCCACTCGTTGGGGGAGTTTACATCTCTTGTAGCAGCGGGAGTGTTGAAGCTCGAGGATGCGTTGCATCTTGTGCGGCGTCGAGGCGAGGTGATGCGTGACTGCGCGATCCGCGCTTCGCACCCGGAGATGGATGGCGGGCCTGGAGAAACGGGGATGGTGGCATTACTGGTGGAGAAGAAGTTCCTTCCGGGGCTTATCAAAAGTGTCAACGACTTCATCCACTCCGAGACGCTACCGAACGACGAGTTTTTAGGTATCGCAAACATTAACTCGTCCACGCAGATCGTGCTGAGCGGTCACGTAAAAGCTATCAACACATGCATTTGCCACATCCGCAAGTTTTCTGGTCACGACCCCCGAGCGCTGCGCCTAAACGTCTCCGCGCCGTTCCATTCTATGGTTATGGCGCCAGCGGTGCCGGTGGTGGCGAGGATGCTGAAGGAGATGCAGATCACGTTCCCGCCCAGAGATGAGGTGGAGGTAATCGCCAATTGCACTGCGCTGCCGTACGAGAACATCGAGCAGCTTAGAGACCTACTGGCACAGCAATGCACAGCTACCGTAAGGTGGGCCGAGAGCATCAAGTATCTTGATAATGAGCGCGATGTTGCACGATGGGTCGGCATTGGTCCCGGGAAAGTTGCAAAGAACCTTGTTGGGAGGGAAGTGAGAGGTGGGATGCAGCGGGTGGTGGGCGTCGAGGGGTATGATGCGAAAAATATTGAAGAAGCTGTCAAGGCATTGGAGAGGATGGATGTGGACTGATCTTGAGTTTGTGTTGCTGGTTGTGGTGATGGGGATGCATTAGTCTATTTTATTAGATGTTGTTTGGCGTCTGGTGGAGCGTTATATCTTTCGATTTCTTACCTTTCCTATGATAATGATGACGGCTCTCTTTATCGATAGGACAGCAGCGGATTGGATTGGGTGGTGGACTGCTTGTGTTTGGCGGTAGTATATCCTTAGTTTTTTTCCGTTTCTTTTGTATTTTTATTTTTGATGTCTACTAAGTATTTATTCATACCAAGTACTGTACTCACGAGAATAGTGAATATCTTTGTCCCGGTCACTTATTCACGCCAGATGCCGCCGTGGATAATGAAGAGAATTTTCACTAAACAAGCCGCGGGTTGTCCACCCAGTCTCACCCTTAAATTCATGACCCTGGTTAGGCCTTGTGTACTATTTACGGGCTCCATATTTTTTACCCAACGCCTCGTGACAGCAGCCATATCGTACAAGCTCGTCACGGGAATGTTTCGCCTCACGCCCAGTGCCCGTGTGGGACTCTCCTAGGTAAACTGGTTTCCTACGGCTTTGAAATGTTATCTCTTGCCTTTCCAGATCTGAAGCGGGCAACTTGGCAAAGTATGAAATGAAGTGGTGGACCATCAATTACCTATATGTGAGCTCGGTGATACATCACTGAATGCAGCTAGGACAACCAAGTATCACTTGAAGCTTTAGATGGTTTGATCCTTCCATGGCAAGCAAATGACAAGTCCTAGGGCCTGGGGGAATTGTAGATGCTCACGGGACTTTGGGTGCTTCTTGACTGACGAGCGCACTCTTCACTTGATATTTGCTGCTTTGTGTTAGTTAGTTCGAGGGCTAGGATCTCACATACAAACACATTTGTTATATTGTCCAGGTATATATACTCCAGCACCTCCCATCTCTTCTCCACACCCCCACCTCCTTCCAGTCATTAGGATATATACATTCAAATCGTTCATACTAAAAAAGTACAACAAGCAACTAATGTTACTGAGCAGAAGTACGTAACAGGAGCATTAAGTGAGTAACCGCACTATACTAAACGCAAACGGTCAAAGCATAGAAAATAAAAAAACATATATACAGTAGCGGCCTGGTATCTACGGGTTGCGTCTCTTCCAGAGCACAGCAGCGGGAGGGGTAGGAAGCGTGATCATCGACTAGAGTTATAACCATTAGCGACCATCCAACCGACCGGGGGTGGATATTTCGGACTTACAGTATAATCAGGCGGTGGGACCTTTCCATCACCGGGCAAAGAGAACTCGAACTCCCTGACGAATGTTGCGATGATGCTTCCCAGCTGAACATTTGCAAACTGCTCACCGATACATCTGTGTCTTCCCGCACCAAACGGTAAGTATGGACTCGCGGTACCCTTGTTCACCAGACCGTATCCAAAGTCAAACTTCTCCGCCTCCTCATCGTCCTCCACCTCTTCCCAGCGATACGGATCAAAAGCAGTCGGGTTCTTGAAGTATTTCTCGTCCATTGCGGAAGCACCGGGGGCCGCGAGAACGTGGTAGCCAGTTGGGATGACGTAGTTGCTGTCGCGGACGTACATAGGAGACTTGACTTTGCGAATGATAGAGTGAATGGGCGGGTGCATGCGAAGGACTTCACGGATGACATTGTTTAGCAATGGCATCTGGGCAATATCTTCGTAGACCAGAGGGCGGAGATCACGTCCGCAGATGCGCTGCTGCTCTTCGTAAAGAGCGGCGCTGGAGGAGCGATCAGTACGTAGAAAAGTGTATCAAGATGGGGACATTGGACTTACACAATCTTAGGTTGCTCGGCCAGGTGAAGAAGGAGCCAGGTAGTAGTAGCCATAGAGGTGTGTTGACCAGCCATAAGAAGAGCAATCATCATGTGTGCAACCTCCCTATCAGGAATCTCCGTTCCATCCTTGTAGCTTCGATCCATCAAGTTCCAGATCATATCTTTCTCTTGTTCGGCGGCGTCGGGATCCTTGCGTCTCTTCTCAATCAAGTCCATGTAGAATCGGGCCATCTTCTTCTGTGCAGCATCGCGGCGCCTGTTTCCTGGGAAGGGGAACCATGGGAACATAAGGTTCATGGGGTTGAAACCGAGATCAAGATCGTGGTAGAGCGCAGCGAAAGACCCATCGAGTGCGTCGCGAACCTCCTTACCTTGAAGGGAACGGGAGGCAGTAAAGATGGTGACTTCGGGGATGATCTCTCCAAGAGGAACCTGGCCTTGGGTGCCCTTGAAGTACTTGCTTTTTTTGATATAGTCTTCGACTTGCTCGGCAATTAGGGGGGTATAGGATTTAAAGGTCTCTATGGTCAATCCGAATTTCATAAACTGATATCCGTCAGTATCGCAACTCGAGATACGCGTTGAGCAAAGCAATGACCTTCTTCTGTTCCATGAGACGATGGTTAGGGCAATCGTAAACTACGCCCTCTCCAAACACAGGCGTTGTCAAGTGGGTATAGACTTCCTCAGCGCTTACTTCGGCGAGTTTTCCGTTGAACACAAAGTCATTGCCTTGGGGACCCAAGCAAACAGTCATCTTTTTCCCGAAGAGAACAAATGTGAATACATCGCCGTACTGTGGTCTGTTAGTTTGTGGCACTGCAATTGAGAGCACTCTAGGGAACGCTGGACATACTTTGTTTTGGTTTGACCAGAAGAAGGCATAAGGGTCCATTCCATATATCACAGCACTTCCGATAAAAGGGAAAAAGTGGAAAACAAGTGGAGGCTTGTTCTTGTCCTTGAATAAAAGCTGTGAGACGACATTCAACACCACCGAGAGGATAATGAAGGAGACGGTCCCAACGGCCAGTAGCAGGGGCGTGCTAAACTTTGCCAGGTCTCTGGTTAAAAGCCCTAAAGGGTCGAGTAACATGGATAGAACACCCATTGCGTGGTGAATATAGGACGACGAGGAATGAGAGATGTCAAACCCACAGCAATTGGGAGAGTTGCGAAGGGGATGAAGAGGTCTCGTTGATAGTAGAGCGAGGACCCAAGTTAAAAAGGAGACGGCTACAAAAAGTGGTGAGGCATAAGACAGGGTTTCGATTAGCTCCGGGATTTCCCCTGCCAAGCACCGTTCGAGGTCGACACGAATACGGAGACACTAATACGCTGCGAGATATCTACAACCATAAGACATATCGTTTGCCATGGATAGAGCGATCCATCAGTAAGAAACTTGCGCGGTTTTATTATAATGAGGTGTGAGTAGTCTTGCAGTGTGGTGGTGCGCTTGAAATCTAGAGTAAGAGCGAGCTTGCAACGAGAAAATCTGGGAACAAGAGCAGGTCGCTGGAGGTTATCAGCATGTACTGACGCATCTATGCTCACGTACACGTATTCTTATTATCCCGCTCCTACTTTATTTATGCAGCTACAGGTACCTCTTCTGCTTCGAGGTAAATACACCAAAAAAGACCACACATATTGCGCCAGACAAAATCAATGAATTTTATATTCCCACCCCATAAGAAGTAGAAAGGAAGTAGTTAAAGTCCATCTCGTGAAATCTCCTTTAAAGTACCTAAAACTAAGAAAACCACCGCCGAAGAACCCAGTAAACACGCAACCAACAAAAAAATCTCAAGGGAATTTAAAATTCGTACCTACATCCGGAAGACGCTATAGGGAACTGGAGTTCAGCGAGACGATCGTTCACCGATTTCTAATCTGAGTTTGAACGTTCGCCCTCTCCGTCCTGAACCTCGTAGTACGAGTCGCCGTAGAGCGTCTCGTCGCCAGCCTTGCCACCCATATTGACGAATGCCTTGGTCTGGGCATCCAGGTTAGTAGAGGCTTTAGGAGTATCTGCCTCCGCTGCGGCCGTTGCCTCGTCATTATCTCCCTGATGAATGCGCACTTTTGCCTTGCTGGGATTTTCGAGGGTTGGGTTTGCAAGTCCCGGGGCTTGCGCTAGAAGTGTGCGTTCGTGCTGCACTTTTCTTCGGACAAACCCAAGTCCCTCAATAGCATCCGCAAGACTTCCACAGGAATCAGCGGGATTGAAGGCTCCACCCGTAATCCAGGGGTGCTGAAGGGCTTGGTCAACTGTGATTCGTCTCTCAGGATCTACTTCCAGCATGCGTTCTATAAGAGCAAGAGCAGAATCGTCCACAGTATCCCAATAAGGCGACGGAAACTCATATTTTCCCATTCGAATCTATAAACTTGATAAGAGACAATCTCGCGATCATGCCATGTTCGGTACGTACCTGCTGTGAGAGCGTATATGGATTCTCTGAGGAATATAGCTCGTCGCTGAAAGGCGGGAACCCACAGAGGCAGATGTAAAAAACCACACCTAGAGACCACATGTCCACAGCCCGGGTGTATTTGCGGTTCACTGTACTTTCTAAGATCTCAGGAGCCACGTCTATATGGTGTCAGCATGTTATCATGGTGAAACGTTGCACGCAGCAGCTGGTACTTACAACTTGGAGTACCACAACTAATGACAGCAAGTCAGCAAGTAAACTAGGACCACAGTAGTGATACCACCAAGGGGGCACATACAGAGAAGTGGTGAACGAATCCTCTCCAATTATTTTAGCAAGTCCAAAGTCTGCAAGCTTGACTGAAAGTTGCTTATCAACCAACAAAATGTTCTCGGGTTTGATGTCTCGATGTGCAATATTGCGGTCATGCTGAGGGTGTGCGTTAGTACAGCATATTGGACGAAAGCATATGACAAGTCTGAAAACCAACCAGATATTTGAGTCCATTCAGCAGCTGCTTAAATATTTTTCTTGTCTGTTCCTCAGACAATTTCTGATGCTCGATGATGTAATTGAATAACTCCCCTTCGGGCGCCAGTTCAAGCACAAGGTATACACCGTCATCCTCAACATAGGTTCCTTTCAAACATAAGACGTTTGCATGAGAAATGGACATCAGCATCGCAATCTCCTGCTGGAGGCCTTGCGTTCTCGAAGGTTCTTCAGCACGCTTTTTCGCAAAGAGCTTTACTGCGTACTCGGCTCCAGTTTTTTTCTCGACCGCCCTATAAACGGTAGCAAAGTGACCAGACCCAAGCGGAGCACCAAGCTCGAAGGTATCTCGGAAGCCGTGAGCATGCATTCCAGTGGGATATCGGAAGTGATAGGTATGGCCTCCGGCAAACTCAACCTCATCACCACTCTCAAGCTCACGTCGCTTATTGCGGCCGACTATGACACCGTTGACCCAGGTTCCATTACTGGAAAGATCCTCCAAAACAGCCTTTGGCATCGCACCAGAGATTTCCTAATGTATAACCGCAATTAGTACATGATCCGACTAGTATGATGAATTGGTGGTACCTTGTAAATCACGCAGTGACGATTTGAAATCACCGCAGCCTCGATGTGCAAGTCACACTCCGGATGTCTACCAATCAAAAACCCACTTGCCGTAGTCTTTTTGACAGAAGCTTTTGACTTCCTCCGCTTGTTATCATTTGCGCATTGCGGGGTCTTATCGAGCTTGATGCTCTTCTTCTTGCTTGGATCTGTAATGGGATCGAGATAACCCCAAATGTTCGGATCATATTCCTCCTCCTCGTGCTGAAAGGGATACACAAACTGCGATGCAACTTGGGTACTAGTTTGCGTTTCTTGAGGACTAGGGGATGACGCTGGTGTGCGCTGAACCTCCGGGCGACTCGGGGGTGACATCGTGCTGACTATCTTTGCCAGTTCCGTAGTTTGAGAGTGAGTTTTTTGATCCTCTTTTCCCCGAACTCGTTCAGAGCGACGTGGTTTCTTGGATTCCACCGGAGATGCCGGGGAAGACGGCTTTCCGAAAATATTAGCGAAGAAATCCATTATGTGCTGGTGACCCTCGTAGCCCTGGAGCTTTCGCGTTGAAAAAGCTGGTCATGTAGGTAGCTCACCTGGCCGCGCTTTAGGGCGCTTCTCTGACTGCGCGGACTCATGGTAACTGTTATGAGGCGCTGCTCAAGATAGGTTGTGGTTGTATCAGGGGCTGAGCTTTCAAAGCGTCTGAGTGACCAACACTCGGCGGAAAAGTCCGAGAATCTGTTGCGTGCTGGAATGTGACGAAGGGACTTTGATGAGGAATAAGAGTGCGCCGAAGAGGGAGTCGGGGGTTCAATAACCAGAATCGAAGTCTCAAGGGCTCGAATAAATTAAGAAGTTCGCGGGTGGTGGTACTGGCGGAAGCTGTGCCTCGACGCGAAGCGAGAGCGGCGCGAAGTAAAGTGGTAGGCACTCTGGAGGGTGCGCCGATGGAATGCTGGGGAAGACAATTGCTGGGGCCTGGCGAGTAAGCACCCAAGCTGACATTAGTCCACAAAGACTTTCTCATTTTCTCTGTAGTGATCTCCATTATTAAAATATACTTTCCAGTACATGCGGTATATACCAATTTCCTCTTTGGATACACAGTACGTGCCAGGTACCTCAAACCCGTGATGTTTCGAGAGCGCAGAGTACGGTTGCACAACGCGTTTCTCTCATCGTGGTTTAGCTTCGATGGAATGCCTCACCACCCGGTCATCCCGGCAACAGCAAAGGAGAAGCTGTCAGTGCCAACTTTTGAAAAAAGTCTCCGAGGTAGCAAGCAGCATTGGTAACCTGCCCACTCAGTCTTACCATTCTAATCTGTACGCTCTCTTTCGCCTCGGTTTATTCTACCTACATATCGTTCTTCTGCCTCTTCCTTTCAACGCTCTCGCAGTCGTCTCGCACCACAGTTTGTCGCCTGAGTACGTGGGGTCGACATACCTCGAGTACCAGCCAGGTGTCCAAACTCCAATCACGAGATGGATCGGTGCCATACCCACTCCAGCTATTCAACCGCCGCAGAACTCAAGCTTACATTGTCTCAATAGCTTGTCACGACGTTTGCGGGGCAGCGCTCTGCGGCGCCTGGCTCTTCTATCTTCCACTGACAACCCTGTCGAGAATATCCCCTCTGGATCTTCAAGCTTCGACCGCCTTACCAACGAATGTGCACCTCATCGTGATACTCTCCAGAATGGCTTGGTCAATGGTTATGCGAAGAAACTGGCTGAGACTTCTCAGATACCTATGGTATCCTCCCAGCCCTCACCCCCAGACCCACGCATAACCATGCATGGACTAATCTTGTCAGTCTGTACGAGAGCTTGAAGTTTTACTTGCGCTGTGTCAGGCTGCTCCGGCTCTTCAGACCCTCAAAAGTGCGGAGAAACTCTTGCGGCAGTTATCTCCGTATATGATCGACTCCCCCACCCAACGTTTTGCACCTTCTCCGTACTTACGCAACGCTGAACCTTCTCCCTGGGAATCGCTCGTATCGAATTTGACGACTGCCTTACTTTCGATAGGCCTCAACTTTCCGAGGCTCCGGTCCGAGGTCATGGCCACGACCAATGCTTATATCCGAAGGGTGGTGGTGGTTTGTGAGACCATGGCCGATGATACCAGCATCGCCTGCCTTGTGGCTTCTCTTGTAGGCTTCTTGGAATCTTGTTCCAAAGTTGCCAATTTCTGGACTCCCATGGAACGTTCGGTATTGGTGTCACATCTCCGAGAGGTTCTCTCCGAAAACTTTCTTGGGAAGGTTGAAACAGCATTCACAACTATCCGGATCACACAGAAGAAAGGCGCCAAGCAATGGAAACGCTATGTCAAACATTACGAGTCCCTCGGTCACCCTCTAGGTGCACTATTGCTTCAGCACGGGCTTATGAAGTTTTTACTTGCCAGCACATCTCTTCTTGTCACAAACTCCGCAGAGTTTTATGACGGTGACATTTTGGACGTTCAAATGCAGGGCCGTGGTGTTGTTACATCGATAGCCCCGGAGGAGGACATTGCAACTGTTGAATCATATGTGGATCTTGCGGCAGCTGGAGTAGTAATGGTAGATGAGGGCGTCTCCTTCATCGGCGCAGAGGGCAAACAACAACTAGCCTATGCAGTGAAGTCGCTTGCACTTTCTGCGTACTGTAACTGCGTTGTTCTTAGCAACGCAGCAGATCCCAATGCTTTGCTCAGATGGTTGCAGGCAACAATCGCTGATCCGATACAAATGTCGAACCTGGTTTTGGCAAAGGTTGCGTTGAAGACTCTTGCCATCCTCTCCAGAGATGACATCAATTCCGGCAACGGCTTCATAAGCATATTACACCGATTCATTGTTGAAGGAACTCCCAGCCGAGAGGTTGTAAAAGTAGCCGCAAAGTGCCTTTCGTACATGTTGCAGTACTCCTCTCAGGATGCTACGATCACCACATTGAACACTATGGGACATGTATTATCATCTGTGAATCCGGAGCGTGCGCTAAAAGCCGAAACCCTACAACCATTTGAGCAACAAGCCATGGGAAGTACCTTGTCTCTGGTTTCAAATTCCGATGAATTCAGGCATAATATCTATTGTAACGTCATCGAAACTATTGTAGGTGTTGCAAATAATTGCAAAGACTCGAAGGTTAGGTTTATTCTTCATAATTCGAGATTAAACATTGACATAGCTGTAGCAGATGATCTCACTTGCCAACTCTATTCTTATCCAGAGGATCGGCAAGGTCACTAGTGCAGTGCATGCTAAGATTGTGGGTGGCCTTGCCTCATTGGTGCCAATATCGTCTACGTCAGACTTCAAATCAATCTTTGAAGTCTTCGTTAAGACAAGCATGGATGCAGTCTGGCAGGATGATCAAGCACTGTCAGATGCTGTAAGTTTTCAGCAGATTTTCTCATGGATCTAGGACTTTATTGAATTTATGATCAGACACTGAAAGCTCGGTCGTCTTTGGCCGGGTTAATAACTGGAGAGTCGCAACACTACGAGCTTTTTCTGACGGACATGCTCATAACCGTTGCTGATATTGGGGATGATCACGAGGATCCCGAAAAGAAGCAAGTTGACTCTGTGGTAAGTCATCGCAGCATCCTAAGCGACAACCAACTGATAAATGTAAAACAAGCTGGCTGTGCGTGAGATCGAGCAATATATCACCCCTCTTGCAATACTGCTTGGCCATAACGGCTCTGATGTGAACTTTGCCCTTCGATTTGGGTTTGCCTCCCTTTTGCGGGACTTTTGGCTTAACTGTGCCGTACATGGTATTTACTACAGCTCCGAATTGGCAAACAAGCATGCAGATAGCTTGAAGGTTATTGCAAAATATACCCCTCCTCTCATAGATGGCGTTGTCGAGGATCAGAGTTTTGACAGTGATCTGGATGAGCGTTCAATCCTCAAGCGCCTCCTGACTCCACAGAATGTTGTCGAACACAAGAGAAGGCTTAACAATTTACTTCCGGCGGAGGAAATAAACATCAGGACTCTAACCTACGAAAGGGCAATCTTTGTGGAGGCTGCATACTCCCTTGAATGTATGAGGGCCGAAGCCGGAGGATGCTCCAAGGTATTGGCATACTTTGTCGAGCCTGCATTCAAGACCGGCGACGCATCCGCTGTGATGGTTGCGATTGCTGGCAAAGTCACTGATATATATATTTCTCGAATTCTTACCGGCGTTTATCCCGATTTCTCTGCGTCAAGAGTGGCCGATCAACTCGCGGATGTGTTTGTTGGGTGCTGCCATAGACTTGAGAAGGTGCAGATTGCAGCAACTGTGATGGCGGATCGAATTATTTCAACGGCTCCATCAGCCCTGTGCAGAAGACTTTCGCTATTCGCTCTGCTAGAGCTTTTGACATTGATGTGGGCCAGTTGTCTGAAACAAGAGACCGATGAATATGCTACCAGTTCGATATTCACTTCTGAACGAGGCAGAGTGGCAATTGAGATGCCAGATTCGTATAAATTTCGGCAACAGACTCTGCAGAATTTCCATGCCAAAGCAAAAACATGGGTTCAGAAAGTTTTGAATCTAGCGCCTTTTGACCTGAAAGGACTCTTGCAAACATACTTGTCTGAGTTCGAGGATCAAGGGAGCCTGGGACATGTATCATTAGGAAGGACATTCGCCTTGCAGATAGGCACTGCTGTCCCAAAAACTGATCGAAGACTTGGTATGTAGCTGTGAACCAATTCCACTGACATTGCTGACCGTCAATAGCTTCAATAGACTTTCTGGGTGAATCTGGTGGTGATCTTGCATCTGATTTTGTCAAGCAATACACTGTGCGCCAGTTGTACAGAAGTAGAGAACCGGGTACGGACCACGTCCGTCACGCAATCACCTTCCCGTCTCCCGGTCATACGGGTCTCCTGTCATCCCCTAGTACAGATTCCCTGCAAAGACTTATCGCTCAGATGGAAGGCAAGGACTATACAGTCGGACGTACGCCCACTGCAGATATCAGGGACATGTTGAGGAAAGCCGCAACTCTGGTGTGTTCTTCCGAAAGAGATCAAGGAACTCTCATTCGACATCTCGTCGGCCTGCCTTTTGCAGTTTTCACCAAGAATGCCATCAAAGTAGGAATGTTGTTGTGGACTGGAGTGATTGGTGAAAAGCCAGCGTTGTCAACACAGATGCTGGCAGAAATTGCCAGAAATTTTGAGTTAACCGTAGAGAAAAGGATGGGACTGTTTGCCGAAGACTTTACCATGTACGATGCTTTCGATGTCAAGATGGAGTACGCTCCTTCAGACAAGGAACAGCACATTATCGAGCAGCAAACTGCCCTCGACTTGCTGTCACCGCACATTCGACTTATTCAGCTATTGTCAAGTCATTACCACGCCAACCGTTATGGGAACTCGCATATCCAAAAGATCTTTCTGCGATTGATCAGGATTTCACTTCAAGGTCTCAAAACAGCTACCGGGCATCCATTAGCCAGGGAAGCGCGATTCCAACTTGTATTACTTGGTTTACAGGTCTTACTGTATAGCACAGGGCTCACTGAGCGCCAGCAATCTGCGTTAAAAGATCTCATCCTTTCGGCCGGGCTTTCATGGTTCAAATTTCCTCCCCGGTGGTCCTTTGGTAGTAACCGGCTACAAGTCAAAGCAGAGGCACATCTTCTCCATGATGTTGGCAATTTTCTGAACAGAATTACTGTTATCGGCGGACAGTCCAGCACGTTGCGAGTGAAGCAGGACCTTCTATTGCTTCTTCTAGAGAATGAGCAATCCCGATTAGCTACTTGGCTTTACCCGCTTGATCATTCGCGCAAGCATCATTTAGTTCCCACCTATTCGGCAAGGCCATCGACGGATAATTACATCTCCACTGTACTTCCGGCCGCCTGGCAAGAGGATCCCAGTATTGCGGTCCAACTGACTCGTCGTTTCCAGTCTGCCAGACTCCGACTAGAAGTCAAAAACTTGATTTTGACATATCCTGAAAAGGTTATGCATATACCAGATGCTGTGCACATAATGCTGGGTGACAAATTAATCGGTGACCTTTCTTTCCAACTTCGTTATCTTCTTTACTGGGCCCCCACCAATCCGATCACCGCTGCTACCTACTTCTTGCCAGCGTACGCCAATGATCCATTCATCCTGCAGTACGCCATGAGATCATTGGAGAGCTACTCAGTCGATGTTACCTTCTTCTACGTTCCGCAGATTGTCCAAACTCTACGCTACGACTTCCTTGGGTATGTCGAGAGGTTTATTCTCGAGACGGCAAAATTCTCGCAATTGTTCGCCCATCAGATCATTTGGAACATAAAGGCAAACTCGTACAAAGACGAAGATTCCCAGATCCCAGATCCTGTGAAACCTACATTAGATCATGTAATGGCGCGGCTGGTAGACAGCTTTTCTGGGGAGGACAAGAGCTTTTATGAACGTGAATTTGCCTTCTTTGGGGAGGTTACGTCAATCTCCGGAAAGCTGAGACCATATATTCGCAAGACGAAGCCGGAGAAGAACCAGAAGATTGCAGAGGAGCTTGCAAAGATTACGGTAGACCCAGGCGTCTATTTGCCTAGCAATCCCGACAGTGTTGTTGTCGATATCGATAGGGAGAGCGGGAAGTCCTTGCAGTCCCATGCTAAAGCACCGTTCATGGCAACGTTCAAGATTAGGAGAAAGACGGCCGGAAGTGTGAATGAGCATGAAGCTTTAGATCGCCATGGTCGCCGTCGTGAATCCACATCCACCGTCACTAAGGAATTGATGCAGGCGGCTATCTTCAAGGTTGGAGATGACTGCAGGCAGGATATGCTAGCACTTCAGCTCATTGCTGCATTCCGGAGTATATTCAATTCTGTTGGCTTGGATGTCTTCGTCTTTCCGTACAGAGTCACCGCGACTGCTCCTGGATGCGGAGTCATCGATGTCCTACCCAAGTCAATCTCGAGAGATATGTTGGGTAGGGATTACGATATGGGGTTGTACGATTACTTTATCAACAAGTACGGGGGAGAGGATTCTATCAAGTTCCAGGAGGCGAGGGCATGCTTCGTTAAGAGCATGGCGGCGTATTCCGTCATCTCGTATCTACTCAAATTTAAAGATCGACACAACGGAAATATCATGCTCGACAATGCTGGACACATCATTCATATCGGTATGTTGGTTGTGGACACCTCCCACGACAAGAATTAATGATGGTGTAGATTTTGGTTTCTGTTTTGATATCGCTCCCGGTGGTATCACGTTTGAGCGTGCACCATTTAAGCTCACGGCTGAGATGGTCTCGGTAATGGGCGGAACTACAGACTCACAGCCGTACCTATGGTTCGAGGAGCTGTGCGTCAAGGCGTTCTTAGTGTGCAGACAATACGTGGACAAGTTGACGCACTGTATTGTGCTAATGCTTGACAGCGGGTATGACCTATCTATTACTGGCAATGAGAGTACGCTGACCTGTGGCTCTAGCCTTCCGTGCTTCAAGCCCGAGACCATCCAGAACTTTAGGGACCGGTTCGAGCTGGATAAAACGGACCGTGAGGCGGCCGATTACATGAGACACTTGGTCAAGAAGAGTTATGGCAGTTATTCGACGGGACAGTACGATCGCTTCCAGCATCTTACGAACGGCATCCCTTACTAAAACATGGTTTCTTCCGCCTCCTTACCCACAGACCCTAAATGGTGGTGGTAGATATCTTGAAACCTTTGCATCCCATTTCATTCTTTGGGTTAGATTTCGGGCATTTTTGGATTGTGTTTGGATATATAAACTGCTTTCATCACCATAGACCTTCACTTTGTAACTATCTTGTAATCGTACCCTCATACTCGTTGTCATTTTCAACTGTTTTTGCTTACATAATTGCATTTCATATACATTTTTTTGTTTATCCTTAACTCTCACGCCTTTTGCTGCTGACGTAACCTCTCGGCCCGCTGCTCCAACACGGTTTTTGTTCCCTCAACAATAGCCGCATGCTCAACCTCATGAATCCGTGCCTCTAGCTCCTCAACGCTCTCCCCAGCCCGCATCGCCACCTTCCGTATCAACACCGGCTCTCCCTGATCAACCGCACTGATGACATGATGTATCATGACACCTGTCTCCTCAATCTCCCCATCCTGGAACGCTCTCCACGCACGTGCAATCGCATCCTTACCATCAAACTGGCCAGGCAGGGCCGGATGAAGGTTTATAATATCCACCCCCGCCTTCTCGAGCGGATCCAGCGCGTTCAGGGAGAGAATATGCATCCAGCCCGCACAAACAACCAGATCTGGTTTCTGCGCAAGAATCATCTGTGCCAGATCGGCATCATACGCGGCGCGCGCGGCCTCAGTGGTTTCGTGCTGTGACTTGTACGAGAGCAGGCTGTGGCATGACGTCGGGATGCCGGCCTTCTTTGCGCGCTCGAGGCCGTACGCAGACTTGCGGTTCGATAGCACGTGGACGATAATGCCGGGAAGCGGGGCGTCGATTAGGGCCTGCAGGTTTGTGCCCGATCCTGAGATCAGGACGAGGATGCGCGGGGTGGAGGGGGAGTCGGTGGTTAGCGACAGGAGTCGGCCGAGGAGGTAAGACGCCATTGACGTGTGGTAGGTGGACTGCGCGAGATCGGAGAGCGGGGGCGAGGGTGGAAGAGCCACGGTTGGAAAGGTGGTGCGGGGACTGCGGCGGAGTAGGGCTACCAACGGCGGGATAATTTTTTGATGTAAAACCCAATATCACAACTCCCCGCACCGCAGGGTAAGCTTGCCAAGGATCGCTTAGATTAAGCTAGTGGAGGCGGTGGATAAGGTCGAAGAGGGGTGACATGTGAATGTTGGAGTTGGGGAAGCGGTGGTACGGGGAGAATATGGCTGGGAGGCTAATGCGGCCTGCAGAATGTGGACAGAGAGAGGAGGGCTTTGTTACATTGAATTCCTCGCTGCTGTTGCGCGGGTTAAAAATAGAATTGAAACTCGACCCGCTGCTGCAGCCCTGTCAATGAGGACCGATCGAAGTCAAGCCAAGTCAGAGCCGTGTGGACTGCATGGGTGAGAGTCTGGTTGTATTGGTGTGGCTCGGTGGCAGTTAGCGTACGTCCAGGCAGACGAGCACCCTCCGTTTCCCGGAGGACAAAGTGGATGCACAATTGTTAAGGGTTACGTACGTAGAGTAAGCCGAAGGGGATATCGCAGCGTCCTTCTATTGCGCTGGCACAACGGGATCCTCATCGCATGTGCTTTGGGAGCATAGAATTGCTGTTTCTGACGCAGCCCACTGTACTGATATTCGATCGATCCATTGTGTGGGTTATCGAGCTCTTGTAGATCGGAGATATGGTGATGTTAGCTGCTGGTGTGATGTTTCTCCTGAGGTGTACGCACTCAAGCTGAGGCTGAAACCTGCGAACTCCCTGGACGTCTGTCATCCACTCATTTCCCAACTGTCATCAACACCACAAACCCACTACCACCTCTGCACATCACGAACGCACTCCCTAAACTGGACTTTCCGTTTTTCTCTCCTTAACTACTTTCGCCTCGTTGTCCGAGCTTTCTCCCACTTCTCCGAACCGTTACTGCCCACAACCCACCCTCACCCCCGCCGATAACCAAGTTCACACACCTCCCTAAAGCTCTTTTTCTTTTCCCGTCATGCCCGGATTCGCCGATTCGTTCTGGTCGGGCGATTATGCTGGGGGTAAGTGTCCCGCTGTTTCTTTGCCCTTGCAGTGTAGGTTGGCTTACGAATAAATGTCTGTAGGGCTCGGCGTCCTCTTTAGCAAGCTCCAACAGGGCATCGTCGAGAACCAACAGGTGTTGTTGGTAGCACGAATGCGGGCCGATGCGGAGGAACTATACGGCACAAAACTTTGCGCGATACCATCGGCGGCCGAAAAGAATGGGGGTTTTGGTAGAGACGATGGCGCCACAGCTCGCCAGGTTTGTAATGCCGGGGAGGTGTGGCAGTGAAATGCTGGCTGGCTGACATGGGTTGTGTATAGGCGTTCGAAGCATGGAGGAATGAGACGGAGGAGGTTAGTAGTTGTACCTGACGTTCCTTTCCCGGTGGTCGCTGACGGATTTCCCAACCCAGGCCGGCAAAGCTCATCGCAAAGTCGCAGAAAATATCCGCGCGCTCGTCCTGAACCCGTTCTCGATGTGGTGCGAAGACCATGCGGAACGGGTCAACAATTCGCACGAAGAACTCCTCGATCTTATCAAGGCCTATGACAGGCAGCATGAGCAGGTCAAGAAGCTGCGGTCGCATTATTTCAATAAATGTCGTCTCGTCGAAGATATGGAAGAGGAGACAAAGTTCATCGCCGTACCACAGCCGACGGCGGTGGATTCGCCCAGCTCTGCTACCGCAAAGATCACGCCCGTTATCAAGCTAGTGTCAGACGCCGATAAGGACGATGAGGATCTGGAGCCGCTGGAGATCGGGGACGATTTCATGCAGCCCGGTATGGTCAAGCAGAAGTTGGCGGATATGCTTGAGGAGATCCCGCTGGGCGAGGTCAAGGTGGCTATATTGGGTACATACCAGAATGTAGCCACGGGAGAGATGTTGGTGACGTGGATCATGAAGAATTGGGGCGCTTCTTCCGTTTCCTATGCGGAGCGTATCGGGCAAGATCTGGTCGGAAACGGCTTCCTGAGATTGGTCGGCGCTGTGGGAAATACTTTTTCAAATAACCCGAAGTTGAACTACCAGTTCCGCCCGAAGGCGTTCCAGTGGGCAGGCGTCAGTCCGAAGCCTGTGAATTCACTTCTCAGGAGACAATCGACGATCCATATGAACGGCAGTGGTAAAGACGAGGCCTCGAGCCCAACGATTGGTGATTATCTTGGTAATCTCTTGGCCAACCAGCACCCGGGAGAGACGTCGAACGATAGAGTCAGGCGGGAAACAAAGGAAGCGGACGCGAGATACAAGGCCGGCGTTAGGCAGTTGGATCTCATGAGGTGTCAGCTGGAAGAGGCGATCATGGAGCACCTCAAGTTTATGGAAAAGTGCGAGGTGGATCGGGTGAAGGCTATCAAATCGGTCATCCTGGACTTTTCGGGCGCTGTCTCAAATATCATCCCGAGTCTTCAGCGGACAATGGACCAGATCGAGATACACCAAGAATCGATTCTACCAACAACAGATCTACGCTATTTGATTGAAAATTACCGGACCGGGTCGTTTGTACCAAAGGTCATCACTTATGAGAATTATTACAATTCTCCGGATGGTTGGTTTCAAGATACGACTTGATGGTTGCTGGTTATGACTGACGATATTTGCAGAACAAACCTTTGGTATAGACTTGGAAGCGAGGGCTAGAGCTGACAGGAAACGGGTACCTGTCATCATTACTAGCATCTTGCAATTTTTGGATCATCGTAAGTGACTTAGATTCCGCTGACAGAATTGGCTGACATTCCCAGACTACCCTGATCTTGAGGGTGATGAGGCCAGAAGGGGAATATGGCTGGTCGATGTGCCGCTAGGCGCTACCCACCACCTCCGAAATGCCATCAACAATGGAAAGGCTCCGCCCAAAGAGGTTCTAGCCAACTATGAAATCCCCATTGTTGCCAGTGTCTTGAAACATTACCTCCTCGAACTTCCTGGTATGCCCCTGGTGGTTACTACCGGAACCCTAGCTAACTTGGGCAGACTCGATCGTATCATCCACAAAGTATGAAATTATCAAGACCGTCTACACCACGCACGGCGCCGAAGGAAAAGAAGAGGACCGCCTCACAATCATCCAAAACACCCTCGGCACTCTACCACTCACTAACATCGCCACCCTAGACGCCATAACCACACACTTCACCCGTCTTATCGAGCTCACCTCCGCGGACGAAAGCTTCGTCCACGCCCTGGCACAGTCGCTAACCAACTGCATCCTCCGCCCCCGCGCTGAATCATCATTAACGTTGAACGAACGCCACAGCTACCGCCTCATCAGAGACCTACTCGCATACAAGGATCAGATCTTCGGCGCCCTAAAGCGCGCATCAACCACTGCCCGCCCTCGCGCCATCTCCACCGATGAGAGCCAGCGCCGCCAACACGTCGAGGCGCGCAATCGCGCCGTCATCCACACTGCCAAGAGCCGCTCCTCGAGTCCCGCAGCACCAGCGTTGCGTCACGGACGCCAGGTATCTTCAGACGTGACGCGATTTCCGATCAACACCTCCCCTACCAACAGCAGTCCCCGTAGCTCGGGCGGAAGGTTCAAGCAACGGGAGTCGCTGGAAGTTCCCGGGAGCGCTGGAGAGGCCAAAATCGATACGCCCACGGCCACAGAGCAGCAGGACTCACCAGACAGCGATTCTGCAAATAGAACTTCTCCGCCGCCACAGCCGGCCGCTATCACGGCTGCCGCCGTCGCCCGAGGTCTAGAGAAGAAAAATAGTCTCGGAAGAAGCGGACACGCGAGTACCGGACGGTTCAGACGGGGGAACGCCGGGTTGGCAAGGAATATGGGACAGCGGGATAGTGTTGCGAGCGATGGGAGTGATGAGCAAATGGGGGTTACGTTGACGGATAAGCCGATGGCGGAATATTAGTGTGCTATGATGGGTTTGTGGGATTAATTGGCACTGGATGCGCAACTGTTTTTATCTCTTTTAGTTCTTTTTTTTTCATGGGGGGAGAGGGAGAGATGATGGATTATACCCGGTGATGATGATGATCGTTCGTTTTTACCCTAAGTATGATAAGAAGTCCTGCTTTCATATGTGTATGTATCCTGTACCCCCGGCTTGATACGGTGCTGGTTTTATGATTGATGGTTTTTATGAGGTTGAGGGTGTGATGTGAACTTGTAGTAGTAGTGATCATGGGTGCGCACTCGACACCTCTAAATTGAAAAACATTTCTTTGATATTCCACCGTTCTGTGCTGTAGTACTGACAACCGTATTTGTGATCCACTATAGAATAGTTCCCATCATTGGAAGTGATGGATAATGGGGTCACAGGCTATCACTCAAGATTCCGTATCAGTTTCTGTAATCTTCCCTGGGTCTCGGAGTGTGGTACGTTGAAGAAGGTGCACGTGGCACCCAAAAATCCACAGTACTTGATGGGAGACGCGGGTAGGACTGGTAGACAAGCCTCCAGCACCAGCCCGAAGACGCTATCAACTTGGAGGGTGAAGTTTACCATTACTGGAAATTACAAAATCTCGATTCATTAAAAGCGGAAGGTTCAATCTTTAGTTTCTACTGGTAGACACAGTATACCAGTGCGTGCGTGCAAGCGGTCTGGGGGGGGGGTTTAATTCATGCTCTGGGAAACGAGTGAGTGACAATAGATGATCCAAACATCGGTTCTCACCCGTCCTGCCACTGATACCGTGGATAAGAAACGGCAAGCCACCGCGGGAACCCGTGGCTCACACATGTGGGATTGACTAATAGCACAAATCGGGGCCATTCTGGCCCGTTTTGGTCCGGCTTTGTACCATGCAAGAATTGTTCGAAAGGGACAGTAGTCTCAGAGTTGCGGTGCACAGCTGCTCTGCCGTACCCAGGCGTCGTCGCGAGGTGAGTAATCTTGTTCGTGGGAACGGACCAGTCTCGGGGCAGTCACATATATAGCGGTTCACTGATCGGCGCTCTGGATCTCCAGGTCCGTGTCTCATAGTTTTCTTTGTCTCGAGATATAGGATGTACATGCTACCATTTGACAACGAGAACCGCACATACCTCCAGATCTCTCTCTGGTGGAAGATACTGCACCGAGATGGGCTAGCACGTCATTCCTTTCAAGCTTGCACATGTTTTCCCGGAGAAAGAAGATTTGCAGCCAAACGGTACTGTCACCGTGTGACGGGGGGAAGTGTCCAGCCCACCTGCAACATACGGCTATTAACCGCCGCCACAACCGCCACCACATCATCCTCCGGATCTGCAACCCTTCCTTCCCTATCCCGGGCTATCTCCCTGTACTAGTAGCCACCTAGTAACTTGCATCCTGGAGTCTTTTCTAGTGTGCACTCTGCGTCACTCGTTGGCGTTTTACCTCGGGTACGTTTCACCATGGCCGTCAAGGTTGCACTGAGCAGCTTCATCTGGCAGTGTACCAAGCGAGGTGCGGACTTGGATCCCATGGTCTAATCTACAGGGTGGCGAAAATCAAGAAGTGGACATAAGCGGGTTTTACCATCCAGAGCCGATGTGAACAATCTTGGACCGGCCTGACTGGGGATGTGCTTATGACGCTCAGTGGAAGGACTTGTGATGTTGAATATCGTTGTTTCTGGTTATAGTTTACTTGTTCATGAAACCCAACTGGCAGGAAACTGAGCTGTTCAGTTGAGGATGGGTTCTAACAGGTTCTTTCTGCTCGGCCTGTACTTGACATAGAGTAGTGGGCTGGTAGTTTGGCCGCTGCCTGTTTCAACCACTTAAATGTCTACTTTAGCCACCCGCTATAGAGTACGCTTTGGCAGTTTGTCTACAGCTGTTTAAGTCTGATTTAAAGTACATGTACGATCCAGAAGCTAGGATATTCTTTCGATACATATGGCCCGGAAACAGACTAGTCGAGTTCAATGTTGAACTTGACAGCAGATCTGGTCGAGCGGCGATATATATCTCTAAGGGTAAGGAGGGGATATCAAGTTTTGCCATCATACCAGACAAACCACATACTCTAATATCAGTGCAGTTAAGGCAGGTGTCAGCCAAATAATAATAAATCATAATGAATCACGCCCTCGGCTATAATAATATTTCTACTTTGCAAATGGATTTTAACCCTTTTGATATGAATCTGTCTCCCATGTTAATAACGCCCCCTACTTCTTGTCTCCATCAATGAGGCATAAACCTCACCGCAGCGGTCCGCCTTAAGGTTTGATGAAACGTTCTAGGTAGCAGCTGAGGCGGTCGTAATAGTTGGTGTAGTAGTAAGGGCAATAACCCTTGTGATCGTAGTCGTACCGTCTGGCAGCCCAACGTCGATCTCGATATCCACGCGAGTGTGACCGGGGCTATACCTGTGGCTAAAACCTTGACGTTGGCGGTGAATTGCACGGTTCTGGTAGTAATCCAAGACTGCTTACGGCCCCGAGCATAGTTAATCATGGCCTCCATGAAAGCAATCGATCCCTTGAAGCCATGTCTCCTCCATTCCGTCCGAACCCATATGTAGAGCGCTATCTACCCCACACCGCCCGCGAGAATCTCCACCCTGTGATCCGAGTTATAGGTAGTCGACGTCCGTCTAAATTCCATCCGAGCGGTGGAAGCCGTATTTGCGTCAGTGCCTGTATCTATTTGTAGGTTGTAGCTGAGTTCTAGACTCCCTAGCCTTCCCTCTAAGCTCTGCTATTTGCGGTAACGATCGGTAGTAGTGGGCATGAGCCGAGTCCCGAGCGGAGGGGGGAAAGTACGACTCGGCTCGGGTTGTCGAGTCTCAGATGTGATGTTGGGTCCGGGAACCACGTTTATGCCCTGCTGATTGTACAGTATGTATATGTGGGCTATAGCAGTTTTAATACCCAAAGCTCGAGCCAAGAACCAACTGGGGTTTTCACAAGCTCCCTGCCCAAGCCAGGTTTACGCTCCACTTGGTGCGGCCCGAGTATAGTAGGACCTGCCTTGGCCACAAACCACACCGGTTGCGAGCTTTTCGGTCTTTCCCGCGGTCCTAATAGCTCAGGGCCTTATTGTATGTGACGGGGAGAATTCGAAGTCTCCACCCCCAAATCCGACGTCCCCACTCCACATCTGCCATCCCCCCTTTTGCTGCCGGCAGTTCGGACCACCCGGGGCAGCTTGTGTAAGAAAGCCACAGCGGGTGGAGAACTGTTTCATCCGGTGCGGGGGCGGCGTGCTGATTCGTTACTCAAGCCCAACTCCTCGTCGCGCGGTGATGAGGTGAGCCTCCGGGCACGGGTGCACCTGTTTCACCGCCGCCTGCAAGACCGAGCGTGCATGCGCTTGGACCTCTCGGCTCGGGGGTCGGGGAGGAAGGTGTTGTGTACCTATATATAAGTACCTGGCTGTACTCTACCTGACGACGAAGTACCGGTACGGGTTCGCGTGCAGCGAGGTTCAGGTATACAGAGCTCGAGCTCAGCGTGCGACTTTGTACGGCGGTTGATGCAGCTGTCTGGCGAACGCATCACGGCCGATCAACGAGGTCGGAATAAAGTTAGAGTTTAGACTTTTCCAACGGCGGGGCGGGGTATGTAAGAACTAGAGGAGATTTTTATTTTTTGGCGATCTCGGGATGCGGATGTTGATGCTTCCGACGGCGACAGCGGCGACGCGGCTAGGGCGATTGCGAGCGAGTGATATTCGTACTAAGCGTTTGTTGAGCCTCCGTCGCGGGTGCTGGCTTCTGCATACTTCAGTCTCTTCGTGCTTCGTTTTCGCGGGTTCTTGCAGCGGCAGCAGCAGTCAAACACGCAAATGACACGAGTGCAGGAATTGCAGGGAAATCCTGGAATACTGTGTGGTGGAAAAGCGGTTGCGATATCTTGGGCGGCGGAAAAAGGGACACCCAAGAGATCGCGAAGCCTTTGCTGGGTCTGCACTCTACTCCAAAGACGTGGCTGTGGGGGATAGTGGGGGAGGGGCGGACGGAGAAATTCACCCATAGGAATACAGTTTGATTCTGATGGTGGGGTGGGTGGGAACGAAGCTTTTGGTAGGTGGAAAAGTGCTGGGGGGAGAACAGGCCATTCTCCTCCCCAGGAAGCTCAGCGATAAGGCCGGCGCCCCATTCCGCCTGCAGTTACTCTGCTCTGGACGCTGGAGTCCCCCGCACCAAATCTCTTGTCGCACGCAGAGTCGGCTATGTATATGCTCGCCACCGCCACATCTCCGCATTGCATAGCTTTTAGATATAGCTGCTAGCATTTATGCATGCAAGTGAGGGACGGGAGTTTACGGTTGCATAAGTAGAAACGCGCGGTAGGTACAGAAGAGAAGGTAGAATAGATACATCCCGGCACATCGTGGGCGCGCGCATAAATTGATATGAGGCTTTATATGCGATATGTTGTGGTACACGAACAATTTTTGGCGCCCGCCCGTCCGTTGGAAGAGAAAAATTAGACCCTCGATGCTGGGTGACGGCGCGGTACCTGACATTTCGGATGGAGTTGATCGTCCGAGCCAGGCCGGTTTGAACGTTCTGGTGCTACGAGTGCTGCTCCACAGCGGCGCCCCACGGAGGCGAAAAGAGATTTTTGTGGAACGGGACACAAATAGTTATTTCTGCACAATGCTACGTTGGATTGCGTTTGCCCTGCTGCTTGTTCTTTTTGCGTGCGGTGGATGGCATGGGGGGTACCCGGGTAAAAGGAGTCTCGAGACCCCATTTCCTCTCCATTGGATCTAATTGTTTGTGGAATAGCCCAATGGACGCCCGCCATGAGGATGCATCATAGGACCTTGGAAGACGGAGATGAATTGGACTTGTTTGGCCAGATGAGATGGCTATGGGAGCGGCTGTAATGACGATCAACGCAGGCCTGCGCAGTCGAGGCCCGCCAGATTCCCACGGCGCCGTGGAGTGCTCTACATGAGCAGAAGTTCATCTCTCCGGGACGATCGCGTTTGAGGACTAGGATGTTATTCCGAAGCGATCCCAGCGCAGTCCGATTGGGGAGTAGCGCGCCCCGTTGTGGCTAGAGTGGCCCAGCATTAACCCAGGCTAGCATTAACCTTAATAACGAGTAGGCGTCCATGCAGCCACCGCGCTGAGAGGGTACGTAAGAAAGAAAGTGCCGGTATCTACAGTACCCAGGCACGCAGGAGTTGCAATTGCTTGTTTCCTCGGTTCTGCATTCTTTGGCTCAGCTTGGGCCCAGTCAAAACCGCGCATTTGTTTCTTCTTTTGCTTCCCTTTAGCTCCAACTCTTCCTCTCTTCCGCTCTTCTCTCTCTCTTCTCTCCCTTCTCTCCCTTCTCTCTCTCCCACTCTTCTCCTCCCCCCCTCCATCTACTCGACATACTTGCCTAGTAGGTAAGGTACTAGATCATTGGTAAGGATTCTGCCGACTAGTACTGCAGCCACGTCCCAGCTTGCATTGGTTGAGACGGTCAACAACAAATAGACTAGCAGCCGCATGCGTTCAAAGGAGGAAGTTACCACCACCAGTACTCTCGCGAGTATTCCCACTTCTCAGAACGGGCCCGCATCGTTGTCGCTCATTAACTACCGCTGCTGTCCTCGCAATTCTTGTTCTTATTCCTGTGCACACAGCCTCCTTTCGCGGTAGCCTCTCTCGCCTCTTTGTGACCCTACCTGTCTGCCTCCTTTCCTCGACAGAGCCTGCTGTCTTGCAATCTCGACTCGATTGTGGGGACAATTGACTGGCGTGTGTGTTTTTGAGTTAGGAATTTGGGATCTGTTAGTCTTTCTTCCTTTGTTTTTGCCCTTCCTCCTCCTCCCATTCCATTCTTTCCCTTTGGCCGTTTCAAGCCTTCCTCAATTGAATTGCCAGCAGCTGACCTTGCTCGTTGTTTGTCTAGAAAAGCAATTTCCCAAGTTCGACGCATCGATTTCCCTCGAGTATATACTTTCCTTGACGACCTTGGACCCAGTCAGCCGCACCGAGACTGTTAAATACCCTCGTCGATGCCGCCACCGCAATCTAACAATCCATTCCGAGCTTCTATGCTCCCGCCTCCTGATTCACCTGTAGAATCACGAGCTACCACCCCTCCGCCCGACGTTCCCGCTTCTCCGTCTGCTGCCCTTTACAAAACACCCTCAACCTCAACCACAATTGCCGAAGAGCCCTGTTTCTCACAAGATAACTACCAATCCGATCTTGTAAATTCCCAAACGGCAACCGTGTCTGTGAATTCGTTACCGATGGAGACTCTACCCAAAGACAAAGAGGTAGTCATCACGGTTCACAACGAAGCATCGATGCCGACTGAACCTCCACCGTGTCATAAATCTCCACGGCAGAGCGGTGTCTCTGGTTCGAGAGGAGAGAACATTAGATGCAGCATGCAGGTGGAAGAGTGCGGGATGTGGCCTGCAAGACGTATGCTGCAGAAGCAGGCTGCCGATAAGAAGCGGTTGTGGATGTGGATCAAGATCGGAATCGCGATATTGATTCTGGGCGCAGCTGTGGCGGTGGGATTGGGCATCAGCAAGGCGGTGCACGCGAAGAGTTAGAGCAGCTATGGCAACAGCAACAAGCAACAAGCAACAAGCAACAGTACACCGCCAATATAAACGGACGCAGAAGATGGGAATCATGGAGTGTTCGTGTATACACCTACTTACATACATGTTTTCAGGAACACTGTTAGAAAGCCGGCGTTATATGTACGCGTTTTGTTATTTTCTCTTTTTCTTCGACGGAAGCATCTTTGATTCTAGCGAAGTGTATATTTCTTGCCTCGACCCCAACCGAAAATCCCTACAGCAAAGCATTTGTATTTTTTTCCGCCGATTTTTTCTTCTACCCTGTTATTCGTAATGAGTCTTGTTTGGTTAGCTGGTGTTTGTGGGCGTTGTATTTATTTTTCTTCTCTCTTATTGTGGGTTTTTGTGTAGGTTTCTGTTTCTGTTGGGGGAAATTCTAGGCCTATCGGTGAGAGCATGAAGTACTTACGGGCGAGAAAGCAATTAAGGGCGTTGTGGCCATCTTGCAAGTGTGAGGATCCTCATGGTAGAAGTCTCAGATATCGTGAGAGTGGAGGGATCACGCCCTATCACAACCAGTGTGTGGAAGGTAGGATGTAAACAAGCTTGAGCTTGAGCACGACCTGGATTGGGCTATTTAGTAATGTTTCATGCCCGTTGTGAGTTCTGCGATCCTGGTAGCTTACGTATCACCGCTTCTGCCTTGTGTTGTATGTACATGTATTGGATTTTTAAGTATTGGGGATTTCTGGGGTTTTGAGCGTTAGATAAAACGTTGGTCGTGGTTTTCCAACAAATGTAATGTACTGGAAGATGCCGCGCTCAACCATCTTAGAGTGCATAATTTTGGCACCATCTCATCTTGCGTGCGCAACATCCCCACGTGCCACGCCACCCACGAGTGCTGCTGTTGATTATCGTTATGTCGTTGGTATGTATGTTTCTGCCGGGGTGTAGGCGGGGCATAGGTGCATGCTCGGTGTCGAATTGTAGTGAGGGGGGGTTGATTCACGACATTTATGGGGTTTTTGTTTGGCGTGGAGTGGGTATTTTAGATGGTAGAAGTGGAAAGGTTTGTTGGGGGAGATTTTGGGATAGGGTTGTGGAAGAATGGAGGCTGTGGTCGAGGTTGATGGTGATCAGAAACTGTCCACCGGGCTGGCGGTCCTTTCCACGGTCTCGAATGCGGCCTGCGAAGCTTCAGGCACGGGCTTCGTAAACACTGTTTTACTCTAGAACTACAAATCTCTCCATTCGAAAGAGTGTTAACGACCGATACCCTCCCTAAGTTTGTCGATTCTGGATGTATACTATACATAGAGTTCTGGTAAGATGCGATCTAGAATATCCGGGTTGGCTTTGTGCCCTCCTCATGTAGGAGATCGGGGTCTTTTGTAATTGTTCTGGATCCTCTCGAGAAGTGTTGGTACGTTTTGAAGATCGGGGTTGTTGGGTATGGACTTCGGGGTTCTCTTCCTGACTGTGCTCTTATACAACAGTCAGCGGAAGACGCCGGTATGGAGCATTGTTGCGTGTATCATAACCACTTCCTTGTAAGATGATGGATGTTTGAATGGCATGAATAAGCTTTGGTAGTAACTAGTACACGAGTCCAGGCACCTGCTCTGGGATTGTTTGTAGACTTCGATAGTGGGTATATAGAAATTAAAGCCAGTAAAGGGTTTAGAGCAATATACTCCAACGTCCGATGTACAGGCGAGACGAGACGAGACGAGACGAGACAGTACCGGCCGAGGCCCTGTCTCGTGCAGTCGAAGCCAGAGGTAGGATTCATGTACCCCCCCTTACTGGCTTCAGCCATTGTCAGTTTAGCTTCACCCGTGCACAAGGATCTTCGGGGTCCTTTGGAGAGGCGTGGTTAGTTCTAAACCTTCTTCCGAAGAACGTGAGCCAAGATTACTTCCTTGAAGTGCGGTGGGCGCCGTTCGGGCCGTGCAACAACTCCGTCTATACATGAACGGTGGTTCTGTGGAGTTATGTTGCAGGTGCCTCTATGAGCAACGGTAGATATATAGCTGTAGAGCAGAGATCAATATCTAATGGTATTAGAGCAGTAGACTTCCAGTGTCTGGCAGTGTTACGGAGACAGGACTGGCCTCGGTCTCGAGACATCCCGTCTCTTGGCTAGTCAGTCGAGATCCAGAGATAGTATCTACAGATTCACGAGACTTTTCCCGTGTAAACTCTACCCCGCCTCCCCCTCGGCCGGCCCCGGAAGCAATTCATAGCTTTAGTTCAAACCTAGGGAGTGCAAGCAAAGTATGTTATTCGTCCTCCAGCCTGAACTCTTCCACCTTGATTATCCCATCCAGTTTTTGACGAGCAAATTGTGATAGTCAAAAGAGGTTGCTTTCTAAACAAACATCGCCTGTCGAGAATTACCAGTAATGCCTGGTCTTCAGCCGTTGACAGTTTAACTCCACCTCACTCGATGTTTAGGTTTAATAGCCGTGCCAAGGGTCTTCAGGGTCCTTTGGCTAGGTGTGGCTAGTTCTAAACCTTCTCTGAAGACTGCATGAACCAAGATATCGATTACTCCTTGCCAGGCGATGGACGTTAGTTCGAACTGTACAAACAAACTCTGACAGTTGCACACGGATCGAGGATCCGTAGGGCTGCGTTTCAGAGTATTGTAGAGCATAGAGATCAATAGATTACAATACCCGGTCTGCACCACGGAAGCAATTCGAACTACATCTTCATGCTCTCGTTCTCTCTGGTCAAACCTCCTTACTTTCCACTATCGAGAAATATAGACGTAAGAAACATCACTGACGCTTGCAGATATACCTCGCCCTCAGGCCTAGGCACAAACTCTGTACTTTGGTCCAGATCTTACGGTACGACGATTGGAGCTCGACCAGCCAGCATTTCGTAATGTGCTCATGTTCCTAGTGCATCAGCTCCATTTTCCACCCCCACAGTAGCGGCACTTGTATCTGGACACAATCTGGAGAATCTGGGGGTGGCCATAAATACATCCCCATTCCCCCACCCTCTCATCCTCACCAACTTGCATTCACTCATTTTCACAACCCACTCTTTCAGCTTCATACACTCTCACCACCATGCACGCCACCAAGATCCTCAGCCTCCTCCCTCTCCTAGTCGCCGCGGCCATGGCCGCACCCACCCCCGCACCCGCACCCCAAGTCCCCGCCCGCGGATTCTACCGCGAGCCCGCAAACGTCGACATCGAGGTAGACATTGAACGCAACCGCCTTGGCGGGCGTCCCTACGCGCGCCCCTACCCGGACCGATGCAGCTACTACCCCAACTGCAACAACTGCAACAGCTGCAACTACTGCCCGGACCGCTGCTGTAACTGCTACCCCAGCTACCCCAGCCGCCCCGGCCGCCCCAGCACCGTCGACATCGACGTCGACGTCAACGGCGGGCGTCCGTTCACGCGCGGATACGGCTACCCCTGCACCGGACGCTTCCGCAGCACCGATGATGTGGAGGAGAAGAAGATCGAGAAGCGTGGGGACTCTATTGTTATCGAGGAGCACCCGGTCATTGTTTGTAATACTTGTTTGCAGGGTGGGAAGTGCTGCAGGGATCCCAAGTGTGCCAATTACAGAGATAATTGCTGCTACGATGATTGCAGTTACGGTAAACCCTGCCATGATGATTGCAGGTACGGTAGACCCTGCTATGATGATTGCTATTACGACAAACCCTGCTATGATAACCGCGGGTGCGGGTACTGCTGTAATGGTGGGTATGCGAAGGGGGTTGTTGAGGTTGAGAAGGATGCTGAGGTTAAGGAGTAGAGGGTTGGGGGGCGTGGTGGGTTTTGTGTCTTGCATTTTGAGGAGTTTGAGACGGCATGTAAAAGTTAGGGGGCATTCTGTGGCGTTTAGAAAAAGTTTGTGGTGGTGTTTCGAGTGATTATTTGTGCTGAGTGACTTCTTGTGATCGTGAGGTGGAACTTGATTGATTTGTAGGCAGTCCAAATACATGCTTGCCCGGAGAAGCGGGCGTTTCTATTATGTTTAACTGTGCGCTTTGAGGAGTGTTTTGCTGGACAAATCTTCTAGGAGAGAGAGGTGTATGTGCTAGGCGGACGAACCACCGGTACCGCAGCTTATTTGGGCTTCACTGGGTGACCAGGTATATATGAGGCGCCCATGGACTGGAAGTGGGAGTGAGGAATGAGCAAAAGAGCCCTCTGTTGACAATGTTTCTGTGTATGGCTAAACTGATGTGGGTTTTCAGTGGAATCATCAGCTATCACCCACATGCCACTCCGGATAGCCAATTCTGATTATCATTTCGGGACTTCTGGACTATCGCCTTGGCTATCACTGTCACTTGTATGTCCAACTTAGAGTGCCACGATAGCTGAGTTGTGCTCCTCTCTGTGCTTTCAGCTTCGTCCTCTCCCTCCCGGCCAGGTATTTCCTCCGTCTCGTCCTCTACATGCGGCGAACTACAGAGATCAAACACTTGTCTTTTCTTTGCATAGTCTTCTGTCCACTGGGTTCTAACTTTACATAAATTAATCACTTGTGAGGTAGCCTAGTTTTCCCCACGATTCCTATACCATTCTACCTCAATTTCCCTCAGATCCTGAGTTCCACCACCACCGCTACCATCACTACTACCACCACCACCCTGACTAATATTACCACTACTTGAGCGCCAGACACTTTAATGGCACTTGCTGCCTTTTTGATGGCGATTCTTTGACTCTGGATAGTGCGGTGAATGACCCGTGGGTGGACGCTCCGGTCCTAGGCCGTATTATGACTATCACCGCTCGGACGCTCCCCTACAGCTCACCCAAAACACACGATTGATCCGGTTCATATTTGGTAATCCATCTCTCCGCATACCCATCGTGCTACATTCCAAATAGCAATTCAATTCCGATCCGTGTCTGTGTTTTGGTCGGGAGGGTATTTTAATGGAACCGGAGGCCGTAAGATGGATATGGATCTAGTTCGTGTCATATGTGTCGAAATACCTCCCACGAACCGAAATGGTCTTGAGGAACTCGAGGAATTGAATGACACGCAAATTAATGCAATGAATGGCAGTCGCAAGTGGAGAGGGGAACAAGGTCAGGGGTGGCCTAAAGAAGTGGGTTTCTTGGGGGTTTGAGCGCACGATTCTAGTACACCATAGATGTGCGTCTACGGTGATTCCTGGGCCCGGATGCGGGTTATTGGTCTTCAGATTGACAAAAGACGCCCGTATATAATCACTATCAGGTCTTAGGAAGATAACCACTCATAATATTGTGTGTGCATGGCTCGAGAAGGAACAGTCCGGAGGGGAGCAATGAAATGGTGATAGTGGGAGTTTGGAGGAGTTTGCAAGTCACGTCGTTATAAAAAGCGTTTGTGAGGATTGCAATGTTAGCGTGCGCAGTTGCGGCGGTGGAGTTCCAGTGTGATATTCACGACAATCGAGCTTGAGAGAAAGCCAGCACTTATAAATAGATGTCGTGGGAGATCTCTTGTGTCCGCAATGGCCATTGTTGGTGCGGATCCCCTGGTCGTTGCAAATCTATTGTTGACGCATTGAACATCACGGGTGACGATCCTCTAATCGTGCAAACTTGTTGTCGTCGCGTTGTTACTATGGAGCGTGAAAAATGTGGGTGGTGAAGATTTATTTACAAAGACCGAATTATAGGGCAAAATCGAGGTCAATTTTGTCAAGACACCGTCAGGTAGAGTATAGAAATATGGTATCTATATTCCATGCAATTAATATGTCTTGTAGCCTTGAACATTGGTCATGGTTTGCAGGATCCATGGATGCTACCTTTTAGATTATATCTTACCGTGGTATTTCAAGGTTGCTTTGGAAAGATTGTGGCTTGAAGTACTTGGTCTATGTTATTTGTAGAGGGTAGTACTCTACTAAAAATAAGTCTAGATTTCCCATTCATTCATGAGCCACTGAAGCATACTCTGCTATGTTATTGCAGATCTCTAACCCAGACAACGGTTTCATGTGGTCCCACAATGCCAGAAACTTTTCTGTCGAATAACCTCAAACTTCGCTCGCTTATTTGATCGGTCATTATTCAGGGAGAGGCATATGGACGGATTGTAGAAGCTCAAGGTTTCACGCTGGACCTAGAGGGTTAGGTTCGACTGCCCTCGCGCACGATGCTCCAAGGTTCGATCAATTCCTGACCATTACGATGATCCCAAACTCCCCCAGCCAGACCCCACGTTAGACAAGAACCGCAGTATCATGATTTCCTCCGCAGAGAAACCTACTCGTCTACTCCATCAAGAAAGGGGGCAATTTACGCACTCCTACCAGCCATAAATACCCCCCTCATCCCCTTCATCTATCCTCACCAACCCGTCCTCACTCCACGTCCACATCTCAAACACTCTCACACAATGCAATCCACTCTTCTCCTCACACTCCTCGCCGCTGCCACGGCAATGGCATCACCCACCAACCTCCCTCGTCCCTGCTACAACATCGCTCGTCCCGGCGGCAACAACATCGGCAACACTGCATTCAACAACCTCAACCAGAGGCCAAACCTGGTCCAGATCCACGAGCCGCGCCCGACGCCGGCCCCGAAATGTTCCCCCAAAGAACCCAAGTACTTCCCCATCTTGAGCAACTACAACAACCAATCGCCGACCAAATACCAGCCGCAGTCACCTTGCTACCAGCCCTTCCCCTCCGATCAGCCTTCCTACAGCAGCCCGTGCTACTCCAAGCCAAAGCACGGCCAACGTAAATACGATGGCTGCTTCGGTCAGGAAGAGGATGGTGAGTACCAGGAGTTTCTCGCCCTGAGCGACTCGGGATTCGGTGCTTGCTGCGATGGCTTCCAGCAGAAGAAGCACTAGGGCTCTTCACCTTGCTCTCGCACCTAGACATTTTGCCTCGCTCGTAAGCATTCGCCGCGAAGCGAAGCCGAAAAGTCTGGTATACGAGAGCATCTTCACCTGGCATTTGCATTGGAGGGAGTTTTGATGCATGAAATAGTTTGGGACAAAAAAATGTACTGCAAAGCCGGGATGCATTGGAAGGGAGTTATACGTGCTATTTTTAGTATATAAAACGCAAACTTTGATGGGAATTTTCAGGAGATTTTCTTCATATAATTTCGTCGAGTGATCGAGTGTGACCACGGAGCCCGCCGGTTTTCTGCCCCTGGCTGAGCTCTTGAGGAAAACGGTAGATTTTCCTAAATAGAGTATAAGATAGACTGTCCTAATCCTACCCCACTAGATTTCCCCCTATGCATGACGGAAATCCCTTCATGGGCCTGGTTAATGTTCGAACCTTGAAGAGGTTCTGCACGTCCGAGTGGTATCGTTGGCATTCTAGTGTTCACTAACAAGTTTGCTAATGGGTATCCCAGCAATCGTTCCAGCGCTTTCCATCGACACCCTATATAATCGCTCCATCATCCTCCTCCTACTTCTCAATCTCCCCAACTGCCAATACCAGATATTCAACACCCCAGAAAATGACGTCTCTCGCGGACGAGCAACTTGCTATATTCATGGGCGCCAAAGCAGCACAGGAGGACCTCATTATCAGTTTCGATATCCTGCTTTCCACTCTCGAACCGAGTTCCGTTATTTTTTTGGACCATTGCTGGACCCCTTGGTGAAGGAAATCATGTACTTTCGGAATGCTCTGAACCAGAATGAAGGACTGGTTGAGTCTCGTGCCCAGGTTTCTAGCCTCGCTCACAGGCTTGATCAACTAGAAATTATTTCAGTCTGAGAACGAGACAACTTGAACTCTCCCTCTATTAGATTTTTTATAAAGTACTATTAAAACATTCAAACACAATAAATCATGTACTAGACAATAATCGAATTTTTTATATTTCCACCACGTACGTATCAGAGCAAGAAACTGAAGTTGGAATCATATCTCAAGAAAGCCTACTGGGGTAACAAGACAACTAACTAACCAGAAAACGCAAAGGGGAATCTGTAATCCGAGTGATGGCGCGATTATACGAGTGATGAACTTGTGACCGACTCAGGAGCACGCTTCTAAAACCTTATTCCCTGCCTGATGTACCAACAGATGGGGTTGAAACATCAGTCATCCGTAATTATATTGATAGCTGAAGAGTGTTGTTTCAGGCCGGTTCACAAACGAAATTGTTCGGTAATCTTGTCAGCTCGACAATGTAATGGAAGGTTTGCAGGGCGGCAGGTACCATCGTAGGCGCGTGCGCACGTTGGAAATGCAGAAACATAACCACATAAATCAATGGTGTGCATCCCAGTGTGGGAATGATTGAAGCGCCGTCGGCGTTTCGCTTCAGTATCTCGGGTGATGTCTGATGACTCAAGCGGTTCCAAGCAAGGCCGTGGTAAAGCTGTATAATGCCAAAAACCAGGGCATGGCTTGGTTATATAAGGTACTGTAGGAGCGGGCATTTAGACGCACGAATATTTGCAGCGGGATGGCTATAATGTGAACTAGAGAAGCGGTCATTTCACAGCTGACATCAAGCATAGGGCAGCACAAGGGTTCACGTTAGCAATCCGTACAGAATCCCAAAGACCAATTCGCTTTGATGGACTGTCCAAGTTGTGTATCCCTCTTTAAGCTTCCCGCTCAGGCACCCCAAACCCCCCAAACCCTGTTACCCGGCGCGCGCACACACCGCATCCACCTTCACCAACCCTCTCCCCACCACCACTCAATCCCCAGCCACCATGTCCGCCATTCCACCAAACCAAACCCTCTACGTCCAAAACCTAAACGACAAGATCCGTAAACCCGATCTGCGGATCTCACTGTACACATTGTTCAGCACGTATGGCATAGTCCTCGACGTCGTCGCCCTCAAGACCATGAAGCACCGGGGGCAAGCCCACATCGTGTTCCGCGACGTCACGAGCGCAACACAGGCAATGCGTGCGCTCGACGGGATGAACATCTTCGGACGGGAAATGGTATGTTTCCCCAGAAGCTTGCAGGGTAGGAAGCTAAGAGGGATAGAAAATCTCGTACGCGAAAGGAAAATCGCACAAGATCGCGAAGCTGGATGGGACCTTCCGGATGCCGAATGTGGGGGGTGCGGCAGATACTGCGGCAGAGGGAGGGGCAGCGAAACAATTTGTTCCGCTGCCTGGTGCTGTTACTACTCCGACAGCGGCGACGGCGGCGAGTCCGGCGGCTGAGGCGCATGCAGGACAGAAGCGGCAGAGGGAGGAAGAGAGTGGTGAGTCCACCCACTCAATTCGGTATGGGTTGAAATGCTGATGAAGGGTGCAACAGAGGAGGATTCTGGGGCCGAGATGGAGATGGAGGATGATGACGATTAGATGATATGCAAACCCACAAACATATACCTGACCTAATCTCGGTTCTACGCGTTATGGAGTTTTTTCTTTTTCTTTTCTTGTCTTTTTGAGAGCGAATTTAGAGAGGAGTTATATCCTGCGCGGAGGTGGCGGTGGTGGTAGTGGGAGAGATGGTGGTGATCTTGATAACAGGGTATAATCTTTTTTTTCTATTCCCCCCTCCGTTTCTCTCTCACCAAAAAAAAACTGGGCTGAGGATTTTCTTCGCTGTATCATAGCCTACCCCGAAGAGAAATAAAGAAGCAATCCGACCTTGGTTTTCGTGTCATGGGAATAAGGCTGTTTATTGCACACTGTGATAACCTGGGCGCGCCGCTTTATGGGCCTTCTCCACCGCGGCAACGAATACTACCAAAGCCCCTTGTATAGTACAATAATTACGCGCGGTAGCAGGGGACTACGCGTCAGGAGAAATGGTTTAGCCTATATTGACCTCTGACACTGCACGAAGAGAATAGCGGGGGCGGCGGGGAAAGAATTGTGGCAGATCATCTGCAGTGGACGGGAAAAGCGATCGTAGATTCTATGGAGGGAGATATTTGACAGCAGATAGGAATTTGTGTATCGTATTTCACTCACCAATATGACCATCCACCTGACCACCGTACGGTATGTGCTCTTCGGGAAATCCCGCTCTTGTTATTAACTCACGATATTTTACCATGTACAAGGCTGGCTGATATTTGGAATCATTGGGTATAGCTTTGATTGGTGGTAATGATGGAGAGAAAGAGTACAGTACAAGTTAGAAAATGGACATAACCTACAACTCCAATCCAAAATGAAACACAAAGTAACAAAGAAACCCAGGATATCCACATTCGCTCCATTACCACACCTCTCTCACCATAAATCTCACCTATTAATCAGTAGTAGCCTTGAAAACCCACTTCTCTGTGCCCTCATTGAAAGGCACACCAAGCTCAAACAGCTTCTCAATGACCGCGGCGAAATCCTTGAAGAAAGCATCATTGTCCTTAGCGTACCGCTCCACATGCTTCTTGAACGCCTTGTCCTGGACTAACGCCATGTCCGACGGCAACATCATGAGCGACTTGGATCCCTTGTCCTCATACTGCTTGGGGCCGTTCCACTTGCGCCAGTTCCACTTCTCGTTGAGAAGTAGGTTGTAGAAGTCGTTGGTGAGCATTGTCGGTGAGAATGTCCATGGTCCATCGTAGCCAGATCGGCCCGTGTGGCAGCGGCCTAGTGCATGAGCGCCCGAGAGTGCGACGATCTCTTGGTCGTTGAAGCCCATGCGGTAGAAGATGGCGCGGAGATGATCCTGCAATTTGGAGGCGTCGGGGAGGCGGCCATCTGTATTGGTTCCGTCAGCACTTACTCAGTATGAGTAGGAGGAGGGGCAGAAATTACCGGGAGTGCATGCAGATACATCCTTATCCGTGCGGCCAGCACGGAAAGGAATCTTTGGTCCACCCATCTCCTGGATTGCACAGATTGCAGCGAGAATCCAAAGATCTGAGTACGAGATCCAAGGGTGCTTCTGCTTCACTGGTTCCAACCGGTCGCGGCCAGCCTTGAGACCCGCATTCGCACCATGATCCGACTCAGGGGCGAATCGCATTGTTGCACCGTTCGAGCCGCCGGTCCTGGTTTCAGCATCGTAGGTACCCGAAGCGTGCCAACCGAGTCTCAGCAACACCTATTATCGAGTTAGCAGGGGTAGCTCGGTATAAGGACAAGGAAGCTTACCGGTCCGTAGGATCCATCATCGTAGTCATTGTCCTCCAAGATCTCCGCCACATCGTCGTATACCTTCTGGTAATCTTCCTTTGTGGGTTTGAAGAGGGTGGGGCGTGCAGATTTGTCGTTTAGGGGGCCAAGCTGTCCCTGTGTGTAAAGGTAATACCCAACACCTCCGGCAGTGGCGGCTGCGACACCAAGGTACAGGCCTTTGTTCGACTTTGCGGGTGCGGCAGAAGAATAGCTTCGGCGAGCAGCTTGTCGTAGAGGCGAGACGAATGTCTGAGGGCGGGCGGCGGTGCGGAGGAGGGGGCGTGCGAGGGATGCCATGGTTATGGTGGTGGTGGTTGTGGTAGTGATGGTTCTGGTGCTGATCGAGGTGGTGGGGTGGTGGTGGTGGTGGGAAGACGATAGAATAGATACGAGCGAATCGGGGGGTGGGCTGGGCTATATAACATACGATTCGGAAGCACCGAATGACAGCTGTAGCAATTACTCAGCTCACACGTTCCATGACCGGGCCAAAGGCTAGCAGCTGCCGCTACCGCCCGCTAGTACTCTAATTTCCCCCAGGTTTCTGAATTGCTTTTTGATGAATATAACAACTGAAAGCTTCTTCTATGTCTGTTACGAGCTGTCAAATTAATCTGGGAGCTACAGCGAAAACGGGCACAGGTTACGAGCGGGTGCAATGGAAGCAACAGCAAGACACCAAGTCATCAAGCAGCAGACACATAGCATCGGGTTGGCGATGTCTTTGTAACTAACTAAGGCTTGCTCGTGGCGAGCTCGGATGCACGTTACATAAACCATTGAGATCTGGGCCTACGGGAGACAACCGAGGTCAGCCAGTCTGAAGATTCCAGAACTGTTATCACCAAAAAAAACTCTTCTCTCTCCTGAGCTCCTGACTGACACCAAGCTGATACCAACAGGGGCCAAAAACAAAAGGGTCCAATAAGATCGTCGCCGTTGTGTGATGACAACGGCTGCCAAGCCAAGCCACCTCAATTCTCTATTGCACTCTAGAATTTCACTTCACCACCGCAATGACACGACCGCCCGCCAACTACTACACTCTCCTCCGCCTCCCTCCTCCCCCCTCGCCGCTCACTCCGCAATTGATCAAAAAGGCCTACCATGCTGCGCTACTCCTTCACCACCCCGACAAATCTGTATCCGCACCCTCCCCGCAGGCTCCCAGCGTCGATCTCTTAACGCTAGCCTACACGACGTTATCGTCGCCGGAGCGACGAACAGAATACAATCTCACACTTGCCTCCGCGCCTACGGTGGGAGGAAACGGGAGTGAGGTGGTGCAGACAGTCGATCTAGACGAGTTTTTGCATGATGAGGAGACGGGACGGTGGGTGAAGGCGTGTCGGTGCGGAGAGGAAGAGGGATTCGTGTTGAGTGAGGAAGAGCTGGAGAAAGTGGTGGAAGAGGGGGAGAGAGAGATTGTTGTTGGGTGTGGGGGGTGTTCCTTGTGGTGGAGGGTGGAGTTTGCGGTTGTTGATGAGTGATGTGAGGAAATGGTATTTACGATTCCCGCCATACGAAGGAGAGATCTACTGGTACAGCATTGCGTCCTGAGCATATACTGTATAGCACATAGGCATGCTCAATAGCCCGACAAAGCCTCGGCTACATGCTCCAGTAGGGTAGGGCTACATATAATCGCTAGATGTGCAGGTATGCGCGGTAGCATTAGGCACGATGATATCTGATGGACGCTCGAAAGAAAGTATATCTGAATTGAGATGACGATATAAGTTGATATTAGAAGAAGGAACTCTATCCTCTCCGGGACCACTAGTTCCCGTGGTCTGCTATTCTGACGCGAACATCTATCTTTCCCTGCTCGTCCCTCTATACACGTCGTGTGCTAGATGCTTGCAGTGACCAAGGATATTTGTAAATGACTATTTATGTTGTGCTTAATCCCATACCCTAACCCCAGCTCCTACGATGAGGATTATCCGCCTATCCCGCGACAAAGACTGGTTTGCGGGTGAGAATTGGGTTCTTAAACCAGGGTTCCTGCTGCGTCCCGAAGTTTATTTCACACTAGGAGTTTATTCTAATCCCCGACAGTATGTAATCTCGAAACCCCGACAGACACTCCGAGACTACCGACAACACACGCGGTCGTCTGTAACTTCTATATCTACATAATTCTCTTCACCGGCGTCCAGACTAGGAATGAGAACAAGATTGGGCAGTTCCAATGCCTTGCTGTAATATACATTTCACATAGCATGTTGCATTGAATTCCCCTTTTCCATATGAAATGCGACTCCGCGGAGGCTCAATGACTCCCATTACGCAGTCTCCATAAACAGGCCGGGCCTGGGCGGATCTAATCTTTGTCAGTTTGGGCTTCGCATCTCAAGAAATAATTTCCATTCAGTCCACCCTGGTTTGACACCACACTTCGTCATATGGCGCAGTACCTTCTAGTTCTCCACTTCGTTGGCTGTGGAGAGTGACTGCCTCGTTGGCTCGAATAGGTTCAAACCTGCTAGATCGAACTCTTCTCGCAGCAGTAGTTTTGTATGAGATGGCCGGTGCCTTCCCTCCGTCCGCATAGGTAGTTTAGCATCCGAATTCCGCTTTCTAGAATGTTTGGTGTAGTTTAACCCTTCCCCAAGACAGCAGAAATAACCCTTACCCTGGATTGAACGTCGCGGTATCTTTCCTGAAGACGTCCCATTGAATCTGGTTGAAACCAGACAAAAGATGGTACAAGCGAAGCTATAGTGTATACCTACCAAATTATGCTGTGGAATCTAGGTCGAGTGATAAGAACAACATCGGTGGTTCGAACTGCGCGAACCCAGACTCGAACGTGGCCCACCCAGTAAAAACTTCTCGAAACTTGGGGATGTGAGCACGATACGCTTTATGGAGTTCCCGCTTGGCAAATATTGAATGGGATGAGAGCGTTTCCTGGTTGTTGTTGGGATTTGATCGATGGTCGCCCACCTTTTATTCTGCTTTTCTCCTCCTTCTCCTTCTCCTTCTTCTTCTCCTTCTCCTCTTCTTATTCCTTCTCATCCTCTCCATCGTAATCCTTCTATCTCATCTCCTTACCTCTAGCAAGGGAATCATCGCCAGGAGCATCTTTATCCTCCTTATCATCTATTATTCTTTCATCATTTCTATCCTCTTCATCGGCTCTGGTCTCTTCCTCATCTTATTTGGCCTCTTCAACATCGTATTTGGCCTCCTCCTCATCATTTCAACTCTCCTATTCCTCTTCTTCCTCACATCTCCTCTCCTCTAGCAAGGAAATCCTCGCCAGGGAGCTCTCACTCCCAGCGGTGGAGAAGACAGTCTGGGTAGGTATTGTTGGACCGTATTCATCTCCCATCCTCTTCAACCCCACTTTCATCCCATTCTATCGCTGTTTTCATCGCCACCTTCGTCCTCTCCCATCTCCTCACCTCTAGCAAGGAAACCCTTGCTAGGAGGTGAAACTATCAGGAATGGAGAAGTCAGTCTTCATCGTTGCTGCCCATCCACACTGGTGGATGGGCCACACACACCCAGGGGTCGCTAGACTTGACGGCTACCCAAACTCGACAGCTCCTGGGTGTAGCAACACATTTTTGGGGAGCTCTATCGAGCACGACAAGTGTAAGTCTTCCCAACGCCTTCTTTACAGCAAGATTTTGCTTCCAAACATTGTATCGGTGCTAACAGATAACTGCAGATGGGTGGTGATGTTGCAACAGCATCACCACACGCCCGGGGTGGGTGGTTGAATTTCTTCAAACCATCCATCCCGAACCAGCTTCTCCGACAAGAGCTGGTTACAATTTCTCCAAACCCATCAATAAGATGGGTCCAGAACAGTTATTCCAGTCCAGCCCTAGGCAAGGAGTTAGTTGGGCGATGTTTCGCCAACTGGTTTCCACTTGTTCAGTGGAACCTGGCCCGTCCCGGCAGTATGTCGGGACGGCAAGCAACGTCGACGAAACACAATCTAGTATAGGGACGCTATAGTCCCTACACTTAATTTTCCGGGTTAGTCAATAAAAGGAGGAGGAGGAGGGGGAGGGGGAGAAAGCAAGCAACTGGTAAGTTTAATCATAGTTCCCTTGTGTTAAGCCCATCTAACCTGAAGTAGGAAGAGGAGCAAAGGCTGAATCCGCTGCTCCTGGTGAGGGGGCATGCCCTTTTGCCGCCTCCGACACTGTGGTGTCCGGTCGGCTCAGCTGACCAAGAGGGAGGCTTGTGAGAGAGAGCATAGAGCTGTCGGAAGGATAAGAAGGTGCGAGTTATTCGGAAGAGTGAGGGTCATGGTAAGTCTAATCTAAATTTCTCTATACTTCTTGAGTAAATTCCTTCTAACCTTGAACCAGGAGAAGGGATCGGCTGGGCTCGCCGAGGCATGTCAAGGAATCCACGGAACCTGGCATCATAACTGCCATCTTCCTGAAGACGGAGAACAAACTCTTTAAGATGGGAGTTGTAGTCTGGCCATGGACCAGCATTCATACCGAAAAGACCAAGTTGCCAGACACAAGATGGTGGAGCAAGAGGATCAAGTTAAGCCAAAGGCCGACGGAAGATACATTGAACTTTTTTATTGTGATTCTTTGATTCATCTCTTCAACATTGGTTCGACCTACATTTTTCATAGCCTTCGGGATAATATTCCAGGTTATTGTAAGAACTCATCCTGCCAACAGTTCATCCAAATCTCAGTACTAACTCTACTAGACTACCATCCTCTACCGAGGCTTCCACAACGTCACACTCTCCACATAACCAACTACTGGTACACCCTTACCGCAAGCACCATTTATCTCACAGGAGGTCTATACAACTAGTTTCAACGAGTAATTACAAGATTCACCCTTACAATCCCCGTTGATTTGTAAAATTGAATGGGAAACGCATACAATGTGGCGGAGATCCAAACGTTCCTCATCAACATCTCATTTGGAAAACAGCTCAGCAAATCAGGATTGTGGCTACCATGGAGGTTGTTGCGGTTTCTGAGCCGAGGGAGGTCGTGGGAGCAAGAGGAAAGAGGGACTATTACCTCGATCTTAACCATTCATATCACGGTTGAGTTAGTTCTCTCCACTGCTTATCATCTCCACATTTTCTGTCGACATGTGGGATGTGCATACAATGTGGCGACCACTTCAACGATTCCGATCAATCCTCATCAACATCTCATTAGGAAAACAGTTTGGAAAATCGGAGTTGTTGCCACCATGGAAGTTGTTGTAGTGTTAGAACCGAGGGAGGTCGTAAAGGAAAGAGGAAAGAGAGACTATTACCTCGATCTTAACCATACACTCCATACATATCACGGTTGAGTCAGTTCTCTCAACTGCGTATCATCTCCACATTTCCTGTCGACATGTGGGATGTGCATATAATGTAGCGGCGACCACCTCAACGATTCCGATCAATCCTCGCCAACAGCTCATTAGGAAAACAGCTCGGAAAGCCGGAATTGTGGCCACCATGGAGGTTGTGGCAGTTTCTGAGCCGAGGAGCAAGAGGAAAGAGAGACTATTATTACCTCGATCTTGACCATCCTCCATTCATATCACGGTTGAGTCTGTTCTCTCCACCGCGTACCATCTCCACATTTCCTGTCGACATGTGGGATGTGCATACAATGTGGCGGCGACCACTTCGACGATTCCGATCGATCCCCACCAACAGCTCATTAGGAAAACAGCTCAGAAGGTCGGGATTGTGGCCACCTTAGAGGTTGTTGCAGTATCGGAGCCGAGGGAGGTCGTGGAGGAGAGAGGAAAGAGAGACTATTACCTCGGTCTTAACCATACACTTCATCCGTATCACGGTTGCGTCGACTGCCTATCATCTCCATAATTCCTGTGGATCTATGGGAACATAGTCAAGACAACAAAGAGACCGCAGTTGAGAGCGAGATGTTGACACCGCCGGTACGAAGCTATCGAATTACCGCTACGGCAGCCGCTATTCAATTTATGGCCGTTTACGGTGGTGCTCAAGACAGTCCTTCTTCGAAGGAATCACCGAGGGTGCTCAAGTCGCTGATCTTACGCATTATGGATCATTCAAAACATGGGCTGGGCCACAATACCTACGAAGCCCACTCTTAGCTCATGGAGAAAGCGAGGCTTTGGAGGGAGACAAGGAAGAAGTCACTACTGCATTGTCCGATTTCCTGTTCATCGCTAGCCGCAGAGCGGGTGTGGCGGCTACTCTTCCCGCTACACGCGTTATAGTCTTATAGTCTGCAGTAGCGAACATAGGAGGGAGCAAAGGTGTTCGAGCAGCAAAGAAGCTCGCATTGCTCGACAGCTGGTTGCGAGACGGGTGTGGCTACTCATCCCGCTACAGCCGTTACAGTCTGCGGTCGCCGAAGATTGGAGGGAGGAAAGGCGTTTGAGCTAGCAGGAAACTGCTAGAGTGAGTTCTTTGGGTTGTGATAATTTCGAGGGGATGTGGGTGGGGGTACAAATCACCCCACCCACGTCTCCACAGACCTCGTCAAGAAGGTCAGGGCTTTTGAGCCAGCGGGAAATTGCAGGAATGGGTTTCTGTGTTGGTTTTGGGTGGGAAATGGGTGTATTATTACTTCACATGCCATCCCATCGGTACCCCCGGTGTCATCTGAGCGCTGGTGGTCGTTGGCTGTGGAACTGGGGTCCCAGTAATGGCTGTTGGACTTTTTTTCTGTACATCTTTTGGTAATCAGATATATATATACCTGAAAAGAATTAATTATTTCTTAAGCTTGTGTACGTCTTCCGCATTGAATTCACGGCTTCATCTCCACTATATTATACTAGAGATCGTGGCGTCAATTGTAAGCCCTTGGGAAGTTTCCAACCTAGTGTATGTGCGTGGGCACTTTTGTGAAAGTGCGTACAACCTCACTGTGCCTCTAGCCGCTCACTTGAGTTGTTGTCTCACACCAAGTCAATATGAAGGTAATTCAATACATATACTATGTCCCAGTAGCAACGTCAAATAACCCATAACGGGATAACGATGGTTTTGTTTGCACACTCATATCCGAAAAGAATGCCAGATTCGGTTCGATTCCAATACAAGGTATTGATGGAAGTAATCACAATTAATAATTACCCTAATATATGTACAGGTATTCAGCTCTCTTCCCGTCCCCAGTTCTATACTAATCCCAACGCTTCCATTATCTACATTCCAAAACCCATAAATAACCAAAATCGCCCAAAAAAAACTTCCACAATAACGCTTAGCTATCCCATATAGCGCCATACGCAGGGACGCCTCTCGACTCCAGTCCATAAACCACCTGGTACGTCAGCTTCGGATTACTTATGATCACCACCGCCTCGGCTTTACAATCCACATAGAGTGAATACGCCATCTTGACCACATCCGGTCTTCCGCCACGTCCAGTATCATAAATAACTGCCTCGCTATCAGCCGCGAGGACATCGTCAACAATCTCGTCTCCAAAGGTTGCTCGTGGGGACCGCGTAGACCATAGTACGCGGGACTCGACCTCTCCTGCCTTCAGCACTGCTAGGCAAGGTCCGATGCCAGAGCCGGTTGCGATGAGTACGATCTTTCGGAAAAGCTTAGCGACGTGGAGGACGCCGCAGGCTGGGAGATGTTAGAGATGACAATATATGGGGCTGGGAATACATACTAGGAACACCTCGGTGCCAAATATCAGTTGGAGGATTTGCTATGACATTGGAAGTCCAATCCCCAGCCTTCGATACAACGACCGAGTAGTCACTCTTCCGCCCTGTTCCTTTTGGCTCCGCAATAGCAGCAAAGGAATGCCATTCAAACAGCGGATCTAATGAGAGCCTGACAAAAGAGCCAGGATACGGTGTGACATACCCGCGGTCACTGAAGTAGATACGGCAGGCGTGGGATGAAAGCACTTCTGTTCGAACGGAGAGTTTGCGGAGATGCAGCCAGGGGTAGCTGATGCATAGGGTGATGACGACCAAGAACCAGAAGCACGGGGTGTTGATTAGGGCCCGCCCTAACGTTACCCCCGACTCTGGGTGGTTGAAGTCTTTGGTCAGGTTGACGACAAGCCCCCATACTAGTGCTACTGAGAGCCAGCCGACAAAGCGGTGCGTCATCTCAAAGTTGTTGTGGAAGCGTGCGCGGAAAACCGGGTATGCAGAGGCTGCCTGCATCACAAGAAGCACCATAATAGCCCAAGAAAGGGCGAGTGTAGGAGCCGTAACCTGATTCGCCAATATTAGTGGTCGTCAGTTCAAAAAGTTATATGTAGCGTTGGGTACTTACCACATGTGCTGTCACAAAATCATGAGTAAGACTTCCCGTCAACCATACCAGCCAGATGACAGCAAACAAAGCACAGCCGCTATGCACACCCCCCAGATTATATATCTTTGCGCAATAACGTCGAATCCACAGCGGCCAGGTCTTTGGGACTGATGAAAGGCTCCGAAACAAGAGGTTGATAAAGTGTTCTTGTCGTATCACAACTGCTGCCGTCAGATTTCCCAGACAAGCGGACGCAATTCGACCCGTTGACCCCATCTTTGCTGTAGCAAAAGAAATGGCAACAGCAAGGTTGATGAGGAATATGACCAAGAAAAGACGTCGATACATCGACATAACCCTATGCCGGATATTGCGTACTATCGACCCATTTCGTTTGTCAACCAGTTCCTGAGTTGCATGGACGGTCCAGTCGTCCTGTTTCTCGGTATCGATAATAGCTTGAGCTGACTTTTGAGCGTCCGTCTTGGGGTTTTCGATAGAGTATATTCGGGGTGGCAATGATATAGAACCAGTTGAATCTCGAGGTTCGGTATCTGCCCGCTCCTTCTCTGTACATGGCTCTGATCTGTGGTAATTATTGATCAGTTATCTACCAAAGCTGGAGCCTTCCAAGGCAGGTTTACCCAACAACGGTGCTGCTTCTGCTCTCAACGCATGAGAGATCCGGTGAGTCTGGACCAAAGTCCTCCGGTAGCCTGGACTTCTCGACAAAGCCGGTATCCATCTCTAGAGTGTGTGAAGCAAATTTTTTAGAGGAATCGAGTTATTCCCGTGCTCCGTGATTTGATATCCGTCCAGAACGATTTGCAATCCAGGCCTCCGTTGGGGACCATTCTGCTTTAAGTCCTCCATGGTTACGGAGGCTGTAGATTGCATATTGAGCTGACCTGACGTTCCAGCTAGTTCTCCGAGCCTCCGGGCCTCCGGGGATCGAGCATGAGGTGAAAGGGCGAGATGAAAGGATGAGGTGGAAGGGCTTCTCCGGGGGCATTGCGGTTGTGTCGTCACAGCCACGAGGGGTCGACGTCCTAACAAGCTCAGGCATGTGGACCCTGAGTATACTACCTTTATTGATAGGTAAGATCAAAGGCATTGTTATCTACTGATTGCCTGAATCAGTTTGGCAAGATGGCTGGTGGCGTAGATGCCCGATAATCACCATCCAGATCCCACTTCTGAAATGCATCATACTCAGCTCATTGGCCGCGAGCAGTTAGCTACCTGAATGTAGGGATGGGGATCCGTTTCCCCATCTTGCCGCCGATGAAACATATGCGCCACTCCAGACTCTGGATCGATCGCCCCCCGATGGTCCGTGGAAAGTATTGTTCGGTAACTGAGTGCACGGTTTACAGAAGGGCCAAGCGGTGGTGTTTCTAGACCAATAAACTTTTTAGTCAGGACTGTACCGAACTTTATCCTAATCCTTGGACACGAGACATCTCAAAACGTCTGGTAGCCCAATCTAACAGTTCAAGCACGTTCAGCCGTACAGATGTTGCTTTTGCTGTAGTAATGTGTGTGAATTGTGTCCCAAGTGATGGTACGAGCTCTGATTATAGTCCGCGAGGACGTGGCGTCCACTGCCCTACAGTTGTCAGCATCACAGAGATATGACCAACGCTGTAAGGGATATACGATAATTAAGAGGTACTGTTGTATGGACAATATGTGCATAACTCGGATTGATAGCCTGTTAGGCTTCCTGGCAGTTCTAAACAACTACATATCTCTGTGACAAGTTAATCGTCGTTTCAGCATCACCGACTCTGTCGTATTAACAAAAAACCAAAAGTTCTATAAAAGAAGCTCAAGATGTCTTTGGTGGTAGTAGTTTACTTCCACACCACACTACGAAAGGCCCTTAACCTAGTAAGTAGGGAAGTTGACCGGAGATACACCTAGTCTATCATTTCTAGTTGGCTAGCTTCAGTGTGCTATCTAATTGAAATAGGTGTAGATACAAAGCTTCTAGTGCTTGAAGACGATTTCATGGTATGACATAGCCGAAAGCGGCCGGATGCAGTATAATTTCAAGCAAAGGGCCGAATATAGTAGGGTTACAACAAACAGGCGAAAGGCTGTTCAGTGCGCCTAAGTGGCGCATTTCTGGTCAATTTGGGCATTTTAGATGGTAGATAAGCGCACTCTGCCCGCGGGAGTGGTATACATTGCTGCATTAACCGGCGATGAGGCGGCGAGAGTGATGAGAATCAGAAGTATCATACCGTCTAGATCTAAGTTACCCCTAACGAAACAGCCGACCTCGCGGCAAGGCGGAAGTTTCACCAAGCGCTCTCGGGACTTTATAAGCTAGCAACTACGCCGACCCGGTAGTTGGCTATCTCCGCCTATTAAATATGCATCGCGGATACGGGAAGTCAACAGTCAGCAATGGGAATCCGCGTTAGTCCCCCTTGCATATTATAGGGGACCGGTCTGCATGTTTCATATTTACCATGCTTCTAGACGACTCTAACATTCGTACCATCCTCTGCCCTTCCTCCTTCCTCCTTCCTCGCCATTGATTTGCTACCGCTCTCGTTGTGGCTTGCAGGTGCTGGGTCCGAGATCTCAAGGCGTTGTATTCCTGCATAATTGAGGGAGTACAAGCAACAGGGGAAATAGTGCTATCAGCTATGCCACTCTCAGATTAAGCTCGCTTATAAGTAACAGTTATGGAATGGAAGGAAATCTCCCCAACGGCTGTACCTGTCTTGCGAGTTTGAAAGAATCCAAACTACTTCAATAGCTGTTTAATAAAACCCTTGCATCCCGTATGTACAATTTCTCAAACCAGCCTACCGTGTAATATATGTATACCTTATGCAATCCACGTTTTTAATCTATGTATCCGGTTACCAAGATCTGTGCGAAACATAAACCGGGGAGACCTGGCGGCAGCTGTTTTAAGCGCAATCAATGTTACAGTAGGATATGCATAATTAATGCATAGTGCCATTAATGCATAGTACTAGAAGCTATTATATTAATTCCTGCCCTGTGTCTCCGGGAAGGTCCTGTGGATCCTGGCTAGTAGGTAATTCAGACAGCATTAAGTCCAGGTAGGAGGCTGTGGTGAACGAATCTGGCAGGCCTAGGAACTGGAAGGGTCAGGCGTTCGAAGCCAGCAAACTGACTTCCTCAAGTATACACTGGGATAAATTTCTAGTTCTAATAGGTATCAAGACCCGAGATGGTGTTTCACCGGAGGATATAGGTGCCGTTGTCCGGATCACCCAACAGATGGGTTCACATGAGAGTGTGGAACACGGCTCAACAATAGCTTCCTCTCATTCACGCTTGTTTGGCCTTCGTTACATCATAGGGATGCCACAATGAGAGCTCAGTTTGACGCATTCCAATTATATAAGTCCAAAAATGACATCTCTCACATACTTGCTTTAATATCACCACTACTTTCCCAACGACCAACGCAAAAACAATCAAAAATCGTCCACAATATGCCATCTTGAACGACGCAAATAGTAAAATAACCTACTCATATTACCCCCACTTCCCTGAACCTGTTCACAACCGTCCCAACAAACACCTCCATCCCACTATGGCCCTGATTTTTCATGACGAGAACCTTGCCACCCTTCTCCATCCACTCTACTCCTAAAAATTCAAATCCAAATCTCCTCTTACAGCCTACCCTCAAGCTGACTTCCTCATCCTTCTGACCCTCATCTTCATCATTAAATCTAAATATATTGGTACTGTCCTTCCTTTCACGCTGTGTGAATTGGCTGGGGGGTGGATTAACGGAAATAATTCTCGCAACCGCGCGGACGGACGCAATATACACGATTACATCACTTCCAACAAGCAGACTTTGGGCTGCAGCCTCATCATCGTTCAGCTCCGCCATAAAGCCAGTGTATGCTTTCATCCAAAGCTCCTTTCCAGGCTTGGTAGAACGATTCAAGATGACAAATCCTTTCTTGAGATGTAGTTCTTCAGGCTCATATGTATCTGGAAGCGGTGAGGCAAAGGTCACTGCCTTCTTGTCTCCGAATGGTGAACCTTGACGGTTGATATCGATGGGCCGGGAAACGACATTTAACACGGTCAATGCTGTGTCGCCTGCTGATTTGGCTTTGCCCGTGGTTACAAGGACTTTGCTCTTTTCTTCAGAGACAACAGGAGATTTCAGTGTTGAAGTCTCATCCTCAATAGGAATAATGCCGATGGTCCCAGCTTCTCCGGCGAACAAGCTGGTTACTGGCAGACGGAGCCGGCGCACAGAAACAACGCGTACAAGTTTCCATTCATCCTCTTCGTAGTCGCCTTGTCTTCCTCGTATACGGCTACCTAGCGGGCCACTGCCCTGGCCCTCCTCTCCACTCTCGGGAGAACGTGACAATAGGGTGTTGGAACTGGCATATATTGAGAGGGGTGACGTACCCGAAGCTGCAGGAGTAATATTGGGAGTCGGCGTCGTGCTACGGGAGCGATGACCTGGTTCTCCACCCGAATGGAACGGACCAACCATAAGTTTATCACCGATCGAAACCATCCCGTATCGAACATGACCACTAATCACTGACCCACCACTATTCTGATCAGAATTGACGGACGGTTTCATTCCATAGACCCCCTCAACATGGAACAATGTTGTCAATTCCGAATCGTAATCAGATCCATCTTCAATACCACCACGACGGTTGGACTGAAGATCAACGTCTTTGTCGCTCCCAATAATGGCAAGATCATCAACCCTTTTAGCAATTTCTGCCAAGCTGGTGTGAGGGAGTGGGTTAACTGCGCTTGGTATAACCCGGGGTTTCGGTATAGGCAATTTCATCAAGAGTTCATGAACCAAGTTGATGCCATCGCCCTTCACTGCACTAGTAAATATGATCGGTACAGCTATATTTGGTTCGGCAGTGACGGCATCAACAGTCTCTTGGATCTTGTCGGAATTCTGAACCATCAGCGGCCTCTTCCCTCTCGATTTCAACTTGCTCAGAGTACCCGACAAAACCGCCCGAAGACCAGGCTTAGATGCAACATCCATTTTCGTAAAGATGACAATCAATGGAAGGTTAAGCTTAATGCACAACTCCATATGGACAAGACTGTCTTCGCTAAGACCTGACTTTCCATCCTTTGTATCACAGTCGTTTGCTGGGATCAAAAGAGAGGCATAGTGAGGCGCCAACCCAACCAAGGATCGCACTGTGGTCCGTCGGTACTTTAACTGCCCAGCAGAATCCGACATAAAGACAATCCTGCCACCTTCAGCTGCACTATGGATATCGGTCCATGAAGAGATATTTCCGGTTGCGTAGTTGACTACTCTTGACATAGCATCTTGGGGCTCTGTCTCGTCCTCTCCAACACCGAAGGATCCGCAATCTTCATCGCCTTCCGGCCCATGAACTTTAGATCCTTCAGACTTGTATCCAACAATCCCCCATGCAACAGAAGATGTAACTCCGGAAACTAACTCATGTCTGTGCCTGAGCAGAGAAAGCCTGCTCTTACCACGACCATTATCAAAATCACCGGTTGTCAAAGTGCCCAGCAAAGTACTTTTTCCACACATAGTAGGCCCAGTTAATGAAATCCTAAGCTGTTGTGTGGGATTTAATTCGGCAGATAGACCATTTGAGCTTCGAGGGACGACTGTCCCATTGGTTCCATCGTAAGGTTTGATAAGAGCCTCGGCCACATACAACTTAGCACCCAGCTTCGGAATGTGGAACTTCTCCGCATCGGCCGGATCAACCTCGTAGTCGATAATATCAGGAACTTCTTTCAAATACTTCCCTCTTCCGTTCTTTGCCTTGCCACGGGCCCTCGCAATTAAATGCTCCGCCAGTTTTGCTTTCGCCAATTCGACATCCCGTTCTGAGACGGTTTTGATGTAGACTCTTCGCGTGACGGTGACATAAGCTCCAAGCTTTTCAGCTATAGTCCTTAATACATCGAGTGAGGCCTCCAGCTCGTCTTCCTCCAGACCGACGAAGGCGCCATCATCCGCAATTCCTATTTCATAAAGGGCTCCTTTGGACTCCTGAAGAAGCGAACTTATAGCTTCGGGAGACTTCGAGGCAAGCCCAGTCCCGTGGTAACTACGAATACACAATCAGCGTCTAGTATTTGACTAGCGAACAAGAAAATTCATACGATGTACTCTGTTGCAATCTCCATAGCAGCTGTGTGGTGAGTTGCTCCAGTCTCTGCTCACTCTTTCCACCCCTGACCAAACTCAATTTATACTCGGTTGGGCCAATCTGCGGCTCTGCGGCAAGACCCTTGACAGGCTCACTATCCTCGGACACCGCATCGCCTCCCGATATGCCTCTGTTGATGAAGCTGCTGCGAACTCGAGATGATGCCTTGAGATGACCGGGGACATCGGTCATTACTTGCTCAGGATCGTCATCCAATGGAGGCCTCGGCGTTGAGGAGGGAGATATGGACCAAGGAGAAGCGGGTTTTGGAGGTGAGGGGTTGAAGGTGAAGATACTGGACATGTTGACAAAATTACTGGTTCGTAAATGGAGTATTGATGAGGGCTAATATTCGGATTTCTGGGGCTTATCTATGAGGAAGTGTTAGGCCAGTACTATCCAGCATCGCCGCTGTTAGAGACAATACCACGAGCACAGAAGCACGATTCCAAGCTGTGGCAATTTGTACGACCTCAATGCACGCTGATCTTTTCCTTCTTCAAGAGGCTGCTAATTGCGCAGTTGTGTGATGATTTAGATTGCCTATCAGGGCTGCAAGAAGTAATAACAGCTGTAATAAAACTATAGGCTGAGAATTTGTAGTTATGCGATGGGAATGGAACATTTTGGTAAACTGAAAATTAGTCGATACTTGTTCGAGTCGTCGTAGCGGAATCTCAAGAAGCGCTATCTTCGGGCTATGAGCTGATACCACCGAGAGGTAGTAAGAACGCGGAAGCTTGCGAGTTAAGCAGACATTGTAACTATCGATATGTAGACTGGATTTGAGTGGGCGAAGTATTTAGATGCAAGTTTTGGTGTCGATGTGATGAGGTGGAAACGATGGTATAGGGGAGCAACGGGGCTTTTAAAGTGAACTGAACTTCCTGCTCTCGGTAAAATGACTCATGAGACATACTAATCCATGTTTATCTGTCACCGTTATCGTCACACGTATTTCTAGGTTTTTGAATAAACTCTTTAAGAAGGATTACGAGAAAACAGAGAAGAAAACAAGCGCCCGAAAGAAAAAAGGCACTCAACGGAGGTGCAAGTATCTTTTCACGCGAATGGTGCTCCAGACACGAGCTAAGTCGTCTATGAATCAAGCGAACGCCACAGTGGCTGTAGTACTACTACTACTTCTTTGCCCGACACAAAAAACAATCACCAACGGACTAAAAATCAACTTTTAGTCCTGAGGTACTTTTTACGACCGCTAGGCGTTTCCAGGGCGCAATTCATCACATTTAATACCTTCAACGGAACAGAACGGAGGTTCTGGCGACTGTTCTACTTATCCAAACACAGCCTTAATTACTTAGTCAACCGAACCATGATTTCATGATCCATGTATCCTTCCCTTCTCTCCACCGTCCGCCGAATTGCCGTATGATCACACCTTCTCCACCTCTCCTCCCACCTCAACATGCGATAACTCCACCCTCGCAACACCGCTGCTCCTAAACATTGCCATGCCCTTTGCTGCATTATCTTCCCCTAACCCTTTCTTCCAATCCAGATGAGCCTCCTTGCTGTCCCACCCGATGAACACCACATATGCCCTCTCATTTTCCATGACCCATCCCGAGTTCAAGCCTCTATGTGGAGCACTTTCCAGCACCTCCCTCAGCGCCTCAACCCCTTTTACCCATTCGTCTTTGTCCGTTTCGGGCTTCAGGTAGATGGTCGCCCACTCCACGACTTTCGCGTTCGGAATCTCAAGCTTGGAGCGGACAACCAATGGCTCGCTAAAACTCCGGACACCAGCGATGAGGGGGCCATACGCGGGTGAGGCGATGAGGGCTTCGAGGGAGGAAAGGGAATCCCATTCTTGCGAACAATTAGCTTACTGCATCGTTAAAGAAAGGGCGACAGAAAAGGGGGATATACTGACGAACCAGTTAAGGACGGTAGGATCCTCAAGTTGGAAGCCCCAGTGGAGACCGAGGAAACCGGGAGCGTTGCTGATGGTCGATCTGATCAATGCGGTTTGTCGCGAGATTGCTTCCTCTCGCGGGACTTTAATGCGATGCGTACACAGCTCGATGATCGGTTGGGAAAGAGTTGCCATGTAGTTGTAGTGAAAGGAAGAAGTTCGAATTTGTAATAATTGCTAGGTAATTGAGTATTGAGCGAACTGGTAGGGGGGAGTCTCGTGCGGAGGGTCTGGGCCGTAATGATATAATCCCGGCGGGGATCCCAAGGTTGAGTTGCATGACGACACACTGCAGATCACGACATCAGCCTTCTCCAGAGCCGGGACTCTGGGCCACAAGTAGAGTACCGCGCAATACCTTAGAACGCAGCGATTATTATCGCACCGTATGTATCGCAGCCGGAAATAACAGGAGTTGTGAAGTTATGTCTCATGATCGCACCCGAATATCGATCTCGAACCCATAATCACCTCTTTGGGCCTGACCACCCTCCCAAGATGAAACCCCATTTGTCCGGATAGTGTATTACGGAGACCATTGTTCGTTTTCTTCCACCCTCCCAACTGTTCTCCATGAAAATACCCGTCAGCACTCCGCCAACCTACCTATTTCTACCAACCGTACCTGCCTCCGATGAGACGCAAACGCCCTGCGGAAATTCTGCAGTGTGGAGCAGAAAGAATTTCTGCCCTGCCAGGGTAGCATGCAGGTGTTTAGTCGGCCTTACAGTTCGCAACAAGCACCGTAGTAAGTCGACGAAAAGTGGAAAAAGCATCGCCAGCGGTAACGGTAACACCCATGGCTTTTATACATAGAAGCGGGTATTCGCGGGTGCGCTACGGATTCGCTGGTGCGCTACGGATTCGCTGGTCCGCCGTTGGATCTGCACATCACAGTGTCTCACCGCCTTGAGAAGTTCGATCCGGAATTACTTAGGTATATACAACCCGTACCTGATTTTTAATTACTTAAGTATTTCCCTCAACGGCCACCAATATATCTCCACCTCACCCTTTCTCGCAGTGGCGTCGTACCCTTCATTCTCTTACATAGTCCAACTTTACTTTTAAGTTGGCGGCTCGTTTTAAATTCCAGCGACCCGATACTTTACTTATCGCCCGTGTAAAGATAAGATATCAAGACCTACCCAACCTTCAACTCCACCGACTTATCCTAGAGATTGCCGGTCTTTCGATCGGCCATAAGCGAAAAAAACCCAACTTCTCGACGTCACTCCCAAGCATGCCACCGGCTGAATTCTTCAATGGTTTCTGCAGCAATGTCACCAGCGCAGTTCCTTCGCCGTCAGCCTCTACCTACAACCTAAACCTGGCCATTGAGCCGGACATTGTGGATGCCAGCATTCCAGAGAGCCGGGTGCTCATTATCATGACCGGTAAGTGAAGGGAGTATATAGCAGATCTCAGCCCGGCTGTTGATGTGCAAAATAGGCGGAACAATCTGCATGCGGAGGAGTGATAATGGTTATGTTCCCGTATGTCTCTCGAACAATAAGTTGAATTGGACCAGGACTGACAGGTGGCTTAGGCTACGGGATTCTTGGGTAGCTGCCTGAGACCACGACCGTCATTTAACGATGGTTCACCAACAAAGCGGGTCCCCGTGGTCGTTGAAGAGGGAAGGGTTGAAATGATGGACACTTTGAGTATGTCATCTCCGACTGATCGTGGATGTATATGTTGCTGACCTCCACAGGAACACCACCTTCGAAGTTCTCTCGACGTATACGGTTTGCAAACCTGGAGTTCAATCCATTGCTTGATAGTTCCAGTATTAATGCGAAGGGTTGGGGAAAGATTGCCAAAGCTATTGAACGTATGCACTTCAGGTCTCGTAATATCTGGATCTGGAATGATACTAATACAGTGGGATCCAGGAAACTACCAGCTATTTGATGCGTTCGTGATTTTGCACGGTACGGACAGTTTGGCGTATACAAGCTCAGCTCTGAGCTTCATGATTAACAATCTTGGAAAGCCAGTCATTCTTACGTAAATCAACCCACTTACGGCGAATTGATGAGTCGATCAAGGCGCTAACACCGTATAGTGGATCACAAACCCCTATGACAGAGCTTCATAATGATGCCACGGACAATCTTCTCGGGAGTTTGATTATTGCCGGCCACTATATGATCCCTGAAGTGTGCCTCTTCTTCAACTACAAACTCTACCGAGGCAATCGAGTCACCAAAACAAATGCACATGATTTTGCGGCATTTTCTTCGCCGAACCACCCGCCACTAGCTAAGGTCGGAATATCAACCGCCATAAACTGGACGGTCGTCCAGCGTCCGTCGAGGATCTCTCCCTTCAGCATTCAGACAGATTTAAAGACGAGCCATGTGGCGTGTTTGCGGATATTCCCAGGACTCATGCCCGAGATGGTCCGTGGTGTGCTGAAGCTGTCTGGACTGAGAGGTTTGATATTGGAAACGTTCGGGGCTGGAAATGCGCCTGAAGATGCGGAACTCATCGAGGTACTGAGGGAAGGGATTAAGCGCGGCATCGTTATAGTAAACGTAACGCAGTGTAAGCAACTATACCGCTATTTCCCGAAAACGGCGAGCTGACCGCTTTTCAGGCCAAGTAGGGACCGTCAGCCCATTGTATGCTTCTGCTACGGCGTTGGCAAAGGCTGGTATTGTGTTCGGCCTGGATATGACAACCGAAGGTACCTATACCCAGCTGGCTATGCTCAAGTAGTCTGCTAAAATAATGTAGCTGCTCTCACAAAGCTTTCATGTTTACTCGCCAATCCGTCACTCTCGTCCGCCGAGATCAGTCGACAGATGTCACTATCTTTGAGAGGAGAGCTTACAGAGCAGTCGGAGATGCATTTCTCGCACCCGAATGCAGAACTTCCGCCTATGCTGAATGCATTAAGTGCTTTGGGATACGCAATCCAAGATCAAAATCTCGATGACATTCAGGCTATCTTGAGGGATTCGAAAGTCTTCATGCTTAACCAGTTTGATTATTCTGGGAATACTCCGTTGGTAAGTGGTAGCAGATAGTTCACTTTCTCAGCAACATCACCGCCACCATTCCACCCAGCTGTGCCTGGCGGTCTTGGATTCCCCCGCGGCCGGCAGGGGCATCCAACTGCCTTTTTTCCATACCCACCTCACCCACGTATACTAACTCCCCGTGCCTCTCCTTAGCACCTTGCATCCACATGCCACAACATCGAGATTCTCCGAGACTTTCTCTCCCAAGGTGCAAGCGTGCACATTAGGAACCGCGAAGGCAGGACGCCACTATTCCTAGCGGCGGAAGCGGGCAGGCTCGAGAATGTGAAGCTGCTGAAGAAGAGTGGTGCACATCTTCACGCGGACGAGAAGGATATAGCGGCTATGCTAAAGAAGAAAGCGAAGGAGACGGCGGATCCGAAAGCGCTGGCATGGAAGTTTGCTGGTTGTGCTTAGTAGATGATGTTGGGGGAGGGGGAGGAGGGGCGTATCCGGCGTTGAGAGTGTGTATTTGGAATTGTAAGCTAGCTTATTTATTTTACATTTACAGAAGGTAATAAATAGATGGCTCGATAATGTATACTTTATGGTTTTTGGTTACGCTGGCTTATGGTGAGAGTGTGATATCGGATATCAGACCGAGGCTTAATGACCCGTGATCCCTCATGATGAGAAGATAATTGCCAGTTGTACGCCCCACTCCCACCCCCGCTTGTAGATTATACACAATCCTTCCTCTGCCCCAGTCTAGATCCTCGCCCGCCTCGGCAGAAGTAAGACCGCTTCGGCAGAATCTATGTGGTGCTCCAGTGTAGTCTGCATGCAGGTATAATTGCAAGCAGGAAGTGAACCCGAAAATGAACCGGAAGATCTAATGAAGAAAGCTGAAGCCATTGACCAATCATATGAACTCACCAAGACCCTGCCTCGCTTATTCTTTTTCCCCTCCTATCATAAGCGATAGGGCGTTATCATTGAGCGGTTACACCTTTCTCTGAGACCGATTGGTGTAAAAGCGGCGATGAGCTGGACACAGCTGAAAACTGGAACGCAGTCTGTGTGACGAACCATTGCGCTCGTTACAGTGTCCTGTACGATGAGAAGGAGGAGGGTTTTATGACTGGTTGGGTCATGGACTAGCACTCGGTTACAGATTGCAAAAAAAAAAAGAGATTCTAGGGACAGAGGGGATAAAGACAGGTTCTTAGGGGTGAATACAGAGAGGTAATTTGGTAATAGATTCGAACCTTACGGGTGGTGGAAGGTAGAAAAGGTTGATGCGAGTGACTCCGTCGTCCATGATCCGCACCTAATCGTGATGTCTGGCAAGGCTGTCTGCTGAACAAATCGGTGATGGCGCGGGTAATCACACCAAATTCATAGCCAGAGAGTGCGACGTAAACCTCTGCTCCTTTGCTCATACAATCCACAAATTGGTAGGTCGGTCACCACATATAAGCTACCCACGACGTAGGAGATGCCAGAATGCAGATATCTATCTAGCCTTCTAGGTGTATAGTCCCAGTCCAGGTCAAATTTGGCAGAGTACCACCTCATAAAAAACCACTGTTCTTGCCGTTCGGAGGTATCATAAGATTCAAAATCAGTGCATAGCTACAAAGATGTTTCAACGACCGTATTTTCCGCGCAACATAATTTTGCATTCACTCCTTCTTCTCCCGTACCTTCCCCATAACCCGCCTCTCTATCCGGGCGACAAAGTCCAACGCACTATCACACCTCTCCGCCCCTACCAAATCCAGTGCCCTCCCCTCCCAATCCACTACCATACCCAACCACATCACCACTGTCGAAAAAACCAAGCAGCACCACCCATTAACCTGCTTCCAAAAGAGCACAAACATCCTACATCCGTCAGCCATCTCCTCTGTAGAATAGTCTACCTAGACACCATCTATCATACCTTCCCAGCAACCCCACCACCGGAAAAAACCCAACCCACTGCTCAAACTGGTACAAGTCCGTCTGGGACTCAATATACCATTTCTCGTCGTGCTCCAGCCCGTCGGAGCTGTACTCACTCAACGACCCATCAGTGGCCCCTGCCGCTGGGCGGCGGTACTTTTGCAGGTCGAGAACGGTAACGAGTGTTGCGGGAACGCGCACGAACGGGAAAAACCAGAATGTGAAAATCTGCCTCACAGAAACGTAGAGCCGGGATTTTTGCTCGTCGAAGGCGACGGATTCCACCTCGAGCTCGATGATGGGGCTAAGGATTTTGTACCATCTGTAGATAGCGAGGATGAAGGTGCGAGAGGGGAGGGGGTAGATGAAAGAGTCGATGCGGCAGAGGGGGTGGTCGAAGCGTGCGTTTGATACGAAGTAGGATTCTAGGGCTATGCGTTGGGTGTGAGGGCAGGATGTGGTGAGGCTGTGGATAATGGCTGGGATTTCGGCGACTGTTTTGGTGTTAGTGACTTGAGGGAAGAGACTGGAGAGGTCCTACTTGGGTCTTCCATTGCGATGTTGCGGTTTGGCGAGGTGGGGAGGTTGTTTGTCGGTGATATGCTTGGTGACGTCAACCGCGGTGTGATTGTGTAGTGCATGTGGTATCACTCGTCGCTCATTATGGCTCCGGGAAGCTATTCGATAGCTGTGGTGCAAGGTTTCCCACTCGCGCGATGTCACACCTCCTAGAGAGTAGATCCGCCAATACGTTTCCCTTCCCTGGGATCCATCTCGGTGCAAGCTCTATATTGGCCGCCTTACAAAGCTGAATGATTTCGCCCAACGGATTCATCGCTTCCCCTCTTATATTCTTTCCCCAAAGTCCACGAACTACACCCTGATTGTCACAAAAACAAACCACTTCATGGTCTTTGAACTTTTCCTTCCAAAGTTTGAGTCCATGCAAAACTGCCGCCATCTCCAAATAAGTGATACTGCACTCGATGCAGCCACTCCCCCACGCCCCAGAGAAGGCAGACGATGGCCTGAGTTCATGGATGGGAGCGTCACAGCTGGGAAGGTAGTAGCCTCCAAAGCCTTTTCTAGATGCATCAGTCCACATGTATCGGTTTGGTCGCTGTGTACTGATTCCTGGGGTGGAGTTCCATGGAATCAAGACGTTGGAGGAAGGCGACACGTGCTGTTTTGTCAAGTTTGAGATGTTTCGAGCGTGTGTAGACCCTTTAAAGAAGCATAGCTGACGCAAAATGGCATAGGGAGTGAGCACCATGATTGCGATGAATGAGGGGATTTTGGCTGCGGTGTCAGAGACGAAGGAAGGAAGTTATATAGAAACATGATTGTGTATAGAATTCTTCTGGAGCCAATCAATCCACCTTCTTCCGATCCTTTGTTCCTCTTGAAAGAAAATCCAAGTACAAACAGACTAACCAAACGACACAATATCATTTCTTTGTGACATATTCAAGGTTTGTTCAATCACCGAGTGTCTGTGGTAACAATCAAGAGTTCCCCAGCCTTCACTATCCACCGGCACAATGGCTCTTTGTTCTGATGGATCGTTCATTATCCATTCGGCCGAGTGAACATGCCCATTCTAAAAGACAGCTCAATGTAAACAGAAAATTTCCAGAGGAAATATCGAATCCCCTCAGTTTTTCCTGTCAGTAGAGTGTGATTAGGGATCGAAAATAAAATCTAAAAGCATTACAAGGCGATTCGAAAGAAACCTACAGCTTCTTGGTCACATCGTATTTCTCCTCATCTCACTCGGTCCACTTCTGAAGCCCATCTGTGCCTTGGTCGGTACCGCTTGATCATGCTTTGGAACAGGAGTAATCCCGATATCTGTGTGGGTAGGGAGAGTGATTGAGGGATTGAGGGTGGATTTGCGATGAAAGAGAATTTATTTTAGTATTGCAGTGGAAGAGTCTTGGGACTATCTATACATTCCCTAGTCAATTCGATTCGAAACCAGAAACGTTGAAACAACCCAAACCCCGATACAACCTCAACACATGAAAACAGAATTCATATGTCATCACTCGCCCCAAAATCCATTGCCTTTTGAGTGATCGCGAAAAGATGATAGTTTGTCAGGGGGCCGGATACAATGCCGTAAAACATGGTACTGCAGAACATTACGTATCCTTGCCACGCGCATACTCCGGGTCTTCGGAAATATCCCGAATCTTTACAACTACCCCATTACACCTGATTTAAATTTTGCAACAGTCCCAAATCTTTCAAATAGCACCACAGTAATAAAGGTTATTCCATTCCACGTAAGTGCTCGTATTGTAAAAAAGCCTCCTCGCGCCAATTGATCTACCCCGGTTTCACCCCAGAGTCTACCCCAAAGCTCACTCATCTTGTATCAAATTATTTTACTTCAACTCGTCATAGACACATGCATTATTGTTCGGCATTACGAATTTGCCCACGCCCAATGCACTACCAAGGAAAAAAATTGGCGAAATGGAGATGCATGTTCTATAGAGTACACAATACCAACCATCAAACAATTCCATCAGGAACATGAAAAAATAAGAAACATACAAAATCTGTAGAGAAATGAGAAAGCGCAAGGGATAGCCATCTACTGGATGATTCTAATGATAGTGGCACCTGGGTGAGCGGGAGGGGCTGGAGCAGGCTGAGGGGGAACGACCGGAGCAGGCTGAGCTACGGCAGAATCTTCAGTAGGCTGGCCTTTGGCATCCTTTTGCTCATTTCCTTTAGCTAGAGCATCCTGAAGTTCCTTTTTGGCAGCCTCCAGTGCAGCTTTTGCTTCCTCGACCTTCTTTACGGCATCAGCGACGGCAGCGGGGTCTTGTTTAGCGAGTGCTGCATCATGTTCGGCGATAGCGGCTTGCTCGGCTTTTTGTGCTTCTTCGACCTTCTTTTTAGCTCCATCGGCATCCTGTTTTGCTTTCTCCTCAGCTTGCTTCTTTGCCTCATCCTCCTTTCTCTGCGCCTCCTCCTTTGCCAACCGTGCTGCATCAGCCTTCTTTTGAGCCGCGTCAACGGCGGCCTGATCCCCAGCCGCCACCGCTTGTTGTTTCTCTTCGAGAACGGCTTTCTCCGCCGCTTCGGCATCCGCGACTGCCTTTGCTAAATCTTCTGGCGCAGCAACGTCTTCCTTGACAGCCCCACCGTTCTGAGCATTATCGAGTTCTTTCTGTGCAGCATCCTTTGCGGCCTTGAACTCCAAGGCCTTTCGGGCAGCTTCATCAGCGGTGGCTTGGTCTCCTGCGACGAGGGCAGCATCTTTTTCAGCGAGAGCTTCTTTCTCGGCAGCAGCAGCATCATCAACTGCCTGTGCCAGATCTTTGGGATCTGTGGCCTTAGGATCTGCGGGAGCAGTCGCCGTTGGAGCGCTTTCGGTGATGTAGTTGATGCCCTGTTTGGTGACTATAATGCCCATATCAGTATTGCACTCGCGAAATATGGGACTGACAGAGTAGACACACCATACTGAGTCTTGGTTTGCTGCTTCTTCCCCTCCTTATTACCATAGGTCCTAACGCGGGTCTCGGCATGCTTCTCCTGCTGGCCATCGATACGGATGATGACAACTTGCTGGACCACGATGACTACAATCTACCGTTTCCCACCAATTAGTATTAAACTTCACATCTTGAGGAAGAAGGAAGGAACCAACCACTTCATCATCATCCTTATTATCGTTGTCATTTTTATCACCTTTATACTTATTTTTCTTCTGATTATCATCGCCCTTGTTGTACCCACCTCCACGCCCACCTCTAGCGCGACCTTGGCCACCGCCATTTTGTCCTGGTGCTTGGTATGATTTACCTTGACGACGCCCAAGGGATCCAGCTGCAACAGGTAAATTCTGGATAGCAACGGGTGCTGTTCATAGGAACACGTCAGCCTGGCTCAATTTATCTCTCTCAAGCGTGTGGGGGGGGGCAAACCAGCTTGCACAGCAAGTGCACAGGCGAGGCCGATGACAGTGGCGGCGCTGATGAAATGCATTGTGCTGATGGAATATTACCAGATATTCAGTGACCACCAGTGATCCAACAAATGAATGAAAATAGATGCAGAGAGAGAAATATTAACTGGATAGAATGAATGCAAAGACCGCCCCGGGCGAAGAAAGTAAGTAAAGATGAGGTGGAAGAGGTGGCTGACGAAGGAAGCAGGAAAAACAGTGGGTAGGATTTACTCTTATATTCCCGCCGTTCTTTAGAAGACAACCATACCCATAGTCATTGACTGTTGCTGATCCCCGTTAGATAGCATTCTCTGACGGCCATAGTAAAGCGTCTAGACGTGATACTAGAATGGAGGACTCACTCAGGATGTGAGAGAGCAAAAAGCAAGCATACACATAAAGTAGCATCGTAAACGCCAAACACGTTCCCTCGTTCCCCTGCAAGACTTTGTGTCGAACTGCACCATTTTTGGAATTCGTTCAGATCGACCCCACCCTAGCTCCCGCCGCACCTCTGTGCCAAAACATAAGCGAGAATGGTAATGCGATGTTGGTTGACCAAATAATTAGTACGTCGCAGGGTTGTTGAGTCCCAAACGCCAAGTGAAGTTCTAATATCAACGTTTGACATCCATCGAGTTTGAGATGCCCCGGTAGATTCCATGATACAACAGTCTATGCACATTCACACCGCACATGCAGATCAAAAGCGATGTCTCCGTCATGATTTACAATCGGGAGTGATATGTTTCTGCATCGGGTTTCAACTCTGTCCTTTTGTCTATATCCGCAGAAATACGGTGCCATCGGGATGCCGAGCCTCTGCCGCCAGATGATGTCGTGTTCCTGACACTCGTTTGCCGCACCATGAAGGAGGTCGGTGTCATGATCTTTTCCACCTATACAGCTCGGATAACCAGGGTATGTGACCTCGAGGGGCGATAGAAGCGCATCATAATTATCAAAATAGTCGGATTAAACCCTAGCCCAACCTGACGACAAAAGCATGTATGTGTTCCGTCCGGTTGACGAACCATGCCGGTTCGCGAACAAGTGGCCAGTCTGCAAACTGGATGGCCGATATGGTGAACTCCTTAAGGTATAAGGTGAATTAAATCGAAGTTGTAACTATAACTGCCTCTGTAATATAACCATTTCAGCCTGATTTCTTGTGTACTCTGCTCCACACTTATATCATAGCAATCTGCACCAACGGAAGTCCAAGACCACAAGAAGAAGAGTTTGGTAACAGAGCTTAAAATACAAAGGTGACAGTGAAGGATGAGGGAAGGATAAAAAGTTCGACAGGCACATTGGAAGTGTTCATTCAGAGTGCTCTTGTGTGCAGACTTTTTTTCTTCCTCAGTCAAATACTCAAAGTGAGCTTGTGAGCAATAAAAAGATTTGGGAAGGACTCAGAGAGCTCTTTTAGACAAGCATTTCACTGGAAATATGTGTTGAGTTCGGCAAAAATGGCCGGTTCGCGAACTTGTCTCCAGTTTGCGAATGGGGCAAACAGTTTGTGAATTGGGCAAAAAGTTCGCGAACCGGCCTTTGACAGTTCGCGAACTGGCGAGTTCGTCAACCGGACGGAACATATGTGTCATTTTGAAACTCATCAGAAGTGTTATACCGAAATAGCATACAATGGATTTCCTGAAGTTATCCTGACAATACACAATAGAAATCCCACGCACATACACGTGCCTCAGCATTAACCAATCCACCTAGACCTTCGCCCTCTTAATCGCACTATCAGGGACACCATTCGCTAACAGCCACAAACTCTCGGCCAACCCAATGCCATCCTGCTTAACAAACTCAGGCACATGAGCATCTTCCTCAAGCAAAGCGGTAGCCGCCTCCGGGCCCAAAAATTGGTACCTTTCCCTCATCTTCTGCACCCCCTCGTCGAAAATAGAACGCTTCCATCCATCAACCACTTGCTGCGAGTCATCATCCAATAAAAAACAACCCTCCAAGTCGTACCTGGTTTCTGCGTAAATAGAAGTATAGATTCGTCTCATGGGACTTGGACGTATCCACTGAAGAACTGGCGGTTCCTTTCGCTTCTTGGACTTCCCAGATATCGCTGACCAGTTCTTAGGAAGTAGTTGGTTTCGTATCAATTTGGGACCTAGTGATGGCACGGGTAGATAGGTCGTGGAAGAATCCGGATCTCGCTCCAACAGGTCTTCAAAGCATATAAGACAGTAGGTCTCACCCTCTCCGTACTTGTCCACGTTGACTGATTTGCTCAGCTTTTCATAGTCTGGGATAGCTAGCAAGTTGTCGTAATTCCACGGATCAAAGTCCTGGTCCAAAGAAAGTTTGTCTGATCTCTTCTGCAGGGATTGGTGTTTTCCCGTATCGTGAACAGGACTGAAATCCCTTACAGGTTGGGTCCACACAAGAGGTTCAAAGAAAACTCTGAGCTGACCTTCTTGAAACGTGCTACTACAAGCAGGGTGCCGACAAGTTCCATCAACATCCAACTTCTCCCGCAATTTTGAAGTCCGTTTACCTAGAATGTGTCCCATACTTTCATCATTTCCAACTCTGTTAGAATAACGCTGGATGTATACCCGATACTTAAGTCTCAGACAGTTTTTTACCCACTCCCTCTTCACCAATATATTCTTCTCAAGCGAGCCATCCGGATAACTCAACTGCTGCTTGAGCTGTGTAAGTTGGCCAAGCAGTTCCTGCTTCCCCCAATCCCTGAAGATATTGCCCGCTTCAGCAGCTATCTCAATCTCGCGATTATATTTCTCATATTTTGCAGCTATTTGTGCCACCCTCTCTTCGCTGTCATCCTCTTCCTTGTCGTCGTCGGATGATGATGATAAGAAGTTAAAAGAATTAGCGAGGAGTTGGATATTTCGGGACTGAAGATCCAATAACGGCGGTCCTTGCTGCTGATTATCTAACCCGCTGACTAGATTGTTATATCTGTCGGAGAGCAGGTTTGGAATGTATGGCTCGTAGCATTCCTGCCATTGTTGAGGTGTTAGCCGATTTCCATTCAACTTCCCTCTAGTGGCTTCCGATGCCGTATTTGTGGAAGGAAGTGTTGCTGATGAAGGCCGAGTATCCAGTTCCGGCTACTCTATGTGTCAATAACCATTACCAATCCATCCACCTCAGCAAGAAGATTACCTCTTCAGAACCGATACCCATCGCCGGTGGAGTTCGGCGCTGTCCGTCTTTCACCAGTATCGGGGGGATATCTGCCTGAGTTGGCGCTTGCGGTGTCGACATATCTTGGAGGCTCGCCATGATCGTGCACGAGCTAGAGGTAGCTGCCAGTGTAGCTGGTGAAACGGGACCGCTCTCTGATCCCTGAGTTGTGATTGGCAACGACTGTCGAATCGTCGCATCGGTGGCAGCTTCTTCCAGTAGTATGGCAGTGGGTTCGATGCTAGCACCTGCGAGAGATAGTGGACTTTTATCCATTGTGGGAAACTCAAATTGTAAGTTATCGTATAATTAGTCCCCTTGAAAAGCTGGATGAAACAAATTGCGAATACCGTGGGCAAGAAAATAAATAATGGGTGGAATGTAGAAAACCTGATAAGAGCAAGTGGTGGGTATGTAGAAGAGAGGACTAGGTCGGGAAAGGCAAGGATACATCATGGGTTTGCACTCGAGCATCAGGCTGCAACAGGCTTCGGTCGCGAGCCACGGGATGGCAAGACTCCAAGATAATAGAAGTACAGTCAAAGGTGATCATGACTCTTCTCAGCGATTATCTTTGCCATTCCATCACTAAAGGAGATGGTGGGGAAGGCAGTAGTTAGAAAAGCAGTGGCGCATGCGTACTTGAACAGTTAACAATCTCTCAGGCCACTATAACTCTTCGGTAAGGGAATTGACAATCTCGACATCTCACCACCTGAAACTTGAATACATACGATTCAATTATCACCGCCCCTTCTCTGGGGATTATCTACTACTTCTCTTGATTATAGTTGGTATCATCAATAGTAATGTCATTGGCAATGGCTTGAGATCTATCTGCCATGGCTAATTCTGCTCCGCGGAGTATCACTATAACGTTATATCTCTTAATTTGCACAAACAGGTTCGGACTACCTTGCCACAAACTAGGCCCTACCTCGAACCTTATTTACCAGTTACAGGAAGTGTTGTTATCGAGTGGACGAGATATTGCACAACAAAGCCTTTGAATATCATGTTCAGACACATCACAGAATAAGAAACCACATTAATAGTTTGATTGATAAGGCAAAAATAGAAAACGAAGCCTGGAGGAACCCAACCTTCAAACCAAAATCATGTAGGGAAATACTGCCACAACAGTATCTAGCGCCACTGCCGATTTCTACGCATATCCCACCATCTTGCGTAGATACTCGCCGGGAAATCTCCGTGACAACGTGTGCAGGCCTGCACGCTCATTGGGTTTCCCCAGCGACAGAAGGGGCGTCTAGGTTGCGGCGGGCCTGGAGTGGGACCTAAAGCGGGCCATGATGTTTGAGAGGGTACAAAGAGGGTATGTGAAGATGTAGGTGTATGATGAGCGGCAGGTGGTTGGTCTCGAAGTGAGGTAAAGATGGCTGATGCGAGCAGTCGTTGAATGGGTATGGTGAAAATTTGGCGCAAGAGACAGGATTATAAATACCTAGAAAGGAACAAGCATTGAATTTGTAGATTTGAATTGGAATTCAATTTCGGAATTGTGTTAATTGCTTGCCGAGTGTAAGAACATAGTCCGAAGGAGCAGATGGAAAAAGCATCCGCATTGGGTTGAAAATATTGAAATATCGAAATAACAAGTAGAGTTGACGACTCTCGGGAGTGACTAGAATCTAGGCGTACCCAAAAGGCGTAATGAATATACACAAAAGGTGAGTCTTTGATACAAGAAACCAGAAGGCAAAAACATAGAGCGTCGGCCACCTTGACTATACACCGTACTCCAATACAATACCAAAACCCTAGAAGCAAAGTAGGTAATAAGAATCAATCACAGGCTGGAAAGCAGGTTTCTGGCACAGGGTGTGAGATCTCATTCACCTTCATCTGTTGTGTTGATGTGTCAGGGAACACAGAACCGTGCGTGTGCGAAAGGAGCAAGCAGGCAGCAAATCATAAGTACATTTGCACATTCAAAGACTTGACTTTCCATGCAGAACAAAACCTCCCATATTTTTTGTTAACCCCTAGCCTAGTATAAACACGAAGACCGACCGTCACTAACTGCCCATCCTGGAATACTGTCAGCTATTTCAATCATCTAGCCGTCAGAACGAAGGATGGAAAAACTCACAGAAACGCCACAAAATCATATCAAAAATTAAAAACTAACAAATACAAAAATGCATGCCGTATAAACCGTGCGCCGGTAAAAATCCTCGTAACGCTAAACATGCAAAAAATCAAACATGCAAAAATCAAACACAAACGCCATGAATGAATGCTAAGAATGGTTAAGAATGAACCCAGTAACTCGGACAGACGGAAGATACTCAGATGCAAAAGCTGTCGTCCATATTCAGGTCGCCGTCAAGATCATACTGAACGTGGATTGCGTTAAGTGCAGCCCTCTTGGCAGCCTTGACGTATGCGAACTTGACGCAGTTATGCTGTTCTCTCGCGATGTCCGCATCCTGAAGCAACGGACCAGCCTCAAACATACCACCGGGCAGTTGCTTAAGCTTTTCCCTGAGCGGCTCCTTGATATAATCCAAAAGATTGGCTAATTGTACGGGGCTATCTCTATAAACTCTTCTCGCCTATGTTCTATCTATTAGGCACTCTTCGTTCTAGAGACTGTAAAGCGGCGATAACTGACCTTATCAATCCATTGATATATTTGTCTCACATCTTTTCGCGTCTCCTCAACCATCATCTTCTTTGCTCTGTTCACGGGCCCGAAAGTTCTAGACTTTCGCCATCTCCGCCGGTCCTCGAGAGAGAACTTCTGAATTTTGTCAGCTTGGGAGGCAACATGAGACACAGAAAGTAAATTCTCGTCGTTACCAGCAGCCGGAGCAGCCGGAGCAGCCCCAGACACGCCTTTTCTGGCGTTCTCTTCCGCAATCTCCATCGCTCGCAACTCCTTCTCCCTCTCCTGTTGCTCTGTAAGCTTCTGAAAGTTGTAATTGAATCGCTCAGCATCATTCTCCTCTTTAGTGAGATTAAGATCTGGTTTCCATCCGTATGGTTTAAGATTATCCCAGTAATCCCCAGCATTCGCGACACTAGTGTTATATTGTCGCCTGATAACTGTAGGGTCAAAAGAAGGTGGAAGGTGTCCGTCATAGGTTGTGGACTTGGACAAGGCTCCATAGAAAAAAACTTGATTGGACTGTGGCCTTGGTGCTTGGTATGGCAGTGCCGGTATCGCTGAAAAGTTAATCTGGGAATTGGTCTGTGGGACAGGAACAGAAGCAGCAAGCTTTGAGGATGGGATCTCATTGCGAGATTTAGGAAGGAGTTGCGGTTGCTTATGGGTTAGTGAATGAGGTTGCGATTGGGAAGAGGACCTATGGGTCAGTGAGGCATTAAACTGGAAAAGAGGTGCACCGCTAGCCTTCGCTTCGGGCTGATGAGCATCAGATAGAAGCAAAAGCCCATGGCTAGAACCTTCAGTAATGGCATCATCAGTAGCGCCAACTGAAAATGCTGTTCTAGCCTTCTTGAAGGCAGACTTTTTCCGGGACTGTGGTGTCTTCTTCAGCTTATTCACCGAGCTGCTCGTCGTCTTAAGAATACCCTTTGCTGGAGTCTTCTGACCGTTGATGGTTGGTCCGGCAGGTTGGCTGGCGAATTTGACTCTTTTGGCTGGCTTCTCCGGAGTCGGCTGGTGGGAACTGTCGTCCTTTGACCGCTTATGATTGTTGGAGTTGGCCTCAGCGGCTTTGCGCTTTGAAGCAGGCTCTTTCAGAACAATCTTGACTTGTTTAACACAAAGCCAATCAGTTTTAACCTGTCTCCGCTTTCGTTCAAGATCCATCTTCTCGTATGTTGCAGCCAGAACCGGATTCTCCTTTCTGACACCATCGATCAAGATCTTTGCTGCAATATCTTGTTTCGTAAGGTCCGTCCGACGTTGGTTGTAACCCGCAACAAGGTCACCATTATACATCTTCGGAGCACCATAGGTTGCCTTATGTTGCTGCTTGACCATTGAAATGTGGCGTAGCCTGGGGTCGTCTTTCGGAATCTCCCAACCTGAGGGCTTAGGGGTATCAAAGATCCAATCATAGCGAGACTCACGGCACCAGCGTCTGAACAACATATCGTACTTGTTCTGGGTGAACTCTGCCTTTTCTTCTGCCGTATATTGAACCAGCGATCTGTGCAGGCTTCGGCAAGGTACATCCTCGCCTTTGTTGATCTCCCGCACTTCCACTTGGCCGGCCCATGAGAACCCCCTACAGAACCGGCAACATCCGTCTGCTTGCTGGTGTACCGCATTGATGTCAATAGCCTCGACTTCACCTTGGCGAAACTTGAGTGGTGCGGGGTTTTTAAGGATCGGTACGAGGATTTTGTAGTGGGTGGTGAATCCTTCATGGCTAAAGCATTTGACAAGACTATCGAAACCGCGGCTTTGACCGTTGCCTTTCTGGTTGTGAAGAAGCAAGATTAGATCCGTGGGGAATGCAAGATTCTCGTTTAGCTCTCGACGCAAGGCTGTAGTTCCAACACCGTGCTTCTTTAGAAGTCTGAGCCAGTCTTTAAAATCCCCTTTGTGTACATTCATGGCAAATTCTTTCGTCTTGCCAATCTTCATCTTTCTTTGGGGTGTATTGAACTCAAATTTTGGTGTTTTCCACGGAGTGCTGGGTCCGGTATTCGGGAGAGGGGTTTCGGGTGCAGGTTTTGGTTTCTTGGGGAGGGGCGTTGCATGGAACAAAGCCCATGCGCGAGCTTCTTCAGTAGTCGGTGTATGCTCTCCAGGCTGCCCTCTGAGCCTCTCGCCTCTTGACTGGCGCACAACATTGCTGCAAATAGGTAAGTCCGCGACCTAAAGATAGCTATTTATAATAGAAGGTCTACTTACGGCGTTGCACCAACCATATGCGGTGGCAATGCCAACAGGCTATCTTTCGGGGTCTTTTTAACGGGTGTCTTTGGCTTCCTTCCTCGCATTGGATCATAGCGACCTGGGAATACTTTCCGTACAGCGCCTTCAACACGAGCGATAGTTCCTCGCACCGCTTTTGTACCCCGGTAGCCGGCCTGTATCACCCCGCCCGCTACACCTGCGACTCCTCGGACGGTGTTGTAGACAAATGCCAAAGGCAATAGAAGGCCCAAGGTAACCCCGTCAAGTTCAGCGCCATTATCGTAGCTCGGACTATTTGGGTCGCTGTTAGCTCTGAACGCGTGATCACTTTCTCCTGATGCTCACCTGTTTGTTGAGAGATGTGTTACCACCACATTTGGTGGAGGCAACTTTTTTGGTGATTCCTCCTGAACGACGGGTTCGGGCTGAGTGAGCGCGGGTGGCGGAGTGTTCGGTTTTAGCGCCCAGGCTGGGTTGAATCCGTCATCTTCCTTATCATCAATTGTCGCGGCATATCGACCCCTAACCGGAGTTGACCGAATTGGTGCCATTGTAGATCGAAGGCGGAGGTAGAAGGTTAGAATGTTGGACAAACTGTCGCGACAGACTTTTGCAAGGTAGTGCGTTGTCACGGAAACGAGGTGACACTTCCGCACGAATTCGTATATAGGCGTAGTAGATACGTGGGTGTGTTCGTACCGGGTTGGAGAGAGGGGCGATGATGATTTTCGTGTTCGCGAAGAGTATAGCAGTCCACAGTTCAAAATTGATCGGGTCGTGGAAATAGAGTTGAGTTGGAAGGACGTGAGGTGTTGACGGAAAGAAAGTCTAGCGACGGGGACGCGAGCAGCTAAAAGCAAAACAAATCGCGTGTCCTTAAACTGCTATCGGTTAATTTGAGCCGCAACGCAACTTGTGGTCACCCGATTTTTCCCCGCAGCAGAATGCCATCGTGTGAATGCTTGGCATTGAATGTCTCCTCTGTCTATTAATTCTATGTATCTTCACTGACCAAACAACGCCTTCTCCACATCCCGCAGTGTACGATTCCTTGAGCCCTCATGATCAGCACTGCCCATTACTAGCGTAGACATTCGCATAGACAGATTTCCACTCACCCTCTTCAATCCACTCACCCATTCCCTCGTCCACAACAAACCCCATTTTCTCCCAAACACGCTTCACCACAATCTGTGCATGGGCTAAAAACCTACCATCCCACTCGCCGTCAATCCTCGCCCCGTCGACATCTCTACATCCTACCTCCTTCCTGTTCTCGCTCGCAAACTTTACCGCCGCCTCCACTAGAAGCTTCCCTACTCCCCTTCCCCGGAACTCCTTCACCGTTGCCAGTCTCCCGACTTTGAGATAGTTACCCTCAGGTTCATTCTCCGGTCCCTCTTCGTAACTAGGATGTGGGGGTGTGACAAGACGTATTGCTCCGACAGGTGTGCGGACGCCGCTCTCGTCGGTTTGGTAGCAGACCATGTGCCAGCATCGAGGCTCGTCCATATCTAGCTCGTTCTCGGCAGGTACCTGCGTGTGCTATCGTCAGGATGGCTTTAGTCTATCAGAAGTGTCAAACGCGTGCATCTTCACATTTTGCTCGTCGACAAAAACTATCATTCGGACTCGCATGGCGTCGTTGAAGATGTCATTGCCCATGCCCAGTACAGGTTCCGATGCTATCAAGGTGCCGGCCATAGTTGAACGAGTGGTTGGAGCGGATGCGGGATTTTCGACGGACCCTGGCCTAGCGGTACCTTATATTATACTCCAGGCAACTGACCTCGAAATCACATGGTTCTTCCCATTCACATCAATTAAACGATATCGTTCTAGGAGAGTTGTCATTAAAACTAAAAGTACGTACAGCGCTTGCCTTTACTTGGCAACATAATTCTGAGGCCTTCTTGAGAGTAAGAATCCCTGTATCACGAACAGAAAGTTCCCATGAGAAACAAGAATAGTACCTCCAGAAGTAACCAGACGAAACGCAACGCAGGTAGCAAATAAAGGAAACAAAAACAAACACCTATTGAAACGCACTTGAGGACCTAGTAACAACATTATGCTAAATGACGATCCAGCATACAGACCGTTTCAACGACCTTGTGCTGTATTTTTTTGTATTTGGTGGACCTCTCCCATTCAGACGTGAGATAGATAGCACGCCGAAACGCTTAAACCTCTCAACATGGAGAAGTTGCACACAGGAGCACCAAATAATAGATTGGGACTGTAATGACAAAAAAAGCTACTCAAAGAGCCGGATTGACTGTCTTTCGGATGGCGTAGCATTAGTCACTTGGCAAAATAGAAGAGAAATTGGGCATTTCGAAAGCTATAAACTGGCCAAGCATTATTTTTTGAGAGTTGATAAAGTTGGGTCGGAGGAGAAATTCGAGAGATGTGTAACCAGATGCCCTGAACAAATCGTCTGGCATTAGATATCTGTTCACTGTAGAAACAAAATTATCTCCAAAGGGTCGTCCTAAACATGATATGGGAAAGTCTGTTGATGAGAGTAAGGTGGTCGCAGGCAAGGAAACAGTGGGGAAATATGAAATGATGGAATAGAGCGCACTGCAAAACGAATCAATTAATATCTCTAGAAAGTAAGAATGAGAATGAAGGGTCATGAAAGACTGACCCTGACAAATAATTATGCAACAGTCGCGTTTATGCCATGCGCTGTCTTTTCGTATCATTCGCAACATTCTGTACAATATACTGTCAGTCAACACATTACTAGGACGAGCCTAAAGCCAGTCCAAGATGCCAACGACACCAAGGGAGGAGGTTATATTTGAACCCGCCCAGCGAGATCTCCGGATTATTCGGTCCTCCAACGCTTGTCCTGGGAAGTATCCCCGGAATGTGGTAAACATGCAGGCTGCAGGTAACCCCCGTTGTCGACACCATTATCTTTTGCATCTCTCTGACAGTCTTTTTTAATCCCATCGCGCCTCTCCTCCCTATGGGCGGCCAGATACTCTCATTGGAGGAATGGGGCTAACACATACCTCATCCGCGGACCTCTTTTTGGTAGTCCCATTTTTGGTATTCTCACTTTTGGTATTCCCGTTGAGAGCGCTTTTCTTGACCATCTTGGTCTTTTTAACAGGCTTCTTTTCTCCCGGCTTGAAGACGTTATCTGGCAAGTCCCAACTACAAGCGATGTCAGAGTTTCACGTCAAAGGACATGGACAAGATCTCATACTTTCGAGTATGCAGAACAGTGATGCTATGCAGATCGTCATTATACAGGTTCCAGGTCTTGCAGATATCGTAGAACTCTTGACAAGCCCATGAGATATCGAACTTTTTCGCTTTGGCTATTGTCCTGTCAGTGTTGGAAAGTCAAATATGCCATGTCGGAAACCTACTAGTATCGAGTACTAACCCGACGTAAAAGCTGGTGGTATAGACTGTGATATTGTTGCTTTCCGCCTTGTCGTCGTTCTCGTTGGTGATGGAATCGTCAGTAGGCACGCCATTTGCTTCTTTCTGGCCCATAATTTCACCACGAGCAACACGAAAAGCCTCGTCCTCAGAATTGCACTCCGTTTCAAAATCAAACCCCTTGTTAAACGGATGAGCAAGCTGGATATTGTCCAGCATCTCAAGTTTTGAGACAAGATGACGGAGTTTAGATTCAACAAGACCAGACCTATGACAGGTGTTAGTGACAATCAAACAGCCTTGATAGTTACCTACCATTTAAGTTGATTATCCTTAGTTCGTGCAGCAGCCAGAACCCGTAAGTAATACTTATAATCTTGGGTGAAGAACGTATGCGGTTCAAATAACTTGCTCCAAGGTGCTTTGCCAATCATTATCTCATTGACTATACCGTTTGCCCTTTCCATCTCACGAAGTATGACGCTCTTGGTTGACTTGGTGATATTGTGAGTCGAACACATGCACGGATAGTTTGGCGTAATCACTGGCATCAGATGGCCACGGTCCGACGGATAGATCTGGAAGAATTAGCTGAAGTTCGTCCGTATGATAATGGGCCCTACACACCTTAGGATTCCAGACACGGAGACCTGCACCCTGTCCACCTTCTTCAAGAATGTCTTTAAGAAGCACTGGCTGCGGCCATTTCCACTTCGTGTAGATTATGAAGAATTTAGAGACAATCACGGCACTGACAGCCATTGGATAGAGCTGACATATTTTCGCCACCAACATAGCCCAGGCAATGCCTCCAGGAAATCCCATGACATTGGCATATATCGCACGGCCTAAATATAGTTAAGCAGGGCCCAGCCAAGGCATCAGATTACAGGGAAGCAAACTTTTAGCCCACAGTTTGATAGCCCGCAAGGCCATACGAAAACTTCCTGGGTGGGGAACCAGGCCAAGAAGCTCATCCGTAAGTCTGACACCATTCAGCCCTCTTAGATTCGGCTCATCACACCCCTTCAGTAGTTCCTTATTCTCTAAAGTCATATCCCTGGGCACTGAATTCACACTGGGAACTCTGGCAAAGATCAAGTCAATGGATATTGATTGAAGTTCGAACTTGATGATGGGAACGAAGGCATCGGGAACAGGCGAGACCTCTACTGCAGGTGGGTTTAGTTCCAAGAGCATACCCGGTACGTGCTGGAAAAAGTCTGCCCGCGAGATATGATTAGGAGCCACAAGGAGGGTGTCGATATCGGATCCTGGCGCGACTCGATTCAGTAACAAATTATGAAGCTGGGACAATGGAGACGATCGGTACCTGGCCCATACGCTCCCAACCTATAGGAACCAAAAGTGAAGACTTTTCCGCCAGAATTATGAACCATATGTTCCGATAGTCCTCTAGTTGCGCATGTTTTCCTCACAAAATTCTCCGCCAAGGTCTGAAGGATTTCCAACACATGAACGCTGCCCGCCAGTTCGTCAGCTTAGCCCATACCTAAACTCAGCATCCAGAAGTACCGTTTCTCGCTTTCCGATGCAGCCTCGAAGCAGTTCTGATTCTTCAGCTCCCCAACTAACTCCGAGTTGCGCTCATTGTCTTCCTTAGTTGGAGGATTCGTATTGATGGGTGGGGTGGTTCCGTATTGCTTAGTCGCACTGGTCCTAGAGTTAGCACATATCGCGGGTGATGTGTGTGTGATGCTGCCGCCGCGAAGCGCATGCAAATATCTAGCAGATCTCCTGAGAAAACTCACGTAGCCATGACGAACAATAGCGCGGTCTTCGGCGCGCGTGGCACTCCTTTGGTCGTGACAAAAAAAACGTGAAGCTCAGGGTATATATTAAAGCGGAGAATGAGGGAAAGGTAGTCGTCTGCACTGTTAGTTACTCGATCGCTGCGTCTGATGGTAAAGGATATATGTGGTTTCGGAGATGGTTTGACGTTGGTTGGTAGGGGAGGTTACACCAATCTCCTCCTTGGCACAACGCTGAAACAACTTATTACTTGCTTCATCAAGTATCACCCATCTAAAAGCTTAATGGCTCTAGTGCTTTGTTGAATCTCAAGCTGGAGGTAAGGTATCACGATCCGCAAAAACTCGCAGAACTTCATTGCATTGATCTACTAACTAAGCATCACAACTCAAGAATTTGCAGTTCCACGTTCATAACGCCTGTGAAAACCATTCACCAATATTTTGATGAAGCGCCCAAATGAGCCACAAAGAACTTGTATTGTCTTTGTACAGATTCCCCGCCGTACCCCTAACATACCCATAGGAACACCTAAAAACAGCAAAGAAGAAAACGAAGAGTTCGCCGAAATCGAGTTCCCATTTTTTATATGCACAAGCCCTATGCCCCGAACAGAACCCACATCCTCCATTTAACGATTGGACTTGGCGACACTACAATTCCCATTAGTTTGCAGTTCCGAGAGAAATGTGTGGGAAATTAGACTTACCGCTCGAGCTCATCCTTCTTCTTGATGGCGTACGAGTTAGAAGAACCCTTAGCGGCGTTGATCAACTCCTCGGCCAAGCACTCAGCAATGCTCTTGACGTTTCGGAAAGAAGCTTCCCGTGCGCCGATGGTCAAAAGGGAAATAGCCTGGTTGACTCTCCTCAGGGGAGAGACATCGACGGCCTGTCGCCGAACTGTACCAGCAGATCCGATACGGGTGGAGTCCTCCCGGGGTCCGCAGTTCTGAATGGCGTCAACGGCAACCTGGATGGGGTTCTGGTCGGTCATCAGGTGGACGATGGAGAAGGCGTGATCGACGATGCGGACAGCCATCAGCTTCTTTCCGTTGTTGCGGCCATTCATCATCAAGGAGTTGGTGAGACGCTCAATGATAGGACACTGAGCCTTGCGGAACCGCTTGGTGGCATAACGACCGGCGGAGTGAGGAAGGTAGACAGGGGACCGGATTTGCATATAATCGCTGTCGAACCAAACCCGTCAGCTCAACTCCATCTTAGACTCGATTCTCTTCCAACCAAGTTATTCCACGCCGCAATAACCATCGTTCCGTATAGCTTCCCTTCCTCCAAAGTAGAAAGTGAAAGGGTCATCCTACGTCAACGAGATATCTTTGATCTCAACATCGTCGTAGCTCCACTTATTGAACAGCTTGATGCTGCCAATCTCGTCGGAGACCTCCTTGGGGAGCACTGGGAAGGCGGCAGTGGCGACCTCGACTTCTCCGCTATCAGACATATTGGTGTGCGTTTATGGGGTGTTCTAGGGCGAGAGAGGGTCTTCCGTAAGGTGTCGGAAGTGGTCTGTTAAGGTGCGCGATGAGGTTAGCAAGTGTGTAGGCCGGAATTTTCGAGATATTCGATATTCGGAAGGAGAAAACAGAGGCTGTCTGCTCGGTGTATGGGGGATTCGTAAACGTACCGAACACTGGAGATTGTCGCTAGGCGGTCGTGGGGTCGTCGTCGTTTGCTACTTCGTCACGGTATGTGTGAATTCACCATACGAATTGAGAAAGCCGCACTTTCGCTTAAGTTGCAGTCACAGCAGAGTGAGCCCTAATCTACGAGTAAGGGCACAACTCTCAACTCTCGATTCTAATTGTATGAAAATAATATTGAAATTTCAGACCCTTGATATCACGGTTAGTTGTATTATTATATTGATATTTTTGCTTACGATTTTGTGGAGTGCTGAGGAGATTTCTTCCTCGGTCGCCGCTTAGCGCTTCCAAGCTCTGCAGCCGCCATCACCTTCTGCCTCCTGACTGACTTGCTCTTTCACCACCACCCGCTGTTGTACTTGCATCACATATCACCATCACTATCACCTTGGAGGACTCCATCTAGTCTACAAAATAGCAATACGTATTAAGCTCTTCGACACTCGAATCAGTACCAGAATCAAAGGCACGCGTTCAAGAAGGGTTCGGAATCACTCATCTACCTGACACACAGGGGATAGTTACCTAACAGCCCGTCGCCTCATTCCAGTGATTAACTCCCTCACCATCATTCTCCCCTACACCCGCAGCTCGGGTCAAAAGAGAAGGAAGCAAACAACACGTCGCAAGGATGTCGAATCTAGATGTAGAAGCCCTTCTCGAAGCTTCAGAGAGCAATAAGCCAAAGCAGCAACCTGATCGAAACAACAGTGACCCATCTTCTCCCAGACCGGAGCGTAACGGCGGTGGAAGCGTCAAATCGTCATCCTCTAGGCGGGGCCACGACAAGGACCGAAGTAGAGACGACAGGGGCGACCGCCACCGAAGAAGGAGCAGGAGTAATGATAGGTACGATGCGCTGATGCTTATTATCTAACGCTTTGCGCTGACACTTTTGACATCTAGACGTCGTAGGGATTCCTACTACGAGGACCGTGATGATTATTATGATTCCTCATCTCGCTACAGACATCGTTCGCGCGAAGATCGGGATGACGACAGATATTACTCCTCCAGACGCGATCGCCGTGATAGAGACTACTACGATGAGCGCGATAGGGACGATTACCGCGATAGACATGAACGTACCCCTCGGAGGTCGAGGAGTCCACGCAAGCGTGGTGAGCGTGGTGGAGGTAGACCCAGGACTAGGTGAATGAACGGACTGGCGTGTTGTGTCTTGTATTAGTTCTAACAGCGCTTGTCTAGAAGTCGTTCTCCGCAGCTGACAGAAGATGAACGCGATCGTCGCACCGTGTTTGTTCAGCAGTTGGCTGCGAGACTCAGAACTAAGGAACTGATTGCTTTCTTTGAGAAGGTTGGCCCGGTTAAGGAAGCGCAGATTGTCAAGGACAGAGTTAGCGGCAGGTCGAAAGGGTAATATCATTTCCAATATCCGAAGCGCCAGGAACAACTACTGACAATGAAACAGTGTCGGTTACGTCGAATTCAAGGAAGAGGCTTCCGTTCAAAAGGCTATTCAATTGACTGGACAGCGCTTACTCGGTATCCCCATCATCGCACAGCTCACGGAAGCAGAGAAGAATCGCCAAGCTCGAGTGAGTGCAACCGAAACGAACACTGCAAATCAGGTCCCATTCCATAGACTTTATGTTGGCAATATCCATTTTAGCATCACGGAAGCCGACCTAACAAACGTCTTTGAGCCTTTTGGCGAGCTGGAGTTTGTGCAGCTCCAAAAGGAAGAAAGTGGGAGGAGCCGAGGTTATGGCTTTGTCCAGTAAGTGTGGTGCGCTCTCGGGCATGCAAGTTCTCTTAGCTAATTGGTCATCAGATTTCGCGATCCTAACAATGCTCGTGAAGCTCTCGAGAAAATGAATGGGTTTGATCTCGCTGGGCGTCCTATCCGGGTTGGTCTTGGTAACGATAAATTCACACCGGAATCGACCGCTCAGATGCTGCAGCGTTTCTCTGGTTACAATCAAGGATTTCAAGGGTCCGCTTTTGAAACTCGTAGCCGCGGTACTGATCGTGTTGGTCGTGCAGACGATAAAGCTACCGGAACAGGTGCTAGCGCACTTGATGACACTGATGTTGCGGGTGTAAATTTCAATAATTACAGTAGAGATTTACTTATGCGCAAGTTGGCTCGACAGGATGACCCAGCCCCGGTTGAGAGGAATGGCAACGGAAAAGATACACCGAGACCAAGAGTACCGGAAACGGTCGTACATACCCAAAAACCACTTCCTGTCAATGTTCCTATGGCTAGCAGGTGTGTTGTTTTGAAGAATATGTTCGATCCTGTTGAGTAAGTTGAAGTACGGACGTTCTTTCATTGCATCACTAATGGATATTTTAACAGGGAAACCGGAGAAGCATGGATAAAGGAACTTGAAGATGATGTCAAGACTGAATGTGAGGAAAAGTATGGCCACGTTGTTCACATTTCGCTTGACCCCAACAGCCAGGGTGAGATTTATATCAAATTTGATAAAGTCAGCGGCGGTGAGAAGGCTATCCAGGGACTCAACGGGAGGTTCTTTGGAGGAAAGCGGATCTCAGCTTCCCCTGTTGTCGATGCGGTGTATGCCAGTTTGTTCGGGAGGGCTAGCAGCCGAGCCTGAAAAGTATTTAACATCGAATGTTGACAAGTGATGGTGCTAGTGAGTTCACAATGTGGTTGGTATTGGATATGTGCTTGAAAGCATATACAAATGTCTTCAATGGCGTTGTGGAATTCGATGGATTTACTTGATAGTCGTTTGTTTTTACTTGACGATTCTACTTCTATAAGTAAGCTGCTCCGCCAATCCAACGGTGCATTCCAGAAGAAGAATGCCTATTTGCTGTACTCTTAGATTCATGTTTCCCAATGTAATAATCCTATGCGTTGCGTTATAACTAACATGACGAATGGCCGTCGAGCACAGCACAGAAAGCATCACTCGTGAGCAACGTATGTTCTATACATTAGATAAAAACATAGAACCGCATGACGAACATGCTAGACTCACGGCATCTCGATAGCGTTTTGGCTTCACCCGAAGTTGGAGCAGAAAAACCCAATCTAGAAGTGTTTGGCCACGGACTCCCATGTTAGCGAGTATTTGCCTGTGTCGCCACCACATGATCAAGAGTCGCTTCATAGGCTCTCATTCGAACATAATGCTTTGATATACAATTCTAAGAAAAATAAGAGAAATCCTTGGATACGCTGTGCTACCTCATACGCCTCAGGTATTTGGTATTATAAAACGGGAAGACCGGATGACCTTGGACCTTTCTAACTTCCTTGGAGCAGTTGTTTGAATTCGAATCTGATTTAAGGACGCATTAACGATGGATAGTGGATGCTCATCATTGAAAGTCTACTGCTTGATACATAACGGCACGGGTTCTCTCTTGTCCATCACACGACTTAACACCGCACAAGCGCTTGTTCATCCGTTTGCCTTGTCCATTGTTTTGTCGTCTTCTTCCAAACGGCTTTCTACTGTTCCTTCCACCATTCGCCTTCTTTCCACATCATCCTCTTTCTACCCTCCTTCGCATCTTCCCTTCTCGTCCTTCGTTCCCTCGTTCCCTCGCACTCTAGTTCTCCCATTCTCACATCGTCCCACTCTTTCTTACTCTTTTATACTTGCACCTTCGACCATAAATTTATCCTTCTTACTCGATGCCCATATCCAAATCTGTCTGTGTATCTACAGATCGTATCAGCACATCGAAAATGGCTTCTTCGACCAAGTCCAACCAGCTTACTCCTGTAGAGTTTTGGTCTCGACGTTACGCCCGTGACCATAAGACTATCAACAATCACTCCGGTAATCAGCAGGTCACCAATCAAACCAGCAACTCTAAGGATGACTGCAACGGATTTGGAACTGTCGGCGGCGGCGGCGGCCTGAGAGCTAAACCCGGCCGATTCCCTAAGAATTGTAAGCTATTCGTTTTTCGTCGTTTGTTGTTGCTTCGTGTTTACACAAACATTCGGAATACCGCTAATGTATCAAACGAATACAGCGGAAATGGATTCTGCTGCAGCTGGCCAACGGGGTGCAGACATGATGTCAGATCCCGTCTTTGCACATATGCTGGCACCGCTCAGTAGCAACGGCAACCAAGCTTCCGGGTCTCCCGGAGTCACCGACCAGCAGCTTGCTGTGAATGCCAATGGAATGGTCCGGCAGCTCTTTAACCAGACCCCCGTGGCTAGCCATAACGGCATCCATCATCATCACCATCACCGATCTCTTACTCCGACTCAAGAAGATCTTCAATTACAGCTACAAAACTTTGGAGTTGATTGCGACGATATTATGTCCGGAGATATTCTAGAAGCTGCTCGACGCCATCTCCACGAATCATCATCCAAGCAGGGAGCTCTGGATAGAAAGAAAGCCGTTAGTTTCTCAACTGCAACAGCCTTTGGAAGCACGGGTGAATCGTGGGAGCCCGGACTTTCAGAAACCTCTTCTGATGGCACTGACCTTTCTGGCGAACCTACCACTCCGACAGCTATCAGCACAAACGGATTACGTGAACCTAACCTTTCTGATACTGGTACCGGTTCCTCCAATGAAAGCAGCCCTCAAAGCAACAGAGTGATCAGAGCAAATATGCAATCAGGCCGTATCAGTAACCTCAAGGCTTTTGGGAACAGTTCTGTTAAAGCATTTGGTCAGATTGATCCTTATATACCAGCAGCGGATGGAAGCGGATTCTCAAAAGTCAGGCCCGATAATAAACTCCCTGTTTGGCCAAGTTTAAACAACGGTGCCCATAATGGGAAGGTCGTCTCAGGTCATGGCAAAGACTTTGGATCGCTCGCGAATACCCGTGCCCAAGATAATTCGAACTTACCCATGACTCCATACTCTCAATTTCATGTGGGGGCCTCATATGCCAGTCCCCGCTTAGTTCCCGCTAGTCTAAGTCCATTGAACCATGTTGCTTCGAGCCCTGGGTGCCATCCAAACACCTTTCGTCTTCACAATGAGAATCTGAAAGGAAAGGTCCAGCACCTGGAAAACCTATTGCTCCAGAGCGAGAATAAGTTGCAATATGCTTGCAATCTCGCCATGAGAAACATTACAATTCGCGAAGCCGAGATAGCTAGTCTTAGACGCCAAATCCGACAGCAAGGTCTTCATCCCTTTAACGAGGCAGATCCAGCAGGGGATCTGTTCTTCGAGAAAGAATTGGGTATGCTGTTTCGTATGCTTTGCTGCTGGGGAAAGCGATTTTACAAGTTTCCTACCGGAGAACGTCTTCCCCGAAACCTCCAGGCGGGTGTCTCTCAGATTTGCGAGGATCCTAACAACGAGCACTACCTGATGACTAAAAGTCAGACAAAGTATCTCATTGTAGTTGGACTTGCGGCAAGATGGATGGTCGATGAAATTATGAACCCACATTTCTTGGACATAGTTGTTGAATTGATTAAGACCTCGTCTACGATGAGAGAAGATAATGCGCTTCGTGAAGCTGTCGATGTTGCCAAAGGTACCTCTCCAATCGGCCCTGAATTTCATCTGACATAAGTTCTAACTTTAAGTGGCAGACAGCCGTGACTACGAAAACCAGCTGTTCGACACTATCCAAGAGGCTGCCAGCAAACGAGCCAGTCTCTTCATTGATGCTATTCACCCTTTGATGAGTCGTCCACATGATAAAAGTCATATCGGGCAGACACAGAAGCAATTCATCCAAGTCTCACAACATGCTGCGAGAATCGTTCTGGACACTGCGAGAAAAGACTCTAGTCTCTATTTCCGTTTTCCGCGTCTCGGTGAACCTTTCGTTGCCTCTGTCATGAAAGAAGTTACGGGAGATACATTAGGTTTGGATGTCGCAGCCAAAACCACTACTTCGATCTGGCACGAGCTTCATAGCGACCTCATTCGGCTTTCCATCCTGCCTCATGTCACTGCCTGTATCATGGAGAGAAATAACACCTACCGTCAGGTGGAAGCATACAAAGCTAACGTATTGCTCTTCTGAGTTACTATCTTAGCACAGTCTTCTGCTAGGTGCCCAGGTTAAGGTCACATTTTGCTTCGAAACGTGTAAATGTGGAATTTTTGATCAAGTTTTTGTTTGTTCATAATTGGTTCCCCTCCCCCTTCTTTGAACCATATGTCCATTCTTGTTTCGTGTCTATTTTGTTTCTTCATATCAATATCCTTGATGCAGTTGTGGTTTACATCTAGAGTCGTGGAAAATGCATGGGTGGAAGTTTGGTCAGTTCAAATTGGAGAGCTGGATATTGGTAGGGAACATGTACCAACGTTGTTTCGGCGGATCTGTGCTAAATTTGGCCTTCTGGTGGTTGTCATTTCCATCTTGTACATACCTGTAGAGAGATAGATAGACACCGATACTGCAAATTCATGAGTCTCTTTGTTTGGGTCTTGTTAGGTGCGGAAAATTTATAGAGATAACAAACCTCTTTTATACCCTACTATCGTCACTTGCACAGGACCCAGATTAGGCTTTACAAAGCGATTATACTCTAACTTGTATCGATATCTCCTAGCTTGTTGAGCGGAGGGTTATTCAAAAAAACCGCTTCCTCCTCATCCCCCCTCTCTCTTATAAATTTCAGGAGTGGTGTGAAAGAAAGCAAAAGATATATGCACCTGTACAGTGCAGCCTCGAAACTGATAGGCTACTCTGGAGAGAGTTACTTTCAACGCTTCGAGTGGCATGCCGTGTTTCTGGATGATGTCTGGAGTTCACCTGCGACAGTCAAGGAGGGGATTCATACCGTACGAAAGCTACCACCGCACCATACTAGAGGATCTACGATACCCACAACTTGATAATACTGTTTAATTAAGTATCCAAGTTCCATAGACTGGTTTTAAAATCCTCGGAACGAGCTGGTTGTGTCGAAGGAGAATGAGTGCTTTCATTGTCCAAAGCAATAAAAGTCCTAGTTGGATAGGTATCCAGAGTTGTATATACAAATATAATATGTAAAAAGGGAGGTTTTAACGACAGTCCTAAGTAAGTTGTCCTTATATAACCGTAGCAAAACCGTTTGGATACTATTTGGGTACGATCAAAAGATGGACAAAACTGTACTAACGGTTATATAATCAAATCCTACTTAGGGCGATCGTTGGAAACCCCAATTTTTTTCATATAGTACACCCCCCCCCTCCTTCTCGTTTTACTCTTTACCATAAAGCACACCCTCATAAGCTCCCCTCAACCCAACTCCTTCACCCTCCAAAACAACAAGCATCTTCCTCACCGCCATAGCCCTTCTAATCGCTTTTCCAATGTTCCTCCAGAACCACCTCGCCTCGTTATTCCCCAGTAATGTCCATGCATCTCCCTCATTCCCTGCTCGCGCTGTCCGGCCGACACGGTGTACATATGCCCTGGTACTGGTGGGGATATCGTAGTTGATAATGTGGCGGATGTTGGGGAGGTCGAGGCCACGGGAGATGAGGTCAGAGCATACTAGCCTGGAAGTTTGTTAGTAGGGAGTTATTATGGGAGAGGGAGAGACGTGCAAGTCAACTTTGCCCTTTGAAAACCGCTTCAATACCTTCTCTCGCCGCTTTTTCTCCATCTCGCCGGTGACAAGCCCGACGGTAAGTGAGGAAGAAGTCAAGGAGGCTTCTCCAACCGTTTCCAAGAGCTTCGCTAGTCGTGCTGCTCCTTCATTACTCTTCACGAATATCAATGCGCCGGTTTTGATTTCCTGGAGACGCAGGAGGTACATAAGATACAGCGGTTTGTATTCGATGTTTTCAACCGGTGTAACATGCTCGCGCAATCCTGCGGGCACGGAGAACTGCTCCAGCTCCTCGTCCAGCCCATCACCCATTTCGACATCCTCGTCCGGCAATGGCGGGTCTTCGACAACCACCAACTTTGGTTTCCGCAGTCTCAATCCCGCAAGCTTTCCAACATCGCGCGTCATAGTGGCCGACAAAACGACCTTCCTCACAATCTCCCCCTCGCGTCTCTGCGGTCGTAGACCCAAGTCTCCAAGGTCCACCCCGGCAATGTGCTCGAGAATATGTTTCGTCGCTGCCTCTTCGAGTCCAATAATCACGATGTCCACCCACTCCTGGAAACTCTGCGCCAGCAGACGATCCGCCTCGTCAATCACCAGCCACTTCACCCAGGTGAGATCGAACCCAGGGGTTGCGCGAACATGCTCAACGAGTCTTCCGGGCGTAGTGACTAGAATATCGATCTTACTCGATACCTCCCCGTCCTCGCTTGCCACAAGTAGTTCCTGTTCAGCCGCGAGCGAACGCGATCCTATGGCGGTTCCTATCTTCAACCCGGTTCCGGAGGTAAGTGATGTTGCCGTCGAGTAGACCTGCTGCACCAACTCTCTAGTCGGAACGACAATGATGGCGCGGAGCCGTGTTACCACCCGCGAAGACAACGATTGGATAATGGGTAACAAGTAGGCGAGTGTCTTTCCCGAGCCTGTAGCAGCAGAAATACAGAGATCTCCCCCCTGCCCCAACAGCAGCGGCAGCACGGCGGTCTGAACCGCAAATGCCTCGGCGAGGTTAAGGGCGGCCAGGCGCGACTGGAGCTTCGGCGACAAGCCGGAGATGGAGGGGAATGGGATCTTGGTAGTGGGCGAAACACTGGTTGGTTCCTTGAGCCAGGGTGGCAGGGAGGATAGCACGGATATGGGTTTTGATGGCTTTGTTGGCTCCGGTTGGGGCAGGGGCTCGAGACCGGTGGCTTCGATTGCAGGGGCTTCTTCGATTGCTGGTTCCGGGGGTGCAGTTGTGGTGACGGTAGATTTGGTACTTGCTAGAGCGAGGGATCGACGCACTTTTTCGAGGATGAGGGAGTGTCCCGAGGTGACGTCTAAGGCAGGTTTTGTGGGTATTGGGTCTGCGTCCTTCTTTCCTTCGTTCTTTGGAGACACCGGTTCGTCGATTGCAGGTGCTTCTGCGGAATCTACCGGTGATTCTTCAACGTGCTTCCGTTTCTTGTGCTTCTTCTCTTTCTTCGGGGTCGTCTTCACCTCCGGCGCTGTCGCCTTCTTGTCTTTCTTTTTCTCTTTCTTCTCTTTTTTTGGAGTTGTCTCCGCCTGCGGCACAGTCTCAACCTCCACCACTGCTGCCTTTTTGTCTTTCTTCTTCTCCTTCTTCGGAGTCGTCTCAACTTCCGGTGCCCTCTCAACTTCCACCGGCATTCCCACATTCTTATCTTTTTTGCTCCCCTTCTTGTCTTTCTTATTCTCCTTCTTCTCCTTCTCCTCCTTACTCTCCTTCTTTTTCTCCTTCTCCTCACCTACCGGCACATCTTCTCCCCCTTCCTCCTTCCGCTTCTTCTTGCGCTTCTTGTCCCCATCCTTCTTTGGCGATTCCGTAGCATCTTCTTCTTCCTGGCTTCTCTTCCGTTTCTGTATCCGCTCAACGAGTTCTGTTTGCGTGACCGGGTTTTTGGTGATGTTTGTAGCGGTAGGGGGGACGTATCGGGTGAAGAATTGGGCTGACATGTCGTCTCCGGTGACTTGATGATGGGTCGCGGAAAACAAAATCTGACGTTCCACTCCCAGAACCCCTGTCACGACGCTATGACCACTTCGGGATGTTCCGTCCATTCAACTGCAACTTCAACTTAGCTTTAACCGTGTCGAATGACCTGACAATCATCACCACAACGACGACGATCACGGCCAACAATGCCTTACAACATTGCGTAGACCTCCCCCCCGCCCTTGCCTATAGATCTGCGCCTAACCTCATCTCTAACAGAATGGTCAGCGACTTCTTCTACCCGCAACCGGGTGAGTACGTCACCCCCTCCCCT
>Ga0307512_10000018_pt1 | contig 158756 bp, 145 predicted proteins | sample 14_EM_MG_FD_200267 | JGI IMG/M metagenome (GOLD analysis project Ga0307512, IMG submission 200267) | Populus trichocarpa ectomycorrhiza microbial communities from riparian zone in the Pacific Northwest, United States - 14_EM | ecosystem: Host-associated > Plants > Roots > Unclassified... | reverse complement strand
ATTGACGCTCACCATAAAAATGTCCTAACTGTTGTTGTATAGTTAATCATTTTGAATAAATAATCATATAGTCATTATTGGCAGCCAAAGTACAATTTATATGAATACTCAGTTGCATCCAAATGCTGTGTGGCGTGTCAATTTCTGATCCACTGATGCACATGATCTATAAGCAATGGATAATGTAGCGCTGTCACATTTCAGTGCTTTCAGCTGGCAATTTACCGCATTTTGATCCATGTACTAATGTTTCATCAATATAGCCCAATTTGCGTATTTTGCCTTATCCAGTTGCTTCTCCTCGATTTCCATGACCTACCATAAGCAATTTCCAAAATGTTGACTATCTGCACAGGCTTGGAAAGCAGAGTGATATAGTTGGATTTGTGGATGAATGCTACATGATGGTGGTCATTCCTACAGATTCGCGTTGCGCATTGACCGCTCCTTCTATGACACATATGCCATCGCTCACCAATATTTTGTTAGTAAATCTTGTCTTCAATATAGATTGCACGATCTCACTTACAGGTAAGAAACATGACGATATCATGTGGAGCGATGGTCAATCAACTCGGTTTGGAGTCTAGAACTTTTTTGTGGCACATACGACCCTTGCTCATGCACAGACGAATTATCGTGTCTCACAATTTGGTCACTGAAAGTAAAAAAATGCCGACATGTAGCAAACGAAGTTCACGAATTACTCTTCCTGGAGATATGTAGTCAATAACCACACATTGTGCAAGTAGTGTACAGATGACAAACAAGCCAGTACTAGATGTTCATCGGAATCCAACTCCTGTATCGTAATTTGCTAGAGAGGTTCAATGCAGGGGTAAATGCTTACGGGTTTAACATGTTTTGATGTCTTAATTGGTAACCAATTCGGTACCGCGTCAGGTGTGAGAGCTGATAGGGCTACTCGTGACTTTGGTTTGCCGGGTGCTGATCTCAAATGGACAATTTCAGCTTGTGAAGTTCCTTGTGGCATTGCAATTCTCTGTTGACACTATCATGTATTTCTCCATCAGCTCACCAAATGTTGTCAGCGCGGTAGCAGGAGCAAACTGATCCATTTGCGGCTTGATGACTGCCTTAACTGTCAATATGGCTGTTCTATACCTCAAATCTTACTAATGATGCAAAACAAAAGATCGTTCACACTCAAATTCAGGATGTAGCAGGGAGCATCTCTGTGCTTATTTTGATTATAATGGCAGCCAATAAAACTAAAAAAGACAATGATGTACCAAAGCTAATATTTTGCACATAACAGTAGGATATCAGAACGCGACCATAAATAGAAATACGCGAAAATGAGAACCGGAGATTGGAACCGACAGGTCTAGCCAAACCAAACGGCAAGACTCGCGGGTTGACAGGTACGGGTACGGGTTTTGCCCAGCCAAGAAGCTGCGGGTCGGGTTTTTGGACAGTTCTGGAACCAAACCAAACTGTTGATCCGGTCCAAACTCGGACCGCTGGCGGGTTACCCTGACCCGTTGCTAACACTCGGTGGGGAGTGTGCAATCAAGTGCAAGGTGCAATTGGAAACATCCTAGAAAATATGACTGGAAGTGTCATTGATAACATACTTGAAGTTGTATTTGGGAGCATACTTGGAGTGTACTTGAGAGCATCTTGAAAGCATACTCGGGAGTGTATACTCCAGCAGGTTGGGATTGTGTCATCAAGTGCAATTCAGAGTGTACATGAGAGTGCACTCAGAAGTATTCTTCAGGGCATCATGAGAGCTTGCCGGGTAGTATATGGTCAACCTGGATGGGAGCATGCCATCCAGTGCAGCTTGCAGGATGATGGGAAGCATACCCAGAAGTATACTCGCAAACATGATCGGAGGGTCACTTCATTGCATATCCCCTATTTGCTTGGGTATGTCTTGAGAGCATAACAGACAATGTGAGTCACTCAGGCCGGGAGTGTACCATTGAGAGTAATTGGAAGCGTAAAGATAAGCAGTCTGGGTGTGTATGGTCAAGAGCAATCAGAAGTGTACTGTAGAGCACAGTTTGAAGCATTTAGTGAAGTGAATCTAGCAGCTGGCTTCCAAGTTTGATGAATGCAGCATAATGTACAGTATCCAGCACACAATGTCACATGCATATCATAGTAATCCAGTCAACACACAGATCTATAGGACCTCATAATGCCAGAGGTCAAATATATTATGAATTAAAGTCACAAACACAGCTTCTCTGTGAGGTACAAGTCCAGTCAGATTAATTTTCTGATTGAGAAGGCTTCTGTTTGAGTGGCATCTGCTAGAGTGGGCACTGTCACAGTTGCAGTAGATAGGGCAGCAGTTACAGTCAGTGACTATATTCCTCTGTTTGTCAGTACAAGAAATCTCTACAGTACAAGGTCTTCCATAAAGACACAATGTTGTGATCACACAAACTGGACCCAAAACCTGTGAGAGCCAACCCAACAATACAAACAAACAGAGATATGCAAGAAATGTATTTCAGAAATCCTCAGAAACCCAAAATTCCAAAACAATGCAGATATCCCAGACACCAAACCCTAATATCCAAATAAACCCAACAACTCAAATGAATCTGGAAACCAAATTCACCCAGATACTCAAACCAATCTGCAAACCCAATAACCCACCCTGGAGGACAATCAGCCCAGACCCAAAAGTGAAAAGTCTACAGCTATCTCAAATTAACCAATGTCCATCACATCTTTATAATAAACAATTTCAACAGATTGGACTGTACAGGGGGAACTGTTTCCAATCAAGGTATCAGACAACTAATCAGTATTGAAATTGGTTCTTTCACTGATAGTGATCTTGGAAACCCCCAACCTATATGGCACTGGTAATTGCTTTATTTACTTAGTGCTTTCAATTGATTAATCAATGAAAGTTTGGTTAACCAATTGAGTTGTACATTGTGTCAGCTGCTGACCAATGCATTGGACATGCAATGATGACTGATATTCCATTGAAGAAATTCAATAACGTTTTCCGATGACAGAATGTTAACAACAGTAATAAATATTCAAATCCTTTGTACTTGTCAGATAGGAAGGTACAAGCACTCTCTGCTGTCTATTATTTGTTAATCACTTCTGTAGAAAGATACAGTATCCAGATTAATTGAGCTATGGATAACAAAACAATTGTTGTCTAAGAGGTAACAGAATGGTACATGGTTAGTACAATTGCTATATGAAGAGTTAATGTCAAAGTTACACATCCAGGTTATACATTAGACACAATGGAAGGTGCAGAAAGAGGGTATGCAAAATGAGTGCTACCTTTTTTGACCAGCTACTAGGTATGATGTCAATATTAATAACATATTACCTTCTCTCTATGGACTTATACTGTCAAGGTGTTCTGGAGCTATGGTATAAGAGAAGCTTGATTTGGAGCCCCAAACGGCAATAAAGCTTTGATCCGATTATATATCATCCCTGTAAACTCTACATGCCTACATATTTGCGCGAACTGTCTTGGGAAAGCATGGGTAAACTCGGAAGTGACTGTCCTCAGCATGAGCTGGTTAGGTTTTGCTGTGTTTCCACACTACAGAGGGAAATGAAAGGATTGATTGAAATGAAGATGATTCATGAACAATTGAGGCAGGGCCAATTATACTCATAACTTAGAGAAGGCAAAGAAACAGACAATCAGGGCCAACAGACTTCCTCTGGCGAATTGTTGTGGCCTGTTGTATTGAATGTAACTTCTGTAAATATCTCTCTGAGCATATTAGCAACTGTCTGTAGGATTAATAGAGAACAGTCCAGCTCTGGATGACATTGTAAATATAATAAGTTTAGTGGTTGCATATATAGGAGAGATGTTCAGCTTAGAGTTCTTATATAGGATCTGGCTCAACATGATGTGCAGTAGCATTAGTGTATACACAACGGCAAAAGCTGAATTGCCAATAGTTCACAGGTAGTGATGAGATCAATTTACATTATCCAATATTCAAGTGGCCTTGCATAATTTTCCCACTTCACTGATTATTGGCAACTTATTAGCATTCAAATGTATTTTGTTGTGTAATCATGTTAGGTACAGTCTGGGCCTTTCTTGTGTGGATCTGCACCAGGGGTGGACCTGGGACCTAGTTCTGTACCTAATACATTATTCTCACCCACATCCCAACAGTGATCAAAGTTGAAACTAGTGGCAAATACAGTGGCTGGCAGCAGACATATCAACATGGATAAATTCTTCTCAAAATTGGGGATTCAGCATAGATCTTCTATACCATTTTCTTATTGAAATGCATTAACATCAATCTATATTACAGCTCCAGACTGAGTATACAGAATGCCATTTGCATGTTGATGTTATGGGGGTCCATTTTAAACAACCTACCACTTCCTTTCCTAATGTTCCCAATTGGAGTCCCACTTGTTGTTAATCTGTGGGCCTGATCAAAGACAATCAATTAATATATTCCAGAGCCCATGTCAAGGCATGCATGGCTACATTTGAATGTAGATATGAAGTATTGGTGGTATGTTTGCATATGAGAGAGAGTGAGACTATATAGGGAAGTACATGGTAACATGTTCAATTGAGATAAGGGTGCTGTGACATTGTTGGTCACTGTGTAATCCATGAGTACACCCCCTCCATCAGCAGATTGTAACATTATATGAAAGTGATAACTGAACTACTCCGCTAGTGTGAACAGTGAAACCGGTCATTTCTATTGTACCCTGATGCTCTCAGATTGGCTGCATGTGGTGTGATGTGCTCACAGGTGCTGTGACACTGCTTCACTGCTGCTTCTCATCGCTCCGGAAGCTGTCGAAATAAATACAAGAATATCATGAAGAGTGTATTGCTGTCTTCGAAATGGTACAAAATCAAACTATTATGATGTGCAAATTTTAGAGCTATTGGGAGTATTGGCCACACCCCCAAGACTACTCTGGTGCACCTAGAACCTGGGGCCATACACTGCAGGAGTGATTAACATAATGTCGATATCACATTGTACAATTTAATATCTTACTCCTGTACACCTTGATATGGACATTGTAACTATTATACAGTCTAGTAGGTATTTAAATTCACAAGATTATTGACAAGCCATACACTAATGATTGTATCTGATACAGCATTCTCTCACACCAAATGTGCTTGTACAACAATTGATGCAACAGGTACACTATGCATCTTATCACTCTGTTAGACAACCCAGCTGAGCCTGCCAATACCATGAGCCCAACTATGCCAATCTGAGTACATTGTCGAAATCACAACTGAATAATCTTGGGCTTGAGTATGAAATATCCACTTTTGAATCTTCACACACCCTTCAGAAAAGGGCAAGATGGTATGTCCGGAGGGCCGGGGCTACTGAAATAGGACTGCCTGATTGGGTGGAGTTCAGTGATGATATAATACTGGATTAGATGGAATTTGACTTTGGAAGGTGTTATCAAGGTGACTTTCTGTATATTGGACCCACATGTTTTGAAATTCAGGCATAATCCCTTCATTCGCATTGCTATATTCTACCTTGCAATCAAGTTCTAGACACCCAACACATGTAGGGCAGTGAAATGGTTGACAGTTGTACAACAGCCCATTCTGAAGTTTAATAATTATGCTGTCCATCAGTACATTCTGATCATATCTGAGCTCCAGGCTACTAACTTTGTATCCCTTGTCCTCTTCAATCTGTGCACTCAATCACTGTCCAGCGTTCAAAATATTGAAAATCTACTAATGCATCTCTGAGTGAGGTAAATTTTATACTTCTGCACACTCTGAGGACATGGGTTTCTCTCACATGATTTACCAGTTGTGAAAATGTGTGGACAAAGGGTACTTCCTGACACTGCTGGAGGCATTAAGGATGAGCTTAACATGTAGTGCACAATGTTTCAGTCCCGAATGGTCGGTTCGATGCATTTGCAGATCAAATACAATACCAGCCCTGGGGAGCGAGATATGACATTGCCTCCTCCATACAGTCAAGACCGGTACACTGGTCATTATGCTTGACCACCTTTGGAATGTGTTTGACCTTGTCTTTAGATCGATATGCCTCCTTTACATTACCAATATATGGCCATTCAGAACTAGCTGTGGTGTAATTGTTGCCAGAACCAATTCACTGAATTGACTCTTATATTTGGTTCACATGATGCATTATTTGATATCCGAAATGTTTCACCCACTTTTGGATGGGTTTCTTGAGCTATTGAAAACTGAATACCTTGCACCTAGCTTCTAACATTATTAAGTGGATGGATTATTCCTTCTTAAACTTAATCTGCTCAATCAAAGTGTTACCATACATTAATCTCTCCCATTGTATTACAATGTCGTCCAGATCAGTGATAGTGGAGGTGGTGGCTTCAGTCTCAATATCGGATAGACAGATCTGACATTCCACACACTTGTTTGGGGTCTTTTTTGCCACCTCTAGTGCTTTGTCTTTTGCAGTGGTCTTGGTTTGCGCAACCTTTTTGGCGAATGTGCTACTGGGACCAGTCGCCTTAGTCCAGACATTCTGTAATAGTTGTTGCTCTTGATATTGGAATTATTTATTGATAAGCCTGTTTTTACCAGGTGTCACCAAATGGATTTTGTGCTCCAATTACACTGTTGCCTTCGGCCTATCAGCATCTGATCAAGTGGTTGCCACTTGTCCAGCTCGATTCAGGCGGACCTTAAATTGCATCCATATTGTTGTTGTGACTGTTTCAGCCCCAGACACCTGAAGCTCTATTGCTGCATGGATTTTAAGAATCTTTTGTCCTCATAACTGATGGGATTCTCTTGCCAACTGTTCATCCAGTTGGGCCTTTGCAGACTTTGACATTGTCTGTTCTCATATAGTACCCTTCGTCCAGTACATTGGCATGAGTGCATCATCCAGTACTTTGAGGGATTGATAACAGTGATTGTGTGGGCTGACAAGTAGAGAGAATTGAAATAATGTGCACACTGCTCCCATTACCATTTCATCAGACACTGCTTCTGCCGCAGGATTCCTGGCATCCTTCGCACTGTCTAGAATTCGAGTGTGATTTATTTCCAGCATCCTGGACATGCCCCGAATCTCCATTCCCTAGCAGGACTCACTGTTCACAAAATAGATGGGTGTAGCGAAGTTCTGGAGGCCTGGATATTGTGGTACTGATGTGAATCCATTGTTAAATTGATCATTGACTTTTCTAGCTTTCAGGCATCTGAGTAGCCAGGGCAATAAGACTCTAACAAAACTCAGAAGCAGCTGGTGTGAATCATCATGCTGCCAAAGCTGATAGACATTGCAGAGAGGGTAGTGCCAGAACTGGCCGGAAATTGGGTGGACACCTAGAGTATCCAGAGCATCCATATTAGTTCTATCCAGAAACGGGAAGTAAAGACAGTGATCTCCTGAGCCATCCCGTGGTCAATAAGGTGAATTCCCCACCAGCGCACTAGTACGATATTCACACATCAGTCAAGAAGCATATGATACTGGAGCTACCATCACTTGTTCCAGATAATCCCCAACCCAGGCAGCCAACAGAGGACAACATTGTCACCTGGAATCCATCAGCACAATCCCATATCAAGCCAGAACCAGGTATGTCAAGATAGCTGAGAGTGCACAGCATAGTTCCAACCATATAATGCAATGCCTCATCAGTATTTTTGACACCTTTCGGGTGACATCGGATCTGCCCAATGAGATTGCTGACACCTGATTTGAATGTCAGGGAGATATCATTTCGTATATTACCTAGTCTGAGATTCAATGGCCAATTATTCCAATCCCCTGAACAATTGGTGAAGTGAGCCTTGCTGAATACAGAAATAGCTGGCACAGCTGTTGCCTTGCAGGATGTTGATCCTACATATCAAACCACCAATCATCTGTATTCATCTTACTGCATATGCGGCGGCTTCATGTGACTGCATGGTGCCTCAGTTCAAAATTGAGTTGATTCTGAAAATGGTGATGTACTACATCATCCAGGCTACTTGCGAAAAGATCCCGGTAGCAGAATTTTCCAAAGATGTTCACATGATATCAAATCCAGCTAACATTTCCAATACTGATATCACATTCAGAGAGGAGCTTTCACAGGGCATCTATTGATTGGAATGACTTCATCAAAACGGTGTCCAGTTGGTGCATCAGAACATGATCTGTCTATGTCTGTCATGGTTGGCTAGATAATTGACCCTGTTGTAAGTCGTGAGTGGATCAAACCAGCTGTGATGGATTACATTGCTCTTGGTACTTGTGATACTTGTTGTATCATCCAGTTGCTTTGGAATATCTGTTCTCCTCCATATGTTTCAGTCCAACTGGCTCACTTTGAGCCATTCTCTTAGTTCGACCAAGGGTCAATATCTGATTCATCTTCTAGCAGTCTATAGTTCCTTTGTCAGGAGTATCATCTGTTGGTTATGCACCAGGTAGATCGTCTATGGGTAGATCATTAGTGGACTAGCTTATAGATGGCCATTCAGATGCACTGACTTAAGTTGAACCATAATGGCTTACATCGACCCCAGCCAGCAGGTGGCCAAACTCCATCCAAAAATAGCCCTTTATCCATTGATATTGGGTGAGATTGTTCATAGCAAACCTCAAGTCAGTTCTGCTCGAATAATTAAAGTTTACAGATACAGCACTGATCATGTTTGTGTTGAGTATTGACAATACTCAAGCAATGTTCATTGATCACCTATTTGAATGAATCTCCGGGATGCTTCAGGGCGTGGTTTAGAGCCCAAGGGATATTGGTTTGAAAGCGAGCTATGGCAGGTAAGCATATCACATTGACAGCAGCATCGCAACCTGCCAAATGCTGCAGAGCAGTTGAATAAAGTCACCTGATGATTAGTTTTCTCCTTAAACTGGGATATATATACCATATCCCACACGTTAAACATGCACATCTTCTGCTAGAATTCGTTAGCAGAGAACAGAAAGTTTCCTTTGTCATCACTGCAATATATTTCATATTCATCAGCAATATTTATTTTAGTCACTGGAAGCCTCCAGGAGTGTCTGAGAGGATGTGGAGTGTCAACTTGGATGTATCAATTTCAGGAGAGTATCAGACCCCAGGAGGGCATTCCGGCCAGCCTTCGAAGTAACTGAAATCTCTGATGACTGGTAGAGGAGTACCATGGATGTGATTGTGATAAGTTTGGGAACACCTCAGAGAACCGGAGAGAACTTTGGTTGCACCTGGGAGAACCTGGGTGCACCGGCAACAAGTCTGGGAGCACCTCGAATCACAGTAGAGCATTCTGTGAAAAACAGCATCTTCGTTGGGAATGCTGCTGGTGCGCCTGGAAATCATAGCTACTACTTATCATTCGACTATTGTTAAAACTCAGGTATTCAGTTTGTATTCTCATCTCTGTATCTATGTATCAATGTATCTATGTATCTATATAGCTACCCATCTACACACAGTATATCTGGACTGGCTGCAGGCGGTGCTTGAGAGCAATTCGAGGTACGCCCAACAATGACGATTGAGTGAACTCAGAGATACACTCCGAGGCCATGGCGGAGCGAGCTTGGTGATGCACTTGCAGGCGCAAATAGAGCGAATTTGGAGATACACTTGGAGGCCCTGAATGAGTGAACTGAGAGATGCACTCCGAGTTCGTGATCGAGTGAGTTTGGAGATGCACTTGGGGGCCATACTTGTGCGCACTGGTAGGTCGTAAGCGAGCGAGTTTGGAGATACCCTTGGAGGCTGTGATCAAGCGAGTTGGGAGATTTACTTGGAGGCCATTAAGGAGGGAGTTTGGGGATGCATTTGCAGGCTGTGATCGAGCAAGATTTGAGGAGTACTTGGAGGTGGTCGATCTTGGAGGTGGTCGATCTGGAGGCGGTCAATCTGGAGGTGGTCGATCTCGAGGTGGTCGATCTGGAGGCGGTCGATCTGGAGGCAGTCGATCTGGAGGCGGTCAATCTGGAGGAGGTCAATCTGGAGACAGTCGATCTGGAGGCGGTCGATCTGGAGGCGGTAGATCTGGAGGCGGTCGATCTTGAGGCGGTCGATCTGGAGGCGATCGATCTTGAGGCGGCCGATCTGGACGAGGTTAATGGGATGCGCGCCGGGTGCTGAGGCTGTATTCGTCGGATAGTGAACTCAAAACTGTGGGAATCTGACAAGGTGACTTTACATTTGCAGCTCAAATGGAGAACTAGCTGGTGGCGGTCGATCTGAATAGGGAAGCATGCTGGAAGTTGAAGACACATTCAGGGGTCAACTCGTAATCGTGAGAATGAAGGGATGACAGACAATCTTAGATGTATACTCTACTCGGTGTATGCTGCACTCGGTGTATGCCGCACTCAGTGTATGGTGCACTCCGTGTATGCTACAACTCGGTGTTAACGCGGGATCATGGCATGGAGGGATACAGAGGGATGACATAACTTTGTGTTCTGTGATGATGGAAGAGTTTTGGATGAAAAAGAAAGAGACTGTGCACGAAGAGGAGAACAATATGCAGGATACGAGTGGATATGGGAAATCAGGAGTACGACTTGCCCGATTGGGTTTTAAAGACCTCATTTCGGTGATATGATGTGCTGGATCGCGGACTCATACCTGCCGTATTGGGGATTATAAATTGACTGGCAGAAGAAATTCTCTTAAGTCCCAGTTTCTCATGATGATTTCCCCCATCTCCTCTCATTTCTCTCTGTCTTGTTGTTGACTCTACCATCACCTAAGAACACGAAAGTAAGTCATCCCTCGCTATGTCTCCATGCCATCATCATGAGCTAACACCGAGTACAGTGTACAACAAGTACTGCATCATTCCATGATTGACTGTCTCTGGCTCCCAGCCAGTTTCGCGTCTCTCGGCAGATGAACTCAACTCACTGCATTCCCACAATTACGAATTAACTAATGAATAGAGTCTCAGCTCCCGTTGCGCCTCCTCCCAATCTACCGCCTCCAAGTACTTCTCCAATCTTGATCGATCATAGCCTCCAAGTGTATCTCCTAACACCCTCAAATACTGCTTCCAAGTGAATCTGTGAGTTCACTCGATCTCGGCCTCCAAGTGCATCTCCAGACTCGCTTGATCACAGCCTCCAAGTGCATCTCTGGGTTCGCTCGATCTCCAAATGCATCTGCAAACTCGCTCCATCCCGGCCTCCAAGTGCATCTTTGAGTTCACTCGATCTCGGTCTCCAAATTCATCTCCACACTCGCTCCATCCCAGCCTCCAAGTGCATCTCTAAGTTCACTCGATCTCGGTTTCCAAATGCATCACCAATCGCGCTCAATCGCAGCCTCCAAGTTCAACTGTGAGTTCACTCGATCTCAGTCTCCAATTGCATCTCCAAACACCCTCGAACAAGGCCTCCAAGGACATCTTGAAGGAGCGACAGCTGGTGTAAGGAGATACTGGTGTAATGGAGGTGGACCGAGTGACGGGGAGTATATATTCGGCAGACCCCCGAGTAGATAGACATCATCTCATTTCCATCTCATCTTATCATCCAACAAAAATACACACTGTATCTTTCCCAACATTTGGTCTCACTCGCTCTGTCTGAGAATTCGTGGATTCACGCATTTGCGTCGATCCTCAATGCCGGGTAGTATCATATCTTCTCACCCAGTTTCTACGCTGCTCGAACCAGAAACCCTCTTTCTCATTATTTCTGTTTGGATGTCGCGAGAGGTGCGACGAAGTGTTGATGGTGGGTTCTCTGCCTTCTAGCTCCAAGTGGTGCATGTCTAAGTTCTCTCAATGGGCGTGTGCAGGGGCTCCGCCAATCATGCTCGACTACCATCTGCGGACAGATTGACCGTATGTATATATATATAGACAGACTAAAATAATGCATGCCATATTATGATGTAGCGAATCATGTGACTGTAACAAAGACAAATATGAAAAGACGAAATGCCTTCTGCGTCTGTTGGAACCACTGCTGTGAGAATAGGGCACGAAGTCTCCCGCAGAGCTGGGCAGGGCTCCCGGCTGATCTCGATGTCCCCCAGAGAGCTGCGCAGCGGTCTTACCTGCTCTCGACATTTCTTGCAGATCTGAGCAGAGGTCTCAGGAGCTCCAAGATTTGACTATTCTATAAGTCAAATTTCATAGCATCCTGAATGCATCTCCATAACTGCAGGTGCATTCAGGAGCACCTGAGACTGCTCTTGGAGAGTCTGAGAGTACTTTGCTCAGTTCCAGGGGGGTCTGGGAGCATCTCGAAGTACTTAGAAGCACTGGTGCGGTCGCCTGGAGTGTCTGGGAGGATTGCATGTGGCTTCCAGGCCGATTTACATTTCGCTGATGTTCTGTTTCATTGAGTGCTACAGCAATCACCTCAATACACCATACACTTAGTCATTGTAGCAGTGAGAGTTATAAGTATGCTCAAGCCTGCGAGCAGCTGAAACTGGATGTACATCATTTCGATACAATCAGTCAGTGAGTACCTAGCTAGCTGTGTGCCCACCCAATTATGATTGAAAACTGCTACGCTGGTACGATATTTGCTTCAGTAATGATCATTGAGTGCAATGTGGATTGAGAGGCGAAAAATGATGTTTAATCAAGAACATGAATGGAAAGCAATGACGGTTGCTACTGGGCTCACACATATACTAATGAATGACGTCGAATGGTTGTACACACCAAATATGTATTTAATATCGCTAGTTCTGCTCACCTTGAGACTGGATATAGTTCTTGTTGGGTTCCTCAGGATAGTATATCCTATCCCTTCTATCGACAATGAAGTCATGGAACCTATATGAAGGTGAGCCTCAATTCAGGGTTCTATTATATGAATTTGAGCATGTCCCAAACAAAGCTTGGGTGTATGGGATCATGAATACTTTTTCTCGGCCGGGTTTCATGGATCCAAGCTGTACTCAGCCAGCAAACTCCCTGACAAACAATGGGATACACGAAGCCCTTCATGCCACCGAAGATCAATGGTACCTGCACTATACTCAACCATACTCTGATTTATTTTACATCACATATAGTACCTACAGTGATAACAATAATATTTTTTCCCAGAGCATGTCGGTGAACAGATCTCCACTGAAGACATGAACATTGGTACACCGGATGGCCTGTTGCCCTCACAGTGGTGCTCTGACACAAATTTAATATCATTGAATAGTAGTTCACAAACTGCCACAAGTAATGATAGTGCACTTGGGAAACAGAGCAACCAATTTCATCCGCCGCATGGGTATAGTTACTTTCCTTCACAGCCGCCATTTGTAGGTGCTCTGCAGTTTGATTACCATTCTCTATTCTACATGACACAGAGTTGACAACAAAGCACTCACACAAGCCAAAGATTTCCAAGCTATAAGTTATGGCGGTGTGGATATGACCTCCATTAAGCCCGTTATGTCAGGTCTTAAATGTTCCACTTTCCACAGTGTTCAAGGCAAGGGCCGTCCACTCCAGGTGCACCTTGAGTACCCAGAAGACCGCCAAGATACAATCTAGTTATTCAGCCAATATCATCTAGCTCCACTCCTCCTGCACCACCTTCCAGTGCATATGGGACATCACCCAATACCTTCACAACAAAAAGATTCCAGCCGCAAGCAGAATTGCCAGAACCTGATGTTGCGGGGATTGCAGACTCGCCTCATTGCTGGAGCTTTCCAACATTGATTATGCTGCAAATGATTTGAGCAATGATTCATTGAACTTGGGCAGTGCAGAAGGCAAATCCCCAATCATCCTGAAAGAAATCGAATCCTCCTAGAAGCAATTTGCTGCAGGGAGGGGACAGCCCAACTATAGTATGCCCAACAGGTGGATGAAAGTCTGGGTGGCAGGGTTTGTGCAGAAAATGCATAGTGGGATTATCCAGGAGCAGAAACAATAGAAACAGCTTCAACATGGATCCCTGTCTTGTTCAGCAGTGGTTGTAGATTATTTGGTGACATTTGAGAACTGCCTGTCATTAGAAATATTTGATAATGCTTGATGGGTTCTGCAACAGTGGATCAAGATGTATTTGAAAATGTTTGGAATTGATATTCAGGAGTCAAGTAAAAGTAAAAGTGAGGTGGAATGCAACTGGAGAGGGATTTGGCAGAGTATAAGGGCCAAATGGAGAGAAGCAACCTCCCGGAGTTACTAACTACATTGTGCATTGATGTGATTCGCTGGGTGCCCAATGGCAACAATCACCTTATATCCCCCAAATTACACCAAGCTTTGTTTCTAGGTGTGAGGAACTGTGATGAGCGGATTGATTTCATCAACAACAATGGAGGCCCAAATGAATCATACATTGTAACACTGATATGCAAGTGCACCTTGGGGAGGACAAATTGGCCAAAGTGTGTCTGCAATTATACACACATGCACAAAAGTTAATTGACCCCATATATGGGCAGATTTCTTACAACTGTTGCATTTGGAATACTTTCAAGTTGAACTGGGATGCAATTTGACAATATTTTCAGAGATATGAGGAGAGCTACAGGGAAGGGGATTGCCATGCATGTAATGAGACTGGCAACGGCAAACCTGCTAGCCATGTTAAGGCTAGATATGTACAACTGCTAATAATAATACATAGACATATGAAGAATATGAAGAGGGAGGCAGAGTAGAGGGAGATGAGGATTGTGGGCAAGAGAATGGTACTTGTATTAATGTAACTTCTGATTCAAAGAATAGGATTGACTGTAATCCACACATAAATATGTGTTCCAATGTTTGCTACTCTGGGAAATACCTAATGTCACAATGAATTTCAGGAGTGCTGGAGTATAAGCACATCTGCCCAGTGTATGTCAGAGTAACAGAAAGAGATAGTGGAGGACGAAAAGAAAACCATCAAACGTGTAACGGAGGGTTAAGCGCAATTGGAGGATGGTAACTAGGTCCATGATGCAGATAATTGCAGTACAGTATCGAACACAGTTCTCAGTACATTCAACTACAAGTTGAACATTCATGTCTTGATCAGGGAGTGAATCTCATGGATGCATCTCCAATTCGCCAATCTAATGCTGACCAAGTCCCTTGCAATCAGTATTCAATGCCAGCCCTGTGTGGAACTAAACATCTGGTGCAGCAGGTTTAGGCAATGTGGTTCATTTAAAGGAGATGCATTTGGAGTTCAGAGCAGTGCCGCATGTTAGAAATCCAGACAACTCCACCTTTAGGGCATCCGGCACTTGCTCCAGCTCTTGAAACAATCCAGGAGGCATAATGCCGGAAGTGGCAGAGGCATTCAAGAGTGTGATCGACAAGATGAGATATTCGACAGATTTCACACTGGTGAACCTGTTGGATACAGAATATGTGATTCTTACCCATGACGATCTAAATACTAGTCCTGACATGCCAGAAAACTGATGCAGTATCAGCCTTGAAACATATAATATCCTAACATTGAGAGCAAAACCATCGAGTAACAGCCAGCTCTCATACTGTTTATGAAGTTTTGCAATTTTTGATGAGTTTCATCAGTGCAAGACAAAAAACAGTGTTGGCTAGCAAATCCTGATGAATGCCAAAATTGGATTCAAACATCAAATCACAACAATGCTGTGATTGCAGTCACTCTATGACTTCTGATATGCGATGATGCGTCTGTTTTCCGGTGTGCATAAACATTGAAAGGATGACACTGTGAGGCCAAAGCATGACGCAGAGGCACTGAATTCCACACTGAAGAGTTTGATACATGGGATTCAGACTGAAGAACAATACGCTCTACCACATAAGGCCAAATGGATGATACAGATTGCAAAGCCCTGGATGATATGGAGGTAGTTGGAATCGATATTATGCAATGGAAAACCACTTCTTTGGGATCTGAAGGAAAATACCCACCTCATTGATCATGAGTTGACTGAGCTTGCCCCAGCAAAACTGAAGACCTTTACAAAAAGATACCCCTTACAAGGTGTTTCAGGAGTGTGGATGGTTCATAGATGGCAACAAGCATGTGGTTTACTCATAATGGGAGACTCCAAAGATCACAACATCATTTGAAGGTACAGGTAGAGTGAATGTCCACTTGATACATAAGTAGATTCTACAATATACTATTGGCTGATAGAGACATTTTGGCCAATGCTTGTCAACACACATGTAGAGTATACTGAACATGGACAGGATGAAAAACCAAGTGAGGCTCCCCTTTTGGAAGACAAGAAAAATGAAAATGCAATTCCCAGTCTGAGTCCTCCACAACAAGCTGTGCAGTTTTAACCTCTTCCTGGCCAAGTTGATGATTAGAAGGGGTGGCTAACCAAGTGTTTTGCAGATCGTGTGGATACATTCCACAGCTATACAGTGATTGGCAATGATAATTACCCAGAAATGCAAATAAATGTCCGTGTTTCACCAAATCCCTCTGTATTTGTAACTACAACAAAACTAGTTGGGACAGGCCCAAATCTGACTGTGGCAAGCCATGTGGTAATAACTGCAATGTTCTGAGTATTGAATGACAAACGCCATGAATTTGGACGAGTTTTCAGGCTGCGGAAAAACCGTGCTCCGCACGCATGGTTGCTCATTATGGGTTCTGTTGGTGATCATACCCATATAAGTGATCTCCTCCAATACTCAGTAGTGGCACAAATGAGCATACTGCACGGCTTGATGAGTTGAATGATCATCACAACGTTCATGATCCAATCGATTCTGGAGTCTTGTGAGAACCATATTATCTGGCTGACAGAGGATGCGGACACGTTGCGGTCTAATTAACAGTTATCTGAGATTTTTAGGACAGTCTATCAAGGTACACCTCTTTTGACATTCAACCAACCTAATCTTCCTAACTGATACCAACAGTCAAAAAACATCATTTGTAAGGCACACTCTACTTGGTAAAGTGACTATTTCTCTCTGTCATTATGAAGTAAATGCAAGTTCTGATATTGGAATTGTCATTTCTTAAATCAGAAATGGTCAGGGTGGGATGTTATTGGCTTTCTTGATTATTATTAATCACAAAGATGAAATGAAGTCAATTGATAAGCTACAATTACATGATACAGGCTTCCCTATCTCATGATAAATGGCCTGAGGCAAATTGTGAGACATGATTCCGTGGAGGGCCTCAAATTATTTGTTTGTCCCACATTGGTTTTGCACAGGGAACGTGATGCCAGGTATGAATTCTCAAGTTATATATATCAACAAAGCATAATCCATCCACTTGGAGGTTGACCAGAGAATCCTGGGCATATTTCTGGAGATTTATTATGACAAATCAAGTAGTTCAGATTTGCCAATAACATCTACCATTGGAGATAGTCAAGACAATATTGCATATATACGTTAGACTACAAGACATGGCCTGGCATATTGATAGTACAGCCGCAGATTGTGCCAGCATGTGATCAAAGTTCAGGTTTGCCGGAGAATCCTTGGCATATGTCGTCAGTCTCCATACAATTGATCCAGCACTGCATATTTGCCAATCCCATTTGCCAATACTGGCAGTCTAGGCAAATTTAAGAATCTGAGTCAGAATATAAGACCTGGGTATGCTGATTCGCAGCAATGCCACGGTTTGTGCTTGCATTTGATGGCACCACAGGTGGGTTGGAGAATCCTGGGAATATTTCTTCAGTCTCGTTATGACAGATCCAGCAATGCATGGACGCGAATGTCTGTTGGCAATAAAGACCAGCTTGGTGATGATGAGTTTCTGGGTTAGAATATGAGACACAGCTTGCTACTTTATGGCAAACTTGCAACTTCTGCTGGCATATGATCAAGGTTCAGCTGCACCACAGAATCCTTAGCATATGTTTTGGGTCTCATTATGACAAATCTAGTGCCATACATTTGCCAATTCCATTTGGCAATAAACACCCTCTAGGCTATATTGTATACCTGTGCCAGATTATGAGACACAGCTTGCCTATCTGTGCCAAGGCCACAGCATTTTCTGGCATATGATAGAAGTGCAGTTGCACCATAGATCCACATCACAGAGTGTCAAATGATAATACAGAGCTAAAGTAATCTTTGCGAAGCTGCAGATTTTGCTGCCTGGTGTTTCCTCACATATGATCGAAGTTCAGGGACAACTGAAACCTGCAATGCAGTCCAGTATAAGGTTGTTGGATATGTATGAAGCCAGCTTTGACAAGCTGTAATTCATTATGGGCATATCATTCCAGTCCAGACAAATATCAACAGTGACAATTAAGCCACTGGACAGTATACTCCCAGTCTGTAGTGAGTTGTAAATTTTCCCTTGCTTTATACATATCATGTTTTGGTCAAATTTGAATCTGTGGATGCTGTGCACACAGATTGTCATCTATCAAGACACTTCACTTTTGGGGGAAGGTGGCTTATCCTGCTCCCTCTGTGCTAATGTATGAATCCATACATGTTTAGTATGTGAAGGCAACCACTAAAATGCCATTATCTGTCAGCTCTGTGTAAACTGTTCATTGGAGGAAGGTAGCTGCTACACACCAAACCATATATGCACAGCACTGACCAAGTGTAGGTGGACGACTCTGGCCATGTTAAGGTGCGGCTCTGTTGCATTAGGTGCGGCTCTGTGGCATTAGTGCGGCTCTGCGGGAGACTCGCGTATTAGTTACTTCTAGCGAGATGTCAGCTCAATCATCAATAACATTCACTTCTATATGTACGGAGACGCTAGTTGCCCAGATTGGTAGCATCAGAAGTGATTGAAACCCAACGCACTATGGCGGATTCACTTTGTTTATCTTGGAACCAGTGGCTGCCGGCGGCTCGGAGGCATCGCAGGAGTCTTGGGACTTCGCGGCCCTTCCTGCTACTCACGACACGCACAACATGCACGATGTCAGTTTTACCGACAAAATCGACAAAGCCTTCTCAATGAGGTTTAGCAGCCGGTTCAAGACCTCAACCACTGCGGGCTTCCAACCTACAGAACTTCGCACAACAGAATACATCACAAACCGAATGAACAATATCCACGATGGCACTGGGGTCTTGTCTGACCAAGCAATCAACTCGATCAGGGCTACAGAGGATGTCCAATTGGAGATCATTGATGCTAACCTCTCTGAGAGCCTTGAACATGCCGAGAAATTCGCCAAGTTTTGCGACCTCAATGAGAGCTTGGCCGCTAAAGTCAAGAACTTGGAGGCGACTGTGCCCGTCCGAAACGGCCCGAGGAGGGAATTTGCAGCCGCTCAGCAGGACATTGAGGAGTTGGCGGAAGAGCTTCACATCAAGAAAGGTCGATCTGCCCTTGAAGAGAGATGGCTCGACAAGTGCAAATCGGAGCCGGAGACAACGGAGCAGACAGACATCACACAGCTCCGGCCGGAGAAGGACATTCTGCTGCACCAAGTCACAAATCTCTTGTCAAAGAAGAGCAGCCTGGAATCCAAATTGAGAGCATTCGAACGCATCATTCAATGACTGACGACTAACCAAGTACATGCGACTCCGGTGCCGAACACCTCCGAACTGCCTCCACGCCTATTCGGGATCCGTGGCTCCTCTGAACCAACCTCTGGCCTATTCGAGATCCGTGGCTCCGCTGAGCCAACCCCTGGCCCGTCTGGAAGTCATATCTTCTCTGTCAAGTCATCTAACTATCCGATGTATGAGGGCAAATGAACCTTGGACAATGTCACAGCCTTCCTCTTTGCTTTGGAGGGACACTTCAAGACTGCAGCTCAGGCCATTGGATGGGTCGGCACGACAGGCTGGGGAGAGCAAGCAGTGCGACAATTGAAAGGCGACGCAGCAGTCTGGGCCGTGCACCGCTTCCCAATGAGTGCGCCCATCAAATGGTCCACCTTTTTCACAGAGTTGAAAGCTAAGTTTATTCCGTCCAACACCCTGGACCTGGTCAAACGCAAATGGGAAGAACTGAGCCTAGTGAAGGGAGAACGTGTCACAAAGTTCAACGAGCGTTTCCGTCGCCTTCGTTTGAAATTGTACCTGCTCCAGCCAATGCCCGCCGAAATGTCAGCTGACGCTTATGGATATATGATCGAAAATGGCAACCAGGGAGTTTATAATGACTTGGTTCGTTATGTTGGCATGCGCGATAGGACTCCAACCATCGAACAGCACATGGAACACCTCGCTGCACTGGACACCTCTCTCAACAAGTTTCAATCTGGAAGTGGCCCCAACACTACCACAACTACAAAAGCTTCAGCTAGGAAGATGGACTCCAAGAAAGGTGGTACAACTGGCACAGTTGGCCCGGCCAAAGACGACAGCTTGACCTGCGATAACTGTGGCCAGGTGGGTCATATCTCTCGCAATTGCCCAAACCGCGACTTGATCAAGAAGCTACTCAAACAAGCTTTGGTCGGCAGAGATACCCCAAATGCCAAGTCTGGACGCCCCCTTACAGATAAGGAACGGGGAGGTGCACTAACTGGTAGAAAGGAGAGTGGGTGGCTTGTAGAGCAAAAGGAGGCTAAGCAGGAGACAGACAGTGAGGCGGAGAGCGAGATGGAGAGGCTCTCAGACTCGGACTCTGATGCGGGAAATGTCACAGGAGGTCAGTAGCTGCGGATGTACCTTCCATAGAAACACCAACATATATGGTATTGTCAAACAAAAAGGGTGGCAAATTCGTGCCAGATAGTCAATTCAAGTTTTTCACCTGTTACCGCCACTTGACAGTTAGTAAATATATTGACTCAGTGGTCGACCTGCTAAGGTTTAATTGGAGAATAAGATACCAAACGAAAGGAGGATGGTGGAGCAGAAACAAGGGAAGGGTAGTGAAGGACGATGGTGCGTCATAGAACTATGTGGGGCCAAAGTTCATTCAGGAACTAAAACGCCAAGGGGCCGCCCTGCAGGCGAAGGAGGCCGGATGAATGATTCTGGAGATGGCCAATATCAAGACAGAGGATGGCATCGAGAAACGCCAAAGAGTTAAATTGAAACTACGACTCAGTGGGTCATATGTCTGTGAGGCTGAATTTACGATCTATGACGTCAAGGGCTTTGATATTCTGCTACGCAAATGATGGATGCGTGATATCAACCAAAGATACCAAATCGACCATGACAGCAATGAAATGTGGATTGCCGATAACCTCTGGGAGGAATGAGAGGATGGCCGAGTACTTGACTTGCCTGGCCTACGCTCCTTGGACGTCGACGAAGAAGTAGTGGAGCAGGCCAAATTCATGAGCATACACATTATACGGAAGGTGGAACTTGAAAACTTGTCTGCCCGCTTGTTGAAACGGGCCTTCTTGATCAAAGTACACCACCGCGGCGATGGCGGTACAGTTCAGACAGACGAACATCCGGGTGAGTTTCAGGAGATGTTGACAGAATTCAACGGCCTCTTTCGCGGGCCAACATTTGCAAATTCACAGAATGGAAGGCAGGCCGACCTCATTATTATAACAGACCCATATGGCAAATTACTGTTCCGCTCACCATACCGCATCTCCCCTCAGGTAGAAGCAGAGGTTCGGAAGGAGATAGACAACGCGATTTGCTGCTGTTGGATTCAGCCCTCTCGAAGCAATTTTGGCTCACCGGTATTAATTGTGCCAAAGCCTGACGGTACGCTGCACATGTGCATAGACAATTATGGAGTGAAAGCCATACCCGGCAAGGATCGTTATCCTCTCCCACACATCGAGGATTTACTCAACTCCATGCACGGCTCCTGCAGGTTCACAAAATTTGACTTTGCGGCTGGTTACCATCAAATTTGCATCACCACGGCCGACAGGCAAAAGATGGCCATCACCACTATATCTGGTTTATACGAGTGGCGAGTCTTGCCGTTTAGCCTGGCGAACGCACCCAGCCAGTTCATGCGCATGATGAACAGCATCTTAGAACCAATGAAACGCAAATTCATCGTCATATAACTTGACGATATTGTGATTTACAGCCATACCCTGGCGGAACACGTCGTACATGTCCGAGATGTGCTTACTTTGCTCACAGAACATGATCTCAAGGCCAAACTTGCAAAATGCTCCCGGGCTTGTCAGAAAGTTGATTTTTGCGGCGTTGACATTGACATGGACGGCATCCACTCCCAGGAGCATAAGACTTGTGCGGTAATGGATTGGCCTCAACCTGAGAACAGTAAGGACGTCAGAGGCTTCCTTGGCCTCACCAGGTACTATAGAAAATTCATTGAACACTATGCTTACATTGCGATGCCGTTGTACACGATTGGCACTCCTCCGAAAGGAAAAGGGGACGTGTGGCGGCAACATGGAGAGCCGAGGAGAGTCAGGCACACTTCATTCGCTTGGGATGGGGAGTGCCAGCATGCTTGTGACACGCTCAAAATGGCACTTTGCAATGCTCCTGTAAGGGCACGTACGCCAGCGGTCCGCCTCATTGGCATACGTGTGGTAATTATAGGAATACGGTTGCAAATGTGGATGCGAGTGATACTAGGTGTAGATGTATAGTAAGATTATCGCTAGAGATCTAAGGCTCGTGTCGAGCTGACTATATAGAATGGCCGTTACCCGGCCCCGGGTCACGTGCCGTCATTACAGCTCCGGTCCATGCTTTACCGGACCCTGAAGCCAAATACTGCCTGCACATCGATGCTAGCCAATATGCAATGGGTACGGTGCTCTCCCACGTGAAAGATAACACAGAGAAAGTACAGGGTTATTTCAGCCGTAAGTTACACAATGCGGAGACACGATACCCTGCATATGGCAGAGAACGATGGGGCATCCAAGATGCAATATTATACTGGAAATTCAACTTACGCGGAGCCGAGCAGCCATTTTTGGTACACACAGTCCATGCAACCTTGTGTTGGATCCTCACAGAACCACACCTCACCGTACGTCAGATGGATATCTTGACAGTCCTAGAGAATGTTGACTGGGAGGTCAAGCACATCCCGGGTGTCAAGAATCAGGCTGCAGACGCATTGTCCCGCCGCCCAGATTTCCGATGGGAGTGATGCAATTCAACGGCACTGGAAGTTACTGTGGCCGGAGAATGGGTTGATGACATCAAGGCGGGCATAATTGATGATATATGTTTCGGGCCTATTGCACATTCCTTGCCCAATCCGAGTCCCCGCCTCCCGCCATTCACCGCATCCACCAAGGAACGCACATTATGGCCGGCAGCGCAACGATTCTATTTAGAAGAGCATGGCCTACTGCAGTTACGTGGAGATTTGGAAAAGACCAAGGTAAACAAAGCTGCAAGGGCAAGAGAGAAGGAGGAAGACGGAAAGACAGATATGAGAGGACGGTTGTGTATTCCAAGGACAATGCGGCGATGAAATCTCCATGCAGCCCACGACACTCCAGCAGGGGGACACTTTGGTGCTGACCGAACGTACCTACCTATGAAAGATCGGTAATGCTGCAAGCAATTGTGGCACGATACCCAGCGATACATTTCAAGCTGTGACTTGTGCCACCGAACCAACCACCGGAGTGGGAAACCCATGGGCCTCCTACAAACACTTCCAATAGCCAAAGGCTGTTGGCAAAGAATTGGCATGGACTTCATAACTGACCTGCTGATCTCAGGAAATGGCCACGACTGCATTGTAACGTTTGTCGACCACATGACAAAAAAAGCACATGGGCGAGCCTGCAAGAAAACAATCGATGCCCTGGGTCTCGCGTGCATATTCATCGACGACATGGTCCGCCCACATGGAGTGCCCCCAGAGGTTGTATCGGACCGCGATGTACGTTTCACAGCAGACTATTCGAGAGAAGTTGGGAGGATTCTGCAGACAAAGCTGCTCATGTCTACGGCATTCCATCCAGAAACGGATGGTCTCTCTGAAAACTCAAACAACACGGTTGTACGCTAATTGTGTGGCTTCGCAACTCACGATCAAGCCAATTGGGATGACTACCTGCCATTCGCAGAGTATGCTAACAATTCCTCAGTACACCGTTCAACCAAGCGGACACCTTTTGAACTCCATCTTGGTTATGAGCCGCCTCTGCTGGTAGACTTAATTGCAGACCTCCAACGACCGCAGGCCAATGAATCAGCGAAAACCTTACAAGGCTGCGAATTTGTTGAACGATTGCAGGGCATTTTGGGAGTTGCCAGGGATGAGCTGCGTGATGCTCAGGATGAACAGACGGCTGAGGCTAATAAGTCACGACGCCCAATTGACCCTGCCATCACCGCTGGTGCGACAGAATTTTCAGATAGAAAGGATTTGCCAATGATGTAGGCCAATGTCAACCCCACGCGATGCGAACTACAACACCTCTACATTGGCCGATATGAAATCCTACGAATATGCGGAAACGGCATCGAACTAGATCTCCCAAACGACACGATGATCTATGACACAGTTAACGTCAGCACGCTCAAAGTTGACCACACGGATGATTCCAGGATTGCCTGGCGGCCACCACCTCCGCAGGTACAGACCAGCCGCGCCGGCACAAGTTATGTCGTCGAATCAATCGCAAAACACCGGCCAAGCTCTGACCGAACTAGTTGGGAATACAAAGTGAAATGGGAAGGTTGGGATGAGAAGGATAATACATGGGAGCCAGAGGAGAATATTGCAAAAGCAAAAGAAATGGTTGAGCAGTACTAGAAGGAAATGGGCGGGTGGCCAAAGGCAAAGAGGAAAACGACACGAAAGAAGGCTTGAGGAGCAGGCATTGTGTGGATGATTTAGAGTCACAGCGGAGGCATGGTGGTATTTTAGATCAGGGTGTTTTGTTTCTTCGAGAGGTTTCTCGAAGATGATTGGAGAAGGTTGTGATGTAGGTGGACGACTGTGGTCATGTTACGGTGCAGCTCTGTGGCATTAGTGTGGCTCTGCGGGAGACTCGCATATTAGTTAGTTCTAGCGAGATGTCAGCTCGATCATCAATAGCATTCACTTCTATATGTACCAAGAGGGTATTTGCCCACACCAAGTAGTAACCTCACTCAACTCCAGATTGACTAAGTGGGGTGTTTGGACCAACGTGTTCAAATCCTGATATAGCTTCTGCAAGATCAGACTCCATCAAACAAGCTGAAGCTTGATAGCAGACATCACAAAACACAGATTCTGCTCACTAACTTTGCAGATAAGCCATGGGCAACACCTGCTCACATTGTGTACTGTGCTTACTCAGTGTGGCCGATGTTTTCAATGGTGTTAGTGCATACTGAATGGGATATTGAGTAAATGGATATTTGAACCTCATAAACTAGTATCTGGAAATACAGTATGTCAACAGATTCCAACCAAGTCACAGTGCAATGAGAGAGAATTTTGAATACTCAAGTTCAGAAAAGTACACTTCAAAGTGTGCAATTAACTGTCAGAGTAAGGGGAGTCTCCAGTCCCAGCCTTTGCACTGAATCCAGCATAGCAATTTGACTCTTTGTGCACCTCAATTCCCCGGAACTACATGCACAGAATCATTTCTCTTCCTGCTCTGACATGATGTCTCAGTATGCATTGTTACCATTATCATATATATCTTTCAACCCCTTCCTTCATTTTGAGTAAACTTGGCAGTAAGGAGACTCACAGTGAAATTGAGATTCAACAGTGTGAAATTTGCTACCTATTAGAGGCAATATCTGATTCTGAGTGAGTATTAATGAACCATTTGTTTGCAAGCTTGGCATTGATGAGTGCTTCAATTAATATGATTACTGCTCAATTGTACATCATACTTCTGACGATTGTTTCTCTCCACCTGTGTCTCTCCTGTGTGTACCAAATTCTCTCCCTCCTCCATTAACTGTAACATTGTGTTTAAGTGTATTCTGCAGACACAGCCCAGATGAATGCATGAAAGGGATGCTATGCTTATGATATTGCCTTATAGCCCACTAACATTACTGCAGCACCCTAATACAACAGAATATCATCAACATATGTGTGTCCTTGCAGCAGATATACCACTTATGGAGATTCCTATTTCTCCTCTATTGACAACAAACTCAGTATGAACCCTTACAACTCAGCTATCACTCACAAGGTTCCAAATCTATCGAGTTCTGCAGATCCTCAATACTGTAACAATCATATGCCATGCAGTCACTTCAAATGCTAAAATTTCATGCATAATAACTGTGTATAGTGGAGTCATATGCTGGGGCACATGTTCTCATTCAGGTTCTCAGTGCTCCATTTTGCCAGCACCAAGGGTTAGTTACTATTGAAAAGCATCTTAATATCTCAAGTTTTCGTCCGGTGCATCTGGTTCTATTGTATATGGGTTGACTGAAACTAATTTCCAATTATTGCATCCATACATAGTATTGTGGATAGAAGTGCTGACATTCAGCATAAGAAATTCATATAGTCCAGTGCACCTGAGAACATCCTCAATTGCGATAGGTTACTACCAGCATCAATGATACGGTTAACCATTGAAGTCATCTCTCCAGAACCCTCTCGAGGTATGGTTTGAAGTGCATCCACCTTGATCGTGTGCAACACTTTGTCCTATATTTCCCATAATTGTATTGCACCTAATCATATATTTAATGGTTATACACTGTCTCCTACATTCCCCAACTGTCTATCTTTATTTACCCAAATAGAACCCACACCCCACCAGGTGAGGAATCAATATTTACTGAAGAATCATAAAGCAAATTTTGACAGAGCATATGCTTGCAATAAAACAGCCAATCTGCATTGCCCATCAAATGATTACCATGAGACCATCTACCTTCATTCATTGAACTTAGTATGACTAATGTTCCCGATTTCATGAATGACAGCGGATGATGATATTGATTACCCCCTAAAGTTGACATACTAATAACTGAAGATTGGTACTATTCAACAACAGTTGGTGGCTGCAGCTAGTGTTAGCTAGGGTTGTGAACCATCGCTTTGGGTACCGGTCCAGGTCTGAACCAAACTGCCAGCAAATTGGTGGTCCGGGTTGTCAATAGACCCGAACCGTCGATTTGGGTACGGTTCAATGGATATCTCCCTTCCTGTCTAATTGGGTGGGTTGTCAGCTGTTTCTTCCAGCAGGTCCATCTGTGAATACATATAATGCGCTTCCCTTTGCAACATGATAATAGTACTCAATCAGAATTGATTATTCGACATCCAGGAATCACATTTTGCATGTTTTGCTAGTTGCGATATCAATACTATTTGAATTCGTGTTTTTCCTTTAATAATTTGTATTTCTGACCATGGAGGAGGTCAATAGTTCTAATATAAGCTCAAATATCCATGTGATGCCTTCATTACCCAATATGCATCACCAGAAATTGATGATGCTCAGTTGACGCTAGGTTGACGGTCATTTTTCAGAATGGGGCCATGACCGTGTCACTTTCTCCTTTACCTATAAAGGCTGCCAATACATTGGTTATGGATAACAGCAAGCAAATCACTTACCAATTACCTTATTTACAAGACCAAGAATTGTTGAGGCTCCATTGATGCTCATTTTCAGAATGGGGATATGACCGTGTCACTTGCTCTTTTGCTGATAAAGGCTGCCAATATGTTGGTTACGCATAACAGCAAGCATATCCCTTTCCTATTACCTTACTTACATTACCAAAAATCATTGATGCTCTGTTGACATTCAGTTTAAGGTGGTATCGACATCGTCAGTAACCATATTGCAAATAAAGACGGCCAATCTTCAACTATGTGTAAATGCCATAGCACAACTCTTGGATTATACAAGATGCAATGCCCAAAATCATTGACGCTCTGTTGACGCTATGTTGACGCTCATTTTCAGGTGTAGCGATATTGACACTAACCATATTTCCCATCAATGTGGCCAATTCTTCAATTATGGGTAAATGCCATAGCTGAGCCCTTGGATGATACAAGATGCAACACCCAAAGTCATTGACGCTCTGTTGACACACTGTTCACGCTGTGTTGACTATCGGTTAACGCTCTGTTGATGCTCTGGTGACCCTTTGTCCGCGCACATTTTGAGGTGTAGCGACATTGACACTAACCATATTGCCCAAGAAGGTGGCCAATACTTTGATTATGGGTAGATGCCGTAGCACAGCCCCTGGATTATACAAGATGCTACACCCAAAATCATTGACGCTCTGTTGATGCTCTGTTGACGCTCTGTTGATGCTCTGTTGACACTCGGTGGATGCTCTGTTGACGCTCTGTTGACGCCGTGATGACCCTCTGTTGACGCCGTGTTGACCCTCTGTTGATGCTCTGTTGACCCTCTGTTGACGCTCTGTTGATGCTCTGTTGGAGCTCAGTTGACGCTCTGTTGACACTCTGTTGACGCTCTGTTGATGCTCATCTTTAGCTGGTAGCGACATCGACACCAACCATATTGTCCATACAGACAGCCATTACTTTGATTATGGGTAAATGTCATGGCACAGCCCATGGATTATACACGATGCAACACCTAAAACCGTGGATGCTCCGTTGACGCTCCGTTGACTCTCCTTTGAAGCTCATTCTCAGAATAGGGTTGTGATCATGTCACTTTCTCTTTTACCCATAAAGGCTGCCAATACATCAATTAGGGATAACAGCAAGCAAATCACTTCCCAATTAACTTACTTAGAAGACCAAAAATCATTGATGCTCCGTTGACGCTCATTTTCCGAATGGGGCTGTTACTATGTCGCTCTCTCCTTTGCCTATCAAGGCTGCCAATAAGTTGCTTATTGATAACAGCAAGCAAATTGCTTCCCAATTAACCTGCTTACAAGACCAACAATCATTGCCACTGCGTTGACGCTCATTGTCAGATTGTGGCTGTTACCGTGTCACTTTCTCCTTTGCCTATAAAGGCTGCCAATGCATTGATTATGGATAGCAGCGAGCAAATCACTTCCCAATTAGGTTGCTTACATAGCCAAAAATTGTTGACACTCCATTGACGCTCATTTTCAGCTTGTGGCTATTACCGTGTCGCTGTCTCCTTTGCCTATAAAGGCTGCCAATACGTTGATTATGGATAGCTGTGAGCAAATCACTTCCCAATTTAGATGCTGACAAGTCCAAAAATCATTGACACTCCATTGACACTCATTTTCTGAATGGGGCTGTTACCGTGTCACTCTCTCTTTCGCCTAGAAAGGCTCCCAATACGTTGGTTATGCATAACAGCGTGCAAATGGCCTCCCAATCAACTTTCTTACAAGACCAAAAATCATTGTCAGTCCATTGACTCTCATTTTCAGCATGGGGCTGCAACCGTGTCGCTTGGTCTTCTCCCAATCAAGGCGGCCAATACGTTTGTTATGAATAACAGCGAGCAAATTGCTTTCCAATTAACCTACTTACAAGACCAAAAATCATTGATGCTCCATTGAAACTCCCATAATCATGTCCTAACTGTTGTTGTATGGGTAATAATTTTGTACAAATAATCGTATAGTCATTATTGACAGCCAATGTATAATTTGTATGAATACTCAGTTGCATCCAAAAGCTTTGTGGCTTCTCAATTTCTCATCCACTGATGCACATTTTCTGTGAGCGATGGATAATGTAGCGCTGTCACATTCCAGCGCTTTCAGCTGGCAATTTACCGCATGTAGATCCATACACTAATTTTTCATTCATATAGCCCAACATCCTCACATTGCCGTATGCAGTTCCTTCTCTTCGATTTGCATGACCTACCATAAACAATTTCCAAAATGTTGACCATGTGCACCAGGTCTGATTGCAGAGTGATATAGTTGGATGTATGGATGATTGCAACATGATGGTGGTCATTAATACAGTTTCGCATCGCGCATTGACCGCTCTTTTTATGACGTCTATGCCATCACTGACATAAATCTTGTTAGTAAATTTTTTCTCCAATTTACATTGCGCAGTCTCACATATCGGAAAGAGGCAGGACAATATTACGTTGATCAATCATCAATCAACTCGGTTTGTAGTCCAGAACTTTTGTATGGCCTGTATGGCTCTTGCACAAGCACAGACGAATTGTCATGTCTCACAATGTGGTCACTGAAATCAAAAAAATGCTGACACGTAGCGAAATAGGTACACCAATTACTGTTCATGGAGATATGTCGTCAATGATCACAATTTGTGCAGGTAGTGTACAGATGACAATTAAGCTATTACAATATGTTCATTTGAATCCAATTCCCATATGGTAATTACCTAGGGAGGTTATATTCAAGGGTGAAAGCGTACAGGTTGAACAGGCTTCAATTTCTTAATCGGTGACGAATTAGGTACTGCACTGGGTGTGAGAGCCGAGATGCGTATGTGAGACTGTGGTTTCCCCGATGCAAATCTCATATGTCTACTTTCTGCTTGTGAAGTTCCTTGCGGCATTGCCATTTTCCGCTGGCACTATCAAGTATCTCCATCAGCTCTCTAAATGATGTCAGCGCAGTAGCAGGGGCAAACAGATCCATTTGCGGCTTAATGACTGCCTTAACTGTCAATGTGGCTGTTCTGTACTTCAAATCTTACTCATGATGCAACACGAACAATTGTTCGCACTCAACTTCGGGATGTAGCAGGGAGCATGTCTCTGCTTGTTTTGATTATTGAGGCGGCCAATAGAACAAACAAAGACAACGATGTGCCAAAGTTAATATTGAGCACATGACAGTAGCATATCTGAATGCGACCATATATAGAAAAACCCGAAAACTAGATCTGGAGATTGGAACCGATGGGTATAGGCAGACCAGGCAGACCCCACGGGTTGATGGGTATGGGTACGGGTTTGGCGTGCCACTCAGCTGCAGGTTAGGTTTTCGGACTGGTATGGAACCGAACCGAACCATGTTTTCAGTACTAACCCGGACCACTGGCAGGTCACCCGGACCCGATGCTAACACTAGCTTCAGCTCATGGAACTACTCTCTATTGTTGCCAGTTGGGTTTGGGCTCTGAGACTGAGCTTCAGATCCAGGTCAAGAAGGCCATATTTGATGATGCTTATCCCTCAATAGTGATGGATAATAAGAAATCATGGTTCACCCAAATGGAAATTTTGGATTGTATTTCACTTTAATTCTGCTTCACCACCAATAGCATGGGGCGCCACCGAGTGTTAGCAACGGGTCAGGGATACCCGCCAGCGGTCCGGGTTCGGACCGGAAAAACAGTTCAGTTTGGTTCAAGAACCGTCCAAAACCCCGACCCGCAGCGTCTTGGCAGGCCAAAGCCGGACCCATACCCGTCAACCCGCGGGTTTTGCGGGGTTTGGCTAGACCCGTCGGTTCAAATCACCGGTTCTGTGTTTCGGGTCATTCCATTTATGGTCGCATTTAGATACCCTACTGTTAATCGCAATATATTAACTTTTGCACATCATTGTCCTGTTCGGATGAATCGGCTGCCTTTATAACTAAAAACAAGAGAGACACACTCCTTGCCCCATCCTGAACATGATAGTCAACAGCGCGTCAATGATGTTTGGTCTTGCATCATGAGTAATCTAGATGGTGATTGGATGCAAACGATCATAAATGAGGTATTGGCCGTATTTCAACCCAAAAGAGAAACAATCACGCTTGCTGCCCCATTCTGAAAATGAGTGTCAACGGAGGGTCAACGATTTTTCGTCCTGTAAGTCAGGTTATGAAAATGTGAATTAATCATTGTCATCTATAATCATTGTATTGGCCGCCTTTTTAGGCAAAAGAGAATGCTACACTCTCCATGCCCCATCTTGACAATGAGCATCAACACAGTGACAATGATTTTTGGTCTTGAATCTTGGGTAATCTTGGTGGTAAATGATCGTAGACATCTATAAACAAGGTTTTGGCAGCCTTTCTAGGCTGATAAGCAAGAGGTCATCCCGCAACAGCCTCCCAGACAATCGCAATTTAATTCATTCTCAATGCTGCAACTCAGTGATCCTGAACATTTTAGTCCATAAAACCAGTCAAAACTCCATATATAGACATTAGTGGCTATCTCGCGCATTGATTAACCATCCTGCAAGGCCAAAAATTGTTGACCCTCCATTGATGCTCATTTTGCCACAGACGTATCCGCATTATGCAACTAGTTTCTTTGGCATAGATTATCAACTACAGTGTTCTGACAGTCGTTCTATCCGTTTCATGTATGTTTTCATTATCACTACATTGTTCTTTCATTGTGCATATAAATGTATCCTTTAAAATATACAGTAATGTGTCCGACCCATTACTTTCAATCAATTCTTGTCCCCACCCTCAGATTCGCCCAAAAGCCTGTTGTCATCTGCAAAATCAATGTCAGCGGTATTTCCACGCAGAAGATAGTGTACTCAGCAAAGCTGGAATAAAATCTTTATCGTGCTTGCTTTCCTTGGCAAATGCATTATGATTGAAAAATTGAGTTTTTGGAAGTGGAGAATGTATATACATACACCTGGATGGCATACCTTCTATTTCATAACTTTCGTTTCCCTCAGCGTCACCTGGGGGCGCAGGTGGTGTTCCGGGCGGAGGTGCCGCCAGTTCTGGAGGAGGTGCGGCAGTTCCTTTGTGCCTCGAGCGGGTCACCGGATTCTTTGCTGTACCATTTTGGCATGGAAGGCAGCCTGCCAAACGATGTTTGTAAACCATTGCCTGATGTCTTTCCGTCACAGCCTTCACCTTCTGATGCCCAGGAAACTCAACTCCTCGCTTCTTCTTTTCTCGGACTTCGGTGCCAGGTTTCTTAATTAGTTGTTGCGTTTCCTCTATTGTGGCGCGCGAAAACCCGCCTTTAGCTATTTTCGCCATATTCAACGCCAGGCGCATGTCGGACTGTTCCAGCTGTACCCGACCTCCTTGCCTCGCCATAGTTGCAGACATGTTGAAAACCATCAAGAAATTAGTTGCTGCTTCTTAAACAAAGCTTCGGCTATTACCTCAACCATATACGACTCCGTAGCCTCCTCTAGAGTCTCTAAAGCCTGTTTTGTCCACTCCTGGGGACCTTTATCACGAAATTCGTCTGTGAAAATCCCAGCGCTGACTACATCATGATGTTCGATTTTGCAGACCGTGCGGATAAATGCCTTCGTCGACCATGGAGGTTTGCGATTGCGGGTAGCGATAAATTGGTCACGGAGCTCTCTACGAACACCAGCTGTACATTATATTGTTAGTTGACCGCCTTCTATATCGATATGGAGCTACTCACATCCGATAGTATGCTGGTGCCTATTATTGCTGCATCCGGTTATACGTACTGTTTTTAAATGTGCGTCCTGGGCCATATTGTTGTTGGCTGCGCTTGCAGCGTCGCGGTGGACTAACTGGTGTCTTTGTTGCAGCTGTGTCTCAACCAGGGGCGCATTGGATGAAGCGCCCGCCGTTCGGCTCGATTCAGATTGTATCACACCGGGCTTAGGTGTTTGTGGAGCCATGACTTGCTGTTGTGGAAAAGGTGAGGAAGATGATAACGAAAAGTGGAAAGTCCTGAGGAATATATAGTAAGCTACAGGTCACAAGGGAATGAATGACTGTCAACTTGCACGTTCTACTCAAGATACATCCTGCTGCGTATCGCTACAAGTTGGAAGTGATTCCAACGGTCCCGCGATTTGCAGTAAGTCGGTCCGATGATGTTTTTTTGTTTGTTTGAGTGCAGGGATACATTGAGGTGAACAACAGCTGATATCGCGTGTTTGATAGATATAAAAAGAAAATTCTGCGACGGAAAGGTCGTCTGGTGATGTTTGTGTCAACACATAGCCAGGATCTTACATGAAACATACGCTAACTATCATGTCATATTGTACGATGAGTGTTACTATTCCAACTGAAATGACAGGCAAAACGCAGATTTTGCTTTGTTCGAGTTGATCAAACATACGAACCTAGACATAAAGCACTCGGCTTGCCCCCATGTGGTCCATATCATGCAACATCCAACATCACGCCCAGCAACAAGGTCAACACACGATACAATGGTCAATGCTCCCAACAAGAACTTTTCTCCACTTCCAGCGGGCAAATATGGCAAATCGACAAAGCAGTCCACACGTCGACGTCATCAAGCGAATGCAGGCATGAGTGGTATGGTGGCAGAAAGGGTCCGAGCATTGGGAGCATTGCGCAGCTTGCGATCTGAAAAGAAGCTTGCGGCGGAGAAGAGACAGGAAACGCACTTTTTAAGCAATGAAGAGAAAGAGAAATGGATCGAGGATTTTGTGGAGAGAGAGACCGCAGTGGCAAGAAAGCGAGTTCAAGACGCAGAGACAGCGATTATGCAAGATGTGAGGACTGCTGAAAACGGGTGCGCGACAACTGGGAAGCCCGAAACAACGTTTGAAGAGATGTTGAATGCTATCGGAGACAGTCTGAGCGATCTTGCACGTTCCGATGATGAGCAGGATGGGGAACATGAGGAAGATGATGAAGAAGATACAGAGCTCAGCAAACTCAGTGATGATGATGAACCTGGCTGGGTGATAGGCACAATCACTAAAACGGTACAGCACCGCATGGAGAGCTTTCGGCAGAAGCAGATGAGACTTGACGAATTGACCCAACCGGGATGGGGGGATGCAGCCAACTATTTTCGTGAGAGAGATATGAGGTATGGGACTGCCGAATTGAAAATTCCGGCGGTTGTCAAGCCCCAAATAGACACGACTACTGCCACACCATCCCCGATAACGGTTGGAGAGCATATGCAGACTCCGAGATCGTCTGAAGACAATCGGAAATGCCAGCAGTGACTTCTCGACCAGGAAGTAGTCAAATGAGGCTGGGTTCAGAGAAACCCCAGTCAGATAAATTCATACCGGTTCTTTTACCCGGCATGGCGACTTATTCGATGCCGATTCAGGATGCAAATCCTGTTGAACCCGTAAGCGTTTACCCCTGCATGAAGCATCCCTAGTGAACTGCCATATAGAAATTGGATACGGACAAAGATATGATGACTGCTCCCGCGTCGCCGGAGGTATAGAGAGCCAAATATGTAGTTTTGAAGACCTATCTTGCGGAAAAGCTATTTGTGTACCTGCTTTGCTACGTGTCAGCTTTTTCCTGATTTCAGTGACCAAATTATGAGACATGATATTTCATCAGAGTGTGTGCAAGGGTCGAACTGGCCATGCAAATGTTCTAGACTCCAAATCTGGTTGATAGATGGCCAGCAAACATGAGATTGACCTGCCAATTACAGTTTCATTAGAAAGCAAAACCTAAAATAGAGACAAAATATACTAACATAATTTAATTCAGTGTTGTCATACGAGTCATAGGACGAGCGGTCAGTGCGCAGTCTGAACTCGCATCGATGACAGCAGTCATGCAGCATTAGTTCGTGCAGCTAACTGCATAACTGTCCGCTCAGACCTGCTGCACATGGTCGAGATTTTGAGAATTGCATATGGTATGTCATGGAAATGGAGGAAAACGAGCTGGAAAAAGAAAGGTCAGGAAGTCCCGCTCTATATGTCTAAAATTGGTTGTTGGATCTGTATGCCATAATTTACTGGCAGAAAGCGCCGAAATGCGAAGGAACCACGTCCTTGATCGGACTGATGACGTGAATAGTGGTGCAGAGTGTGCGGTGAGAGAGGTTGCGTTGTCGGCCAGTCAGATCAGGTCGCGATCTCCGGCTAGTGTCCCAGCCCCGAACTGGATGGTAAAAACTTATTGACTGTCAATAATGACATTATGATGGTCATGCAAAATGCTTGCGCACCCAATGACCGTTGGTATGTCTCTAATGTGAGCGTCAACGGAGCGTCAATGGAGCGTCAACGATTTTAGTTTGATCTTTTCGGCAATCAAAGGGTTGCATCGTCACATAAATCTAAAGACGAGTAATTGGCCGGCCTTCGATGTGAAACGGCCAGCGACATGCGCGTTGCCCCATTTGCAAAATGAGAGTCAACAGAGCATCACCGATTGCTGGTCGTGCATCTTGGATAATGACTAGGCAGCGCGACAGCATTAAGCCATAATGGCAGTATTGGCAGCCTTTATGGGCAAAAATGCCTACTACCATATCGCTACCACCTCCTAAAAATGAGCATCAACGGAGGGTCAACGATTTTTTGTCTTGCATCATTGACAATTCAAGGGCTGTGCAACGGCATACTCCCATTATCATAATATTGGCCGCCTTTCTAGGCAAAAATGCTAGTAACGATATCGCTACTACTTCCTAACGATCAGCGTCAATGGAGCGTCAACAATGTATGGGCTTGCATCTTGGATTATGAGACAGCAATGCAGCGGCGATGACACACAATCGGACTATCGGCTGCCTTTATGGGCAAAAATGCTAGCAATGATATCGCAACCGTCTCGTCTTTGTATGCCCTTGTATTCAACTTCACAAATATGCATGCGATGTCTTACAGGTCTGACGTTTTTCTTGCTTGTAGCTGTAAAGTCAATATTTAAGACCCTGCGTTCTACCTGACTATAACGTATCCAGTGACAGTCACCCAGATCGAATTATGCAGAGTTCCATTTCCTACCGCAATGTCAGATACAAAATCTCTAAATACCTCGTTGCTAGAGGTTATGATATCATCCAAAAACAAATGTGTCGTTATTCGTGATTTAAGTGACCTTACTTTACATATCGTCTTCGATGCTTGGTGGGCTTCAATGAATGTAGGCTCGAAGCAGCCTATTGCTTGGAATAACTCTAGACATGCGCCTTCGTGGCGATTCTATTTACATTGCGGAATTGAAGAGACTGGCAGCCCTGGCATCATATGTATTGTTTGTCATCAAGTTCTGCCCCATCATTCAGAACATGGGACCAGCTCAATGGGCAAACACTTGCTGGCAAAAGCGCATATCGCAAAGTTAAATGAATTAACAGTGTCAGAGGTAACCGAATTAACTAGTTCAACGGTCGATGAAACAGCTTTGGCCATACTCAAGCGGCAAGGAAGTCGAGGAATTCCGATTGTAAGTTCGCAAAGGAAAATCAAATTGACCATTCAGGTTTCAAGTATACTTACTGAATTGACAGACAAAACGCTCTAAACTGGCGGCAAAGGACTTTCAAACTGCTGAATTTCACCAAGGCACCTGGAATCGGTACCTCATGTTAGGTTTTGTTTTGGGACATATTCCATGGAACGCAATATCAAACCTTGAGCTACGACGGTCATACAATGCATTACGAAGCGAGTTGGTGTCACCGTCAGCCAGCACCCTGAGTATTATTTGCCTGAGGGAATACACACTGACAGTGGATGCAATTAAGAAGCAGTTGCCATCAACAAATAAAGTTAGTTGAGCTTTGGATGGATGGACATCAACAAACAAATTAGCAATAACATCGGTCATTCCTCACTATATGGATCGAGATCGGGCTTTGCAAGAAGTACAACTAGCATTCGTTGAGGTTGATAGCCCAATCTCTTCCTATTTCGAAAACTCATTAAGGATTACAGGTCAATGGTCAGCATACAGGAGCACGTCTAGCCGGACATTTGAATGAAGTTTTTGATCGTTTCGAACTGACTCACGGCCGTTTACTTGAAATTACAACGGACAACGCTTCCTCAAATTCCTCAACGACTCGCGAACTACAAACTACCCTTGAGGCCTCCGGAATCGGATGGCCCGCATTGAGAAACCATATACCATGCATGGCGCACCTCATTCAGCTGTCTCTGGGCGCATTCATGAGCAGTCCGGGTGTACAAGGCCGCACCAAGTCTTGGGAAGCCCATGAGCGTGATCAGCAATTTGGAGAGAATAAAAGCACAGACATTGGGAAGAGTCAAAGACTTCGAAAAGAGGGAAATGCTAGCATCAACAAGGTGTCGGCCATGAGACCAGGTTTAGCGAAGATAATTGAGAAAGTACGTATTTCAACATATTATGAAAGTGCTGAAACTGACCTTCATATAGGAGAGAATGCTTACTGTATTGATTACGCTGGCACCTGGACGTCGAAACGAGTTTATTGACTGTCAAAAAGCCAAAGTCCGGATCGCAGTACTACCCATTATGGATGTGAAGACACGTTGGAACTCGACACTGGAGTTGCTCGAGCGCGCCTACCGATTGCGTGAAGTCGCCTGGGAGTGGCTTAAATACCCAAAGTATAGCGACTACCGGCCGCTCTTCACGACTCAGGATGAGTGGACTATTGTCAAGTATGTGATTGAGGTTTTACGGCCATTCCGGTACTGGACCCTTTGGATTTCGAAACGGCATACTGTTACTCTGCATCACCTCATCACTGTCCACAATGACATGTTTGATCACATGGATGGCATGATGCGAGCTTTGAACAAGAAAAAGACACAATGGAAGGAAGACTTATTCTTCGCTGTGAAGTGTGCGCAGCAAAAGTTATCTAAATATTATACTGAAGTCACCCCAACAACTGGTATGCTCCTCATTACGGCACATATCCTTGATCCTTTCCGGAAGTTGCGGTCGTTTAGAAAGTGGGACAAGGGCATGGATATCAATCCTGAAGACGAGACTTCTTATACTACCCAATACCAGGAGGCCTTTCTGAAGTTTGTGGAGAACGAATACTGCAGAAAACATAGACGATTGCCGGTCATTAAGTCCGATAACACACTGAACAACAATCTCAGCTCCTTCGAAATGGCTTCTAGATCTGGTCAATCTTCTAATGATCCATACAATTTGTCCAGCATTGACGACGAATACTTAATGCCTACCAATGTGGCTGAAACGACACCCGGACGAAGCGATCGTGCAGCTCGTTTATTGACAGCCGCGAGGCTCTAATTGAATTCACCTCCTGAATTACCACAGAACTGCGGGCAAATTGATCCGAGTCTTAATGATTACCACTCCGACCCAATGGAGATTTGTAGTACATTGTGGTTACCGGATATCACCGACTGGTGGCGGCAGCAAGACGAAACGCACTCAAAGTACGCCAATCTCTCCAATGTGGCACGCGACATATTATCTGTCATACCTCACAGTGTCGGAGTGGAGACCAGTTTTTCCCTTGGGCGGGATGTGATTGGGTGGAGGCAGTCGAAAACCACTGGCGAGACTCTTCGCAAAAAAGTGGTATTAAGGCAGTTTGCTCGAGGCAATAGCGGATTACTGGCTGGCGACGACCCATTATTGGATCATGACAGCACTGATAACGACATGGAGATGAAGAGAGAGGCGGAGGAAAAGAAGTTGCACAGAATGGCCAAGGTCCACGACTTTTTGGAGATGTGGCAGGGTAGCCAAACCCTACGAGCTACACAGAAGGAATCTTGTGCTCAAAACAAACAGATGACTGCTGTAGGTTACATTTCAGATACCGAAGAGATTGTCAAAGCATCCTGGTCAAACTTTCATCGTGATGGTGCGGCTGCATTTAAATTGTCGGAAAAATCACCTGTGCCACCAGCTTTGTCTGCAAGGGACCTCCCTGGAGGACGAACCCAAGTATTGAATGTCCGCCGAATCACGCGAATCGACCGCCATCCTGCCAAAAGTGATGAGGATAGCTCACCTGAAAGCATTTCAGACACCGAAAATTGGCTTAACTGGAATGGGGACTTGGATAATCCAAACGACATCGATGATGACTGGGAGGTGGACAATGAATCAGATATGGAACTGGACAACGGCAGTGAGGTTTCAGAAACTCTGGAGGTGCGGAATGTGAGTGCGGCACCGAATGTTCCTGCACCGATTCGGCCTATATCACAATCAAAGATGAAGGTTGAAAAGGCATTAGCGACAGTCAATATAATGGAAACGAGGAGGAATAAGGGGATCAAGAAAATGTAGGACAGAATGCGTCAATGTATTATCACCAAGTTCATTATGTAGTTTGAGGACGAATTTTATTTAGAGAATTGTTATGGTAGAATGTTGACCAGTCACGAGAGAATATTCATTAACAAACAAACCTGTAGCAGCCAATATGCACCATTTGGCATAACATATAAATTTTAACCGGATGAGAGCGACCACTGCTGGAATATTACTGGGCTCGGCTTTGCCATAGAGCCAAGTCCTAATCATGCTGAAAGGCATCCACAAAGTTCAAATATTTAAGATTGCAATTATTAATGGCAGCTGATCTTGATTTCACCGTACATTAAAATGAGCTTCAACGGAGCATCAACGATTTTCAGTCTTGTAAGTACGGTAATTGAATTGTGACATGGCCGGAACTATCCATACCGTGCATACTGACGGGCTTTCTTGGCAAAAGAGTAAACGACACGATCACTGCCCACTTCTGAAAATGAGCTTCAACGGAGCGTCAACGATTTTTGGCTGTGCATCTTAGGTAACCTACGTGCCGATTGGTTGCTGCCATTCATAAACGAAGTATTGGCTGCCTTCCAAATCAAAAATAATAGTATCAGGCTCCCTGCCCCATCCTGACAATGAGCGTCAACGGAGCGTCAACGATTTTCAGACTTGTAAGTACGGTAATTGAATGGTGACGTGGTCGGAACTATCCATAACGAGCATAATGGCGGCCATTCTTGGCAAAAGAGTAAAGCACAAGATCACTGCCCCATTCTGAAAATGAGCTCCAACGGAGCGTCAACGATTTGTGGCTGTGCATCTTGGGTAATCTAAGTGCCGATTGGTTGCAGCCATTCATAAATGAAGTATTGGCTGCCTTCCAAATCAAACAAAATAGTATCAGGCTCCCTGCACCATCCTGAAAATGAGCGTCAATGGAGCGTCAACGATTTTTAGTCATGTAAGTACGGTAATTGAAGAGTGACCTGGTCACTGCTATTCATAACCGATGTAATGGCAGCCTTCCTTGGCAAAACAATGTGACGTTTGGTTGCAGCCATTCATAAACGAGGTATTGTCCCATCCTGAAAATGAGCATCAATGGAGTGTCAAGGATTATTGGTGCTGGATCTTGGGTAATCTAAGTGTAACAATGTGGTAACAATTCATAGACGAAGTCGTGGCAGCCTTTTCAATTGAAATAACGCATGACACATATGTTACCCCATCATGAAACTGAGCATCAACGGAGCGTCAACAATATTTGATCTTGCATATTGGGTAATCAAGGCTTTCTGTGCATACGTGCGCCCATAACAGAACTATTCATTTCCTCTCTAGCCAAAAATGCAACGGGTAGAAGGCAAAACAGGTATTCTAAAATAATCAATGTCGCAGATTGCCAAACATCCAAAAAGAGATCATTGGCTGTCAAATACCTAATTTTAATAATGTTCAATTATGCAACTGCAAAAACAAGAACATTATATAAATCTACAGATTGACCCACTGGGCGACCCGCTGACAACCTGCCCAATCCAGACGGGTTGGGAGATTTGCATCGAACTGTACCCGAATTGAGGGTTCGGGTGGGTTGCGAACCCGGACCGCCAATTTGGCAACGGTTCGGTTCTGACCCGGACCCGGACCCGCAGTGACGGTCTGGAACCGTTGCTAACACTAGCGCCACTCTACTCCATGCCAGTTCATTCAACCTCTCACTCTGCAGACTTTAGTGCTGGCACTCACAGCTATTCATTGTGCCCAGTCCAAATATGGTGGTGGATGGCAGGCGGCCATTATGCGATCTCAGAATGAATATCAAGGAGCATTTTCCGCATTCTATATGATAAATTCTACTTTGGAAAGCCACTGCACTCATCAGTCACACCTTGGTGGGCTGTTTCATACCACCCCCTGTAGCACAACTCACCTAGAATGGGTGCACGTCAATCCCCTGGTGGTGCTTTTCAGACAAGATCCATCCTCTATACTTTCATTATGCTCACGAATCCTCCTCTTTTGGTGCTCCTTATCATGGATTGGAGCTACTCATTCCCCTGTGTCTGGATTGGAACTCCTGTATGTGTTTCTGAACTCCATACCCCCCCCCCCCCCGTTTGGAGCTCCCAAATTTTGTACTGTGCTATATACCCCCCCTTCTGCTTGACCTCCGCAAGAATGGGTGCTAATTCACTCAGATAGGTGCTTCTCAATCTCCGTCGGCACTGCTCAGCCTAGAATTGTGCTCTTCTTCTTCATTCTGCACTCCCTCGACACGTTTTGTGTACTCCTCTTTTTCAAACAGCACTCCCCCTGTGGCACTGCTCTTTTCCTAATAGTTGCTCCCCTTGTTCATCTTAATATGTTGTATTGCCTTTCAAATCCTACTTTGATTCACTGCTAGGTCAGATGGCGGTATGCCATTGTTGCAACTCACATATCGAGTCAACTAACAGTCGAACTCTATTACTTCCACTAGCCTGGTATGAATCATCAGCACATACAGGGAATACCTCCAGCTTATTTGCAGTGTTGTTGATTTTGATGTTTCTGCTTTCGTTGGCCCTGGTGAGAGGGGAGAAGTAGTGGATGACATAGACACCATGGTCTATTGATATCTTTTAATCACTTAGTCAGGTTGATGTGTCAGGGCACCTGCATGTATGTTTGAATCACTGGCATTTATCTTTAGTTCCTTAATGTAGCGTCGCAACAGGTAGAATGTTGGAGAACATGTCAGCTAGTATGAGTACGAGTTAGAAGCGATAGAGACTAATAATCCATGCATCATATTGGCTGATGAGGGTATTCCATGCTCGCATATTTCCGGAGAGTGTGAGATAACGCCGGCAGTCCTCCCAATCGATATCAATCAGAATGTCGACATCTCTCAGCAACTGTTTGAGATTTCTCGGTTGGCTTGGTGGTACTCCCACATGATCCCACAGCTCTCTCCGGTGCTCCATCATGTACCAAACCTGATGGTATTCACCCCAGAGCGATGCGTGTAACGGTCATCAGGTATCTTTGTTTCTTCGAATGCTAGCTGGAATTTCCTTTTAATGTCTCATTCTCTCCCGAAATTGATGGTTCTAAGTTGACACTCCACATCCTCTCACACCCTCCAGGATACTCCCAGTAACCACAATACATTTTGCTAATATCAGGTATGTGGTATTGTCCATCAATTGGTATGAACCTCACCATAACCTGATTCTCCTTATTGGGCACAGATCTCCTGGGCTGCATTCCCAGTATAATAGTAGTATACATTCATCAGGGTTTGTCATTGCAAACGACTGTACGTTTCCCAACTGGTTGGTACTACAAGCTACCCTCTTAGTGGAACAGGCAAACAGGGAAACTCCACATTAGCAACAGTGCACATCGACTATAGGCTGCACTACATGCACACACACAGACTTGCAGTTCATAACAACATTGCAGTTAAAACCTACATAACACCTAGTCTATAGTCATCTATAGTCGATTCATAGAGATGTATGTGTGGGCCAGAACTATATACAGCTGCCTGCCTGTGATGGACCAATGTCTGTCTTTACTATCTGCAGCCTTCACCGTTATAGCGGCACTGTACACAGTATCCCTGGATGTCAACCTGAGAGCCTGCTGGTGATTGAAAGCCTTCTCTAGAGCCTGCTTTATAGCCTGTTGGATAGATGGCTTGATAGCCTGCTGGATAGCCTGCTTGAGAGAGCGGCGCTTAGGGAGGAGTAGTGTGTTCCATGGAAACCTGATGGCCGATGGCAAGCTCTGAGTTTGTGGAAGTGTTGGCTAATAGAAGGCTCTAAGTCTGGGGAAGTTTTGATGCTAACATTGACATAGCCAACCTACTTGCCTAACTGCTTCTAGTACTGTGATCACCATGACCAACACCATAACGATCGGCATCATCACCATCGCTGTCATTGCCATCAGATTCTAACCAAATACACATACATATGGCTGCAATTGGTTGGAAGTGGGTACCAGATTCTGCTGAACAATCTCAGTTGGAGGTCTGCTCCCCCCCAGATCCAATTGTCCACATTTCTTGGAGCATGTATGGCTGGACTTGCCAACACCATGACCATGAGGCATTGTGAGATCTCGTTGTGGCGGCCATTCTAATTATACAGGGTCAGAGAGTACCTGAGAGAGTCTTGAGAGCTTACTGGGGACCATGTGGTCAAGCAGGCTGGGAGTATGCAATCGAGTGCGATTGGGAGTGTTCTTGACACAATCCTTGGCAGTGTACTTGACAGTATCTTGGGAGCGGACTGTGTAGTGGAAGTCATGTAAGGTGGGAGTGTATACTCGAGTGCAATTGTGAGTGTCCCTGAGAACATGCTTGGGGGAGTGCGTGAAATTGTCTTCGGAGCTTGCTGGGGAGTGTATAATGAATTGCATTTTGCAGTTTGGTTGCATATAGCAGAGTGTATAGAATCGACCACACATAGTAGCATATATATCGTAGTAATCTAGTCAACACGCAGGTCCGTGTAATCTCATAGTACGACAGATCAAAGATGCTATGAATTCCCATCCCAGAAGAAACATCTCTATGAGTTACACGTTATGTGAGGTTTTTTCCCTGGGTACCTCACACTGGGTTAGCTCTGGAGGTGGTAAACCCTGTGCCAACGCCATGTATCCTGGGCCAATATAGAATTGGAAGAGAAAATTATGAAAATGCAAGAGTACAACTGAAATGTCCAAACTGCTTCCATATCCTCAGTATCTCCACTTCTGCACTCTGTGCCTCTACTTCTGTGGCCTATTGGAATGCTCTAGGTCAAATTCTTCAACTAAATAACATCAGCAAAATGTAAAATGTTTTGGAAGTAACAACTGAACAACTCAGCACTCTGCACGGCCACACCGATCTTTCAAGGTGCTGCCCGATGTTCGCAGATAGGATGGATGCAAAATGATATACGCTGAGGTGCTCTGAGGCTACCTATCTGGTGCTCCTCAATGCTTTGGATATTGAAGGCCAGAATACAGGAATATTCTGAAGAGTGAGTAGTTGTCTTCAAAATGCTACACAATTGAAAAATTGGATGGGCAAATTTTTGAGCTTTTGGGACTGTAGGCTGTGACCCTGAGACTATTCAGTTGAACCTCAAACCTAGAGCTGTACTCTCTGGGATGAATTATTGTAATGTCAATATCAAATAGTACAATTCAAAAAACTCTCTTCCTCCTGCCTACATTGGTTCAGGCATTCTGATCAATATCCAGTCCTGTACGTACCTAAATGTGAGTGAGCATTTACAAGCCATACAGTATCTTCTCTATCCAATGCAGCATTCTCTCTGACCCAATGTGCTGGTCCAACAATGGCTCTGATGAGTACAATATCCACCTAATTTGTCTGTGTGACAACCTGCATAAACCCAACTGTACAATCAACCCAGCCAAGCGGATCATGGTACAATGTTGGAATCACCACGACACATTCTCCAACTGGAGGGTATAATACCAATTGTTCAGTATACATGCTTCTCTTCGAAAAGATCAATTTCATTTTTCCAGTGGGCAGGCAGTCTTCAAATTGCTCAATTTGATTCAGTTGATTCCAGCTAAAGGATAAAACAGGGAAAGAAAGCACTTGGCCTTGGAAGGTATCGTCAAAATGATTGTCTTCACATTCTGCATATTCGACACAGATGTGCTGAGATTCAGGCATGATTCCTTGATTGGCATTGGTATACTGTACGTTGCAATTATGGCCTAGACACTCAACAGATGTTGTTCTGTGCAATGATTGACAGTAGTACAACTGCCCATTATGAAGTTTAATTAGTATGCAGTCGCTATGTACATTGTAATCATATCTGAACACCAGTCCACATGCTACGTGTCCCCAGTGGTGGTTCATTTGTTGATGGAATAGCTATCCAAAGGGGGTAATTCCGAAATCTACTGATGCGTCTCTGAGGGAAGTTAATTCGATACTTCTGCACACTCCATGGACATGCATTTTACACAAATGATGTACATGTTGTGATACTGGATGGAAAAACAGCTCTTCCTGACAATACAGATGGTGTAAAAGATGGGCTCTAGTTGTATTTCGCCATGTATTAGTAGAGGACAGTAGGTTGAATATTTTTGCACAGTCAATATAGGACCAGCCTAGGAGGGCAAGAACCAAATGTATCTTCGCCACATACTGTAAACCTATACACCAGTTATTATGCTTCCACTTGTGTCGAATGTAATCGACTTTGTTTGAAAACGAATATGCCTTTTGCGCATTGCTAAGATGTAGCCATTCAGAAATATCTACAGTGAAACTGTTTCCTGAACCCAATCGCCAAATTGACTCTGATATTTGGGTCCCAAGATGTATCTGAGGATGTCCGAAATGTATTGTGTGCTGTTCAATGGTTTTCTGGAGTTCTTGAACACAGAATTTCTCTGAACAAGATTCAAATTCAACCAAGGGGAAGGAGAATATGTTGTGGAACCACATCTGCTTGTTGGAAATGATGTTATAAATCTCTCTCACCAGCTAATTCATAACATTGTGCATATCAGCAATTCTCTACATCGTGGCATCAGTTGCAGCATCACATCGACAGATCTTATATTGCACACTGTGATCAGGAGTCATGTTTGCTGCCCTGTAAACTGCTACTTCTGCAGCAGTCTTCATTGGTGGAATTCATTTGGCAAATATGCCTCTAAGACTGGTTGCCTTAGTCCAGACTTCCTGCAATGGTTTTCACTCATAATATTGGAATAATCTATTCCCAAACTTGTGTTTAACAGTAGTCACCCAATTGATTTCGCCTTCCAATTGCTATTTGCCTGCTGTCGATCAGCAACTGAGCATTTTGTTGCTACTTGTCATGCTCAATTCAGATGTATCTGGAGTTGCCTACATATTGGTATAGTTACCTCTTCAGCCATGTAGACCAGGACCTCCATTGCAGCACAAATTTGTTGCATCTGTTGTTCTCTCATCTGATGGGAGTCTCTTCCAACTGTTCCTTCAGTTTGGCCATTGCACACTGTGACATTTTCTGTGTTTGACATGCACCATGCATCTGGAAACACTGCTTGAGTACATGGTCTCGTGCTTTGAGGGATAGATCAGAGCGATTTTGTTGGCTAACCAGTCGAGAGTATCCACTTAATGCCAGCACTGCCACCATTACTAGTTCATTAGCAGCTGTTTCTGCAACACGATTCGTGTCATCATCTGAGCTGACAAGAAATGGAGTGAAAGTCACTCCCTGTGTTCTAATCCCACCCCGAATGTATTGGCTTTGCCAGGTGCAGCTTTTCAATGAATCGAATGGTTCAGTGAAATTCTCCAAGCCAGGATACCATGAAACATGTGTAAATTGATTGTGTAATTGATCATTGACATTTTGAAGATTCTGGTAGTTGAGCAGCCAGTGCAATTTGTCCTTCACACATCCCAGAAGCAGCTGAGTCAATTCATCAGGCCACCAAAGCCAATACGCATCACAAAAGATGTTCTGCCAGAGCAGGTTGAAGTTTCGGTGAACACATAAAGTGCGCAGAGCATCCATTTGAGTTTCCTGCAGAGGCTCAGAGTAAATATGACAATCTTGTAAGTGATCGAGCAGTTCAAAAGTTGAATGCCCTATTGCTACACCTTTAAGAATTTCACAGATGGGGCGTGAGCCATATGCGACCTGAGTACCCATCGCTTGCTTCAGATTTTCGCCTACCCAGGCAGCCAAACGAATGTAACATTGTCTCTGGAATCCATCAGCACATTCCCATTTCAAGCTGGGACCAGGTATGTCATTATTCCTAAGTGGGCACAGCACAGTTCCGACTCAGTTATGCCATGTCTCAGAAGTATTTCTGCCAAATTCTGAGGGACATTGGTTCAACCCAGGAAAATCCAGACAAGGTATTTTGGTGAGCGATGCATGTGTTTTAGACTATTACCAATTGTGTGATACAGTGGCCAGGCAGGCTGATCACCTCAACAATTATTCAAGTGAGTCTTGCCGAATACATACATAACTGCTACAATCATCGCTCCACCAGTAAGTGGATGGTGCACCGCTCAGCATAAAGCACCAGTGGTGGTCTAGCTGTCCATGGGCTGGCATGCGGAGTTACAGAGGCATACCGGTTCAGAATTGAGGTGCGCCTGAAATTTGAGCACTGCCAAAACGACCTGTATTCATTTGAAACTATCTTTGCAGAACTATGTTTCAATGATATGTGAATCAACTTCAATCAAACTAACATTGCAGAGCCTGAAATTGAGTTCAGAGAGGAGCTTTCCCTAGGCCTCTACTAATTGAAATAATTTGCTTTTGAAGTTGTCTAGTCCACACCTCAGATGTTGATGGATCTACAAATTCTTTTGCTGGCAAAATAATTGAGCTTGTTGAATGAGGTTTGCAGACCGAACTGGATGCCATAGATTCCCTAGTTCTGATTTCTTGAAATGCTTGTTGTACAATGCAGTCCCTTCGCCACACATATTCCCAGCCAGATTTTCCACTCCAACTACCCGCATCTAAGCCATTGTCTTTGAAGGACGAGGGGTACATGTCAGATTAGGCTGCATGGGGTGACTTGTTTCTTCGTCAGGAGTATCTTCAGGTGGTGGTGCACCCAGTATGTTGTCCATTGGGAGATCGTTAGTTGACTAGGTCATCGATGGGCATTCAGCTGCACTTACTGAAGTTGAACCATGATGGCTCGAATCCATCCCAGCCATTAGATTATAATTTCCTGCTGTGTAACATCTCTTTATTCATTTATATCAGGTGATAATGTTGAAAGTGAACCTCAAATTGGTTCTCATCATATAATTTCTTTTTGCAGATACTTCAGTTAACATGATCCTGGTGAGTATTGACCTCATTGGGCAGAATGTCAGTCTAAACACTTTCAGAGTATTCTCCATGATGCTTCAGAGGGTGTGTTAGAGCCTTAGGGATATTGGGTTCGAAGTCATCCGATGCAGGTTAGTGTATCACTTTCACAGCCGCATCTCACAACGCTAACTATGGTGGAGAAGTAAATGACAGTCACCTCAAACACCATTTTCTCAACAATCTAGGATAAATATATCACGTCACACAAAATTATCATGCAATAATATCATCGCGGCATTGTAAATCACACCAATGGTTGAGCCTCTTCCCCCCACTGAAAATGATGCTAGATTGCCTTATTAAGATGAATAAGTGGGTTTCCTAGCTGGCTGTATACCCAGTCAATAATTATCGACAACTGATAGACTGGTAGGATAGTGATGTCAGTCAGCATCCTCGACTGGAGGGTGTATTGTGAGGAAAGCAACAATGATTAAACAAAGAGCTCAATGGGAAGTGATCATTGTTGCTACCAGAATCGCAGGCCTTCAATTGAATGAAGTTGCAGCTTGTACATACACTATTTATGTGTAATATCCCTAGTTGTGCTTACCTGTATTCTAGATCCAGTTCTTGTGGGGCTCCTGGAGATATGATATCATATCCCTTCCATCATCTGTATAGTCATTGAACTGTATGTAGGTGAGCATCTATTCAAGATTGTTGTATATCAATCCAAGCATATAATAAAGCAGGGTTTATTGGGTCCAATTAAAGTTACTTTCTATCAGCCGGGTTTCATAGATCAAAGGTAAGGTGAAATACTATTGTTCATGACAAAATAATGGGATATAAAAGGCCATCACTCTATCAAAGGTTACTGTGTATTACAATATACTCAACAATTCTCCGATGTATTCTACATTATATGTTACACCAATTTTGAAATACCAACATGTATTCCCAAGAACATAACAATGAACGGATATCCTCCGAAGACGGCAAATATGGCTCCACTGGATGGTCTATGTGTTTCGCAAAGACACCCTGATGAGAATTTGCCGGCATCTGGTAATATTTCTTAAACTGCCTCTAGCACAGACAGTCCATTTGGGAAACACCCCAATCAATAATATCCGCCATATGAGTATGGCTACCTGTCCACACAGCAGCCATTTCCTAATGGTCCTCAGCATTACCAGCATTCTCCATTCAACATGACACCTAGTTTGCAATGAAGCACCAGTGCTACCCAAGGACTTTCAATATTATGGGCCATGATGGCTAGCTTATGAACTCCACTAAGGTGGTTATGACAGATCTCAAATGTTCCCCCCTGGGCAGTTTTCAGCAAAAGGGCCATTATCTCCAGGTGCACTGGGTGTGCCCCCAGCACCTCTGGGAATCAATACAGTGATTCAGCCAACATCTTCCAACTCATCACCACCAGGACTTCCCTCTGGCACACCAGGAAGACTTCCCATTATGATTCCAATTCAATGGTTCCAGCCAGCAGCAGAACTGTTGAAAAATAATATAGCAGAGATTACAGATTTCCCTACATCACTGGAGATTTCCTGCAAGAAATTAGATGTAGATGATGTGAGTGACAATTCATCGGACTCCAGTGGTGTAGAGTGTAATGCCCCATTCACCTTGAAGCATAACAAATTCTCCTTGAAGCAATTTGCCAAGAGGATGGGGCTACCCAACTACAGTCTGATCAACAACTGGAAGAAAGTAAGGGAGACTGGCTTTCTAGAGACAAAGCATCTTGATATAATCTGGGGGCAAAACTGCATGAATCAGCTTCAAGATGAACCCTTGCACTGGGTGACCGCAATTGAAGATTCTTGGGCAACATTCAAGAAATGGCTACCCTTGGAGTATTTCAATCTGACAGAATGGATTCAGAGACAGTGGGTCGAGATGTATTTGACAACCTGTACAAGCAATATTCGGTGATTGAGGACAAAGGGAAGGTGAGGGAGCTAGCAACTGCCAATCAATTTGAATGTTCATATGGGTGTCATGGTGAGAAGTAACCTCCCAGAATCGTGAAATATAACATTCATGGTTGTGATTCTCTGGGTACTGAACAGCAAGGTAAACATGATGTTCCCCAACCAACACCGAGCCTTGTATCCAGATGTGCAGCACTGGAAGGAGCTGATTGATTTCAGCGACAAAAATGGAGGCCCCAAAGAGCCCGATATTCTGACATCAATGATCAAGAGAACCTTCAAGTAGGATGAATTGGAAGATGAGTATATGCGATTATACTCACATGGGCAAATGATAATTGTCCCCATTTATGGGTACATTTCATTCAACTGTTGCCTTTCACATACTTTCCAGTTGAAACTGGGACACAATTGGAACATATTTTTGGTAGAAATAAAGATCACAGCAGCGGAGGAGAGTGTAATTAGTCCGGCAATGGTAATTCCTACTAGCCATGATAAGGCTAAATATACCCAACTGTTAATCATTATACATTGACTTGGGAAGGTTCTGAAGAGGGTGGAAGATGGGAGAGAGCGGAGGATAGTGGGCTAGAGAACGGTACTTGTATTAATGAGAGTTCTAATTGAATGAATAGAATTGAGTATGTTCCACACATATATATGTGTTCAAATGCTTCCATGTGTGTAAAAGAAATACCAAAAATGATGATGAATTTCAGGAGTGCTGGTGTATGAGCCCATCTGCCCAGGTTACATCAGCACAACTGAAAAAGAACATTCAGAATGCAAAGAAAACTGAGAAAGGTGCAAACGAGGTTGAGGAGCAAGTGGAGGATGATGAGGAGGTCCTCCATCCAGATAATGGCACTGATGTATCAAGTACTCATCTCAACACAATGAACATCCAATTTGAACATGAGTGACTTGAATAGTCAGTCAGGCTTCTGAATGCCTATCTGATTTCTAAATTGAAAGCTGAATGAGTCCTTGGCAAAAATGAATCACTTCCAGGCCAGCCTGAAACCGAGTATCTGCCATACCAAGTTTAGGTGACATGGTTCATTGTGTGGAAATGGATTTGAGATTCAGATACGCCAAGAGCACTGGGGACAGCTGGAATGGACTTTGGGAAGATATTTACCTTGATGGTAGCAGCTACAATATGCGCATTGATAATGAAGAAGGTTCATACAGGGTTGCCACAGTCAATTCTGGGCGGGAATATTCCTGACAAATGAGTGAACATGGCTCAGAACAAACATCCCGTGATTATTGGTGAAGGATGAGTGTGGAAACCATTGCAGAGACTGAATTGAGTGCCTCACCACCTGTTAGAGATGTAGACATCTCTACCTCAGGGGTATCCAGCACTTCCTTCAGCCCTAGACCTGATCCTAGTGGTCACAATACCCAGAGGGGCAGATACATGCAAAAGTGTGATGGACATGTTGACCAATGGGACAGATTTCAAGCTTGTAAACTTGTTGGATGTGGAAAATGTGAATCTCTCCCATGAGGATCTGGACACCAGCATTGACTAGCTGGAAAACAGATTCAATATCCACCTTGTTTCACATGATACATTAATATCCAGTGTAAAACAAACAAGCAATAGCCAATTTTCATACTGCTCATGAGGTTTTGGTATTTTTGGTGAGTCTCATTGGTACAAGACGAAAAACAGTGTTGCCCGGCAAACTGCAACGAAAGTGGAAATTGCATTCAAACTTCTAGTCAGAGCTACGCCGGAATTTGAATCTCTCTTTCACTCGTGTTATCAGACAATGTGGCTGTTTACAGGTGTGACTGAAGATCTAGATAATGATACTTTGATGGAAATGCACGGCACAGAGGCACTGTATTCTGTGGTGAAGAGTTTGATGCATCTTATCTGCACAGAGGATAATCATGCTCAACAGGATGCAGTTCACCAAATGATATATTATGCAGAGCCTTGGACAATCAGCTGATAGTCGGAATTGAAATTTGCAAAGACATAATTGATCAGTCATACATGGAAGGAGAATCCACACCTCGTTGCTCTCTAGTAGACAGAGACAGAGCAAGCAAAACTGAAGGCCCTTATTGAAAAATATACCTCACAAGGTGCCTTAGAAGCATGTAGGGTTGTGCAATGTCGGCTAGCATGACATTTGTTAGAGTTTGGAGACACTGAGGATTGCGATGACATTTCGGACCAATAGTATTGCTTATTGCCACTCGATCTCTGGATGGACACTCTGATTTTCTGAGGGCTGAGTGAGACATTTTGGCCAATGCTCGTCAATGAACCTGCGGAATATCCTGAACTTGATCAAGACAACACTTCAAGTGATATGCTCCTGCACAAACAAGAGAGAAATGAAAATGCTCTCCCTGGTGCACCTCCACCCCAACAGGTGGTACACTTTGGCACTTACCTTGGCCAGGTGTGTCATTTGAAGTGGTGGCTGATCAAGTACATTGCAGATTATGTGGATATATTCCTCAGGTATGCACAAATTGGCGATGACAAACACTCAGCATTCGAACTCAAATTCCACAATTCACCAAATCAATCAGTTTTCATTACTCTCTCCTGAGTGGGTGGGACTAATCACTCTCATTCCACTGCAAACCATGTGGTAATAACACAGATGCTCTGGATACTCAATAAGCAGCGCCAGGCATTTGCACAAGTTGTCCTGCAGGGGCAAAACAGAATACCACGCATGCTTACAGAATATAGATCCTGGTGGTTATGAATACCATGCAAGTGATCTCCACCAATATTCTGGAGGGGCATAAATCACATTCCAGCACTGCTTGCTGAGTAGACCATATATCTCGATGTTGATGATATACCAGATTCTGGAGTGTTGTGAAGATGATACAAAGCTACTGACAGCGACTGGATACATGTTGCAGTCAGATGAAAAATCGTGTTAGATGATTAGGACGGCAAAATCACAGTATGCCTCTATACACATCCAACCAACCTATTCTTCTCAACTCATATAATTACTAAATAAGGTTATTTGGAAGGCACAATGAGCTGCATAAATAAAGCATGTCTCTGAGACTTTTTGATGTAATTCAATGTTCTAATGTAGCAATGGTTGTTTCCTACATCAGAATTGGGTAGAGTGGGTTTTCATTGGCATTCTTGATTAGTATTAATGACAAATATGGGATAAAGTACATTAAATAGCACTCGTTTTGTGATGTGGCCAGTGCACCAGTCAAATGGACAAGAGCAGGGGTCAATATTGTTTTTCTGGTACTGATTGACTGGTGCAACACCTGCAGCTAAGATTTCAATTTCCAGGCTCCCCTCATCTCAATATAACGTCTTTCAAATATGATTTATGATTCTGTAAAACGTTTGAAATGATTCATCCATTGCTACATTGCGGTGAACCAGAAAACTGATGCCACATACAAATTTCGAAATCAAAAGTCAACAAACAGCCTGATTCAACTACTTTCTGGCGCACCACAAATTACTGGATATGTCTTGAGTCTTGTGTCTCGTTAGGACAGATTGAGTACTTCATATTCGCAAATCCCATTTGGTAATGAAGATTGTCTAGGTAATATTGAGTACCTGTATCAAAATAGGTGACATGGCTCATGTATGAGTGGCATATCTAAAGCTTTCGCTGGCCAGTGGTAGTAAGTCAGGCACAACTCAGTTATGCATCCCAGAGTGTCGAATGATGAGATATGGCTCAGATATTCATCACTCAGCTGCAGCTGTTGTTGCTGCATATTTCATTTTCACTGATTCAAGTTCTGGTACACTGTCAATCTGCCATCCTGTCATGAATGATGTTCTAGAATATCAGTGAAGCCAATATTCACAAGCTTCAAATCATGTTGGACATAGTATTCCAGCCCAGACATGCCTCAGAGCGACAAATCAGCCACTGAAGTTCATGACATCTAGTACATAGTACAATATATGTTTTCATTTGCTTCATTCTCATGCATGATTTCTTTGACTTTGAATCAGTTGAAGCAGTACACACAGAGTGTCATCTAGCAAGACACTTTACAGTTAGATGTATGTGGCTCATGCCACTCAGTCTCTGCAAATATATGAATCTATTCTTCATCCATATGTGAAGGCTGGTGCCAAAATGGCTTGAATGTTAAGCACTCTGTCAACTGTCTGTTGAAGGAAGGTAGCCACCACACACCAAACCATTGCTGTACAGCCCTGGCCCAATAGTAACCTTACTTAACTCACAATTGACTAAGCGGTACGTTTGTTCCTACGCATCCAAACCCTAAAATTGCTATTATCAGACTCAGTTCCATCAACACAGCTGTAGATTGGGAGAGAATCTCAAATGACAGAATCTGCTCAGCAACTCTGCAGATGACCAGCACCTCCCGCTCACCCCATATAATGCAATTACCCCAATAGATCCAATTTTTCAATTCTTCAAGTGCAGACCTAACTAGATTCTCACTAAATGTATACAGGGAGGCCTAAACCCAGATTTGGAAATAGATTTTGGGTACTTATTCATCATCAAAAGAGTTCGAGGAGAGATATTAATGAAACCTCCAGTTGTGTAAAGCCAGCTTGGACACATGCAGTTATCTGTCAGGGTATGGCGACCATGCAATTCCGGTATCTCCAATGAATTCAGCATGACCATTCAAATTTCAGTGCTCATCAATTCCCCAGAACTGCATGGAATTATCCCTTTGTCCCATGTGACATGACATCTCACTATGCATTCATACCAGTGTATATAGCTTTCAACCCGAACATTGATTTTAAGTCAACATTGTTCCAGTTGAGATTCATAATGAATTTGTGATTTATCAGTGTGCGACTTCCTAGATATTAAACACAAAATCAGAATGTAAGTGAGTATTCATGACCCATTTGTTAGCAATCTTGGCGTTGAAGAGTGCTTGAATCAATATGATTACCCCTGAATCATCATCATACATTACTATTCTTTCTCTGCACTTGTATCTCTCCTTTGTGTACCCAAACTCTCTCCCTCTCCCTTCTTCAATATGTTCAATATTTCAGTTATGCTATTCTGCAGTCACAGTACAGAAACATGCGTGAAAATTAACTTAACCTTACGATAGTACCTTATAGACCGCTAACATAGCTGCAGCATCCTGATACCACAGAAGATCAAGAAAATACATGTGTCCTTTGAGCAAATATACCCCATCCTGCGGTTCAGATTTCTCGCCTGTTTATAGCAAACTCAGTATATACCCTTTAACCCCACTGTGACTAACAAGGTCCCAAATCTATCGAGTTCCACTAATCCTCAATGCTGCAACACATTCTATGGCATGAGGGCACCTCAAATGCTGGGGCTTTCACACATAATTACTATGTTTGGAGGAGCCATATGCAGAGGCACTCATTCTCATTCATGTTCTCAGTGCTCCATTTGGCCAGCCCCAGGGGTTGGTGAATGTTACAACCTTGTTCATGTGGTGAGTTCTTCAAGTACATCTGGCTCGTTTCTATGTTGGTTTGCTTAAACCAACCTTGAATTCTTTCATCCATATCTTTGTTGATTGCTGTGCTAACATTCATTTTCAGCAATAGGACACCATCTATTCCAGTGTACCTGGTACATCATAAATCACAACACTGGACTTGCCATCCTCATCATTAATATGAACCATTGAAGTCCTCTCTCCTGATCTAGTTCCAAGCATACCTCAAATTGTATCCTCGTTGTCTTTGTGCAACTTCTTCCACCATTTCTCCTGTTACTCAATTGCACATAATCTTATATTTCATGATTATACACTATCTGTCGCTTCTACACTCCCCAAACATCAATCTTCAATTTCATCAACTTGGAACCGAGGTCCAGGTCCATGAGGAGTCACCATTCACAGCAGATTCAAGGAGCACACCTTGAGAGAGCATTTGCGTTCGCATGAAGGAAATCAGCAAATCTTCATAGTCGATCGAATGTTCAGCTTTCAACCAGCTCTCTGCATTTGGACATGGTTTCGCATGTGACTAATGTCTCCAATTTCATTAATGAAGCAGGATGATGTGACCAATCAATAGGTGATCGACCATCGGACAAGGGAGTCCACCAAACAATCCCACTTATAACCTCAGATTGAAGAAGCATTTTTGGATCACCAATAAGAGGTCCTAATTTGAAGCCTGTCACACCTAGTCAAAACATTATAAACTACAAGAGTTCCACTGCCAAAGAAACATAGCTGTGCCGAAATAGTCATTCCACACCCTCTGATTCCAAATTCCCGAAATCAAGCTGCGGCAATGGCACCAATATTGCTCAAACACCAAAAGTCAACCCTACTCAATAAATTATACACATGTGACGGTGCACCTGCTACCCAAGTTTAGTGGAGGTCGGAATGATCCACAATACAAGGCCAGTGGAGATCAGAATATTCCCCAATACCAGAAATCTACTTGTGAACTAATGCATAGGTTCATGAAGGCAATCATTCTAAGAATGTCTACAAAGCCAATATTATCTGATGACAAGTACTCGATGGTTGAGGAAGCTTGGAGACTAGCCATTGAAGCTCAGAATTGTCAGCATGCAATAGCCTGGGCTCCTGTAGATTCACCATCTGTGTGTCAATTGCCTAGTGGTCCATTTCCCAATATAGATCCCCAAACTCAAACAGATGTAAATTTAGAGTTATGCTGAATGCTGCACTATCAGACTTACAATAATGACTACACAACGAATTAGAAATAGTTAAAATTCTTCATTAGTACAATTCCATGATGGTTGGCAGACAGGGCTCACTGGACTGTGGTCCATGGTTAAAAGTTGTATTTAGCCTGCCAGTCTGAGCATCAGATCCATGTTAAGGAGCTCCAGATTGATGATGCTTTACATCCAAAGGTCGGGGATGATATGCAATCATCACTTACCCAAATGGAAGATTTTAATTCAATTGACTATTAGTTGTTCTTCACCAATAACAGCTTGGGGCACCAGCCTACTACATACTCACTCTTTCAACCTCTTGTTCTGCAGACGTTAGCAATGGCGACTGCAGCTACTCATCGTGTGCCGTCTCAATATTCCAGTGGGAAGAAGGCTACTGTTAGGTGCTCTCCAAATGGATGTCAAGGTCATTTTGCCCATTCCCTGTGATATATTTTACTCTGGAAGCCCCTCGATGCAGCAATCAAGCATTAGTGGGCTGTGTCTTACCACCCCCTCCCCCTTCAGCACAACTCCACTAAGATAGGGGCTCCTCAACTCCCTTAGGCACTCCTCAATTTCATTCCATATATAATTCCTCCTCTTTTGGTGCACCTCCGCTGGAATAGGCACTGTTCAAACCCCATCACTGCTCATCTCCTGTATTGGCACTCCACAATTTCATTGCATGTTCCATCCTCCCCCTTTCAGCACTCCTCCTCTGGGATGGGCACTCCTCAGTCCCCAATGGTGCTTCTCTGTCTGGATTGTTGCTCATTTATATTGTTCGCACATCTTGCCCCCACAGATTTTGGCGGTCTTACGCTGTTATCAGCGCTTCTGAATCCCAGTCGGAGGTTCTCAGCCTACATTGGTGCTTGTCTGTTTCATTCCATGCTCCCCCATCACCTTCTGAGCACTCCTGTTTCCCACACCAGCACTCCGCATCTTGCGCTGCATATTTCCTGGTAGTTTCACCCCTCGTTCAATCGAATTTATCATATTGCCTTTCAATTGCTACTTTGATTCACAGCTAACTGACATCTCAATTCACCTTTGTTAGATATCTCAAATCTAGCAAAATGCCATTCCAATTCAATTTCACCCACTCACCAGGTGCAAAGTAGCAGAAAATTCAAGAAGTGCCTCCAGCTTCTTTGCAACATTGATGAATTTTGTGTTCCTGTATTTTTGGCCCTGATCAGATGGGAGATGTAGTTAATGACATTGACACTATGTTCCATTAACATCTTTTAATCACTTAGTCAGACTATTGTTTCAGTGTACCAGCTTAAATTTTTCAATTACTGACCTTCATCAGCGAAATGTATTTTAGTCACTGGAAGACTCCAGGAGTGGCTGAGAGGATGTGGAGTATAAACTTAGATGCGTCAATTTCAGGAGAGTATCAGACCCTAGGAGGGCATTTCTGCCAGCCTTCAGGGTAACTGGGATCCCTGATGACTGGTACAGCAGTACCATGGAAGTGATTGTGGGTGGTTTGGGAATACCTCAGAGTGCCAGAGAGAACTTTGGGTGCACCTGGGAGCACCTGCGACAAGCCTGGCAGCGCCGTCGACAAGTCTGGGAGCGCCTCAAATCACAGTAGAGCAGTTTGGGAAAAACAACATTTTCTATGGGAACGCTGCTGGCGCGCCTGGAGATGATAGCTACTACTTATCGTTCAATGATTTTTAGAACTCATGTATTCAGTTTGTATTCTCATCTATGTATCTATGTATCTATATAACTACCGATCTACACAACGTATAACTGGACTGTGGCTGTAGGCGGTGCATGAGAGCAATTTGAGATGCGCCGGAAAATCACGATCGAGTGAACTCAGAGATACACTCCAAGGCTGTGATCGAGCAAGGTTGGAGGTCCACTTGGAGGCGGTAATCGAGGATATTTGAAGATACACTTCGAGGCTGTGATCGAGTGAACTTAAAGATGTACTCCAAGATCATAATCGAGCAAGTTGCAAGATGATTTTCAAGGCAGTAATCAAGCGAGTTTGGAGATACAATTGGGGGCTGTGATTGAGCTAGTTTGCAGATGCACTTGAAGGCCATGATCGAGCAAGTTTGGAGATATGCACTTGGAGGCCGCGATCGAGCGGGTTTGGATTAGTACTTGGAGGCTGTCGATGGACGGCATGCCAGGTGCTGAGAGTCTTTTGATCAGTTAGTTGACTCGCAACTGTGCGACTGTGACAAGGTGACTTTACCTTTGAGCTCTCGTTGAGAGCTGGTTTGATGGCGGTCGATCATGTAGGGCGGCACGCCGGAAGCTGAAGCTACATTCAGGGGTCAACTCGTAATCATGAGAATGTAGGGAAGACAAACTATCTTGGGTAGATGCTGTACGTGGTGTCAACTCATGATCATGACGTGCAGCGATAGAAAGGGATGACTAAACTTCGTGTTCTACGATGATGGTAGAGTTATGGACGGGAAATAGAGGGAGGGGGGATGAAGATGAGAGCGATGCGGAGGATACCAGCGAATGTGAGAAATCAGGGGTACAGCTTACCTGATTGGGTTGCGAAGACCTCGTATCGGTGTAATCACACGCCAGATCGGGACTGGTGCCTGCTCTATCGGGGATGGTAACTTAACTCGCACATGAAATTCTCTCATGTCCCAGTTTCTCGTGACGATTTGCCCCATCTCTTCTCATCGCTCTCCTCCTCGTCCTCAACTCGACCGTCACCTGATATCACGAAGTTAAGAAATCCCTCTCTATCTCTCCATGCCATGAATCAAGAGTTAACACAGAGTACAGCATACACCGGGTACAGCATACTCCGAATACAGCATACACTGAGTACAGCAAACACTGACTACCGCATACACCGCATGCTGCGTACACTGCGTACTGCATCATGCCAAGATCGATTGTCTCCCGCTCCCAGCCAGTATCTCAGCTCTTAGCGGACCTTGTTGTACTCAATTCTCGACATTCCCACAATTATGAGTTTACCAATGAAATACACTGTCAGCTTCCAGCGCTCATGCCTCCTGATCTACTGCCTCCAGATTCACTGCCTCCAGATTGACTACCTCCAGATTGACCACCTTCAGCTCAATCACTTCCAAATCAATCGCCTCCAAGTACTCCTCCAATATTGTTCGATCATGGCCTCCAAGTGTATCTCCCATCATCGTCAATAACAGCTTCACTCGGTCTCCGTCTCTAAGTGCATCTCCATACTCGCTCAATCACGGCCTCCGTGTGCAACTCTGAGTTCACTCGATTTCTCGGTACCCAAGCGCATCTCGAAACTCGCTCGATCCTGGTCTCCTGGTGCATCCCCAACCACACTCAATCAAGGCCTCTAAGTATATCTTCATGGAGAGACGGCGGGTGTACGGAGATACAGGGGTAACGGAGGTGAACAGAGTGACAAGGAGTATATATTTGGCAGACCTCGGAGTACATAGACATCATCTCATTTCCATCTCATCTTGTCATACAATGCAAATACACACTCTATCTTCCCCAACGTTTAGTCTCACTCGGTCTGTCCGAGATTTCGTGGATCCTCAAGGTTAGGTAGTAGCATATCCATCAGCAAAATGTAAAACGGTCCGGCAGCCACACACAAACTTCCCAGACACTCCAGTTGACCTTACCAGTGCTTCTAAGTACTTCCAGATGCTTCCAGGCCCCCCTGGAGCGAAGCAAAGTGCTCTCAGACACAGCAAGAGCAAGCTCGGATGCTCCAGAAAGCTCCTGCAGTTATGGAGGTGCATTCAGGATGCTACGAGATTAGGCTTATAGGATAGTCAAATTGTGGAGCAGCTGAGACCACTGCGCAACTCTGTGGGAGACCTCGAGAGCAGCTTAGACCGCTGCACAGCTCTGCAGGAGACTTGGCGCCGTATTGTTCCAGCAGTGGTTTCTAGGGTTTCTTAAGAACAAGGTATTTTGTGTGTCATATTCGTCTTTGTTACAGTCACAAGATTCACTGCCTTATAATATGGCATGCATTGTTGAAGTATCTCTATATATACATACGGTCAATCTGGCCACAGATGGTAGTCGAGCATCATTGGAGGAGCACCTGGAGATGCCCATTGAGAGATTCTAGCGATGCACCACTTGGAGGCTGTTGTGGTGAAACGACAGAGCAACATGGCAGCGTGCCGACAAACAACATTCCAGCACACCTCTCGCGTCATCCAAATGGAATTCCTGTGAAAGAGCCATTCTACCTCAATGAGCGTACAAAGTTGGTGAGAAGATATGATACTACCCGCGCATGAGGATCCACGCAATTGTGTGAATCCACGAAATCTTGGAAAGAGTGAGTGAGACCAATACTTGAGAAAGATAGAGTGTGTATTTTTGTTGTATTAAGATGAGATGATGTGTATCTACCCTGCGATCTCCCGAATATATACTCGCCATTGCTCAGTCCACCTCCTTTACCGCAGGATCTCCGTACACCCGGCGTCGATCTTCAACAATGTACTTGGAGGCCGTGATCAAGCGGGTTTGGAGATGTCATTGGAGACTGAGATTGAGTGAACTCCGAGATGCAATGGGAGGCCGTAATTGAGCGAGTTTGGACATGCACTTGGAGGCCGAGATTGAGTGAACTCAGAGATGCACTTGGAGGCCGTGATCAAGCAAGTTTGGAGATGAACTTGCAGACTATGATCGAGCGAGATTGGAGCAGTACTTGGAGGCGGTCGATTTTGAGGGAGGCGCGACAGCAGCTGAGACTCTATTCAATGGTTAACTTGTAATTGTGGGTATGTAGAGAGTTGAGTTCAACATCCGCCAAGAGATGAGAAACTGGCTAGAAGCGGGACATTGTTGATCTTGGGATGATGCTGTACTTGGTGTATGCTGTACTTGGTGTTAACTCAGGATCATGGCATGCAGAGATAGAGAGGGATGACTTAACTTCGTGTTCTTAGGTGATGGTAGAGTTGAAGCACACGAAAGAGAGAGATCAGAGGAGATGGGGGACATCATCATGAGAAACTGGGACTTAAGAAAATTTTGTGTGCGAGTCAATTTACCATCCCTGATAAGGCAGGTACCAGTCCCGATCCAGCGGGTAATTACACCACTATGAGGTTATCTAAACCCAATCGGGCAAGTCGTACTCCTAATTTCTCATATCCGCTCGGATCCTCCATATTGTTCGCATCGTTATCCCCCATCTCTCTCTTTCTCGTCCACAACTCTAGCATCATAGCAAGAACACAAAGTTAAATCATCCCACTCTATCTCTCCGTGCCATGATCATGAGTTAACACCGAGTGCAGCAAACACTGAGTGCAGCATACACCAAGTGCAGCATACACCAAGTGCAGCATACACCAAGTGCAGCATACACCAAGTGCAGCATACACCAAGTGCAGCATACACCAAGTGCAGCACACACTGAGAGCAGCATTCACTGAGTGCAGCATATATCGAGTGCAGCATTCACTGAGTGCAGCATACACTGAGTGCAGCTTTCACTGAGTGCAGCATACAGCGAGTGCAGCATTCACTGAGTGCAGCATACACTGAGTGCAGCTTTCACCGAGTGCAGCATACAGCGAGTGCAGCATTCACCGAGTGCAGCATACACTGAGTACCATGTACACCTACGATTGTCTGTTGTCCCTTCATTCTCATGATTACGAGTTGACCACTGAATGTAGCATCAGCTTCCAGTGTACCTCCCTACAGATCGACCGCCACCAGCCAGTTCTCCAAAAGAGCTTGAAAGGTATAGTCACCTCGTCACATTCCCACGGTTTCGAATTAAGTAACCGATGATCAGACAGTCAGCACCCGGCGCGGCTCCAATCGACCGCCTCCAGATCAACCACCTACAAGTACTCCTCCAATCTCGCTCGATCATAGCCTGCAAGTGCATCTCCAAACTCGCTCATTCACAGCTTTGGAGTGCATCTCTTGGTTCACTCGATCATGGCCTCCAAGTGCATCTCCACACTCGCCTGATCAGGGCCTCGGAGTGTATTTCTGAGTTAACTTGATCATGGCCTCCAAGTGCATCTCTGAACTCGCTCGATCACGGCCTCCAAGTGCACCTCTGAATTCACTTGATCTCGGCCTCCAAGTGCATCTCCAAACTCGCTCGATCACAGCCTCTGAGTGTATCTCTGAGTTCACTCGATCGTGATCTTCAGGCGCACCCCTAATCGCTCTCAAGCACCGCCTACAGCCAGTCCAGATATACCGTGTGTAGTCGGTTAGCTATACAGATACATAGATGAGAATACAAACTGAATACATAAGTTTGAAAAATCGTGTCACGATAACTGGTACCTATGATTTGGAGGTGCACCAGCCACGTTCCCAAAGAAGATGTTTTTCCCAGACTGCTCGATGGTGATTCAACATGCTCCCAGGCGTGTAGTCCGCGCTCCGAGGCTTGTGGTCGGCGCTCTTGGGCGTGTCCCCGGTGCTCCCAGGTGCTCCAAGGCTTGTGGTCGGCGCTCCCAGCCTTGTCACCAGCGGTCCCAGGTGCTCCCAGGTGCACCTGAAGACCACTGCATCGGTCCAGTAAACTCTGGGATTTGACCACCCTGGGATTCTGGTCCGACAACTCTCTCACACTCCCAGAGGCTCCCAGTGACCAAAATACATTGTGCTGATGTCTTCTCACCCGATTCCTATGCTGGTCGAACCTCATCTGCCCTTTGTCAGGAATGCCGTTTGGATGATCAATCGGCGTGTCCAGGTGCTCCTCCAATTATGCTCGAGTACCATCTGCAGCCAGATTGACCATATGTATATAAATTGATAGACTTAAATAATGCATGCCATATTATGATGTAGCGAATCTTGTGACTGTGACAAAGACGAATATGATAAGATGACATTCCTTGTAGTTACGAATGAACCACTGCTGTGAGAATACGGCACCGAGTCTTCCACAGAAGCTGCACAGTGGGCTGGGCTGCTCTCGAAGTATCGTGCAGAGCTGCACAGCGGTCTCAGCTTTTCTCGAAGTCTCCCACAGATCTGCGCAGAGGACTCAGGAGTTCCAAATTTTGACTATTACATAAGTCAATTCTCGGAGCACCTGAGAATGCTCTTGCAGAGCCTGAGAGCACTTTGCGTAACCCCAGGGGGGTCTGGGAGCATCTTGAAGTACTTAGAAGCACTGGTGATGTCACCTGTAGTGTCTGGGAGGATTGTGTGCTCCTTCCGGACCAATTTACATTGTGCTGATATTTCTCTTTGGTTCCTTGAAGTCTCAATGCACCAAACAGAATGTCAGAGAAGATATTGTCAGCTAGTATAATTGTGATTTCGATGCAAGAATGACTCAGAATCCATGCATTCTATTTATGATGGAGCATGTACATCCAGAGAGTCTCAAATACCGCCTGCAGTCCTCACAATCAGTAGTTATTCAAACCCAGGCATTTCTCAGAGTTTGTTCAGGATTCCTGAATGGTTGGGCAACACTCCCACGTGCTCTCAAAGGTATCTCTGGCATTCCAACCTGTTCTCCAACTTATCACAATCACTCACATGTTGCTTCTCTACCAGTTATCACAGATCCAAGTTAATTTGGAGGCTGCGCCAAATACCCTTCTGAATCCTGATTGTCTCCTGAAATTCACACTGCTAAGTTTACACTCCATTTTCTTTCAGACACTCCTGGAGACTCCCAGTGACTGAGATACATTTTACTGATAAAGGGCCATTTTCAAGGTCCTCCTCCACTTTCCAGCTCGTACCTAATTGATCATTGCTAGACCATTAGTGGAGACAATCGAAATACTCATTCCGGAGCCTTGTGTTGTGTCTGTTGTTGACATCCATTCCTCCATTACTTCAGCTACCATTAAATGTTGATCTCCTAGTGGGCTTTCCATAACTGGCGGTATATGCCAATTGAAGAATGAAATTGGGAAATCTCTTTGATTCCGAATTGTACCGGGTAAGTCAAATTTGAAACTATTCTTGTTCGTGATCTAACAGGCTTTATACTGTTCAGTGCAATTGTGATTGAAATCATGTAAAGGCATGGATATTTACAAGTTCCTTGTCAAAAGCAACAAAGTGTCTCCAACATCAATATTCAGCTCCTTCCTGCCTGCATAATTTGATTGCCACGCTTGTGCCTAATGTCTTTAATCTATGTCAATTCACACAGTCTCTTCTCTCACCGCCATGCATGAGTCTTCCGGTACCTGTGAGCCGGAATTGCAACAATTCGGCCACCTGCTTTGCTTCATAGGATAGTTGTTGTAGTTGGCCTAGAGCGATGTTAGCCCAATGCAGTTGCAAGTGATGTTAGGGTAAGGCAATGCACTTTGTGGTAATAGTTGTACCGAGAAATTTCACTACAAGTTGCTATGTGATTGGAGGTGGTGCTCCATTGTTTCACTCAGCCACTCAGTCTGCCATTCCATCTGCAGGTAGATGGCAGTTGAAATCTGGCAATTGACACTGTGGTGGAAGAATACTCCTGCCTTGAATTATCTGGCATACTATTGGCTGAAATGGGTGGTGAAAGTAACTAGTATACTGGGTTTGCAGATTATGTGTCCAAGAAACATTCTTGCTATATCTGGGGGGTCAATATCCCATCTGCAGGGGTGGTTGGTCTCCAATTAGTCAAATAGTCAACAAATAGCATAATCTTGGTCAATCCCTATGCCATCAATTCTCACAAGACATTATGAGATTTCAATGTTAGTTTCTCCCGTGGTGATGGAGCCTATGACAGGGGTCCTTTGAGTTTGTAGCATGCCTATTACCGTACATTGATTTGGTGGCATTATGCACTGCCAGCAAAGTAGATTGATATCTCTTACTCAATCCCAAGTTAATACAAATCCCATACTATGAGCTTGGCTAACATTGGGGCTCCAATGTGACCAGGTTCCCAATTGTTGTTAAAATTGCTGTTCACTCTACTGTGGTTTACAATGAATTCATATATCCTTCTTCCATAAGTCAGCACTGCATCATTTAATCTTCTTTGAGTATTATCGGCGATTGGAACATCAACCAGGAGTGAGCTCATATCTCTGGCTGAAGGGAATTCTTCCTGCGTTGTGTTGATATCCAATAAAGGGTCACCATATGATTTGTTGATGGCAGTCACTATCAAGGTGGCTAGAAGTCATGCCATTGCTCTCTCATAGCCAATCTCATCGTTGGGTCTGCTGAATTGTCCAACACCTAAGTCCTTTCCACCTTCCACATGATCAATGAGGCGGTTGTACCAAGAGCAAATATCTGCTCATCTTGCATAGTGCCAGAAGACTTCCTGTGACCATTTGATGTACTCCAGATTCTGGTAGTTGCACTGTATTATGATTATGTAATGTGTTTACTCAAGATAGTACCATAATTGGTACATTGTCACCACTGTGTCTAAAAGTTCTCGATTTAATCTGTCACAATTCTCTAATGTAGGTGACTATGTTTCAGAGATGAAGTTGACTAGCCTGAGAATTCCAAAACTGGTGTACTTGTTGAGAATACCTGCAAGAGTGAAGCTGTTTGCATCAGATTGCAGGATACTCAGCATTGCTGTGTCAAAGTGTAAGAGAATGAGCGCATCGGGGACAGCCTATTTCGACTGGTGGAATGCATGTTCAGTATCCCAAGTCCATAGTCACTAAAGCTGTGTACTAATCTTCAGCATCTCCACACTCTTCAGCAGCTCATCCTTCAGAGTTGATACCTTTGCACATTTCGCAATAAGCTGTAGGTAATAGTTCTCTAATCCAAGCACAATCTGTATGTCATGACCAGATACTAGTAGTGGCCACGCTTCAATTATTGATTACTGGTCTGACCTAATCCAGATCCAGTCGGTTCCAATAAGAAATATCTCACAACTGCATCCTGCAACTCTGAAATAGCATGATTCAGCATTGCCATAGAGAGTAAATTTTTGTTATTGCTACAGTAATTTTGATACCAACTGTTTGTACTTCTTCTCATTGGTTGAGTAGATCGGGATATCACAAATGTAACACTCCATGAAATTTCCAATATATAGCCATAAGTAGTCATTGATATTCAATTGAACTGTTGATAGTACACTCGCCATGCTACAGGGTATCACTGGTGATTCAAACCCGCCATATCAGGTGCAAAATGTGATCAAGTACTTAATGCTGGTATTAATTAGGTTATAGTGATAGCCATTTCGGCTGTTCAGCATTGTGATGTTCTGAGCCCTGTGCAATAAGTTGTGCATCTCCAACAAAAGTGGAAGGGTATATCAGATCTTCACAGTGGCTGTATTGAGAGCTCCATTTTGCATACACTTTCACCGACTACTCTTCTGCTCCTTTACATATTAACACAGTGCTGCCACAGGTGAGGATTGTAACTAGATAAATGCATCGAAGGGATGCATTTCGATGTAGGCCTCCAGAGTTTTTGACTCCACTTCCAATGCGTTGATAAATTACCTGATGTGTGAATGAATGTCTAGTTCTGGTTGCTTTGAGTCATCAGGTAGCCGGTGTGCTGTGATAGTCTCTGCCATATGATTACTAAAGATGTCCACATAGTTGTTGTATTTCATGGGGATATGGCCAGCGTTGTTGGCAGGTACAGTACCTGTACCCGCATCTGTACATTAACTATACACTCTGACATATCATTTGAATTTATGATGGGATACAAAAACTTGCGAAAATTGGATCCGGCAGTACGCCCAGGAAGGAGCCAAGCCCATGTAGTTTCAAAACCACCCATCATGCCTGTGCAGACCTGTAGAAGTCATCGAATGATCTGAGTAAACATTAACTTCTGCAGTTACCACTACTGCTCCGTGGTCCTTTGTACTGTACTTGGGTTCATTGTCTCAATCTTATATGGATTATCCGAATTAGTGACCATTATTTTCCCTCCCAGCTGTCCACTGCATTCTCTGATTTATAGTTCAAATTTCTTAATGATCTCATCACTAGCTAAGAAATCTTTGAAAGCAGTTCATCTGAGTATTTCAATGTCTGGAGCAGGACTGTCCTCACAGCTCACCCATTGTAATTCATCTGGATCCACAAAGCTCTCCAATATCAAGTTCATTACTGGTATACTTTTGCCAATATCTGGCAGCCATACATTTGTACTTTCATTATTGTAACCCTTATACCACTGCTTTATCACACCTAACATACGTGCCTCCCCTTAGCCACTTATTATTGTCAGAGAAGTTAATCAACTGGTGGCTGAATCTATCTCCACCTTGCCAGTCTTCAACTATACTAATCCTACTCCTAGATAATATGCCCTCACGGGAATGACCACCACATCCAGTTCTTGGACTAATGCTAAGTGATCCATATAATTGACTGTTATTGCCATCTTCCAGCTCTCTCTGGTATAGGCCATCTACTGACATTGAAGGCTATGGGTTGTAATATTCACTGCTTTCTAGGGAAGTTCAAATCAATTGAAACATTGTGAAGTCATAATCATATTGGCAGTTCCACATTCAATAAGTGTTCAAATTTGCTGCAACTGTTCATGTAAATGTTATATCTGAACTTCTTGAACAACAAATGATTAATCAGGTCATGCTGTTCTACACAAATATTAACTTGACATATGAGCTTGTGTGCTCTCTAAGGCAACACATGACTTCAGTGAAATCCAATGAGATTGAATCATCTACAATGATGTCATCAACACCATTGACCCTAATGACTACAAACCAGGCTGCAATTCATCTATCCACTCACAGTGAGCAAGATACTGGTAGTGGTAAGCCAGTTTTATATTGTAGACTATCAATGAAGAGCTGTGATTGGATGTATTTGCAGCTTCCTGGTGGAGCAAAATTATTGGGAAGGTTATCAATGCATATCTCAGACATTAGAATGTTTCATATCTTAGTGATCTGCAAAATGTGCATTGCCCTTCTGACCTCCCAGTTTGATAGAGCTGCAGCAAGACAAAAAGTGCAAAAGTGTCAGTATCATTTTTATCTGACTATAGATTGTGCAGCTGTGGTGTTAAAGCCAGCTCAGATCTGGATGATTGGATATTTCATGTTTTGTTGCCTCATTGAGCTAATTCGGCTAACTGAATTTGCAGTTGATGTGGCTCTTGCTGCTGTGGCGTGTCGCCATCCAGATTCAATACTGAAACTGCCATACTATCAACAGGTCCTTCAATGGTGTCAAATTCTCCATCTTATTTGGTGAGCATCATGATTTTAGACCAGAGTTCTCGTTATTGTCTGCTCCAACTACTTTGGTAATGGTCCTTGCTGTCCTGTGGGAGCCATCCTATGGGTTACCAATTTGCATTGAATCAATTGGTGTAGACTCTCACAGGGTCAATTACTCCTTTCAGAAATTCTACTATACTCATTATTGGTTTGTTGAATTTCCACTTCACATCCCCATAAATCATATGCAGTTCTTTCACAAGGACCTTCAAGTAATCCATGCTGCGATCTGTGTCTCTCTGCAGATTTCAAAGCCACTCCACCAGATTCGTCATCTGTGTCCATCTCTGTGCCAGGTTCAGATAAATATTGCCTACACTGGAAAGGCTTGCTGCATACTTGACTTTGTTGGAATCTTAATATAGGACTTGGTGCATATGGGACAGGAAGTTAGACCATAATGTATTGCGCAAGTTATTAAGCTTCTTTGCTCCACTGTAGTACAATTCTATAAGAGTGATATTGACAACTTTGGTAGTATTTCATTCTGGTCAAATAAACTCTCTGCAGTATTTCTGGTTCGCTTCAAGCAGTTCAGAATTCTGCATACAGAATTATATATAATGTTGGATAGCATTGTTCATAATCTGGTGGTGTTTCTCCATAATCTTTACCAGATCAAGAATTTCGGAGTATGTGGTAGGCTTCCACTCAGACTTAGGTTTAGCTGCATCACACGTGTCCTCCAGACCAATGCTAGGACTATTGTCCTGATCTGCTGCATGTTTATACATTCTGTGACCAGTGTTGTAGGGCTTTACAGATCGCAGAAGTATACAGTTTTATCGGTTGAGAAGAGGCGTTCCTCGGCCCACAGGAGATCATAGGTTTTCCATACTTTGATGGCTACAATTCAAGCCCAATTGACCTCAGCTAGTGTTCTTAGGGGGTATTGTTGAAAGATTGATCAACAATTGATGAGCTGGCTATTCATTTCTGTAGGTTGTATTATTGTTGACACGAATTGAACAGTAGGGGTAAACTTGAATATCATCATGAGTGAAACATATCAGATATGTGATAATTTGCACATAGTGTACAGGAATGTATGCTTGCTTTTGACTGCAAATGTATATCACCAGTGGTATGGTTGCTCATGAGAGCAAGTAATGGTGTATTGGAATGTAACTGGGAAGATATTTTCTACTAATCTAGGTGCTGTGACATTGTCCATGACTATGTGATATGTGCTGACCCAGCCTCTGTCATGTGCTGCAGTCCTCCAATTTGCTTTAATCTTGCAATTGCAATAGATTGATAAAACTATCTTGTGTTGGTTGAATAACTAATCAGGCTGCCTTATATATAGTACTGAAAGTATACTCAAGTCATAACGCTAACAAATCCCTCCCTATTTCACAAAATTATTACAATAACCATTTATACTGCTACTTTATCTGTGCATAGTTATTCTTCAGAGCAGATTGCTTTAATGTAGAATGGCAAAACATTATTTTCAGATGTTTCAATTCCTTTGCTTACATGTCTACACACAATTGCTGCACATATAATTTATATCTTTGACAATGTATACTGTTTTTACCCAGTGTACTTGGCCCTCACAGTTGAGGTATGTAAACAAATGTTACTTTATACTCCCACTGGCAGCAACTGAATGACTGACTAGAAAGTAACGAAATTGATATCATGATCTGCCATACCTGAGTGTGTTGGGCAGGAACTGCATTGATTTAGACAGAAGACAAGTTCAGCCTTCTCCAATCTAGCAATCTGGCTGAAAATAAGCTAATTCTCCAGTATTATGGACAAGCCTACTAGGTTTGAGGAAAGACGCAGTATATGACTGTCTTTATTATGTGCTTTTGGGTGCTAGATACTGCAAATGCCCTAATAAATCAAGTGAAATAGCCATCCAAGAGGTATAATGGTACCAAATAGTATAATGAATTAAATAAGGTTTCACTGGAATTGATCTGGTGCATCACCATTTCATACCACATGACCATGGTTGAACATGATGCAGACATCGATACTTTTAATCTGAATAATGTCATAGCATCAAGTGCAGACAAAAGTCATACACTATTGAAATTGATAGTACTTGGCTGTATATATCTCCTTGTGCAAGTTCATACCCTGGATGCCTGCTGGAACAAGACCACTACAGAATAACTGCAATGGCCCTGGAATTTCATTCGGGCAATGGAGTTGGAGTCAAAACCATAATTACTACATCTTGTTCACCATCTCATCAGCCAAATATATTTTTGTGTCTTGGAGCCTTTGGGAGTATTTGGGAACTGTCGGACAAGAATCCCAGCGTGGTCAAATCCCAGAGCTGACTGGATGAATGCAGTGGTGTTAAGGTGCACCTGGGAGCACCTGGGAGTGCTGCCAACAAATCTGGGAGGGCTGACGACAAGGCAGGGAGTACCTGGGGGTGCTGGCAACAAGCCTGGGAGCACCTCGAATTACAGTAGAGCAGCCTGGGAAATGGAGTATCTTCTTTGGAAACGTTGCTGGCGCCCTGGAAATTTTAGCTACTGTTTATCATTTGATGATTTTTAAAACTCATATATTCAGTTTATATTCTCCTCTATTTATCCATGTATCTATGTATCTATGCATCTAAATAGCTACCCATCTACACACTGTATATCTGAACCGGCCTGGGGCAGTGCTTGACAGCACCTCTAAGTAAGCCTGAAGATGACAATCGAGTGAATTCAGAGATGCACTTGGAGGCAGTGATCATGCAACGTTGGAGATGCACTAGGAGGTCATGATTGTGTGAACTTGGAGGCCAACATTAAGAGAGTTTGGAGATGCACATGGGAGGCCATGACCATGCGAACTCGGAAGGTGTTATTGGGCGAGTTTGGAGATACACTTTGAGGTGGTGATCCACTGAACTTAATGATGCACTCCAATGGGGAGATTGCGTAAGTTTTCAGATTCACATGGACGCCGTGATCATGCTGACTTGGAGGGAGTGATGGAGTGAGTTTAGATATTCACTTCGAGGCCATGATCAAGTGAGTTGGGAGATGCACTTGGACACCATGATGGTGCAAACTTGGAGGCCATAATCAATTGAGTTTGGATGTACACATGGAGGCCATGATCAAGTGAATATAGAGATGCACTGCAAGGCTGTAATACTGCAAGTTGGAAGATGCACTTGGAGGCCCTGATCAAGCAAGATTGGAGAATGTGGAGGCAGTCGAGGGGAGGTGCACCGGGTGCTTATGAGACTCTATTCATCAGTTAGTTAACTGACATCTGTGGGAATATGATGAGGTGACTTTACCTTTCAGCTCTCATGGACAGCTGGGTGATGGCGGACAATCTCGATGGGAGGCACGCTGGAAGCTGAAGCTACATTCAGGGGTCATCTCATAATCGTGATGATGAACGGAAAACAGAGAATGTTGGGTGGATGCTGTAGTCCTCGGTGTATGCTGTACTCGGTGTATGCTCTACTCAGTGTAAACTCATGATGATGGAATGGAGAGATTGAGAGGAATGAGCTAACTTTGTGTACTGCAAAGATGGTAGGGTTGTGGACGAGAAAGTGTGATGGGGTTTCATAATGGGAATCATATGGAGGATACAACTGGAAGCGAGAAATCAGCGGTACAACATGCCCAATTGAATTTTAAAGACCTCATATTGGTGTATTTTGCACTTGATCGGAAGTTGTACCTGCTGTATCAGGAATGGCAAATTGTCTTGCACATGAAGTTCTCCAAGTCCCAGTTTCTCATGATGATTTTCTATCTCCTCCCATCTCACTCTTTCTCGTCCTCTACTGTACCATCTCCTAAGAACACGAAGTTGAATCATCCCTCTCTATCTCTCCATGCCATGATTATAACATCACACCGAGTACAGCATATGCCGAATACTCCATAGACTGAGTTCTACATCATCCCAGATCGACTGTCCCCTACTGTCAGCCAGTCTCTCATCTCTAATCTCTCAGCGGACATTGTTGAACTAAAATCTCTTTATCCCCACAATAACCAGTTAACCAATCAATAGAGTGTCAGTTACCATCGCGCCTCCTTCTTGATCTGCCACCTCCAGAATGACCGCCTTCAGATCAACTGCATCCAGCTTGACTGCCTCCAGATCGACGGCCTCCCGATCCACTGCCTTCATATCCACTGCTTCCGGATCCACTGCCTCCAGATGAACTGCCTCCAGATGAACTGCCTCCAGATGGACCGCCTCCAGATGGACTGCCTCCAGATGGACCGCCTCCAGATGGACCGCCTCCAGATGGACTGCCTCCAGATGGACTGCCTCCAGATAGACCGCCTCCAGATCGACTGCTTCCAGATTGACTTCCTTTACATCAACTGCCTCCAGATCCACCGCCTCCAGATCGACCACATCCTAATTGACCGCCTCCAAGTATTCCTCCAATCTTGGTTGATTATGGCAGCCAGGTGCATTTCCAACCTCACTCAATCTTGGCTTCCAAGTGCATCACCAAACTCACTCGATCACTGCCTCCAAGGACATCTCTAAGTTCATATGATTGTGGTGTAATGAAACTGCCAAGCTTTCATGGCATCCGAAGCGAATTCATTAGAAAGTACCATTCTGGCTCGAGGAGTACAGGACATGGGTGAGAGGATATGACGGGGTACATTCCTGTAAGGAACCACACAAATTTGGCGGATCTATGAAGCCTCAGCAAGAGTTTGTGGAACCAAGAGCTGGGAAAGATAGACTGTGTATTGTATATAATGAGATGATAGCTATATACTCCCCATTCCTCACTCCATTTCCATTATCCCTGTATCAACATATGCCCCACCCCCCCACCAGTCGCTCAGTCCATCTCCATTTACCCTGTATCTCGGTATTCCCCCCATGAGCTTCCCCTTGCCAATCGGAATGATGGTGGTACTGAGAAACGGATTATCTCGCCACTATGGCCTCGAAGTACATCTCCAACATCTATCGGTTGGCATCATCAGGTGCTCCTCTGATTATGCTCGAGTACTGTCTGCAGCCAGATTGACTATATGTATATATATAGAGACTTGGATAGACATTACATGCCATATTGTGATGTGGAGAATCTTGTGACTGTAACATAGACGAATATGATAGACAAAATACTTTGTGGTTATGGAACCCTTGTAATGACTGCTGTGAGAATTGGGCACCAAGTCTCCTGCAGTGCTGCGTGGAGGTCTCAGCTGCTCTCAAAGTCTCCTGCAGATCTGCACAGAGGTCTCAGCTGCTTCAAAATTTGACTCTCCTATAGGTCAAATATCAAAGCATTCTGAATACACCTTCATAACTGCAGGTGTTATCAGTTGCACCTGAGAATGCTCTTGCAGAGTCTGAGAGCACTTTGCTTAGCTCGAGGGGGGCCTGGGAGCATCTGAAAGTACTAAGATGTACTGGTGAGGTTGACTAGAGTGTCTAGGAGGTTTGTGTGTGGCTTCCAGACTGATTTACATTTTGCTGATGCTAATCTTCTCTTTCCACATTCACACACTTCAGAACTGTGACCCTGAATTAGACTGATGCAGCTCTTACGATTACCATTTGAAACTGTGCTTTCCCAATGTCAATATCATTCAGAATCGAATCTAACTAAACTGACTGCTCCAAATGTTGATTGAATTATATCGCCAATTCCCCAACTGACTTATGCACATAGGACATAGCTACTTTGCTATCAAGTACAATCTAAAACAAGACTTTACATAGATGAAATTTTTTAACATCTTTATTGCTATACTTCCAATATAGAATTGTCTTTAATCTTGTCAGTGACTCCAGTTCAGCTGGAAACCCCACAAAAGCATACATCAACATTTTCTGAACATCTATCATCAGGTGAAACAATCACCCAATTCATTCATTATACCAAAACCATTACTTTAAATCAGAATTGACCACTGTATTGAACATGGCTTGGGACATATTGCATACTGTAAGGTAATATTCATGGAATGAAATCTAGTGGTCCACAATATCATCTGCATCTTGCTGCAGCTTGTCTATATATCTTTCAAAATCTCCATAGTTTCACTAATTGAAGCTTTATTCAGATTGAATATTTGAATGGTGTATATTATTAGATGGCTCTCCTTAACCCATAGTTTTGATAGTGGAGAATCAGCTAACTGGTACTATCAAAGTTAGATTTGTGGATTGACTAGCTTAAATCTAGTGTTTCCAAAAACCAGTGGTAGGATTGTTCCAAATACAGGTTGATTGACCTCTGTTAGGGGTTTTCCCTTAGCAGCGATTATGGTACTTAATAATTTTCATTTGAATATTTGTCATGGAGTTACTCTCGGTCTAGTCAAGTTACTTGCATAACATCTACTCCAGACACCATAAGTAAACCAGTTATGTGGCCTTTAGCTGGGCTACACATGAATCACATGTCGATTGAATAAGCAACAGACCTTAGCGGATTCACCTTTGATAATGCAGCTATATCGCCATTACTGGCAAGCCGATAAGCTTCAGCAGTACACATAGTTTTCAACCACATTCATTATTCCAATACTAGTGCGACATGTCTGATTGATCCAGAGGTTACTCTGACACACAGACATGGCAGTCGATAGTCAATTAGCAAGTAAGCGGAACCTCTGTCTTGTTGCCTCAGGCGATAAGAATCATCAGGGTACATCACAGCCAAACAGAACAGTTTCGGCCTAAGCATGAGGTGACTGAGGGATTGATAACGTCAGCTGATGATAAGAGGCCGGAAGCAACCCTGCACATTCGTTTGAGTTAGTATGCATTGTAACATCACACACCATCTTAATACGGGTTGACAAATCATGTTCCTCATTGCCATTATATCAGTTCATCCCCAATTAAATTTTTGACACCAGCCGAATAGCCTTTAATGTGACGTCTGACTTTCCGATACAACACTGTTGATGATGATCGGCTGATGTTCCAACTCCTGTAACAAACGGAAGGTGGGATGTCTAAGTTCAAGTTCGATCTCTCACATTGTTCGACATGATATTATGCAATGGATGGCCTGAGTCTTATCAGGAACGTAATGCATTGAAACCCTGTTGCACAAACACAATCACCTACTAGGATGAGTGGCAGTTATCACCAGGCACATGAAGAAATTGTATGATGTGACCACAATAAAGCTATCATGAGCAATGAAGTCATTGCGTCAATGTATGGGTGTACAAACCCTCGAAGACGACTATAAAGAGATCACATTGTTCCAGCAATCAGAAGAACAAGCTCAAGCAGCAATCCACAGTCAACATTCAGAAACATTGATGATGATCTTAAAATATTACTAAGAATTCTATCTATCAAACCATTCAAAATTCCTTCTCTACTTCACACTCATGATCTGTCTCTATATGTCTGGATTTAGATTGACACAATCTCAATACACACAATCTCAATACACACAATCTCAATACACACAATCTCAATACACACAATCTCAATACACACAATCTCAATACACACAATCTCAATACACACAATCTCAATACACACAATCTCAATACACACCATATGCAAGTGGAGTTCTTCGCCGATCTGATTGTCTTTTTAGAAGATTGTCGTTGAACCCTCATCTTCTGAGTAATCAAACTATTCATGGTTACCTCTGATATCAGTTATGAAGTACATCGATATCTGTCTATAGGGATATTACCCTGTGAAGAGTTTTTCGAAGATCTTTCGTTTCCAGATGAGACGTAATCTTGAAGTAAGGGAACAATATCAATACTTGGGAACATATTGATCTGGTTGCTGTTGTAGAAGGTTAAGAGGTTGAGTCTTAGGATAAGAGGAGGAAAGAAAGAGTTTCTTAAATAGGGGGTTGTACTTAATTCAAATAAATATTGTATTAGTTTCTGGGATTAAGAACCCCCATAACAACCTCTTTCACATACTTTGAAGCTCAGTTGGTGATATTTCAAATGCAACAGCAATGCTACCTTGCCAATCAATGGTCAATACTGTTGCTGGGTAGAGACTCACAACTGTGATTTACTTTGTATTTATTGGAATGTTTATTGCAGCAGTCTGTGATACACATATACCCTGTAATATAGTTCACCTGGTGACCACTAATGTGTTGGTGTTGATCCTGTACATCCTGGTAAAAGTGTATATCAATAAATGAGATGACACAACATGATGTATTCACCAGTTGGATCAGTTTTCCATATGAGACTTCATCATTTCTTCAATGTGGCAGAATTACAATTCCATGAAATACCATTGGTACAAATCTTTGGATGGATTCTACTGGTTGTTTGGAAATGTATGATACAATGATGAAGTAATCTAAACTACCCGTTGACTTTCTGTGGTATTTCTGCCACTGGCTATCTGATATCTATCTAACTTGCACGAAGTTATAGTAGAGGTTGTAAGTATATCCAATCATGCAGATTACAATAGTTGGAACTATTTCCCAGTCAAATAGCATAATCTCAGAATTTTTCAGTTGTGGTGAGCTATCTAGCATTAACTACCTTAGAAGCTGACTCAGTAAAATATCATGGAATATCTGCAGATGCTTTAGTGAAAAATTCTCGTTCCACTCTGGTAAGAACATCACCATGAGAAATATACTTTCCTCACTATCTGCCAATACTGATATACCATACTCCAATTGACATACAGCACAGTTGTTGAAGAAATTTATAATGATTTGGTTGAATTGAATGATTGTATTCATATACTATTCTGTTGCCATGATAAATATTGACAATATTGTATATATAAATTTATCTACTATCAATAATGAAGACAAGTCTGTTGTTGCAACTTCTCTATAGTAATATCTGCAAGTAGGTGGAATTCCAACTCATTTGCTTTCATTCTGACCTATTGGAGATGGTGTGTAGTGGATTGCAGAGTAGACTATTCTTTACTCAATGCTTATTTAGATTCCCTAGTTACAGCCTATATAGTTGCCAGGTTAACTTCAGAGTCACTTGAATCAGTATTGGCATCTTCAGAATATACTTTTGATACCATACTGAATGTCATTCGCATGGTCGTAGTTGTATTTACAGTGTGGTGATGTCTCCAGGCCCTTTCCCCTTACTTTTTTTTGCATCTCAATTTGGCTTAGGTTGAGTTAGCCTGGCTTAATCTAGCTTAGACCAGCTTACTATGTGATGTACGCCACACACCCATTGATTTTATACTACCACACACGCTAAACAAGGGCCGGGGTACGAGGCCAACACCCCCACCCCAGTACTCTAATGGATCGGATGGTCCTGTTCCGGCTAACAACGGTATAAATGCAGTGTGACCGAGTAGAAGTTTTGTGAAAATTGTAGAAACGGTAAAGCTGGTCGCGAAGACTCGTTGCCTTCGCTCGCAGGCTCGCTCGGCAACGAGATACGTGGTACGAATTGCAACACCACTGGTGGCTGGGCACGAGACAAGGGCATGCACCGACTTCACTTTTGCTTCCAATCCTATCGACCCACTAGAGCGACTGATACATAAATCCCTAGACAAGAGTGCATGGTTTTCCCTGACTATTTGTTATACTCCAAGTATATTTCGCTATCACCGTGGACGAGGTCATATTGATCAAAGACACCTCTACCAGCCAAACTTTTGAATCCAAGCATAACAACCAAGTTCCGTCACACCTTGGATTTCCACATCTCATTTCAATTTGGTCCATATTTATTCGTAAAACCGAACTACCACCCGAATCTCCGAATTCTCACAACACAATTCTTGCAAATCTACTTGATGTCGTCTTCCTATTCCGACGATACCGTACGGACGAAGTTATCGGCACTGAATGATTCTCAGGATGCGATCGTAGCTGTTGCGCAATGGATCATGTTTCACAGGTACTAGAGTTACTGCCATCTGAGACTGTACTAATGACATGTACTGCTAGACGACAGGCAAAACGTTCTACCGAATTATTGTTCGAAAGACTGAAGGAGTCTTCACCTCATCGGAAACTCATGTTAATTTATCTTGTGAATGGTTGGCTAACTAAGCCTTTGATATATTTTTCTACGTCGTTTGTGTATGATGCGCTGACTGTTGGATGCAGAAATTGTGCAGCAGTCAAAGGCGAGGAGTAGACCTGAGTTTGGAAATGCATTTGCTGTGGTTTGTTTCTTTAGTGCCTGTGACGCTACTACGGTCTGACTGATTCTTCTGATAGCTTATTGTCGAGGGCTCCGAGACTGCATACAGAGGATGTCCTCCCGATATCCAGAACAGGATCAGAAGAGTGGTTCAGGTTTGGCGGGAGAGGAATATCTTCAAGCCTGAGACCCAATCAGAAATCGAGCAAAAACTTGATGGTTCGTTTTATAGCGTTATGCAGTGTATTTATGTTGTCGAGCTGATTGTCTAATAGCCATCGACAAATTCAAGGGAACCGAGCCGTCAAAGGGTGGTTTCAGTGGTAGTCTTAAATTGGGAAGTGGCTTCTTGGGAGCAGGAGCACCTGATATACCATTGGAGTTTGTTCCTCTTCTGAAAACCCATAAGGAGATCAACGAGAAGTCTTCTTCCGTAACTATCGCTATTGGATCCGCCAACACCGAGTTTCAGAAACAGTTTGACATTAGTCATTTACCAGCTGCGCCAGTTTACGCCGCTCGTCTCTCTTCGCTGCTTAAGACATTGGACACGGCGGATGTTGCAGTCAAAGGCGCCATCGAGGCTCGCAAGTCCCACATTCGCAACATAGAAAAGCTATTAGAGCAGAGTAAGGCGGCTCTTAATAAAGAAGAGCAATCCGCTGCAGATGTTGCGGAGAAAATGGACAAGACTGAGACAACCAAAGCTTCTGTCGAGCAGCTGATTTTGAGAGGAATGGAGGATACCAATGGGAACAGGAGGGGCGCAGGAACGCCTGGAGAGAAGAACCCCAACGATCTCAAATCTCCCGAAATCGAAGCCTTGACACCCCCTCCCCAGATTGAGCATCAGCCCGAGCGCCAGGACTGCGCCAGTGAGCTAAACTACTCCCGTTTGATCGCAATGACAGACCCATCACCTACACCACATCCGCCTGAATTTCATCCCGGTGCGTCCGAGCTATTGACGAGTCTGTCGGGACGTTTACTGAACGGTGCGGGACTGAAAAGACTACCGGTCGAGGATATGAATATGTTCGAGGGAATTGACGAGGATTTGGTCAACATGTTAAAGAACGAAGTTGCTCAAGAACAACCGCAGAAGAGACGGAAGTTGCAGTCACTGAGTGATGAGTACGTCCCTTAGTAATAGGCCCAGTTATCTCCGATCGTTCGAACTTGCATCAATATTGGAAGGCTCTACTGGGTATTTTGTTTGCTATCTTTCCGCATTTTGTGTATACTACTGGCAACTGTTTTGGATGACTATGAACCGAGTTGTAAGTAGAGTTCTAAGGCTGGGAACGTTCTTGGGTTATATCCTATCGGTGGTTAATTGCTTGCCGTCTGTTGCTCTGACTTTGAACTACTTCGAATGCAGTGGGATTTTGAGATCCAGACTAACCATTTCTGCGCTAGCGTTACTCCTTGGCATTCAACACCTTTTCCAAAATACCACCGAAAGCCAAATTTCTTTCTAACTCTTCCTCTTCCAACAATTTAACGTTGTGAGACATCCCCGCCAATCTAAAGAACACAGTTAGTTGCTTCGTCTCAACTATTGACTAAACAGTAAGAATGAAATATGTTTTGGTATCCGGAGGTGAATTTCATTCACAGCCTTCGTCAAGCAGCAGTGTTTCTTACATCTTTGCGTGATAGGTGTTATCAGCGGTATAGGGAAGGGTGTGATTGGTACGTCTTCATTCGACGCCCTCCCTCACCTGAATTAAGACTTAATACGCCCTGGCACAGCCTCGTCGACTGGCCTCTTATTGAAGACCATGGGTCTTAAGATATGTTCCCCTATGTAACCAAACTGTTCACTTGGAACTAATCTTAGACCACGTCACATCCATCAAGATAGATCCTTATATGAACGTCGATGCTGGAACAATGGCTCCCACAGAGTATCAGCCCATGACTTCCTTGATGGACAATGTGCTGATCCCAGTCACCGTAGGCACGGAGAATGTTTTGTGCTCAACGATGGTGGTGAGGTTGATCTCGATTTGGGGAACTATGAGCGCTACCTCAACATCACTTTGACTCAGGAGAACAACATCACGACCGGCAAGATTTATCAACATGTCATCGAACGGGAGGTACCGTCTCCAAACCTAGCCATGTGTTTATCAGGGGTAGTGGCTAATGTGAATAGCGACGTGGCGACTACCTAGGAAAAACGGTCCAAGTTGTTCCGCACATCACCGACGCCCTTCAAGACTGGATTGAGCGTGTTGCGAAAGTTCCAGTGGACGAGACTAACGAGACTCCGGATGTGTGCATCATTGAACTCGGAGGAACTGTGGGAGACATCGAGTCTGCACCGTTTGTCGAGGCTTTGAGGCAGTTGCGGCGGCGTGTTGGCAAAAGCAATTTTTTGCAGATTCACGTCTCACTAGTGCCTATTACTAGTGGCGAGCAGAAGACAAAGCCTACTCAGGCAGCAATCCGAGATGCACGATCTGTAGGGTTGGTACCGGATTTGGTGGGTTCTCCTTTGTTGACAAGCGAAGACAGTCACTAAATTCGACAGATTGCATGTCGATGCACACAACCGCTTAATCCGGCAACAATAAAGAAGATTGCACTCTTTTGCGACGTTAATAACGAGCAAGTTATCGCCGTACACGATGTTAACTCTACCTACCACGTTCCAATCCTTCTAGACGATCAAAATTTAACCCAACTTCTCACCGCAACGCTGATGCTGGACAAAATGAACATTCCGCCCCTCTATGTCAAGAAGGGCAACGATCTCTGGAAAGAATGGAAGATGCTTACCCTCGCCCAGGATCGTTTGTTCGACACTGTCACTATCGCACTTGTGGGAAAGTATACCAATTTGCACGACTCTTACCTCTCCACCGTTAAGAGTCTTGAACACTCTGCCATGCGTTGCAATCGCAAGTTGAACTTGGTCTGGGTTGAGGCTGAAGCCCTCGAACCCAGCGCAAACACCAGTGATCCTGCTAGGTATCACAAAGCCTGGCATGATGTGTGTACCGCGGATGGAATTTTGATTCCTGGAGGATTTGGCGCCAGGGGTACAGAAGGAATGATAGCAGCGGCAAAGTGGGCTAGAGAACACAGGATTCCTTATTTGGGTATATGTCTGGGAATGCAGATCGCAGTTGTTGAATATGCCCGGACTGTCTGCCAGCTAACGGGTAATAAAATGACCCTCCAATTTGCTAGGAAAAATGACTAACACGGCTCATTGGCAGATGCGCATTCTGTTGAGATCTGTGCAGAGACTGCTGATCCCGTGATTATCTTGATGCCCGAAGGTTCGAAAACTCATCTCGGTGGTACTATGCGCCTGGGTGTTCGTCCTACAGTCTTCCAGCCTGGAACCGAATGGTCCAAAATCCGGCAGCTTTACTCAGAAGCAGGACAAATCTTGGAACGCCATCGTCATAGATACGAGGTGAATCCTGAATATGTCGAACTGTTGACTAAAGCTGGACTGAACTTTGTTGGGAAAGACGACACAGGCGAACGTATGGAGATTGTAGAGTTGAAAGAACATCCTTACTTTGTCGGCGTACAGTTCCATCCCGAGTACCTAAGTCGAGTATTGAGTCCGAGTAAACCGTACCTAGGATTCGTAGCAGCTAGTGCTGGGTGCATACTCCGTCTACCTATTTTGTGATGTTACTCGAACTGATTTTGTGAGGTAGGGTGCTCGATCAGTTTATAATGCCGAAGACTCCGAACGGTATTACACTGCCATAGTGAGGCATAAAATAGGGAGTTGTTCGATTTTGGTGGAATATATAATTTCAAGTATTGTATGATATCTACTATGCCCTCGATATTCGACTTCGCCTCGTACACCGATACGTCCCGACCTCACGTGATTCCCTAGGTTCGGGTTACCCCGATCAGAATTTAAAATCACTTGACCAAGACTCGCGATGCCGATGACCTTCTGCTTTGTGATCATCTTTGCCGACCCTGATAAGAACTATATAAACCCGAATCCGCGAAACGGGGACCACCGATATATTTGTCAATTTTTCGAGTTCTAGCAAGGCTACAGTCATGCCAAGAACATCAATCTATGAGCTCATACACTAGGTAATTTTAGGCCACAGTAACAAGTGATGTTGAGTGCATTTGTTTATTCCGTTATGATGTACTCAGAGGTTTAAGTAAGAGTATTTGCTGTTTTATAGAGTATAGAATATGCTAGGCAAATGTAACTAAAACTCTAACTTTTATGAATCTTTAATTTATGAAGTATTTCTATATTGAAGTCTAAATTTGGCAATCCTAAGCCAGAACAATGTCAGGCTGCATGCACCTTACTGTAGTATGCCAATGTAGACAAAAGTGTTAATATAATGTAAGGTCAAATTAGATTGCAATTTTAATGGCAAGACAAATACTTAAATATTGAAATAATAAATAACATTGATATACTTGCAGATATCTTAATATACCTGACAAAATTATAATATATACCACTTTCCAAAGTATATGTTTGAATACTTTACTGTCATTTAGCATAATATTTCAACTTAGTAAAAGTAATTACCTTAATTTACCTGACTGCAGTCTGATTCCAACCTATTATGCTCTATATAGTTTAGTTCTCTGATGTTTCTCAGTCAGATTAGAATAATCTTTCTGGCTCCAAATTTAGAATTTTTCATACCAACATGTGGATTTTACTGGATTTGATTTAACTCACCAGATTATATCACCAGAACAAACAACTGCAGCTTTCCAAATTATGTATGAAATTCGAATCTAAAGAATATTAGCTAACTTGAAATACTATTATATGTAAGGTATTATATTATAATCAACCGACTTTACTGTAACTTAGGTTATTGCTTTGCATATATATTCAGAACAATATATTTACCAATTATTTAAAATTTATTGAATAATATATTAATTCAATAGTTCCCATAAATATAACTTTAAAATAAATGTTAATTCAGAATAGTATCTGGCAAGAGAAGAATTACATAAGCAGAATTATTCCACATGTTTATTCAAAATACTGTTGGTACTCTGATTATACTAATTTTGATATAACCTATTGTAATAAACACAAACTGATAATATAATTGTGGTAAGTAGATTAAAATATATATTGCTATCTATTGCAGTAACTGGACTATAAATAAAAGTCCATTGCGAGGTGTATTGGTACTGTATAAATACTTACTGATATACTTTGCAATTATACGTTTAAATAATGTAGCTGGAAGATATCTTATGATTTATTTTGCAACCAATACCTGTTGATAAATAAAAATATTTGCCAACTGGAATATTTGTTATTTGTAAGTAAATTGGGATGAATACAAGTAGAAACTACAAAAACTCTTTTAAACAATCCACTAGAACTCTACCTTACTATTTCTATAATTCCACTTTGGACGTTAGTGAAATATCTGTACCCCAGTTTACAAGAATTATAAGTAACACTGATGGTTAATATTAGCATACTTTGAAAAGTCAGTTCAGATGGTTCTGTTTTAGCAACTATCAACATCTTGATATTATATTGCTTTGTTCAAGTTGATGAAATAGTTTCACACTGATCATAAAAGCTACAGCTCTTCACCTTCTTTCCATATACTGTATATTCAACATTACATAGTAATTTATTACATTATAGTTCAAATTTCATTCAAGTATTACTTGCCACTTTCAGTCAGTAAATATACCACATCAGTTATCAAATTAACCATACTGCAGTATATGGGAAACGGATAAAACCCTGGCTATGAAGTAGAGAGAGTTGGAGCATATAGAGTCCTTCATAGCCATCATATCAAAATTGCATCCACAGTAGATATCAGTACACAAACAAAATTCCTGACTGAAATAATTGTGAATTGGATTAAAGAATTTGTTAATTGAGAATAAACAGCAACAGGAGAGAGTGTAGTAGATGCAGAATCAGCTCTGCACAGTGATCCGAATATAATATTGGATACAATAATATTAGATTAATTCAAGTATCGTATATAGTGAGTGTAACACCATGTACAACTATATTCATCTATACAGGAATATACATGATCATTCAGATATGATTGCACATGAGAGTCTGAGTAACAGTACATATAGAAATGTAGAATAATAATCACTAGAAATCAAAGACTTGTTGAAAACTGAGTATATGAACAGTATATTATTGTAATGGTACAGCTGCATGTGACATGTCCAGGGCTGTGTAACACCCATTCTATTTATAGTCGGCTCTCCATTAATAGAATATGACAGCAAATGTCCGAATAGATTGGTTAAAATCCAAATAGACAGATGCCAAGGAGTAGTAATGCAAGTATAACAATATTGACAATGGTTCAAAAGGCAAGCATATACTGAGGCAAGGATTTGAGAGAGTATATTGTAGTATTCCTATCATCATCTGAAAAAGTCTAAAGAACTGTTCTCTAACGGGAGAAACAGCTTCTATATATACAATAATAATAAAGTGATTGTCCATGACGATGGTCACAGATCAATATCTTAAACAGGAAGAGAAACACTCTGCAACTGTACAAAAATACATAAGAACAGTAAGGAATTCAACAGAACAATCTTGGCGCATTCTTTAAAGATAAGTGCTGATAAATCCTTCTTCCAACAGACCTAAACAGAAGATTCTAGACAAGTTGTAACCGGAACTTTCTAGACATCTTTCATTAAAAAGGTAACAAAAGTATTAAAAGTTATCAACACACCACATTATTCTTATCTGTAAAGTACCATCTGATCGTAAGGAGAAATACTTAAAAAAGCTACAATATTTGTAAAGGGAAATGTAGGTACTTCTGTATTTTCAATATCCATGAGCTGTAGAACTCTAGCAATAATTGTACCTTCACTTACCATTATGCTACTCTACAATTTTGACATCCCAGTTTCCAATCATATTTACTGATATACCTTCATTCAAGGCCATACATGGGCATATACTGTTACCATTATCTAACTTGGGATCTATCAAGTGCCTGTGGTATGAACTCCAACTACTCACTTCAATTATAATATCATTATGCTCAATAGTTGCCAACCTGGACTGCACACTCGGCAGATGGAAGGAATAGAAAGCAAAATGGAGAACAAATTAAATATTTCACACAAATCAAACAATTCAATAAGTTCTGGAACTGAACAGTCTCATATATTACCCTTTTTGTAGATTCAAGACAAGGCAAATCTCTATCGGACCTTCAATCACAGCTGTAGAAATAGCAAAAACCCATCTCAGTGTGAATTGTACTGGACCTAGCTCCAAAGCAAGAAGAAAAGTAAGAAAGGCAAATATCAAGAAGAAACTCTTGATTTGAAAATTGAAACTTTCAAATCTCTATGCTTTTGTATATTGAAATTGAATTAACTAGGTATTAAACTGTCTATTTTTGAACTTGATTAGACCAGTTGTTAGTATAAAGCCATACGTCAGTTTATTTTTAACTCTCAGAATACATGTAATAACTATGTGCAGTTGATTACTACGGCTGGCAGTTACATTAAAATAAACTGTATATTACTTACAATGTCAACTTTGTAAGCTTTACTTAATGATGGTAATACTTACCATCAATATCTGTGTACTTGGAATTTAGAAACCCCATATTGTACTGTGCCAGAGACTGTCTGGACAAAGATATAACACGTCTACCCATTTAATCAGATTCAAGTATATCTCATAGCTGTTTACTTTTGAATTGTATTTGCAGTTGTATATGTTAATTTCCCAATGAGTATACTTGATATGTATTATATACTAAGTATATATTTGTTAATCTGCAACTTTCTGGGTGGATATATTGCAGACAGTATTAATTGCCAATAAGTATACTATATGGTGAATGGTTCCAGCACTTTCAGTATGGCAATTGCTTCCCAGTATAATTTACTGCAATGTACTTATTTGCAACTATTGAAAGTTTACCACTTCATCCATAACTTATTCCAGCGAGTACCTTATCCCTCTAATATACAGACTGGTTTATTATAATTCTGGTACTGAATTCCACTATCTTTACAGTCATCTTTGCTCTATATATTTGTAAATTGGTGTTTCTCAACTTGAATTTGAATCATGTTTTGATATTATACTCCACCGAGCCATACTTGAGGTATATTTGATAAATATATTGTCATCTGCCTGCACTCAATTGCAAATCTTGTCGCCGATTTTGTACTATATGGAAGTTTACCAAAGGTAAATACTCACATAACTTAGTGTATTACCATGTATTTAGCAATTATTATTTTGGATCTGCAGTGATTGTTCAAAGGTTTGTACATTGGATCATTCATCTCTGGTAAAGAATCGAATATTGTATGCTAATTGGCTCTTGATCTTGCTCAATTGATATTTGTTTTCAGATCTTGAGTGATTGATTTTGGTAGTTATTGAATTATATATAATAGTAGTTAATCTACAGTAATTTTATAATTTCCAGTTATTGAATATGTACATCTTCATGAGGTGGAGGTAGTAAAATGCCAAAGCATACTGTAGCTAACCAGATTGTATTAATTATGAAGATACCAAGTAGTACATTTAATATGCTGTCATTCCGAAATAGCTATACTGTTCATGATCTCCATTGCTGGTGCCTTGTATATACATATTACATTTCAAATCGATTAGATAAAGTATTCATTTCTCGCAACAGCCAACTTGGTGGATGCAGATTCATTACACGAAGCAATCCGGAGATGGCTGTAGTAGATAGTGTATTGGAATTAAATGAAGCCACTATAACCAGCTACTGGATTAGTATTTTATCAAGCTGGAAGCTATTATGCAACAACAATTGCCATGTTACCTTTCGGCTGCAACTACTCCTGTTGATTCTGCTGTTTTATCCGGTATTAAGAACAATTTTACTCAATACAATTCAAAATTAGATTCTAGAAAGTCTAAATCAATTACTGCATATATTGTGATATCAATATTATCTAACAGCAGAGTGCAATTCAATAGAAGAAGTATATCTAGCATAATTACCATGATGGATGTATATTAGTAGTTGGGGTATGATTACATTACAGAAGCAAGAATAAGAGATCTGTGTCTGGTATATTGACTCAATGTGATCGAATTGGCATTTATAGGATTGCTTCTCAATATTTGTCTCCATCAATTTCATGGTTTTGTTAGTTTAGATTTGGCATGTCTACACTAATATCATAAGTTGTGGTTAATGAACATCATATCATCAGGATTAAATAGTTTATCAACTGTAGCATTATCCATCTTCTTATACTTTGTGTTCTCAGAGTAGTATTAACACTTTACAGCATTCAATATTATAATTACCGTTTCATGATTTGTCAATTGTGGATTTTTCAAGAGTCTATCTTTCTTGTATAAAATAACTCCAGAATGGTATTTTCCTATCTGAGATTTTCAGGCGACATTGCTTGTTTCTGGTACAGATATCAATTAAGAGCTGTAGTATAGCTTGGTACGTATCCAAATGACCCTGAATTTAGTTTTTATGAGGAATTTAACCTTATGTTATATTACTCTATCCAGTTGGTTGGATTGACTGAAATGCTGTAGCATGGAGAATTAGACTCTACTTACAAGGTATTTGGTATCATATGACTTTATCAGCTTTATTGATTGGAATAGGTCATCAGAACATGTTCTATTAGATTGTAATCCCCAGCATAATATCTTTCTAGAAATAACTGAAATTACCTTTAGGAAATTGGTCTTGAATTCAAAATTTACATCAGAGCCATGGATTAATTTTGGTTGAGAAAACAATAGCAGTTTCATTTTGATGCGGCAATTGTATTCCATGGTAAGAGAATATCACTGTGGATAGTCTATTGCCTTTATACATTCTGATTGTCCAATTGGTCTCTATAAAAGACTTCCACCATCTGTCTACTTTATTCAAATGTGAGAATTATATTGGAAATCGAATTTCCTAGTGCAGTTTTACTAAGTTAACTTATATGTTAGTAATTGCATTTGACAACACTTAGGTGATTTGCTGTAAAATGATTGAGTAACAGGACAGAGTAATTCCAACACCTTCCACTATTAGAAATTGCTTTCTGCTATTGATTGGAGTTTATATCTGAATAGATTATTGGTAATTTATCTTGTTCTATTCATGATAGTCTATTCTGCAATTCTCACACTATATGGAAACCTGTACACTCCATAGGTAATGTGTATGGTTAGCAATGATATAGCGGAAACTATACCTACTTCTGTCTACTGACCAATTTGGATTATAAAGATACACAAACTTATCTCTTTTGCAATACCTAGAACTTCAAATCAGCATGTTGTTGATTCATTCAATTTATAATATACAGTTGATATAATAGGAAGAAGTCAACATGTTTAATCCTGTAACCTTAATGCCTCCAAATTCTGGAATAGAAATATGAGTTTAAAGGTGTATATATCTGCATTTAGCTATATAGTGATATGTCTGCCAATAGTAGTATAGAGTGGCAAATGAGAATCTGGGTAATAGAATATATTGAAGTGTAGTATGATTATTGGTAGAGCTCTAAAATTCATAGTGGGTTGACTATATGCAAAGTAGATATTAAGTAATCTTGGATGCATTACATGTCAGTAATGTGGGTACTAATCAGTAATTTCCATTATTCAGATGGTACAAGTTATTTGTAGTACTATGGACAATATTAATACTGCATACAAAGACAGCAATAATAAAGAGCAGTATTAGAAATGCAAGAAATATGCAAAGCTGAGTAGTGTAGATAACCCTGGCTGGGTATTAGATACACTGGCAGTATTGAAAGAGCAATTGCTAATGAATCTGCAAATGAGACGGGAGAGAAGAGTGTAATCAGTATTGCCAGGGTGGAATAATGCAGCAAGCCGCTATGATGCTCATAGAATGAGATACACTATTATCAACTGATATGTTATTGTAGGTATTATTGAGCCAATAGCATGAAAATCTGCTACCACGGCAACTTTTGTATAGTGTTAGCAATGGTTCCAGACCATGCGTTCGGGTCCTGGTCCGGGTCAGAACTGAACCGCCACCGAATTGGCAGTCCGGGTCATCAATACACCTAAACTGAGAATTCGGGTCCTGTTAGATGGAAATCTCCCAACCTGTATGAATTAGGCGGTTTGTGAGCGGGTCGTCCAGCAGGTCCATCTGTAAATTGATATAATGCTCTTGATTTTCCTGTCGAATAATAATATTTAATCAAGATCGCTTATTCAACATCCAGCAATTACGTTTTGAATACTTTACAGGTTGCGATATCGATTATTTTGGAATCAATGTTTTTCCTTTTGTGATTTGTATTGTCGACTACTAATGAGGTCAATAGTTCTGTTATGAGCTATAATATCCGCGTGATGCCTTGATTACCCAATATAGAAGACCAAAAATTGTTGGAGCTCCATTGAGGCTGAGTTTCAAGATGGGGTAACAAAGATATCGTGCACTGTTTTGGCTGAAATGGCTGCCAGTACATTGTATATGAATTATTGCCACAAAGCGAGACTTAGATTACCAAAGATGCAAGACCAAAAATCATTCAGGCTCCATTGACATTCATTTTCAGCATGGGGCAGGCAGCGTGCCACTGCTGTTTTTGCCCTTAAAGGCGGCCAATGCCTCATTTGTGGATGTCTGCAAACAATCACCACTTAGATATCCCAAGATGCACAGCCAGAAATCATTGATGCTCCTTTAACACTCATTTTCAGAATGGGGCAATGACCGTATCACTTTCTCTTTTGCCTATAAAGGCAGCCGTTACATTCATTATGCCTAACCACTCCCAGATTACTTATATATTACCATACTTAAAAGACCAAATATCGTTGATGCTCCGTTGACACTCATTTCCATGATGGGGTAAAGAAGATGTGACACATTGTTTTGCCTGATCAGGCCACCAAAACATCGTATCTGAATTAGTACCACAAATCAGCACTTTGATAACCCACGATGCAAAGCCAAAAGTCGTTGATGCTCGGTTGACGCTCATTTTCAGAATCGGGCAATGACCATGTCGCTTTCCCTTTTGCCTATACAGACAGTCATCACATTCATTATGCCTAACCACTACCACATCACTTTCCAATTGCCTGCCTTAAAAGATTAAAATTCAGTGACGCTCCGTTGACGCTCATTTTACTGATGGGGTAACGCAGATATCACCCATTGTTTTGCCTGAAAAGTCTGACAATACATTGTATATGAATTACTACCACCAATCCGCACTTAGCTAGCCCAAGATGCAAAGCTAAAAATTGTTGACGTTCAGTTGATACTCATTTTCGGAATGGGGCAGTGACCGTGTCGCTTGTTACTTTGCCTACAGAGGCCGGCAATAAATTGGTTAGGCTAAACAGCGACCAATTCACTTTACAATTACCTTGCTCACAAGACCAAAAATTGTTGACGCTGCTTTGATGCTCATTTTAATGTATTGTCTGGTCGATATTTGTGGCCATCGATAATTGCATGAATAATTATTTGAATTTAAAGGTTGCCTTTCAGCAAGATTGAGACTCAGCACTTTGGCAAAGCCAAGCCAAGTAATCTTCTTGAACAGGTCGCTCTGATTCAACTAAAATTGAGATACTGGGCTACATAGTTCATTTAGCCCGCTATACTTCTGCTGATGAACAAATATCCACATGTGACTGCGCAATATTCTCCCACAATATTTCTCTATGTGAAATTCTTGGTCAAGCAACATATGGAACCTGGTGAACACATATTGACCCATTCGGTCCTACTTTGTGTTGTATCCTTTACTTCTCCTTGTTTCCATTGCAGTGACCGTCATCAACACTTTTGCAGCCCGTTTCAGTGACCTCCATGTTGGCATGATCAATCCGGAAACATTTGGAGTGGTACACACATCCCGGTGCTCTGGGGTTGCCGGTGCATCAATGCCATTCTCAAGCGCGATATCCGACCGGTCGTCTGCCCCCCAGCCGTCATCGCGCACATTTGGATTATCCAAGGCACCATTCCAGTCAAGCCAATTTTCGGTGTTGGAAATGCTTTCAGGTGCACTATCCTCATCACTTTCGGCCGGATGACGGTTGATTCTCCTGATTGGGCAGACATTCAATACTTGAGTCTGTCCTCCTGGGAGGTCCTTTGCGGACAATGTGGGTAGCAATGGTGATCTTTCTGACAATTTAAATGCAGCCACACCATTATGTTGAAAGTTTGACCATGATGCTTTGATGATCTCTTCAGTATCTGAAATGTATTCAATAGCAGTCATTGGCTCGTTCCGGGCGTGAGATTCTTTCTGTGTGACATGTAGGTGTTGGCTGCCCTGCCACATCTCCAAAACATTGTGGACCTTGGCCATTCTATGCAATTTCCATTCCTCCACCTCTTTCTTCAATTCGAAGTCGTTTTCAGTGTCCTTGATATGCAATGCTGCATAATCTCCTGCCAATATTCCGTCAATAGCTTGACCAAACTGCCTTACTGCGACTTTTTCCCGAAGGGTCTTGCCTGTGGTTTTAGACTGTCTCCAGCCGATAATGTGTCGCCCAAGGGAAACACTGGCCTCCACAGCAACAACATGTCATATGATAGAGAATATGTCGTGTGTCACATTGGAGAGATCACTCTTCTTTGACTGTGTTTCCTCCTGTTGATGCCAACAATCGGTGATACCAGGTAAGCAAAATTTACTGCTAATCTCCATTGGGTCGGAGTGGTAATCATTAAGATTGGGATTGACATGTCCCCAGTTCTTTGGTGCTTCAGGCGGTGAATTCAAATAGAGCCTGGCAGCGGTCAATGAGAGTGCTGCATGATCGCTTTATCCGGCTGTCGTTTCAATGATGCTTTTAGGCATTAAGTATTCTTCATCATCGCTGGACAAATCATATGGATCATAAGAAGATTGAACAAATGCCGAACCATTTGCAGTGGGGAAGAGATTGCTGCCTGGGACCTTCTCGAGTTTAATGACGGACATTCGTCGATGTTTGGCACAGGATTTGTTCGCCCCATACTTCAGAAACGCCTCTTGGTATCGCGTAGTACAAGAAGTCTTGTCATCAATATTACTATCCTTTCCCTAGTCCCACTTCCGATACGATCACAACTTCCGGAATAAATCAATGATACCAGCTGGAATGAGACGCACACCAGTCGTTGGACTTACTTCACCATAAGATATAGACAGCTTGTGTCACGCAAACTTCATGGTGAAGTATAAGTCTTGCTTCCATTGAGTCTTCATGTTGGCCAAAGCTTGCATAACACCATCCATATGATTGAACATGGCATTGTAGACAGTGATAACGTGATGCAGACTTACCATATGCATTTTTGACAACCACAGGGTCCAGTATCGGATTGGCCTCACAACTTCCATGACGTACTTTGCAATGGTCCATTCATCCTGTGTTGTGTAGATTGGCTGGTAATCACTGTATTGTGGATTCTTGAGCCACCTGGGGGTTAATTCTCGCAATTGGTGGGCACGCTCAAGCAACTCCAGGGTTGAATCCCACCAGGTGTTCGAATCCATGATTGGTACTACAGCGATTCGTACTTTGGGTTTTTGACAGTCAATGAACCCATTTCGACAACCAGGCATCAGCGTAATTAATACAGCAAGGATTCTCTGCTATATGAACGTCAGTTTCAGGTCTTTGGAAAAGTCTTTAATTACGTGATTTCTCAAATATCTTTGCTAAACCTGGTCTCATGTCAAACACGTTGTTGATTCTAGCATTGCCCTCTTTTCGCAGTCTTCGACGCTTCCCAATGACAGTGCATTCATTATTTCCAAAATGCTGATTTCACTCCTAGGCTTCCAAAGACTTGTTGTGGCCTTTCACACAGTGATAGCTCCTGATCGCACCCAAACCAAGCTGAATGACGTGCGCCATGTATGGTATGTGGTTTCTCCTTGCAGGCCACTGAATTCCGGAGGCCTCAAGGGTTGATGGTAGTTTCCGAGTCTCGAGTAATTTGAGGAAGCATTATCAGTCATAATTCCAAGTAAGCGGCCATCGGTACGCTCCAAACGATTGACAACTTCAATCAAATGTATGGCTAGCCTTGCTACAGTTAGTTCACCCTTGACTTATTATCCTTAATTAGCTCTCGAAATAGGACAAGAGCAGGCTGTCAACCTCATCGAAAGCGAGCTGTACTTCTCACAAAGCCCAATTTTGATTCATATGGTAAGCTATGAATGACATTTTGGTGAATTTGTTTGTTGATGTCCACCCGTCCAAAGCCAAGCTAAATTAGTATCTTGACGGCAATTGTTTATTAATTGCATCCACTGTCAGTGAGTATTCCAGCCGGCAAATGTTGCTAAGGGTGGTGGCAAACTGCAGCAGCAACTCGCTGCATAATGCATTATAACACTGTGGTAGCTCTAGGTTTGATATAGTGTTCCATGGAAAACGAGCCAAAACAAATCCTCACATGAAGTAGCGATTCCAGGTGTCTTGGTGAAATTTGGCAGTTAGGAAGTCCTTTGCTGCAAGTTTGGAGTGTTGTGTCTGCCCATTGGATTAATATAGATAAGATCTAACTGACGAATATGAATTTCCTCTGCAAATGTATCAATTTGAATTGACAACTGCCTTGTCTCGTCTGTACAGCGAAAGCTGTTTCATCAATGGTTGTAATTGTCAATTTAGAAACTTCCGACTCTGTTAATTGGTTTAACTTTCCAATGTGCGCTTTTGACACCAAGTGTTTCCCCATTGAGCTGGTCCCATGTTCTGATGAATGGCGAAGAACTCGATGACAAACGATACATATGATGCCAGGGAGGCCAGTCTCCTCAATTCTGCAGTGCACATAGAATTGCCACGAATTGGCATGTCTAGAATTAGTCCACGCAAAGGATGCTTTGTGCCCACATTCATAGAAGCTCACCAAGTATCAAATATGATTTGCAAATCAAGGTCGCTCAAATCGCGAATAAAGACAAGTTTATATTCAGATGAGATTTTAACCTCTAGCGATGAGGTATTTAAAGATTGGGAATCTGACCTGGCGGTAGGAATATGAAAGTTGAGTTATTCGTGTTGAGAGGCTGTCAAATGTGTTGTTATTATAAAGTACAACGCTGTTTCTAAATATTGACTCTAGCGCTACACGCGAGACAAAAGTAAGACCTGTGAGACATTGCATGCATTGTTGTCAAGTTGTATAGAAAGACATATTGAAAAGACTGACCTTTGAAAACTCAATTTAGGAATAACACAAGGCAGTTCACTGCTGTGAAGCTGACTGAGCCCCACAAAAACTGTTCCCGCTCTGCTGGTACTTATGTTTAGGAGGCGGTAGTGGTATTGTAACTAGCATTTTTGCCCATAAAGGCGCCCAATACTTTCATTATGGGTTAATGTCAATGCACAGCCATTGGATGATGCAAGTTGCAAGACCGAAAATTGTTCACGCTCTGTTGACGCTCTGTTGATGCTCTGTTGACCCTCCGTTGACGCTCTGTTGACGCTCTGTTGACGCTCTATTGACGCTCATTTTTAGGCCCTAGTAGTGCTGTCGTCGCAAGCATTTATGCCTAGAAACGCGGCCGATAGTTCGATTATGGGTTAATGTTGTCGCACAGTCCTTACATTATCCAAGATGCAAGGCCCAAAAAAGTTGACAACCCGTTGACGCTCATTGTCAGGATGGGGCAACAAGCATGTCGTTTTGCTTTTTACCTATAACGCCGATCAATTCATTTACTTTGGAAGGATGTGACAATGCTGCCCTATGATTGCCGAATGTGTAAGACTAAAAATCATTGAATCTCCATTGACACTCCGCTGATGCTCATTGTTAGGACATAGTAGTGATGTCGTCGCAAGAATCATTGCCTAGCAAGGCGGCCATTAGTTCAAATATCAATTACTGTGGTCGCACAGCCCTTGGGTTATCCAAGATGGAAGGCCAAAAATCCTTGACACTCCATTGATGCTCATTTGTAGGTTGGGCCAACGAGTGTGTCGCTTGTCTTTTTACCTATAACACCGACCAATGCATTGACTTTGGAAGGAGGTGACAATGCAGCCCTTTGATAGCCGAATGTGAAAGACTGATAATTGTTGATACTCCATTAATGCTGGCATCCAACACAGCCAAACAGTCATCCAACTCTCAGGTATCATATGCTACGAATCGTAAAGTGATAATTGACAGCCAATATAGCGTTTCTCTGTATCAATGATTGCATCCCGAAGCAATGTGGCCTCTCAATGTCTGACAAACTACCATTCATGGTATCTAGATGATGGATGACGTGGCCCTATCACATTTCTCAGCATTCGGCCTGTAATTTACAACATGTAGATCTTTCCAATAGTTCTTGAGTAATATAGCCCGACTTCCTCACCGTTCCATATCCAACACATTCTCCTCGATTTCCATGACGTACCGTAGGCAATTTTAATATTTTCAACCATGTGAACCAGGTCTGTGAAGAGAGCTATGCAGTTGGATATCTGGATGAATGCTGCATGCCGGTCGTCATTAAAGCAGATTGGTATTGAGCACTGACCGCTCCTTCCATGACTCGTATGACATCACTGACTCAAATTTTGTTATTAAATTTCGTCACTAATGTAGTTTTTGCTTACTCACTTAACAATAATTGGCCAGACGATATCGAGTTAATTCGTCGTCTTACAGGCTGATTCGATGTCCTGTCGTTTCGCTCCGTGCCTACGACACTGGCACATCGACAGACGAATTATCATGTGTCACAATGTGGTCACTGAAATCAAGAATTAGCTGACACGTAGCAAAACTGGTACAGGAATGACTTTCCAAATAGCTAGGACGTCAAAAATGACCATTTGCGTATCTATTCCAGCGGTGATACTTGGGCCGTCACCATCTCCTCGTCCGAATCCGACTGCTATATGGTGATTAGCTCGGGAGGCAATATGCAGGGGTAAAAGCTTACCAGTTCAACAGGCTTCAATTATGCAATTGGTGAGGAATTGAGCTTTGTGACCCGCGAATGAGACAACATATGCTTGTTCGTATGTGGCCCCCATGAACCTAGCCTCAGATGAAGACTTCCTTGTGGAGAAGTCAGTTGCAGCATTTGCGATTGTCTGGGGACAATGTCAACACACTCCATTAGCTCTACACAGGTCGTAGGAGCAGGCGAGGCTACTACTTCGTCCGACTGCGGATCAACGACTGCTGAATCCTTCAATCCGGTTGTTCTGTACCTCTTATCCCTTTCACGCAAGTAGTTGGGCGCATGGCCCCATTCTGGCTGTGTCAATTCGTCACGCTTCATCTACATCGGCCATAACCTCTCCACGCACTGTGGTAAGATTTGAGACATCGTGCCCACCACCGAGCCAGGTTTGTCATCTTTGCTCAGCTTGCCCAGCTCTGAATCTTATGGTCCTGACCATCCCCATCCTCCTCATCATCTGAACTTGAAAGATCGCTCAGACAGTCTCCGAAAGCAATCATCATCTCCTCAAACATTTTTTCGTGCTCTCCAGGTGTCAAACCAGCAATATCAGCATGAATCATATCTTCATGCTCCTTCCAAATCGCTGTCTCTGCGTCTTGAACTCCCTTTCTGGCAACAGCGGTTTCTCACAGAACATATTCCTGTATCCATTTCCCTTTCTCGGCATTGCATAGCAGGTGCATTTCGCATCTTTTCTCCGCCACAACCTGTGTTTTGGATCATATGCTGCATAATGCCCCAAGGGTTCGGACTGTGTCTGCTTCCAACCTGCTCTTGCGTTGATTCGTTTGATGACATTGTCGTGTTGAACGTTTTGTCAATTTGCCATATTTGCCCGCTGGACGCGGTGAACAGTGTTTTCTTTCGTAGCACTAATCATCGTAGCGTGTGTTGACCATGATGTTGGGCGAGATGTCAGATGTTGCAAGGGATTGATGATATGGAGGCAAACTGTGTCTTTTATGTCAAGGTTGGTACGTTTGATCAACTTGAACGAATCAAAGTCTGTGTGTTGACCGTCACTAAAATTGGAATAGTCATGGTACCCATTCAACCTGACATGATTTTTAGCCTCAGTTTCATGTGAGGTCCCTGGGATTTCTTGAGACAATCATCAGCAGATATCCATTCCCTCGAGAAATGACCTGTGAACTACTGACAATCAAGAGATTTCGGCTGTCGAAAACCTCTAGTTATCCCTCTAAACAAACAAACAGCATCAGACCGACTTACTGTACATTGTGGGACTGTGTAAAACCCCTGCAGCCTGCAGCCATACGCTGCAGGATGCATCATGAGTGGAACGTGCAATTTGGCTGTTAATTATGCCATTTTGAGTTGAAGCTATGTATTTTTTCCTCAGGACTTCCCACTTCTTTTCATTATCATCGTGCTCTCCAATTCCAAAACAGGAAATCATGGCTACAGAAATGCCTCAGCATGGCGAGAGTGGATCCGAAACTAGCCTATCGACAGACACTTCATCCATTTCAGCTCTCACTGGCACACTCCAACAGCGCAGACACCAGTTAGTCCACCGCGAAGCTGCCAATTTGGCTACCGAAAACATGACTCAGGATGTACATTTATAAATCGTCCATCAAACTGGAAGCAGGAAGATCGACATGTATCATGCAATTGGATGGGACCATATCCATATCGAAGTAAATGGCTGTTAACTGAATGCATAACGTACAGCAGGCATACTTAGAGAGCTACGCGACCAATTTCACGCTGCCTGCAACTGGAAACCTCCATGGTCGACCATGGCATTCGTCCGCACAGTCCACAGGATCGAACATTATGATGTTGACAGCTCTGGGATTGTTGCAGATGGAATTTCTGATAACAGTCCCCGAAGGTGGACCAAACTGGCTCAAATCACTCTAGAGGAGGCTACGGAAGCCTATATGGTTGAGGTAGTAGCCAAATCTCATTGTTGGAAGCAGCAACTAATGTCTTGCAGATTTTCAACGTGTTTGCTACAATGGCAAGGCAAGGAGGTCGGGTCCAGCTGGAACAGTCCAATATGCACCTGGCTTTGAATTTGGCCAAAATGACCAAAGGGGGGTTTTGGCGTGCCGCAATGGAGGAAATGCAATATCTGATCAAGAAACCTCGCACCAAAGTCCGAGATGTGAAGAAGCGGGAAGCTGAGTCTCCTGGGCAATAATAGGTCAAGGGTGTGATAGGAAGACACCCGGCTATGCTTCATCAAAACCACACGAATGGATGCCGTCATTGCCACACTGGCACTGCAAAGAATCTGCACACACGCTGGAGTGGCAACAGAACGGATGCACATCCACCCGACTGACACTGACAGCTGACACCAGACCCGACTCCATCTCTGCCCGGAACGTCACCTGTGCCACCCGGTGACAATGAGGTAGCTCAAAGTTCCCAAATCGACAATTTGCCACCCGGATATCTGTCTTCACATGCTCCTCTTTGCTGTGTTCAATTTTTCAATCTTGATGCATATGCCCAGGATAGCCAGCCCAATACAGATTATAATCCAGATATGCTGACTGATGAAGGAACATCCACTGGTTAGTACACTATCTGCTGTGTGGTAATGTAGCTAACATTGATTGTGCAGACGACAGCAGCCTAATGAGCAAATGTGCAAGTGAGTCCAAGCATTGATCAAAAGCAATGGGATTTTAGAGTGTATTATTATCTACAATTCGCGGTTACTGTATACTATATTTTAAACGATATATATATGCATCATTAAAGACCAATGTAGTGATGAAGGAGAAAGCAAATGAAACCGGTAGAAAGGCTGCCAAAACAATGTGAATGATATACTATGCCACATCAACTGATCGCACATTGCAGTTACACGAGTGGCAAAATGAGCGTCAATGGAGTGTGAATGATTTTAGGTCTTGTATGTCAAGTAATTAAGAATTGATATGGTTGCAGTTATACATAATTGAAGTATTGGCCACCTTTATGGGCAGAAATTATAGCGACACGCTCCCCACCCCTTCCTGAAACTGAGCGTCAACGGTGCGTAAACGATTTTTGGTCTTGTAAATCAGGTATTCAAGAATTGATCTGGCCATGGTGATACATAATTGAAGTATTGGCCCCCTTTATAGGCAAACAGTATAGCGACAGGCTCCCTACCCTATTCTGAAACTGATCATGAAAGGAGCGTCAAGGATTTTAGGTCTTGTAAGACTGGAAATTGAGAATTGATATGGTTGTGGTTATTCATAATCGAAGTAATGGCCGCCTTTATAGGCAAACATTATTGGGAAATGCTCCCTACCCCATTCTCAAAATGTGCGTCAATGGTGCGTCAATGATTTTAGGTCTTGTAAGTAAGGCAATTAGGAATTGATAAGGTCGTGGTTATCCATCATCGAAGTATTGGCCGCCTCCATAGGCAAAAATTATAGCGACATGCTCCCTACCCAATCCTTGAAATAAGCATCAATGGAGCCTCGACAATTTTTGGTCTTGCATCCTGGGTAATCTGATGGACAATAGGTTGCAGTCAGTCATAAAGGTATTATTGGCTGCCTTTATTGGTAAAATAGATAGCGATACCCTCCCTGCCACATCTTGAAAATGAGTGTCAACGGAGTGTCAACAATTTATGGTCTTGCATCTTCGGTAATATGAATGATGCTTGATCGCAAACATCCATAAACAGGGAGTTGGCTGCCTATATAGGCAGATAAGCAACAGATATTCTCACGAGTACCTCCAGCTCAGTAATAACTTATCTCCTTTACAACACTACCACTCAGTGTTCGTGAGCCATTTAGGGTATAAAAACAGTCAACACGATGTATACAAACAATAACGGCCACATCACGCTGTGATCAACCATGATGCACGGCCAACAATCGTTGATGCTCTGTTGACGCTCATTTTCAAGATGGGGCAGGGAGCGTTTCGCTTTCCCTTGTCATGATGAAGGCGGTCAATTCTTTGTTCAAGGCTGTCTGCAACCTATTGCCCCTCAGATTACCCAGGATACATGACCAACAATTGTTGACACTCCTGTGACACTCATTTTCCAGATGGCATAGGGAGCGGGTCTTTGTTTGTTTTGATGATTATGGTGGCCAATACACCAAAAAAGACAGTTATGTACCAAAGTCAATATTTTGCGATTAACAGTAACCTATCTGAATGCGACCATAAATAGAAAAACCCGAAAACTAGAACTAGAGATTGAAACGGACGGGTCTAGCCAAACTTGGCAAAACTCGCAGATTGGCGGGTACGGGTCCAGGTTGGGCCCATTGAGCGGCAAATGGTCGGGTTTATGAATGGGTCTGGAACTGAACAGACCCGTTTTTGCGGTACAAACCCGCACACGGGCAGGTTAACTGGCACCCGTTGCTTACACTACGTTTGTGGGATCAGAGAATCCATTTGCCTGAATGCCATTGACCTCACCATCACTAGTATGAATATTCCCATGAAGTCTGATATTAATAATCAAAAAGATATAAACATCACCTATATTGGCTGTCAATTTACCTCAACTAACAAAACTGCAGATTTTGTAGCCAGTATCATTGATAAGTTATAAACTCTGATAAATTGTATGACCAGCAAATTAAAAGTCAGAAATTAGTATTAGAATAAAATATAATAACAATGTATAGAGGTCGAGCAGATTATAAAGTAAAATTGTAATCCTAGTCTATTTCTCTCTTGAAATAGATATTCTGAAAAAAGTAACATTATTATCAGTTTACTGACAGTACTGTAATAATATGGATAAAATTGATATTACAGTTCATGTATATGCAGAGATGGTACAGAATAGGTACATGGTATAATATGAATATACCACAGCGAAATAGTTATCAAACTTTCTATGTTAATGCTTGAGGCTTCAGAACATTCATTGTAAATGAAAAGTCTAGATCGGAATGTAATCTACAATTGAACAACTAAATTACTTACATCTTAATATTGACTAAGCTGGTAATGTGTATATGCTACATGATTTAGTGAATGGCTGCAGGAATGTATGATTCATTTTACCATGCAGATGCAGAACAATTAGCTCAGTCTCTGGGTATGTAATGGTATTTGGATAAAGTGTTAGTACTATGTCATGGAATTTGTGAAAAACACACTAAATTAGATATATTATTCAATATGTATATATCTAGTGCCACATACTATATACTGTATAAAGTTGACTGGAACACCAGGACTGGCAATTGATTTTGCTTAAAAGTACTGATAGGAGGGAAAAATACATTTATATTTGAGAAATAATTGATAGAATGTAAAGGTTTAGTCAATATTTATAGAACTGAGAAAAGTAATTTGGTATTGATACATGACTATACTGAGAATCTATACCCATTAGAAATTCTTCATTGATGTTTTATTTATCTCCAGTTTTAACAGCTCTCACGATTCTAATTACAAATATTAGCTCAATACCAACCTGTATATGTAGTGGAAATACCACTGCAGCTAGATTGCCGAATTGCAAAATAGTAAGAAATCATTTCTTTAATTACACATTGATTCGGAGCCATATCTTCAACATGGTATCTGTATGTAACTTTCGAGGATGAATTAACCTGTGTGAATGGATACACGGTTCTGACAAGGAGGTTACTACAGTAACCCTCAAAGGTTAATTGAGATTGAAAATCGGTGTTACCTATGCCTCTCAATATACTTATAATAAGGCATATCTATGTTAGGGTTAATTACTTTTCTGTATAAGAAATTCATTACATGTAAGGTTGCAGTATTGGCTTACTGTTTGTAATTTATGTTGCCAACCTTCATTAGCTATATGGTATATTGTATTTACAACTATAACCTATCTAATTTAGTATTAAAAAATTGTTGACATATTGTCACTGGAGAAATTGATTAAGCTGGGTGCTGCTGTAATAGCGTAGAGGGATTACATCATTTTGCAAGTTTGGTATATTAAGTAAGACAGTCAATACACAATATGACATGTTCATGTTAGTGATAATGAAGTAGTAATGCCTTTGCATACAATTGAATTATCAGCGGAAGATTTTCTATATTGGCAAGTAGTATATAAATATTATTACCACCCCTTAAATACTAACATGCATAGTAGGTTTTCAATTATGGGTGGTCTAGATCAGGAACCATGCGGAGTCAATCTATTTCGGCATGAGAAATACAATGACATTATTACTAATGTATTGACTTACAATTCGAAATGCTTATAGTTAGTTTTGATTTCATAATCAGTTGAGTATATTTACAATCTACTATATCATAGTGAGCGAAAATGTATTGTCAGTATCTGTCTGTATATTAGTTCAGTATATAGTAACCTACTGCGGTGGCTGATAGTAAATAATACATATTGCCAGTCTTTATGAACTAATTAGTATGGTATATTTACATTATAGCATGTCAAAGTGACAATCAAAGAAGTCTGGATTGAGTTATAGATGAGTTTGTATTCAACATGGAGGTCTCTACAATAAGTTATAGTATATAATGAATATTGCCAGCCTAGATATTCTAATGTGTATGGTTCATTGGTCAATACCACATATTTAGGTATGTGTTAATGGAAAACCACCTTATCTCTGATCAAGTATCTTGTCAAGTGAAGGATATCTTGATTGACTTACAGAGAATACTCAATATTGGTTGCCTTCATTAACTGATTCATGTAGTGTATATATAATCTGTTATATCAAAGAGTGGATTTTCAGAGACTCAACGGTTGACTGTATATGAAACCCATTACCCGGTGGGTTGCTTCAATAAATGAATATTCATTACGCATATTGTCAGCCTGTATAGGCTATCCAGGATGATATATTTGCAATATGGCATATCCAACTGAGCATTAATAATTACTAATGTACTAGTTTATGGGAAACTTCTCAATCAGCAAGTTGTAGTTTTGGCCGATAGTATGTATCTAATATTACCATTCTGAATTGCCTAATAAGGATACTATATTGGCATTGCGATGTGTATAATGAAGTATCCATAGAGTATCAATATGATTCTGCATGAGAAATTCAATGTGGATATTACTGCAGCAAACCATTGTACATCATGGGGAAAAAGTAATTTCACCATGTGTAATTTAATGTAAGCTATATAGCCTGTGGTAGTCTCCAATAACAGCCATAACAGCGGATGATGGAATTCAGCCCAGAGCCATGATGGATAATGCGGATAACAAACACAGAACACAAAGTAAGGTTATGGTAGTATATCTACCTTACCTCTTTGTTTCGGTGGACTAACTAAGTGATGTCTGGGTGATAGCAAGAGTGTTTGTGCATGAGATGGGCTGATCAAGTATGCTTGATCAGTACTATGGGTCGTTTGGTAGAGCATTCTGGGGCAATCACACTGTCTTGCCAAAACTCACGGTCGCCTGTGAGCGAAGTTGCAGTTATCTTGTCAGAGGCTCTGCATGCTATCACCCTCGCCTTGTCAGAGCTCGGTGGCAGCACTCAGAATCCACACATATCGCTGCCCTGATCTTGTCTGAGGGTTCTCCCGCTATCGCCCTGTTCTCGTCAGAGCCCACTGTCAGCTGTCAGAGTCCACCCATATACTCATTGTGATCTTGTCAGAGGCTACTCATGCATTCACCCTGGTCATGTCACAGCCAACTGTCAGTTGTCAGAGTCTGTGTGTATTGTCGCCATTATCTTGTCAGAGGCTTCTCATGAAATCGCCCTCGTCTTCTCCAAGCCTACTGTAAGCTGCCAGAGTGCATACATATAATCACTGCAATCATTTGCAGAACTAACCATGAATTGTCAGAATCTATACATGAGTCTTACCGATTGGCATTCTAGTCATTATTTTAGAACCATTCACACATGGATTGAATTTAGTGAGCTTTCTTTCAGTTGCATCTCAATAATAGCATATCAAACTAATATATACTATATTAATGAGCAGCTATACATCCTCATCATCAGTTACCATTTCTGGATCCCGCCATGTGGCAGCAGGTGCCTTTCCATCTTGACAATCAATTGCGACGAGCCTGTCCACATGTTTAGCCGTGATGAATTTTTCCATCTCTGGTGGGATACTCTCCCATAGTTTGAATAGATCACTATATGTACCTAGTACAATATCTGATACATGTGTCCAGAATGGTGTTCTGCATACCCTTGTATGTGTCTGCTTTAAATTCCGCATAGAGGAGACTACCACCAGCCCAGATGTCCAAGGAATGTGTCATTGTAGTTGAAGCAAGTAACAAAAACTATGGAGTCACCCAATTGGTGAAGTGGGACGTATATGGCTGTAGTATGTAATCACCCCTGGAGTTATCAAAGATGGTTTTTGCAATCATGCTTGATAGCGAACAACACAAAATATTAGATTCAGTATTTAGGTTGATTGTCAGAATATTAACAGAAACAATCGTGTTCAGGCTTACCTCACTCTCGCCGTCTGAATGATAATACTGGTATGCGCAAGGTGAGACAATGGTTGTTAATTGCTTGTGGCAGTCATCTTTCGAAAGGGTCCAAATCCTAGTTGCATGTTGGTTGGGCATGTCATCAAGAATGTGTTCGATGAAGAGTGGTTGGGCAGCTGGTTGGCAATCTGGGAGCCAGGTTGTCTGTGCCACAAAACTGGGCTCAAATAACGTCAATACTTAATGCGTAGATACATGATGTCAGGATGTCAAACTCCTTGATTGCCATACGCAGAATTTCGTGCAGTTCCTGTTAGCTTTCCTCGGACAGTTTGTCGACATCGACTGGGTCGGAGTGCTTTCCCAGAATTCTGCAAAAGAATACATCACCAGCAATGTCCCACCAATATTTTGGCACCCCAATATCAGCAACCTTAGGCTTATGCCAGCAGCCCATATCGATGGGGGATCTATCCCGCTTTTACATCTACATGTTACCTAAGTTTGAGATGTTGCACAAAGTAAATGGCTAAAGGGAATGTTGCTCTTACATGCTGAGCATAGTGCTCCTGATTCCCTGGAGGATTCTCATGGGGTGATTGCAATGACCATGTATTCGCAGCTAGAGAGTATAATATTAGATGCTGGTGCAGTTATTACCCCCCCGGGTTGCCAGGACAAAGAGTGGTCGAGTGGCCATAGATATTGTTAGTCAATGTGGAGGTGGACATGTCGACATCTACCTGCCTGCCACTTGTTGCCTGACAAACTAGGTGTTTGCAACAAGAAATAGTCAGAGTCCAAGTCAGGGATGGTCATTTCTGCTGCTACATACCCTTCCTTGGCTGCTGGAAGGACTAGATATTCAGACCTAGAAATTTTCAGTCAGACACAAATGTCGAGCCAGATGCATGATTACTCCTCCTTGGTTGTTCACACTGGAACAATGACTACAGTTAATTGATATGACTGTTCTTCGATGTGGAGATGGGAGCTCATCGTCATCGCCACTGCAATCACTCATCTGCTTGTCTTCTGAGCTCTTGTTACTGCCATCATCACCCCCAGATTGGTGCAGTTGTCAGCCAGGTTCATTGGAGTGAGTCCTATGGCAACTGGGGCCGGAGTTTTGATGATCATTGTGGCTGCTGCTGCCCTGGGACCTGCCACAGGGTTGTTGATCTGTACAGCCACTTGTGCCTCCTGATATACTAGAACGGTTGAAGGTGCTGCTGCCAGATCTGGTTCTGTTTGCCATTTTATGCATTGCATGTTGCTGGGCAGGTTTGCATTGGGTGTGTTGGCTTTGGATGTACCTGGAACCCATGGCTGCTCACGATTTACTATATAGTGCATTTCTTTCTCCCGTCACTGAAACACACCATTGCCAGAGTTGAAAATTGACCCAATGATATCGATTCCCCTGTCGGAGTTATGGTTCATGTGAATATCGAAATTATGTTGCAAATGTGTCAGAATCAAGTTCATTGTAAGAGTTGAGGTTATACTGTATACGTTGGGTCTTCTGAGTCATAGTTGAAGTAATCACAGTATTGGTGAGGTTGCAGTTCCAGTGTCACAGTAGGGCAGTTGTCAGTCAGGGTGATTGTCAGAGTCAGGGTGGTTTTCAGGGTTAGGGTGATTGTCAGAGTCAGGGTGATTGTCAGAGTGAGGGTTATTGTCAGAGTTAGGGTGATTTTCAGAGTCAAAGTTATATTGTATACATTGGGTCTCCCAAGTCGAAGTTGAATTAATGCTGTATTATAGGTGGGGTTGCTTCCTGTATCAGTGTAGGGTGGTTGCCAGAGTTTGGGAAATTGTCAGCGTTAAGATAATTGTCAGAGTTATATGGTATACATTGGGTCTCCCATGTCTGAGTCCAAGTTATTCTGGACTTTGCCATATTCAGAGTAAGTTTTATAGGGTCCATAAGTTAGAACTGATATTATACCACTGTGTTATTAAGTAATCTGGCAATCTTCCTGACTATATTCTTGCCCACAAACTACTGTGTTGGGCAACACCTCGAGACACTTCACCTGCAACCACTCTGGGATCTCGCTTTGCAGATGCCACCACCCAAGTGGATTTCAATAAGGTACAGTATGGTTTTCACTGCTATCCAAGTGGAAGGGGCAGAAACCATCATGAATGGGGTGTTCTTGCAAGTCCAGCCAGATCTCTCCGCAGGTGCTCCGTGGTCGAAGACTGCTGATGTGACCTGAGGGTGAACAAATTTTAGGCCTTATGATTGGAATATTGCATTGCAAGTAGCAGAGCATGATGACACTGCACATAGTGGGAGGTTGATGGGCTTTGCAGTGCAGATCTCCTAAGGTCAGGAGTAGTTACCTGAGATCTTTCAGAAGGAATCTTACCCAGTTAAGTGTTGGAGAATGCATATCATACTGGTAGTAGTTCCTGTTGGTTAGTCATGAGGCCCCCATATCCCTACAAAGGTAGCTGAGGAAGGACTGGTCGGACTCTGCTGGCTGCTTAAATCCCATATACTGTTTGTGACCACTAGTGTTCCTGGATCTACAGTGTAGTAAGTACTTACTGTTGGCCAAGCAAAAATGGCACTGAGTTTGTTAGTAGAGGAGGTTGTGCTTGTCACAACAACCTGTCAGAACAACATGTCAGAGTGACCTTGTCAGAGCGACCTTGTCAGAGCGACCATGTCAGAGCGACCATGTCAGAGCGACCTTCACAGAGCGACCTTGTCAGAGTGACCTTGTCAGAGCGACCTTGTCAGAGCGACCTTGCCAGAGCCCAGTTGTGCTGAATTGGAATATTTTACTCCCAACTGGGCCATGCCATTGCAATGGATGAATCAACATCATGGAATAATTGTAGTTTACTGTGTGGCCTGGGGATCAGGTACATCAGCACAATGTTGAATGGTTTGGAAGTCTTAACTGAACAACTCAGCAACTCTGAACAGCCACACTGATCCTGCCAGATAGTTCCAGATGCTCACAGATAGGTTGAATGACAAGCAATGTGCTCTCATGTGTTCCGAAACAACTTCACCGGTGCTCCTAAATGCTCTGGAAGTTGTGGCACACAGTATCATCATATCCTGATGAGTGTATAGTTGTCTTCAAACAGCTACAAAATCAAACAATTACAATGTGCAAATTTTGGAGCTATTGGGAGTATTGGCTACGTCTTAAGTCTATTCCAGTGTACCTCAAAGCTCGTGCCATACTCTCCGGGAGTGATTATTATAATGTTCATATGATATAGTACAATTCAATTAACTATCTTCCTCCTGCACTCCTTGATTCAGACATTGTAACTTAATATATATTCCAGTAGGTATCTGAATCTACATCATTATTTACAAGCCAGTCGCTATTGATTGTATCTGATGCATCATTCTCTCGCACCAAATGTGCCAGTCCAACAATTGCGCTGACAGGTACAATCTAAATCTTATCAGTCTGCTTGACAAACCAGATGAACCCATCAACACAATCAGGGCAACCATGCCGATCTTTGTACTGTGCTGGAATCAACACTCCATATTCTCAAGCTTGAGGAAGTAATATCAATTGTTGAGTCTTCTTGCACCTTGTAGAAATGGTCGATATCGTGTATCCAGTGGGCAGGCACTGCTGAAAATGAAGGATCTGCTTTTGTGAAGTACAGCGGCAGTATAATACAGGAAAAGAAGGAGATTGGCCTCGGAAGGTGTTATCGAGGTCACGTTACATTTATTGGACCCTCATGTGAGAAGATGCAGAGATGATCACTTCATTGGCATCGATAAATTCTTCCTTGCAATCCAGTCACAGATGGTCACCAGATGTGGGGCAGTGAAATGGTTGACGGTAGAACAACAGCCTATTCGAAAGTTTCATAAATATGCTCTCTATGAGTACATTCTGATCACATCTGAGCACCAGTCCACTAACTTTGTGTCCCCAGTCCTCTTCACTTTGTGCACAGAATAGCTGTCCAAAGTTGGGAATACTGAAATCATCTGATGTGTCTCTGAGTGTGGTTAATTTGATACTTCTGCACACTCTATGGACATGAGTTTCTCTAAAATGATGTACTTATTGTGATACGTGGTGGAAAAATGGCTCTTCTTGACAATGCTGGAGGCGCAAAGGATTGGCTCGGCCAGAATTTCGCCATGTGTCAGCACCGGATAGTAGGTTAAAAACCTTGTCAGAGTCAACATTGTACAAGTGTTGTAGGGAAAGATACAACAGTGTCTCCTCCATATAGTCAAAACCGGTATACAGGTCATAGTGCTTGAGCATCAGTTTAATGTAATTGACTTTGTTGGTAGATTGATGTGCCTCTTTCACATTGCTGATAAGAAGCTATTCAGAAATATCTGTGGTGAAATTGTTGCCAGAACCCATTCGCCAAATTGACTGTGATACATGGCTTGCACCATGCATTGATGCGTATACAAAATGTATTTCATGCTATTCGATCGTGTCCCAGAGCTCCTGAATGCCAATAGCGTGCCACCAAATTTCAAAATCAAGCAAGCCAATGTAGAATTCCTTCTTGAACCGCATCGGCTCATTCGATATGATACCATGAATATCTGTCTACAGCCGGTTCACAACATGGTCCATATCAGCAATACTGCCGGTGGTGGCTTGAGTCTTGGAATGAGATAGATGGATCTGAAATTCCACAATCATGTCGGTGGTTATCATTGCTGTGCCCTGAACATCTTCTTCTGTAGCGGTCTTCACATGAGCAGGTGTTTCGCGGAGTGTGCTTCTAGGACAGGTTGCCTTAGTCCCGTCTTCCTTGAATAGTTGTCGCTTATGATGTTGGACTAATTTATCTAAACATGCACATTAAACAGGCGTCTCACGATGGATTTCGCACACAAATTGCTCCTTTGCCCACAGGTGATCAGCATCGTACCATTCGGTTGCCGCATGTCGTGCTCTGCTCCGGTGCACCTGAAATTGCCTTTGATTTCTTGTAGTAATCTTTTCTACCCCCTACACCTGAACCTCCATTGCAGCAGGAGTTTTATCAATATTGTGTGCTTGTAACTGATGGGATTCTCTTGCCAACAATTCTTCCACTCTAGCCTTCGCTGACTTCGACACGTGCTGTTGTTGAATAGCACACATCATTTTGTATCATCACTTCAGTGCATCGTCTAGTGCTGTAAGGAATAGATCAGAGTGATTTTGCTGGCTAATAAATAGAGAGAATTCACATAATACCCGCACTACTCCCATTGCCATTTCATCGTAGGCTGTTTCTGCCACTGTATTCCCATCATTCTTGGAGTAGTGAAGGATTGAAGGGCAATTCTATTGCATGATAGGTCTCTGTCATCGGTGGCCAGAGATGAGTCTCGTATGGCCGGAGGTGAGCCTCATATGGGCAGAGGTGAGCCTTGTATGACTGGAGATTACGCTCTGCCTGAAGAGTCTATACATAGATGCATGCACATGCATTGACACTTGTACTCATATATCTATGGCCTTGTGGCACACTTAGATGATATACAATCAAGCTTCTCTAAGTATCACTATTTGAACAGGTTATGAGCCCGGCGCCCGCTACTATTTTCATCTCACAAATCTTCAATGGAGCCTCAATTGCTCTAACCCACTCACAACCATCCCTGCTTATCAGCCGCAACACCATCACCATCCATCACCCTCCATTGTCACCTTCCCAACCTCCTCCACTCTCAACATGTCAAACGAAACATTTAAGACCAATCATGGCAATGTGCCCAAGCTGACTGATCAAAACAACCCCGTCTGGAAGCAAAAGATTTGCCAAGATCTCATTGCTAAGAAAGCCTACAACATTGTCACCAGTGTCGAACTCCTCCCTGTCGGCAAACACGTCACCCTACTTCCTCTGCAAACGAATTCGCATGATCATGCCAATAGGGAGATTGCCCGTATAATCCTCGGATGCTGCAATGAACTCCTTCCACTCATCGACGATATTGACGATCCTGTGGAGATGCGGGAAACACCTAGGGACCAACTTGACAATGCCTCAACGAAACTGGGTCGCCCCCAAGTCCGGCGGAAGTTCACCACCTATGAACGTTCTCGAGACAAAACTGTCACACAGTATTTGACCAAACCAACCGCCTTCCGCATGCAGCTGCTTGGCACCACCGAAAATATCACCAATGATGCCAAAAAGACTCACATGTTCACTACCTTGTCTAATTCATATGAAATGACCATCCAAATCCTTGAACAGTGCATCTCCGCCCCCACGGCCAAGCAGTGTATGGATGTAATTGGCGAATATGCTAAGTGAACAACCCTAATCAAAGACATTGGAGAGGCATCTGCCAGAGCGGCACTATACATCTGTGGTGGAAATCGTGGCCATCGCGGATGAAGTGACGGACGAGCAGCCGGACGAGGAAACACACGGCAGGAGCACAGTTGTCCATAGTGCACAATGGACAATCATACCACGGAAGCATGCGAAAAGAGAAAACCCACAGAAAACGACGCAAACAACAGGAAAGTAAATACCTCCAGGAACGACAAGCAAACATGCTACCACTGCTGTATCACAGGACACTTCAAGGCCGACTGCATCCACTTCAAACATGCCCGGGATCAGCGCAACCAAGCCAACACAGGCACAGCATCTGCAATGCTTGCAACAGCAGGACATCGTGACCTCATCTGACTAGCTGAAAATTCAACCCCACTCACCGCACCGTCCGCTCCAGCTGCATGGGTCATCGACTCCAGAGCATCTCACCATATCTGCAATAACCGCACCAGATTCAACTCAATAAAGAAACATCGTCAGCCAACAGTCATGGAGCTCATAGATGATAACAAATACACAGTAAGCCACCATGGACTCGTTAATGTTTCACAGGACTACAAAGTCAATGGCCTCCACACGCCTACAATCCGGCTCTCGCTTCTCTCGATCCATCAATTGGACACAGCCGGGTACACATCCACAGTGGGGGTGGCCCTCCAAGGGTAGTGGTTTGGTTCTGCCTCCACTATGCGCATTGTTACGAGTTCGAATCCCGGCACCACCTCCCCAACCTAGCAGACTCCTTGTCATGCAAGTTGATGTTGCACTGACTGCAGACTCCCTGGCATATAATACCGGTTGATGTCGCATGAACAGAGTTCCCTGTGTTAAACACCCCACAGGTCGAGCATATGAATAGACAAATGGGGGTGGGCTTGCTGGGCCAGTGGCCTTAGTGCCCTCCACCGGGTAGTGGGAAGTGGGAGGAAACGACTTTGCCTGAGTCAGCAGTAGATGCTGCGTGAGCTAGTTTGCCCGTAGTTTAGCCGATGGATGGACAGGAAGTTTCCAATGGACAGGGGTATAAATTGTTAATTAAATGCCATGACCACCAGTGGTCGGCCGGCATATGGTAACTTAGCTTGGCACCCCTTCTTGGTGAATGCACCATGATTACAAACAAACATACACATCCACATTTGGACGTGGCAAGTGCTCAATATCATCTCCATCAATCACCATCTCAGGCAATTGAGTCAATGACCTCTATATCATATCTCACACCACTGCACTCACTTCGACAGTACCAAGCATGTCTACGAAGTCCACTTCAAGAAGGAGAAAGAAGAAGTGACCAGGATTATCATCGAGCGCACATACCACCGTACCATCAAAGGCGTACTCCACCCAGCCTACTACATGCCCACTCCACACCCCCTCTCCATATGCAGCCAGCACCACACCTCAATTTCCAACTGACACCGAATTTGCAAAGCCCAGACTAAAGACTTACAAAATCTCAGAATTTCGACCGTGGCATTGCTGTCTAGCCCACATTGATCCTACTGCCCTATGATCTCTAATTGATGGATATACAACAGACGACTGAATGTGCACTGCATGCATCCAGGCCAAGCACAAGCAGAAAATCATCAAAGTCAAGACCCAGCGCACTACAAAGCCATTTGAACTCATACATTCAGACGTGTGTGGACTATTGTCTACGCCCACCGCCACTGGCCATCACTACTATATCCCATTCCTTGAGGATTACACACGCTGCACCTCTGTTTAGGTCCTTCCAGATATGAAGTCGAAAATGTGCGCCTCAGCCTACCAATCATTTCAGGCCCCAGCTGACTCTATGGGATACAAAGGGAAACGATTTCGCTCTTGAATTGGTCACGGAGAATACGACAACAAGACCTTCCGATTGGTGCTTGCTGCTCATGGTACAACGTATGCACCATATCTTCCCTACACTCAACATCGGAATGCAGTGGCCAAATGCATGATCCAGACCATCACCGAGAAAGCATGATCTATGATGATTGACTTCCAGGTGCCACTCGTGTTTGGGGGAGAAGCTGTCAGTACCGCCATCTACCTCCACCAGTGAACCCCACACGAAAGCATAACGAACAGGGCCGACTGCGACGGCTATCAAACACCATATCAAACTCCATACGAGATGCTGCATGCATTTGGCAAGCCCTCGCACACCATTGGTGGCAATGACATTTCCTAAAATACACCTTTCCACCACCTTCAGCTAGTCGGCTGTTACGCCAGTCAACTTATCCCCGAGCCACAACTGCATGTATGATTCTGCCCAAGATCCGGACAATGTATGATGGTAGGGTACGTGCACCATTCGACTACACTTGGGAGGATATGAGACCCAGCAATCCGAGTAGTGAGATCATAGTAGGATGTCATTTTTGACATGGAGAGGAATGTGCACACATCATTCCTACACAGAGACCAAACAGACATCTGTGAGCTACCAGAACAGATGGAATATGTCGAGGAAATTGAAACAGGTGGAGATGGACTTTTCCATGACCAAGCAAGAGCCAGTCGAACAGGTGAAGACCACGCACGTGGTGATCATAACTGTACTAATGATGATACCTACCGCAATCTACCCAGCGCTGACACCCGTCGAGGTCTCCCAGCAAGTACAGGTGAAAGATCACCTCCTCCTGACGCGGTGGATACACCAATGGTGTACAGAGAAACCATCGTCCACAATCGACATCTCTGCCGCGAAATTGAAGGAGCCAACCGAACAGCGGCCATGACGAAGTAATCATGCCAACCACCGTGCACAAATCGCATCACATAACGTCATGTTGAGATCTCCAAAAACGCACTGATGATCATGGCAAAGGCTCTCGCATCGACATCCATCAACAGCGACCCATTCACATACACGGAGCCCATGAACAGCCCACAACGAGACCACTGGAAATGAGCAATGGCAGAGGAATGCACATTGATCCTGCTTAATAACACATTCACAACAATCATCTCCTGGGAAGCAAGGCAATTGCGAGTCAAGCAGATTCACCCCAATTGGGTATACATAATGAAACACAATCCTGATGGCACCATAGGATACACAGTACACCTAGGGAGTGAATGCTACGAACAAACTGACTTCAGAGGAACTTATGCCCCCATCGGTAAACTCACCACTTTTCTGAATCACATCACCCTGGTCAGAAAACATGGCTGCAACATGGATCTTTTGGATGTGATTACTGCGTTTCTCATTTCTGAGGTCGAAGCTAATGGTATCGATATGATCCCGCCTGAAGGCTGCCAGGAAGGCCTCAATGCTTTTACGATTGTTGTTCGACTAAATAAATCACTGTACAGTCTCAAAACACTACGATGGCAAAACGATATTAACACCAGCTGGCTCTCTCTTGAATTCACACCGTCCCAGGCCGACCCAACCCGCTATCTCTGCAGCGATGGTATTCCGATGCTTTTGTACCTCAACGACATCTCGATGTTGTACACAAAAGACGCGACCAAAGCTGCGATTCAATTTAAGGCCAGGCTATCGGACAGATTGAAGTTCACCAATCTCAGCCTGGCATGCGAATTCCTCAGCATTGAAATCCAGTTTGAGGGAAATGGAACCGGCACCAGCATCTGTCTTGGCCAGAAGGCCTTCCTCACCACCATTCTCAAATGATTCAATATGCAGAATGCTCACAATGTATCAACTCCAATGGATCCTGATGTAAAGCTAGATCTGGCCGAGGATCAGGGGGAGAAGGAACTAAACGATATCAAAGGCTACCAGGAAATTGCCGGATCATTGATGTACACAGCACTTGCAACATGTTCCGATATATCATTCGCAGTCGCTGCTCTTTGCCAACACAATTCCCCACCATTCACCAGCCATCTCACCGCCGCCCAAAGAGTTCTCCACTATCTCAAATCCACCGCTGACTTTGAACTTCATTTTAGTACGAGCACTGGCAGCAACGATCAACTCACTGGCTATACAGACTCGGATTGGGCCAATGATAGTGCCGACCACAAATCTGCAGGTGATCATGTCTTTCTTCTCAGCAACAGAGCTGTCTCGTGGCAGTCACCAAGGCAAGATGTCATCGCTATGTCAACCCTCAAAGCCGGATACATCATTTGTTCGGAAGGCTCCTGTGAATCGAAGTGGTTGCGTCAGCTCCACATTGAGATACACGGCAAAGATGCATCGCTGCTCCCAATCAATTGCGAAAATCTGGGTGCACTTAGTCATATCACAACAGGGATAATAAGAGCTCTCACAAAACATATCGAAGTTTGCTATCTCAAAAGTTGGGACCTACATGCGCATAAGATTGTTGACTACTCCTACGTACATATGAATCAGAATGTGGCAGATATACTAACTAAGGCATTGATTAAGAATAAGCACAAAGAAATTCACAAAGGCGATGGGGCTATGGTACTAGAGGTCGATTTGAGGTTGCATTTAAGGTTGTTTCACTTTTTCTTTGGGCACACAGATTGACTTGTTTTTCGATGGATGGCCATCCTCTGGCTACGGTAGTACTCTTTCCCTTGTCACTCTCCCAGGGTTTGAAGAAGGCTACAATGGGAATGTCTTTGTTTGTTTATTTGTTTCGTCTCTTTGTATTTTGTTTGGTCGCTCCACAGTGTATAGCAAGAAGGGGAGTATAGCATGATTGGTCTCTTTCTTCTGTGGCCAGAGAGGAGTCGCGTATGGCCGGAGGTGAGCCTCGTATGACCGGAGATCACTGGCTGCCTGAAGAGTCTATACATAGATGTGTACCCACACATTCACACTTGTCCTCATATCTATATGTGCTTGTGGCACCCTTAGATAATATACAATCGAGCTTCTCTAAGTATCACTATTTGAACAAATTCACTGCCAGTAGTCTCATCATGCTCTGGATCTCATTCCCTACAAGGAGCTGCATTTCACGGAATCAAATGGGTAAGAAACGTGCTTGAAGCCCTGATATTGCGGTACCGATAATAATTGATTGTCAAATTCATCTTTGACATTTCCAGCTTGCAGGAGTTGGAGCAGCGAGTGCAATAACTCTTGGACTAAACCCAAGCACAGCTGATTCAATTGATCAGGTTACCACAGCCGATGTACATTCCAGAGAGTGTGTTGCCACACACCTGCCGCTGCGCTGCGAGTCTTGGCAAACGAAAAAAGCGAATTGAGTTAACGACAATGACAATAAGAAAGAAGTGGAAAGTGGCAATCGATTCCCAACATCGAATTGACCCTGGAACCAGACTCCCAGCACACCTGGACCGTCGGAGGAGAGTGGGTGCGTCAGCAGAAAAAGAACAAGCACAGAAACCCATGCAATTGAGTGGATTCCTGAAAAGTCTTGGCAAAGATCAAAAACAGAAACATCAAAATAACTCAGCAACCTTGACAGAGAGTGACATATGGATATTGGCATTCCATCGCTACAATGGAACTGACTCCAGAATGTCACTTCCGGTATCCTTGGGTGATCCAAGGAGGCCGAATGCAAGTGATGTGACGGGATGAAACGCAAACCAGTGACGATGGTGACCCAAGAGGGTAACAGTCCTATTGGAGGAATGATCGGAAACCCACCAAACAAGAGAGAGATGGACGTGGCGGAAGCACCAAGAGATTGTTGCGCGGCTGGCACGATGTCGGGAAACCCATCATCCGTGTCCTTCATGGCTGCAAGGGAGCGGTGGGAGCGTGAGACGAATGTGAAAACACTGAGGAGCGAGACCACGGAGACAGCGAGTGCACCGGGACACTGGAGAAGTCAAATGGAGAGAACAGTGAGGCAGCAGGGGCGCGAGGTGACGCAGCTGCACGAAACTATTGACAGGATGGCCTGGATCCTAGAAGCACACGAGCCGTGTGAAGAGACGCAATGGATCTGCATGAATACATGGCTGGAGGATAGGGAGAAGCAGTGGGATGATCGCCACAACGACAACATACTATGGGTGATGGGTATCACGGACATGACCCCGGAGGTGTCAGCCAACGCAAGAGTAGGCGAAGCAGCACCGGCCGAGGAAGGAAGAAAGGAAGAAAGAGACGAGACTGCAAAGCAGGACAGCAGAGGCCTAGAGACCTCACAGCATGCAGGTGCGACGCAGGATGGTGAGCCAGAGAAGTGCCAGCTGCAGCAGCAAGCAAAACTCAAACCCAAACCCAAACTGCAACACAAACAGCAGCCTGAACCACAACATCAACCCAATTCTATGCCAACACCCAATCCAGCCAGAAGGTGGAAGACAGTCTAACCCTGAATGCAGAGTCAGAAGGCATCTGCCGGCCCAGGCCCAGGCCCAGGCCCCACCCCGATGACTGGATCGACCATGGCAGAGAGACGCCTAATTTTATGGGGAGACAAGAGCGTACCACTCCTCAATAAGGTGGACCAAGAAATTGCGTCAGCAATCAACAGAGCACATTTCCACCAGCAGGCCCCAGCCCAGATCAGGATCATCAATGCAAGAAGGAATGCCAAGGGTGCAATCATGGCAATCACGCACCAGAATGCGACAGCGGAGATGGCTCTGCGATACTGTGAAATCATCATCACAGCAGTGAGAACTGTCAACAATGGAGTCGTTGATGTCGAAGAGGATGAGTCCAGCAAAAGGGTAAAGATGCATGCAGTATGTCTCGTACAATACATGGGACAACGCACGGAAGGCCTGTCAAAGATGCTAGAGGAATCTGAACCTGAGAATGACAGCATAACAATCCCCACCCAAGTACGGTGGCTGGAGAACCCCCGCACCATGAGGGAGAGTAAGCAGAATGGAGAAATCGCCACATCATAGGTTGTATTTGTTGTAAAGGGGAGCATGGCGGCACAGGGTTTGGTCAAGAGGGGCATCAAGGCGGCAGGGGTGTGGTACCGATTGGAAATGTACACGAATGCAGGCCCCGACAACGGATGTGAACTCTGCTGGGGATGGTGCCACACTGAGAACAAACGCGGCAGCAAGCCCACATGTGGCGACTGCTCAAGATATCACTGGACAAGCAACCACATGTGCAGAGTGGTGGGATGCACGGCAAAGCAGGGATCACTCTGCAGTCACACGCTGGAGAAGTGCCACAACTGTGGAGGAAATCACATGGCGTTTAGCAACAGATGGGCGAAGAAGACCAAAGGCGCCAGGGCAGCGCGGCAGAGTAGGATGATTGGGCAAGTAGGACGGGCATCCATGAACGCAGCTACTGATGTGGCATTTGGGACGAAGAAAGTGGTGATTGGTCCCAGGCATGAGCGGATCGCAGCGGAAGGGGGGGGGGATGCGAGGGCAAGATGGCAGATGTGGAGGAAGAGGAGGCAACATGGGAGGCAGAAGACGTTACGATAAGTAAGACTGCGAATCCGACTGCGACTGAAACTGAAACTGGAACTGAGACTGGAACGGGAGCCCTGGCAACTGATGACTAAAGCGATCCAGCATAACTGCGCCTGGTCATCCGAGTGGACCATTGCGGCGCTGGAGACGGCAGCCGAATGTAAAGCGGACGTTGTGCAGTTGCAGGGGCCACCCAGAGGACGGGGAGGTTTTGGGATCAGCCATTCGGCAGATGAAATAAGAAAAAGAAAAAAGAATGTGGACCGTGATACAACAGGGGAGTGGCCTAGTGGTTGATGACCAGACGGATTTAAGCAGGGGAGCTAATGACGATGTCATTGTGACTAACGTCAGGCGGAGAGGGGAGAAGAAAACGAGGATTGTCTATATATATGATTAAAGAGACACGCAGTTGGGAGAGAGGCATGCACACAAGGTGAACTGGCAAAGCTTCATTTGGCAGGGTGGAACTGTCCTTGCGGGAGACTTTCACCTCCCCAGCAGTCGATGGGAGCAGAGATGCCACATGCAGCGGAATGCCGCCTTTTGGGATGGAGTGATTGATGACCATGGACTGGAAATTGGAAATGTTGGCTGATCCACACACTACTTGACAAGAGATGAGCACCAAGGCGAGTCGGTCATCGACTTGACATTGGCAAACCAACCGATAATGACATGCACCATACTGGCAGATGACCACACCACTGGATCCGACCACTCCGTCATAGCATGGGAGGTGGAAGTGGATAGGCAGGAAGAGGCAGATCACAAGAGGGTGGTAGGGTGGAACTTAGCGGCAACGATGGAGCAGGATGCGGAGGCAGCGGAGAAGTTATGAATGGAACTAGCAAAGGAGCGGGCTCACCTGGGTGCAGAGTGCACAGAAGATGAGGAAGAGCAGGAGGCTGCATGGTGTCAGAATGGAATGAGCAGCGTTCTCAACGCCACAGCAAAGAAGATCAGGATCAGCGCCAAATCAAAGAAGTGGTGGAATGCCAACATCAAGAAGAGAAGCAATGCGGTCGGAAGAGAAAAAAAGCAGGAGAGAGATTTCGGAGGAGGCCGCCAGGGCACAGGCAGGGGTCAAGAAGTTGATTCGGCAGTCCAAGAGCAAAATGTGCAGTGATTACTTCCACAACCTCAGGGCAGCCAAGGAGTGGAGAGCAGCAAGATATGCTAACCCTCGGGCGGGCATGACGATGGAGGCCTTAACGGACAGAGCAGACAACCAAGCGAACACAACCACTGAAAAAGAGGAGATGCCCACAGGTAAATCATGCCCCCTGAATGACAACGACCAGGACTACAATCTACCCCCAGCGAGAAGCGCACATACACGCGTCACCAAGCAAGCGGTTGAGCGAGCCTTAGATTCTCGGTCAGTCAGAAACGCACCAGGCCCAGACAAGCTATCTTTTTGCGCCATACAGCTACTCCGGCGGTGGGATAAGGAGAAGATTGTGAGGCTGATGAGGACGGCCATTTGCACAGGAAGGCACCCACCGGGATGGAAGTGGGTTAGCAGTGTGGCGATTTGCAACCCTAGCAAAGACGACTATACAAAGCTGAAGGCCTATCGCTCCAGATTGCTGCTTAGCTGCATGGGAATAGTTGTCGAAAAAGAACTCGCAGAGCTGCTATCAGAAGAGGCTAAAAGAAGATGGCTACTGAGCAACGGACAATTCGGAAGCAGGAAAGGACAATCAGCCATCGATGCATCGGGCATCATGGTCGACAGAGCTCATGCAGCCAGGGCAAATGGCCACATTACAGGTGTGCGTCTCATAAACATTAGGGCAGCCTTTCCAAGCGTGACAAAAGGAAGGCTAGTCTACTGAATGAAGGTCAGGCAAATGGATGGAGACCTTATATGATGGACGGAGAGCTTTCTCTCAGAAAGAATGGTGGAGATGAGAATTGAAGGCAATAACATGGAAAGACACCCAGTGGAAGCAGGGGTCCTGCAGGGCTGACCTGTGTCACCGATCATCTTGTCCATCTACACCTCAGGACTGATCAAATGGGTAGAAGAGTACGTGTTAGCAGCCCAGGGGCTATTATTCGTGGACGACATCGACTGGGTAGCGACTGGAAGCGATGTCAACCAGGTTGTCGCGATACATGAGAGATGCGCAGCGAACAGCATCGAGTGGGCAAGCTGACAACGGCTAAAGTTTGATAACCCAAAAACGGAGGTGGCACTATTCAGATGCAGACGAGGCCACAAGAAACACCTCCAGCCAAAACTGACAGGAAAGATACCGGTCGGAGACGGGTTAATATGGTTCCACAGACCGGCGGCCCGCTGCTCCACGTCTGGATGTATGTGCACCTGACGCTCAAGGAACATCACAACCAATACATCAAGACAGCCAGGGCAGCAGAAGCTACACTATGAACTGTCACAAGGATGTATGGGGCAGTGCCAGAGAGCGCAAGGGCCGTCCAGGTGCCATGTGTCCAAGCTGTGGCACAGTATGCGAGAGAGCTCTGGTGGGAACCCAAAGAAGTAGGCCAGCGAGACAACCTCCAACTTCTCCTCAATTGACTAGCCAGATCCATCCTGGGCGCACTGCCCACGACCCCACAGTGTGCAATGATGAGAGACTCAGGGCTTTCCCCTGTGCACACAATCTTCGACTCCAGACAACAGCGATTTGCAGCGAGGCTAGCAAATGTATGCAGCAACAAGTTCAGCGACCTACACCAAAACCCCTCTTCCGGGACACTGTTGTGCAGAGGAGTGAACGAAGAGAGCGAGCATGCCCGGACAACAGAAGGCAAGAACCGGCTGGCCCTGGGCGAAGAATCAGTGGTCAGAACCGTCATACTGAATGACACCACCACAGCCAACAGAGCTGCCCAGCGCAGGGCAAGAGCGAAAGAGGCCAAAGTCGGGGCAGGAGTCTGAATGTAGTGAACAGATGGATCGCGCTCAGACATCACCCGAGTGGGAGCCGCAGTAGTGAGCAAGCACAGAGATGAGTGGAGGTGCCGCTTGCAGCTATCTGGGCACTGGACATAGGGAGGTCATTGACGCCAAACTGTGGGTGATCGGACTCCTGCTCAAAGTGACTATCAAGATGTGAGAATCACTGCAATGACATGGGGTGAAGATGGTGGCAGTCTTCAGCGATTAACGAGCCGCCATTCGATGGGTGGCACATCTGGTGCCAGGCCCTGGCCAGCGGCTAAGGACTCGGATCAATCGAAGGGCGCAGGATCTCCATACCCAGGGCATCGAAACAGAGATTCACTTGGTTCCGGGACACTCCGGTATCCCCGGGAATGAAGAAGCAGACCGCCAGGCAAACGTAGCCCACCATGCAAGTAGGGACATGACAATAGAGTGGCCGTACACATCAGCCTCCAATGTGGCCAGACCGATCTCTGAGTGAAGGTCAGCAGCCAAGGCAAGGTGGGAGGCCGACAAATGCAGCAATCACCTCAGCTATAGGCTGAAGGGCAAGGCTGGGACCAAATGACCCATTCTGACCACAAGCGTGAATTCATTAGCTACCAGGTTTTATCCACTATAATCGGGGCATGGGCCCACCTGAGTTTACCAAACACCATTCGGTCACCGAGAGCACGACAAGTGGTTGTGGGGAAATGGGACAGTGGCCCAGATGCGAGAGGATCTGTTCCGCCACTGCAGCCGGTGGAGAGACCAGCAGAGTGCGCTCTGGAAAGTGGTGGGAAAGGCCAACAGCTGGAAAGCAGGCAGATGCCGACACATGCAGGTCTCTGAGCTGTTTTCCACGGGAGTGTGTGATCAGGCGGTGGTGGACTTCCTGGCGGCTACGGAAGTCGGAAAGTTCCCGCCCAGTGGACTGGCGGGATGGAGTGGGCACAGAGCCACGCTCAGGTGTGGGGAGCGGCGACAGCGGGCTTATAACATTTCTTTTCTTTTCTGTTCTGGTCTGTCTTTCTTCTAGCTTTCATTTGTCAGCGGGGATGAAGGGTAGCGGAGGAGAGCTCCGCCATCTAGCTGGCTAGCCCAGAGGCGTAGAGGATATCAGATTCTTTCATACTCTAATAAGAGTGCATATGGTATGAATAAACAACAACAAAAACAACCAGTGTGTTGCACGAAGGTGTTGTGAATTGGATGAACACGAAGAGTGTGCAGAACATCAAGATTGACTTTGTCCAGAAGGTTGGAGTGAACATGCTGATCTCTTGAGTTATCGAGTGGTCAAAAAGTTGAATGCCCCATTGGCGCACAGGAATTTTACACATCAGGCATGAGCCATATGATAATTGAGCAGTAATGACATGTTCTGGATAATCCCTGACACTGGAAGCCAAAGAGGATGACATTATCTCCGGAATCCATTGCCAAAATTCCAATTCAAGCCACGACCAGGTATGTCAAGATTCCAGTGTGGTCACAGCACAGTTCCAAATGTGGAATGCCATGCCTAATCAGTATTTTTGGTGCGCTTCTGGGGACACCTGGTCAGCCTAATCAGAATCCTGGCGTGCGTTGTTGGTGTCTGGTGGATATCTTTCAGATATTACCAATTGTGAGTTACAGCGGCCAGGCATCCTGATCGCCCAAAACATCAGTCAAGTGAGTCATGTCCAATGTACAAATGACTATCACAATCATTGCTCCGGCAGTGAGCCCATCTTGCATGTCACTCCACCACTCACCCGTGTTGGTTTCGCTGTATATTTCATGGCTTTCCAAGTCCGCGAGGTGCACCAATTCAAAATTGAGGTGCTCCTGACATGTGAGAAGTGCAAAAAGGCACTGTATATATTTGAAAATATACCTGTAGTATAATGCTCTGAAGATGTGTGAACGATCCTCAATCCAACTATTATCACCAAGCCTGAATTTTGGTTCGGAGATGAGTGTTCGCAGCGCATCTGCCAATTGGATTGATTCTTTTTTGACCCTGTCCAGTCCATGCCCCAGATGTTGATCTATCCACATTTTCATTTGCTGGCAAAATGATTGAGCCTGTTGAAAGTAGTGTGCTGACCGAAATGGATGCCATGGATTCTATCATTCTCAGTACTTGCGATGGTTGTTGTACAATCCAGTTGCTTTGCCATATGCTTTCCCCCCAACATTTTCCACTCCAACTATCTGCCTATGAGCCTTTGTCTTTGTTGGATCGGCAGTATATGTCAGATAAGGATTCTGGGGTTATATCATTACTTCGTTGGGAGTATCTCCAGGTGGTGGCATACCAGGTATATTCTCTATGGGTAGATTGTTAGTTGTCTAGCTCATCAATGCATATTCAGGTGCACTGACCAAAGTTGAATGATGATGGCTCCCGTCGATCCCAGACTGGGGATGGTACAATCCCACCAGAAAAAAGCCCTTCATTCATTGGTATTGGGTGATGTTGGTGATTATGAGCCTCCAGTCAGTTCTCATCCAATAATGTCTTTTTGCAGATACAGCGCTTGACATGCTTCTGGTGAGTGTTCACTATATTCGAGATATGGTCTCTGAATACGTATCTGGATGACTCTCCATGATGCTTCAGGGGATGATTAAGAGCATCTTGGTTATTATTTCGACAGTCTGCTGATACTGTTCAATGAATGACATTAACAGCCGCATCCCACCCTACACAATACAGGGGAGGAGTAAAATCAAATCACCATACAATCGGTGTTTTTTCTAAACGAGGTTATATATATCATATCCCGTCAAGTAATCATGCACATTGCCTTCTGATAATTGTTAGTTGAGAATATGATGTTTCTTTTGTCATCACGGCAATCACCACAATCGGCCTTATACTAAATATCTAGCAATGGGTGCGGGCAACCTGCCAGTGACACAGGTTTGGTCCACAAAAACGGGTCAGTTCCATTCCAGACCCATTCAAAAATTTGCCCCACTGCATCTTGGTGGGCCACACCCTGACCCATACTTGTCAAGCGATGGGTTTGGCCAGGTTTGGATAGGCCCGTCGGTTCCAATCTCCGGTTCAGCATTTGAGGTTGTTCAATTTATGATCACATTCAGAAATTCTATTGTTAATTGTGAAATATTCACGATGGTATGTTATTGTCTTTTCTGGATGTATTGACTGCATTGATAATGAAGAAAGGAGAGCCATGCTCCCAGCCCCATCCTGGAAATGAGCGTCAACGGAGCATCAACGATTTTTGGTTTTGCATCTTGGGTCATCTGAGTGGCAATTTGTTGCAGACAGTCATACATGGGGTATTGGCCACCTTCATAGGCAAAAGAGGAAGCGACAAGCTCCCTACCATATCCTGAAAATGAGCGTCAACTAAGCATCAATGATGTTTGGTCTCGCATCTTAGGTAATCTAGGTGGCGCTCAATCGCAGACCTCTATGAAGGATGAGTTGGCAGCCTCTCTAGGCAGATGAGCAAGAGAGATTTCCCTGATGGCCTCCCCGACAGTAACAACTTATTTCTTTTACAATCCTGCCACCTGGAGTCCATGAGTGTTGTAGCCTACAAAAACAGTCAAAACTTCGTATGTAGACAATAATAGCCTCTTCACGCTTTGATTACCCACGGGGAATGGCTAAAAATAGTTGACGCTCTGTTGACTCTTACGTTCAGGCTGGGGCGGGGAGCGTGTCATTTCCTCCTTTGCCAATAATGGCGGCCGATACCACATTTATGACTCTCTTCAACTCATCCACACCCAGATTACCCAAGATGCAAGCCAAAAAATCGTTGATGCTCTGTTGACGCTCATTTTCAGAATGGGGCAGGGAGTGTGTCGCTCTCTCATTTGCCTATAAAGGCGGCGAATACCGCATTTTTGAATGGCCACACCCAATCGCCCCTCAGATTACCCAAGATGCATGACCAAACATCGTTGATGCAATGTTGACACTCATTTTGCCATAGGTGTATCTGCAATATGGTATCATTTCATTTGGCATAGTATGTCATTAATGGTGTTTTGGCAGCCTTTCTATCAACTTGATGTACTTTCTCCCTCATCACCACATTGTTCTTTAATAATACATATTAATATATCCTTTAAAATATACTTTAAAGTGTCCGCTCATGGTAGATAATAATACACTCAAAAACCCGGTTCTTTTCTATCAATGCTCATCTTCACTTGCATGTTGGCTCAATAGGCTGCTGTTGTCTGCAAAATGGATGTCAGCTGCATTACTACACAGCAGACAGTGTACTAACCAGTGGATGTTCCTTCATTGGTCCGTAAATCAGGAATGAAATCTTCATTGCGCTCACGATCCTTGGCATACACCCCAAGATTGAATAATTGGGTGCTGTGAAGTGGAGTATGTATATATGCATATCGGGGTGGCAAACCTTCACTTTCCGAAGCGTGACCTCTCTGGTCATCACCGGGTGGCCGAGGTGGCATCCTGGGTGGACATGGTGTCGGTTCTGGTGCCGGATGTTTCAGTTGGTCCGGTCATGGCGCACCTGGGCCTTTGCGCCTCCAGCGTGCCTGCGGATTCTGTGCTGTGCCATTTTGACAAAGAAAGCAGCCATCCGTTTGATTTTCATGAACCGTAGCTGGGTGTCTTTCCATTGCAGCCTTCACATCTCTATGGCTGGGAAACTCAACTCCCAGCATCTTCTCTTCTCAGACTTCAGGGCAAAGTTTTTTGCTGAGGAAGTGTGTTTCCTCTCTTGCAGCTCACGAAAACACTCCTTTGGCCATTTTGGCCATATTCAACACAAGGTGCATGTAGGACTGTTCTAGCTGTACCCAACCTCCCTGCCTTGCCATAGTAGCAGACATGATGAAAACCTGAAAGAAATTAGTTGCTGCTTCTACATAGGAGATTTGGCTATTACCTCTACCATATACACTTCCGTAGAATCCTCTAAGGTGTTTAACGCCTGATTTGTCTACTTGTGGGGATGCTTATGATCAAATTCGTCTTCCACAATCCTGGAAATGACAACATCATTCGCTGACTGTGCGGAAAAAGGCCTTCGTCGACCATGGAGGTTTCCCATTATGAGCAGCAATAATGTGGTCTTGTAGCTCTCTATGTACACAAGCTGTATATTATATAGTCAGTTGATGGTGGTCAACCTTGATATGGATGTCCTCACATCCAATCACATGCCGCATCTTATTCTTGCTGCTTCCTGTTGGAGGGTCCATATTTGAATGTGCATCGATGGTCATACTTTTGGTGGCTTCATTGGCAGTGTCGCGGTGGACTAACTGCTGTCTGCATTGTAGTTGCATTGCAGTGGGTGGTGTATTGGATGAAGCCCCTGTCATTCCACTCAATTCCGATCCGGTTGCACATTGCTGCGTTCTTTGTGGAGCTATGATTTGCTAGTGTGGAAAAGATGAGGAAGATGATAACGAAAAGATGTGGGATGTGCTGAGGAATCTACAGGTAGCATCTAGTCAAAATGGAATCAGTAACAGCCAACTTGCACATTCAACTCAAGATGAATCCCGCTTCGTATAGCTGCAGGTTGCACGGGATTCCAACGATCCTGCCATTTGCACCAAGTCGGTTCAATGTTGTGAGTTTGTTTACAGGAATAAATAAATGCGAACGACTGCAGAAATCTCATGTTTGCAAAATACAAACAGCACACTCTTTGACAGAAAGAACATCTGCTGACGTTTCTCCCAAGAAATCTGCTGGATCTTACTTGAAACAGACACTAAACAACATGTAATGTGGTATGGTTAACATTGCTATTCACAATGTAGTGACGGTGAAAACGCAGATTTTGCTTTGCTCAAGTTGATTAAACATACCAACCTTGTCATAAAGGATGCACTTTGCGTCCATGTGGTCCATATCTTGCAACATCCAACATCTCACCCAGCAGCAAAGGCAACACTCAATGTAATGGTCAGCGCTCCGAAAAAGAACCTGTCACCACTACTGTTGGGCACATGTGGCAATTTGACACAGCGATCCACATGATGACATCATCAAACCAATGAAGAGAAGAGCGGCTTGGATACAGAAACGGTTCGAGCCCTTAGTGCATTGCGCAGCTTGCGACCTAAACAGAAGCTTGCGGTGGAGAAACGACGAGAAACGCACTTTTTAAGCAACGAAGATAAAGAGAAATGGATTAAGTATTATGTGGATAGAGAGACCACCGTTGCAAGAAAGCTAGTTGAAGATGCAGTGATAGTGATTAAGCAGAAGAAGGATGATATGAGAAATGCTGAAAAGGCGGCAGTGACAACCAGAAAGCCTGAAGCAACATTCCAAGAGATGTTCAGCACAATCGGAGATAATACAAGTGATCTTGCAAGTTCCGAAGATGGCAAGGATGGGGAAGGCAAAGATAATGATGAAGCAGATACAGAGCTGGGCAAGCTGAGTGATGATGACGAACCCAGCTGGGTGATGGGAATATTCTCCAAAATGGTACAGCATCACATGGGGAGTTTCCGGCAAAAGCAGATAATTTCGGTCGAATTGATGTAACCAGGATGGGGAGACAAGGCCCACTTCTTCCGTGAGAGAGATGAGAAGTATGGGACCGCCAAATCGAAGATCCCGGCAGTTGTTTAACTGCAAATGGAAGTTGATGTAGCCACATCTGCAGTGACTACATTTGGAGAACTTATGGAGACTCATGACAGAGTCGCCAGGAAATTGCAGATGCTGCAAGTGACTTGTCGAGCAGGAAGTAGTCGTATGTGCCTAGGTTGCCGGACACCCCAGTAACACAAACGCATTGCGTCTCTGCCACCCATCACAGACTCCAATCCAGCACCGATGAAGAAATCCAAGCATGTTGACTCTGTAAGCTTTCAACCTGGCATATAGTATCCATATCTAATTCCCATATTGGAATTGGATTCGGACTGAGAAATGGTGACAGCTCCTGCATCACCGGAGAAGTGAGTCCGCAAATTGCAATTTTTGATGATGTAATTCTTGGAATAGCTATTTGTGTACCCATTTTGCTATGTGTCAGCTTTTGCTTGCTTTCAGTGACCAAATTGTGAGGCATGATAATTCATCTGTGCATGTGCAAGGGTCGGATGGGCCATGCAAAAGTTCTAGACACCAAATCACCTTGATTGATGACAAATGAACTTGATATGATCCTGCCTTTTACAGTTAAGTCAGAAAGCTAAAAATAAATCAGAGACTAAATTCACTAACAATATTTGAGTCAGTGATGTAATACAACTCATGGATGGAGTGGTCGAAGCGCGATGCAAACTGGGATCACTGACAACTGTCATACAGTATTCATCCATTCTTTGAACTGCATAACTCTCTGCACAGACCTGGTGAACATCATTGAGATTTTGAAAATTGCTTATGGCAGGTCATGGAAATCGGGGAGAACACGCCGGATGAGGAATGGTGTGGACATCGGGCTACATATATCAAAAACTATTGTATCAATCTACATGCGGTATATTGCCAGCCAAAAGTGCTGGAACATGATAGGCCTATGTCATTTATGGCTCACATAATGTGTCTAGTGGTGGATCAGAAATTGGGAGGCCTCAAAGCTTTTGCATGCAAATGTTTATACATAGAAATGATATATTGGCTGCCAATAACCTCTATAGGCATTTTTGCATACAGTTGGTGATCAGCCAATGACTATTAGTATGTCATGGAGGTGAGCGTCAATGGAGCATCAACGATTTTAAGTCCTATATTTTCCGCATTGAAAGGGCTGCATAGTCAAATTGTTCCAATGTAATTGCATTGGCCATTTTTGTGGGTAAAACGAACAGTGACATGCTGGTTGCCGCATGCTAGAAATGAGTATCAACGATGTGTCAATAATTTTTGGTCCTGTAAGTCTGATATTGAAACAAAGACTTGGTCACTGTGACACATAATCAATGTAATGGCCACCTTTACAGCCAAAAATGCTAGTGACGACTTCGCTACTATCTCCTACAAATAAGTGTCAATGGAACATCAACAATTGATTTTCTCGCATCCTGGATAATCATACTGCTGTGCAATGATAGGAAGCTATAATCGAAGTATTCACCACCATGATTGGCAAAAATCGTATTCGAGATATTGCTACGACCTCGTAAAAATGAGCGTCAACGGAGCGTGAATAATTTTTGTTCTTCCATTTTGGATAATCAAAGGGAAATGCAACAGGGTCAACCCATATGCATAGTATCGGCGGCCTTTCTGGGCAAAAATGCTACAGATGATATCGCAACCGCCTCCTAACAATGAGCGTCAACGCAGCGTCAACTATTTATGGTCTTGCATCATCGATAATCAAACTGCAGTGGAAAGGCATTGGCCTATAATCAACATATCGGCCCCTTTTATTAGCAAAAATACTGATGATGATATTGCTACTATCGGCTAAATATGAGACTCAACGGAGCTTCAAAGATTTTTGGTCTTGCATCTTGGATACTCTGAATGCTATGAAACCGTGTTAAACCATGATCACTGTATCAGCCACCATTATGGGCGAAAATGCTACTGACAATATCGCGTCCACCTCCTAAAACTGAGCGCCCATGCAGCATCAACAGTTTTTGTGGGGGTTCAGTAAGCTACACTGCAACACACTGCACTGCATTGTTCCCGAATTGAGTTCTAAACGGTCAGTCTTTTCAATATGTTTTTCTATACAACTTCACAAATATGTATGCAATATCTCACAGATCTGACTTTTTTTTGATTGTAGCTCTAGAGCCAATATTTAAGAACCAGCTTCTTACTTTACTATAACGTAACTTTTGACAGTCTCTCAAGTGGTATTACACAGCTTTCAAATTCCTACCGCGATCTCGGATTCAAAATCATTTAATGCCTCATTGCTGGAGGATATGATCTCTTCCAAAAATGAATGTGTGTTTATTCATGATTTGAGGGACCTTACTTTACAAATAATATTCAACGCTCAGTGGGCTTCGATGAATGTAGGCTCAATGCGTCCCATCGCTTGGAATAATTCAAAAAACGTGCCTTCTTAGCGTTTTTATTTGCACTGCGGAATTGAGGTGAATGGCAGCCCTGGCATCATATCGATCCTTTGTCATCAAGTTCCTCGCCATCTGTCAGGATATGGGACCAGCTCAATGGGGAAGCACTTGCTGCCAAAAGCTCACATCATAAAGTAAAACAAATTAACTGAGTTGGAAGTTCTCGAATAGACCAATTCAACGATTGATGAAACCACTTTGGCCATCCTCAAGTGACAAGGAATTTGAGGAATTACAATAGAAAGTTTGCAAAGGAAATTCATCTTCAACATTTTGGTTTGATCCATATTAAATGAATTGACAGATAAAACATTCCAAACTGGCAGCTAAGGACTCAGTAACTTGCCAATTTCACCAAGACACCTGGGATCACTACCTCATGTTAGAATTTGGTTTCGCTCATATTCCATGGTACATTATATTAAACCTCATGCTACAAAGGTCATATAAAGCATCCCGCAGCGAGCTGGTGTTTCCATCTGCCCCTACCATTAACAACATTTACTGGAGGGACTACTCACTGATGGTAGATGCAATTATGAATCAATTGCTGTCACAAAATAAGGTTAGTTTAGGTTTGGATGGGTTGACATCAACGCACAAACTTGCACTGACATCGGTCATTGCGCACAATATGGATCAAAATTCAGCATTGGATGAAACACAACTAGCTTTCGACGATGTTGTTCCTTTATTATTTTCGTTTTTCAGAAGCTAATGCAGAATGATAGGTCAAGGTTCACCATACTGGAGCGAGGTTAGCAGTCCATTCCTAGGAGGTTCTTGATTGTTTTCAGCTTACCGACGGCTGTTTGCTTGGAATACCAAGACACAATGCCTGCAAATTTGTTTCGGTGACTCTGAACCAGAAATGAACCCTCCAGGCGTCCGGAATCAAGTCTGCTGCATTGGGGAACCACATACCATTCATTGCGCTACGTCATACAGCTGGCTTTAGGTGGATTCATGAGCAGTCTTGGTGTAAAAGGCCTCACCAAGTTTTGGGAAGCTCCTGAGCGTGATCAGCAATTTGGACAGAATGAAAGCATAGACATTGGGAAGAGTCAAAAATTTCGGAAAGAGGGCAATGCTAGAATGAACAAGGTGTCGGCCATGAGACCAGGTTTAGTGAAGATAATCGAGAAAGTACGTATTTGAAGACATTTTCAAAGTCCTGAAACTGGCCTTCAAATAGCAGAGAATCCTTGTTGCATTGATTATGCTGACACTGGGTCGTCGAAACGAGTTCATTAACTGTCAAAAAGCCACAGTCCGCATCACAGTACTACCTAAGGTGGTGCTGAAGACACTTTGGAATTCAACACTGGAGTTGCTTGAACGAGCGAACCGATTACGAGAATTAACCCGCGAGCGGATCCAGAATCCAAAAGACTGTGATTCCCGGCCACTCTTCACAACACAGGATGAATAGACCATCGTCAAGTACATCATGGAAATTTGAGACCATTCCGATAATGGACTCTGTGGATGTCAAAGAGGCATACAGTTACTTCACATCACGTTATCACTGCGTAAAATGAGAAGTTTGATCATACCGATGGCGTTAGGTGAGCAGTAGTTAGAAAGAAGACTCGATGGAAGAAAGACTTGTTCTTCGGCATGATGTTTGCGCAACGGAAGCTGTCCCCATATTCCGCTGAAGTGACTCCAACTATGGGTAGGCTTCTCATTTCAGCACATATCCTCGATCCTTCCCGGTAGTTGCGATTGTTTACAAAGTGGGACAAGGGAATGTATATTAAACCTGGGGACGAGACTTCATACACTACCCAATGCCCAGAGGTGTTTCTGAAGTAGGTGGTGCCGGAATACTGTGCCAAATGTACACAATTGTCCATCATTGAACCCAGAACTGTATTGAGCAACAATCTATTCACCTCCGCAATGGTTTCAAGATCCTGTCAATCTTCTTTGGTGCTTATGATCCGTGCAGCGAAGATGAAGAATATCTAATGCCTAAAAATGTGGCTGAAATGACACCAGGATGAAGTGAACCCACAGCACACTTATTGACCACCACAAGGCTCGTTTTGAATTCTCTGCCTGAATCACCAAAGATCTGCGGGCAAGTTAATTGGATTCTTAATCATTACCACTCCAACCCAATGGGAATTAGCAGTACATTGGGGATACTGGATATAACAGACTGGTGGCGACAACAACAGGAAATGCACTCAAAGTACGCCAATCTCTCTGATGTCGCAAGCAACATATGATCAATCATACCACATGGTGTCGGACTGGGGGCCAAATTTTCCCTTCAGCAAGATGTTAGCGATGGGAAGCATTCTAAAACCATAGGCATGACCCTTCATGAAATAGTAGTTGTAAGGCAGTTTGCTCAAGCCAATAACAGTATAGTGTAAAGCGACGACCCATCATCTGGATACGACCAACAGAGTGAACAACATGGAAATGAAGAGAGAGGCGGAAGAAAGAAAATCGCACACAATGGCCAAAGTCAATGACCTTTTGGAGATGTGGCAGGGCAGCCAAAACATACGTGCTACGCAGAGGGAATGTCGCGCTCAAAACCAGCAGATGGCGGCGATAGGATACATTTTGGATACAGAAGAGATCATCATACCATCCTGCTCACAATTTCAACATGATGGTGCGGCTTAATTTAAATTGTCGGAAAGATCACCTTTGCCACCAGTTTCATCTGCAAAGAACCTCCCTGGAGAATGAAAGCAAGTATTGGATGTCCTCCAATTCAATAAAATCGACTGTCGTCTTGTTGCCAGTGATGAGGATAGCCCACCTGAAAGCATTTCGGACACTCAAAACTGGCAAAACTGGGATGGTGATTTGGATAATCTAAATGACAGCGAAGATGATTCCAAGGCAGACGTTGAATCTGATATAGAGCTATACAATGGCATCAAGGATTCGGAAAGCCCAGAGCAGCAGGATGAGAATGCCGCACCACACATTCCCGGATTGATTCAGCCAACACGGAAGTCAAAGGGAAAGGCTGAACAGGTATTGGTGATGGTCAATGCCTTGGAAATGAGGAGCAATAAGCGAAACAAGAAAATGTAGGTCAGAATGCATGAATAAGTTTCAGCAGGTTCTTTATGTAACTTGACCGAGAGTTTCATTTAGAGATACATCATGGGAGAATGGTGAGCAGTTCAATGTGAATATTGGTTGAGAAACAGATGCATACCGGGCGCAATGTATCATTAAGCAAGATATATAGATTTCAACCGAGTGAGAGAGAACAGTGCAAGAATATTACTGGGCTCGGCTTTGCCACAGGGCTAGGTCTCAATCTGTCAGAAAGGCAATGAATGAGTTCGAATCATTATGAATACAATTATTCATGGCAGCAGGTGTTGAATGGACAATACATTAAAATGAACGTCAACGGAGCGTCAACCATTTTTGGTTTTGTAGGTACGGTAATTGAAAAGTGATTGGGTTGCTGTTTGTGCATACCCAACATATTGCCAGCCTATATACGTGAAGGAGAAAGCGACATGGGTACCGCCCCATTTGGAGAATGAGTGTCAACAGAGCATCAACAATGTTTCGCATTGGATCTTGGGTAATTTTCGTTCCGATTGGTGGCAAGCCATCGATTGGTGAGATATTGGTAGCCTATAGAGGCAAAAACTTCAGCGACATGCGCCGTGCCACATCGTGAAAATGAGCATCAACCAAGTGTCGGTGATTTTTGGTCTTACATGTTGGGTAATCAAGGAATCGCACGGATATTCGCGCTCATAACAGAACTATTGACCTGCTTGACAGGTAAAAATGCAAAATATACAAGGAGAAACGCGGATTCCAGAATAATCAATATCACAAACTGCAAAACCTGCAAAAAGTGATTACTGGATGTTGAAAAAGCGATTTTGGTAAGATACTATTATCAAGCAGCAAAAACGATAGCATTATATGAATCCGCACATGGACACACGCTGACAACCCGCCCAATTCGGATGGGTTGGATGACTTCCACTGAACTCTACCTGAATTTACAGTTTGAGTTTTTTGATGACCTGAACTGCCAATTTGGCCAAGGTTTAGTAGCGACCCGGACCTGCACTCGAAGTGATGGTCCGCAACCATTGGAAACACTCCTCATACTATGTCATTGGGTCATTGTTGGTTATACCTACATTAGAGCCTCCCAGCAGCTGATATAGAAGGTAGATCATTGTAATAGAATCAATTGGTGAGTTTCCTTGCTAGCTGTATGCCCACGCAACGATTATTAAGAACTGATAGCCTGGTAGGACAGTTGCTTCTGTGACGATCCTGGACTGGAGCGTGGATCCCGAGGAGAACAATGCTGTTAAGACAAGAAGCTCAATGGGAAGCATCAATGTTGCTTCTCGACTGACAGGCCTCCAATTGATTGTGGTTGCAAGGTCATACACGCACAACTTCTGTGTACTATCCCTAGTTGTGGTAACCTTCATACCGTATATAGTTCTTGTTAGGTTCCTGGAGATATCATATCATATCCCTTCTATGACCAGCAGAGTCATGGAAGCGTACGAAGGTGACCATTTATCCAGTATCCCACTACACGAAATCAACCATGTAACACAGACAAGTGGGATCTGTGTAATAAATCATTTTTTTTGTCAGCTGGGTTGGTCTCATGGATCAATGGTGTAGTGAAACACCACAATTCATGACAGCTGAGTGGGATATGAGATGCGCTCCATGCCGCCAACAGACACTGTTACCTGCAATATTCTCAACTGTACTCCGATTTATTCTACATCGCATCTTGCATCCATAGTTGTTTACCATCACCTGTCTTCTCAGAACATCTCAATGAAGGTATCTCCACTGAAGACAGCAAATATGTGTCGACCGGGTGGCTTATTTGCCTCACAACCATGCTGTGACGACAATTCAGAATCATCTGATCATTGTTCACACACTGCCACTAGCAAAGACAGTCAATTTGGTAAACACACCAATCAATATCATCAGCTGCAAGGGCATGGTTACCCTCCTGCACAGTAGCCATTTCCAGGTGCTCCGCAGCTTTATCATCATCTCCACCCAACATGACACCTAGTTCACAACCAACCACCGGTGCAAGCCAACGAGTTCTAAGTTATGGGCCAATGAGGCAAGGATACGACCTCCACCAAGGTGGGTATGGCGGGTCTCAAATGTTCCCCCCTCCGCAGCTTCCAGGACAAGGGCAGACATCACCAAGTGCACTGAGAGTGCTTCAAGGACTGCCGGGAAACAGTTCAGTGAATCAGCCAACATCTTCCGACTCTCCTCCTCCACCTGGACCTACTTCCAGCGGATCTGGGAGACCGGGCCCCATTAGCCTCGCAAAATAAAGATCCCAGCCGCCATCAGAACGGGAGAAGACAGATGTCGCAGTGATTGCGCACTTACCCCCATGGCCATTGATTTTGTACTACGAATATGATCCAGATGTTGGAAATGTTTTTTTGTCAGACCTCGCCGGTGCTGAGGGCAAACTCCTAATCAGCCTGAAGCAAACCAAATTCTCCTTGATGCAATTTGCCAAAAGGATGGGGCAGTCCAACTACAGTGTGTTCAACACTTGGAAGAATGTATGGATGGCTGGGTTTGTGGAGAAAATGCATCAGTCCATTATCTGGTGGCAGAACCATTTGAAATAGCTTCACCATGGAACCCTGCAGTGGGAGACAGCAGGCCCACATTGTTTGGTGAGATTTAAGAATGGGCTACCATTGAATGATTTTGACAATGCTGAATCGATTTGGTGGCAGCAGAATGAGATGTTTTACACGAAATGTGCAAGCAAAACTCTGGTAGCGAGGAAAAAGGGAATGTGAGGCAACAAGTGACCGGCAATGGATTTTTGAGAGCTGGTTTGCAAAAACGTGAGATGTAATCTGTCAGAGTTGCCAAATACAACCTTCATGGTTGTCATTCACTGGGTGTTGAATAGCAAAGATATTGTGATATCTACCAAACAACTCCAAGCCTTATATACAGATGTGAGGCACTGGGAGGAACAAAGTGATTTCATTGACAAAAATGGAGACCCGAAAGAGTGACATTTTCTAACCACGATGTCCAAGAGCACCTTGGAGCAGGAATAATTTGACAAAGTATAGATGGGATTATGTACGCAGAAGCAAATAACGAATGACCCCATATATGGCCAGTTATCATACAACTATTGCCTTTCAAACGATTTCAGGTTGAAACTTGGACACAATCTGAAAGCATATTTGGTAGTAAGAAAGAGAGATGCCGGGAAGGAGATTGCCGAGCACGTAAATAGACCTGTGAAGGTAATCCCTGCTAGCCATGTTAAGGCTAGATCCGCACAACTCCTAATCATTATACATAGAGTTTGGAAGGTTCTGAAGAGTGTGGAAGAGTGGTGGGAGAGGAGGAAGGTGGGCAAGAGAATGATACTTGGATGAATGTAAGTTCTGATTGAAAGAAAAGAGTTGATTGTATTCCATCCATAAATATTCATTCCAATAGTTGCTTGTCTGTGAAATACCTAACATTTGTTAGGGGTTTTCCCTTAGCAGCAATAATAGTACTTGTAATAGCTTAATGAATACATTGTGCAGAGTTACTCTAGGTCTAGTCATATAACATGCATATCACCTATTCATGGCGTTCCAAGCAAAGCAGTCATGTGGTTCTTAGGGGGATAACACATGAGTCATGTGTCAACTGAATGAGCTTCTCAGCTTAGCAGATTCACTATTGATGATGCAACTATGTTGCCAGTAGTGGGAATACAAGGTTTCGCCTGGCTTTAGCGGTGTGAATAGTTTTCAACCCCATCCATTATCTCTGAAACTAGCGGGACAGGCCTGATTGGACTGGAGATTACTCCAAAACACAGACACTGCAGTCGATACTCAATATGCGACAATGTGGGATATCTGACATATGATGTCTGGTGAGAGGAGTGATCCGGCCACTCCCTGGTCAAAGAGAAGGGTCTCGACCTAAGCATGATATAACTGAGGGAGTAATGACATCAGCTGATGATGCGAGGCTGGAAGCAACCCTGTGGATTGATGTGTATGGGTATGCATTGCAATGTCAGACTCAGCCGTTGATGCGAGCTGATGCGTCATGTTCTATGTCAGCATAGTATCGGTCGGTCACCGATTAAATCTATGATTCAAGCCAAACAGCCTTCAGTGTGAGGCATTTATTCGCAATAAAGCACTGCGAACTACATTTGACTGGTGTTCCAACTACTGAGGCAAACATAGTGCAGGGTGTCTAAGTCGAAGTTTGATCTGTCAACATGTCTGACATGATATCGTATGATGGATGGCCAGATTCTGATCAGGAGCACAATGCTTCAAACCCACGTCACGTGAACTCAATAACCTACTTGTATGCGGGGCAGTTATCAATGTGTGCATGCGGAAATGGCATGATGTTACCGCGATAATGCTATTGTGAACATTGAAGACATAGCATCGAGGTAGGCACATACAAACCCTTGAAGACAACTATATAGAGACCGCATTGCTCCGGCAATGAAATGAACAAGCTCAAGCAGCAATCCAGAGTCAACATTCTGAATCACTGAAGCCGTTCTTAAAATATTATTAAGAATTCTATTTGGCAAACACTATCGCAATTTCTTCTCTACTACATACTCGCGACCTATCCCTGTATGTCTGAGTACAAGCTGACACAATTGCAATGCACACATTAGAAGAAAGTTGAGTTCTTTGGGGTTCTGATTTTCTCTTTAGAAGAGCATTGTTAAAGCCACATCCCACATGTGATCAGACGATATGTGGTATCTGAATGCATTGGTTACGACATGCATGGGGACATGTCTACAGGGTTGTGACCCTACGAAGAATATTCAGAAGATCATCTGCTGCCGCAGGCAGCATAATTCATCTGCAGGGAGAATACATTAACACTTGGGAAACTGTGAATTTGGGTGCTCTTGATGAAGGTCAAGAGGTTGAGTCCTACAATAGGACGAGGAAAGAAAAAGTTTCCTAGACAGGCGGCTGTACTTAATTCAGTAAATGTTGCATTAGTTGTTGGGATTAAGCACCCCCTTAACAACATTCTGATGAATTTTAGCAGTGCCGGAGTACGAGCCCAACTGCCCAGCTTACATCAGAGCAACTGAAAGAGATCATTCAGGAAGAAAAGAAAACAGACAAAGTTGCAAGGGAGGTTTGGGAGCAGTTGGAGGATGGTGAGGAGGTCCACGATCCAGATAACAGCAGTTCAGTATTGAATACGGATCTCAATATAATCAACACTGAATTTGAACACGTGTGTCTTGATGTGGCAATCAGACTTCCGAACACCCATCCAATTTGCCAATTGACAGCTGTCCGAGTTCCTGGGAACATGTATTCAATTCTAGGCCTACCTGGAACCAAGTTTCTGGTGCACCAGGTTTAGGCAATATGGTTCATTGTGAAGAGATGGGTTTGGGATTGAGGCATGCCAGGAGCACTGGTGGCAGATGAAATGGGTCTTGGCAGGATTTTTACCTCAGTGGCAGCAGCTATGATATGCAAATTGCTGACTGAGAAGGTTGATATGGGGTTGCCACTGTCAATTTTGTGGGGGAATACCTGTGAAGAGTGGGTGAATATGGCACAGAACAACTATCATAGGATTATGTGTGAAGAACGGGAGTGATATCCATTGCAGAGACTGAATTTTGTGCCCCACCGCCTTTTGGTGGTCCAGACAACTCCACCTCAGGGCACCCAGCGCTTACATCAGCCCTTGAACCAATCTTGCCGGTCACAATCCCCGGAGTGGCGGGGACACTCATGAGTGTTATTGACAAGATGACATATTGAACTGAGTGAAACAGGTGAACTTGTTGAATGCATACAATATGAATCTCACCCATGAGGATGCAAACACCACCATGGACGAGCCAGAAAACCAAAGGAATATCCACCTTGTTTCGTATGATACCTCAACATCCGGATCAAAACCATCAAGCAATGGCCAACTCTCATACTGTGCATGGAGTTTTGGGACTCTTGATGAGTCCCAGAGGTACAAAACTAATAACAGCATAGGCTGGCAAATTGCGATGAAAGCGACAATTGGATTCAAACTTTAAGTCACAGTTGCACCGGGATTCTATTCACTCTATGACTGGTGTTTTCGGATGATGTGGTTGCTATCAGGTGTGCCTGAAGATCCAGAGTATAATACAGTAATCAAAAACGATGGTGCAGACGCATAGTATTGCGCTGTGAAGAGTTTGATGCATGCAATCCGACTTGAATACTAAGGATCTCAACACAATGAGGGGCACCGGATGATGCAGATTGCGAAGCCTTGGACAATCTGGAGGTGGGCAGAATCGAATCTACATAATGGAAACCCCTGATTCGGATACTGAAGGAGAATGCACACCTGATTGATCCCATGTGGACCGAGAATGAGCAAGGAAAACTGAAGACCTTGGTGAAGAGATACACTTCACGGGGTGCTCCAGGAGCATGGAGGAATCATAGATGGCAGCTAGCATGTTTTTGATTAGCATTGGCAGAAGTTGAGGAACAGAACGATATTTCTGGACAATGGTAGAATGCATGGCCAGTCAATAGTTGGGTGTAGTCTCCGATTCTCTGATGGCTGAGATAGACATTTCTGCCAATGCAAGCCTGTAGAGTGTCCCAAACCTGACCATGATGACACATCGAGAGAGGTGCTCCTTCCAGAACAAGAGAGAAATGAACACGAACTCACCAGTGCATCTCCTCCACAACAGGCAGTGCTGTTTTGTCCTCTTCTTAGCCAAGTTTGTCATGTGAAGTGGCGGCTAACCATTTATTTTGTGGATCATGTAGATATATTCCACATGTATGCACAAATGGGCAACGATGAACATACAGAAATGCAGCTCAAATTGCAGGATTCATGAAAACCCTCTGTATCCGTAACTACACCCAAAGTGGGTAGGACAGGCCTAAATCTTACAGCTGCAAATCAGGCAGTAATAACTCAGAAGTTCTGGATATTGAATGGGCAGCCGCAGGCATGTCCACCAGTTGTCCCGCTAAGGTAAACCAGAGTGCCATACACAAGGTTACTGAATACGGGTCTTGGTGGCTATGATCACCACGCGAGTGATCTCCATCAGCACTCCGGAGTGGCCCAAATGAGAGTCCTGCACAGCTTGAGGAGTCAACCAAACATCACAATGTCGATGGTAAACTGGATCCTGGAGTCTTGTGAAGACCTTATAAAGCAGCTGAAAGAGAATGGAGACATGTTGCAGTCTGATGAACTATCATCTTAGATTGTTTGGATGCTTCATCAAGATACTCCTCTTCAGACATTCAACCAACATAGTCTTCTTAACTGATACACATAGTCAAAAAGGCTATTTGTAAGGCACACTATACTACATAAATGAATCCTTTTCTCTCTATCATTTTAAAGTGTATCAAAGTTCTGATGTTGGAATTGCTGCGTCTTAAATCAGGAATGGCTAGAGTGGGATTTCATTGGTGTTCTTGATTATTATTAATGACCAATATGAGGTGAAGTCAATTGATAAGCTGCATTACAAGATTCCTGCTGTCCTAGCTCATGAAGAATGGCATAGTCAAGTTTTGAGAATGATGCAGTGAAGGTCTTCGAATTTTGCATCAGGTGTGAATTTGTGGTTCACTGGAAACCTGAGGCCACGTATGCATTTCAAAGTCATAAGAATGGAAAAGCATATTTCAACCAATTTCAGGTACACCAGAGAATCCTCGGCCTATGACATGTGTTTCATTATGACAGCTCGAGCAATGCAAAGTTGCCAATCCCATGTGTCAACAAATTGAGTCCAGGCAATATTGAGTCGCAGGGTCTGGATATGAGAAATTGGATTCCTGATTCATTGCAATGCTGCAGCATTTGCTGGCATATGATCCAATTTCAGGTACAGCAGAGAATCCTCAGAATATGTCTTGAGTCACATTATGACAGATCCAGCACGGCATATTTGCCAATCCCATTTGTCAATAAGATAGTGTAGGTGATATTGAGAACTTGGGTCGCAATATGAGACACTGCTCGTTTATTGGTGGCAACGCCATCAAGTTTGGTTGCAGCTGATCGATGTGCCGGTGTACCCGGGACTCCTGGGCAAATATCATCATGACCAATTGATCACTGCATATTTGCAAATCCCACTTGGCAATCAAGATAGTCTATCCGATATTGAGTACTTGGGACAGCATAAGAGACGTGGGCTCACTCATTCATGGCAAAGTGGGTGCTGTTGCTGGCCTATGATCAAAAGTTCCTGTGCGCCAGAGAATCCTGGGCATATCGTTATGACAGATCCAGCACCGCATGTTTGCCAATCCTGTTTTGCACTAAAGACAGTCCACTCAATATTGAGTGCCTGGGTCAAAATATGAGACTCTGGATCACTTACTCATGGCAAGCTGCAGCTTTTGCCAGCGTATCATTGAAGTTCAGGCACACCTCAGATCCGCATCACAGAGAGTCAGATGTTGAGTCTCAGTTCAGGTATTTAAGGCTAAGCTGCAGATTTTGCTACCAGGTATTTCCTGGCCTATGATTGAAGTTTGGGCACAACTGGGATCTGCAATCCAGTCAAGAATGAGGATCTTGGATCTGTATGAAAGCCAAATTTGACAAGCTGCAACTCTTTATGGATGGATCGTTCCAGCCCAGGCACACCTCAACAGCGACAAATATGCCACTGAAGCACATGTACCCAGTCTGTAGTGGACTTTACATTTTTGTTTGCTTCATTCTCATTATGTTTTCTTTGACTTTGACTGAGTGGACGCAGTGCACACAGATTGTCATCAATCAAGACACTTCACATTTTGGTGCAGGCAGCTCATCCCGCTCAGCCTCTACTAATATATGAATCTATGCTTCATCAGTATGTCAAGGCCGCAGCTACAAAGCCTTGAACAGTCAGCTCCATGTCAACTGTCCATTGGAGGAAGGTTGCCCTGCAGAAATAAACCATAAATGCTCAGACCCAGCCAATTAGTAACCTCAGTTAACTTGATATTGACTATGGAGTATGTTTGGATGTATGCTTCCAAATTCTACCGTAACTTCAGCACGTTTGGGCCCAGTGAAAAGAGCTGGAGCTCGAACGCAAGAGTCTCAAACGAATCATTCTGTTCAGTGGCTCTGCAAGATTGCTGGCAACTCCCGCTCACCCATGTACCAGACTTCCTCACAGAGTCCTATGTTCTCACTGATCTGGATGCAGAGTTCACTTGATTCTGAGTAAATGTATATTCACGCCGGAAAAACACCTATATGAAAATAGTTCATGTGAACCGATATCCGTCAAGCGAAAAGTTTGAATAGAGAGAATCTCCAACGCTCCTATTAAAAAAAGCCAGCTTCACAGAGTGCAATTAACTGTCAGAGCAAGGCAAGTCTGCAATCCCCTGCCATTGGATCCAAGCAAAGTTATTTAATCTTTGGTGCACCTCAATTCCCCACAAGTGCATGCATCCAATCATTCCTCTACCCACTGTGAGATCAGGTCCTGCTCTGCATTCATATCATTGTAGCATATAGCTTTCAACCCCAACATTGATTTTTAGTCAACAGTATGGTGGTGGGACTCACAACGAATATGTGATTTGACACTGTGGAACTTCACAAGATACTATCTGCAAAATCAGAATATGAGAGAGTATTTGTGACCTATTTGTTAGCAATCTTGGCATTGATGAATGCTTGAATCAATAAGATTACCCCAGAATCATTCATCATACATTTCCATTCTTTCTCTATGTCTGTATCTCTTCTTTATGCACCAAATCTGCTCCCTCCTCCATTAACTGCGACATTGTTGGGAAAGATACTCTGCAGACATGGCCCACATGAATGCACCAAAGGGAAGTTATGCATACAATATTGCCTTATCGACTGCTGACATATCTGGAGTATCCTAATACAACAGAAGCTCATGAAAATACAAGTGTCTTTCCAGCGGATTTACCACATATGGAGATTCATGTTTTTCCTCAATCAATATCAAACACAGTAAGAACCCATCCAGCTCAGTCGTCACTCTCAAGGTTCCCAATCTATCGAGTTCTGCAGATTGTCGATACTGCGCTACCTGTATGCCATGCGGTCACCTCAAATGTGGGAACTTTCACTCATAATTACTACGTTTAGAGGAGTCATATGCAGGGGTACATGTTTTCTTTCAGTTTCTCAGTGCTCCATTTGGCCTGCCCCATAGGTTTTTGAATGTTGCAAGTTTTTTTCCGGTGTATCTGTTCCAGGTGTGTCTGGTTCTACTCTAGGCGCATTGGCTTTAGCCAACCTCCGATTCTTGGAACCATACAATGTGTTGTTGAATGGACTGGCTAACATTTGGCACTAGGAATCCATCAATTCTGGCGTATCTGGTAAGAAATCCATCTATTCTGGTGCACCTGACAACATCCTGAATCGGAACACTGGAATTCCTTCATCGATATAAATATGAACCATTGAAGTCTTCCCTCGTGAACTCTCTAATGCGTGCCTCAAATTGCATCCTCCTCGACTATGTGCAACATCTTGCTCCATTTTTCCCATTCTTCCATTGCACTTAATCATATATCTACTGCCTGTACACTCTTTCCCAAATACCTCAACTTGGTATCTTCATTACAGCAAATGGAATCTACGCCCAGCCGGGTGGGGAATCACTATTCACTGAAGAATCAAGAAGCATACCTTGAGAGAACACTCCCATTCAACAAAGCAGCTAATCATCATTGTACATCCAATATTGCCATCCAAATATCTGCCTTCTTGCATTATATTGCAGATGACTAATGTCCCCAATTTCATTAATAAATCAGGATGACAATACCAATCAGGAGCTCAGTGATGACGAAAGTGAGGACACCACAGAGTTCACATAATAATCTGATATTGAAGAAGACAATATGGATCACCCGCAGGAGGTCCTACATCAAGACCAGGCACACTGGGACAAGTAATTACCAACTACAGGGGTTCCACTGCGAAAGAAACAGAGCTGCACCGATTCTGTTATTGCACGCCCTCCACTTGCAAATTCTTGGTATCCAGCTTGTGCAATGACACCAATACTGCTCAAATGCCGAAAGTCAACCCTCCTCGACAAATTATCCAAGTCTGACCTTTCACCATCCGCCCAGGCGCTGCCAGTACAAAAGTCTAGTGGAGACCAGAATGTTCCACAACCAACGGCCAGTGCAGATTACAAACTTCTGCAACATCAAAAGGATACTTGTGAGGTAGCGAAAAGGTGCATGGAGGCCATCGTATTCACAAAGATTCGTTGGCCAATATAATCTGATGACGATCACTAGATTGTTGAAAAGGCGTGGAAACTAGCCATTGAAGGTCAGGATCATCTGCGGGCGTTAGCAAGTGCTCCTGTATGTACACCATTGGTGTGTGAATTGCCCGGCAGTCCATCTCTCAAACTAGATCTGCAAACACGCGAAGCTGTAAGTCTTGGATTCTGATCAATACTCCTCTATGCGATTACAATATTGACCATACCCCAAAATATACATAGTTAAAACTGAAGATATGTAACAGTCGAAAACGATTGGCAGACGGGGCCTGTGAAGCTGTAATCCACATTTACTAGTTGGATTTGTGCTCTGAGACTGAGCTTCATATCCAGGTTCGGAGCTGCTGTTTGACAATACATATCCCTCGATGGTTGTGGATGATAAGATATCATGGTTCACGTGAATGGAAGTGCTTGATCAAATTTACCATCAATTTTTCTTCACCGCCAATAGCGTGGGGCGCCAGCTTACTACATCCCAGTATTTCCAGCCTCTCCCTGCGCAGATTATAGCGCTGGCAGCCACAGCTATTCATTGTGCACTATCTGAGTATGCCGGTGGGATGAAGCCAACAGGTATGTTTTCTCAAGATGAATATCAAGGTACATTTTGCCCATTCCCTGTGATAAAATCTACTCCAGAAGCCACTGCACTCATCAATCACACAGTAGTGGGCAGCTTGATATCCCACCTGTGCCACATCTCCGCTGGGATAGGTGTTCCTCAATTCCCGTTGGCGCTCCTCAGTCTACATTGATGCTCTTCTATGTCATTCCGCGCTCCTCGGCTTGCAATGGGAGCTCCTCCATTGCCACCAGGGCTTTTAGTCTGGATTGTCGCTCATATATTCCATTCCATATTCTCACCCTCTCCCTTCTTTTCGGCACTCCTCCACTGGGATTGTACTCGTCAATCTCCGTCAGTGCTCCTTTGCCAGGATTGGCGCTCCTCAATATGATTCCGCACTCCTTACCTCCTTTTCAGCACTCCTCCAATAGTCTGGGCCAATTTCAATCCCATTGGCACTCCTCAGCCTAGATTTGGCGCTCTTCATTTTCATTCCACACTCCTCCAACACCTTCTTTGTACTCCTCTTTCCCACACAGCATTCCCCGTCTGAAGCTCCTCTTTTCCTGGTAGTTGCTCCCTTTTTCGTCCAAATATATCATGTTCCCTTTGAAACCCCCATTTAAATTTGCTGACAGCTAACTTCAAATTACACCTGTGTTAGATATCACAAATCGATCCAAACGACATTAGAATTTAATTTCATCCGCTCGCCATGTACGAATGACCAGCAATTACAAAGAGCTTCTCCAGCTTTTTTGGACTATTGATAATTTATGTGTTCCTGCTGTCGTTGGCCCTGATGTGATGGGAGATGTAGTGGATGACATTGACACCATATTTAGTTGATATCATTCAATTGCTTTGTCAGGTTATTGTTTTGGTGTACCCACATTGATGTTTGAATCACTCACCCTGCTTCTCGGGTCTATAATGTAGTGAGGCAAAAAATACACTGTTGAAGAGGATGATGGCTAGTATGATTCAGAAGTGATAATGAACAATAATCCATGCAGCAGATTCGCTGTTGAGGGAAGACAATTGCTAGTGTACATCCGGAGAGTCTCGGTTAACGCCTGCAGTCCAAGTGAGTAACCATAAGAACCGAGGGATTCCTCAGAGTATGTTTGTAATTCCTGCATTGGTTCAGTGACACTTCCAGGTGCACACAATGTTTGCTCCAGAACTCCAAAGTGCTCCGAAACGTATCACAAGCACTCACATGGTACTCCAGTAACAGTCATCAGAGATCCCAGTTACTGTGAAGGCCGGCTGGAATGCCCTCCTAGGGTCTGATCCACTTCTGAAATTGATGCTTCTAAGTTTACACTCCACATCCTCTCAGTCACTCCTGGAGGCTCCCAGTGACTGAACTACATTTTGCTGATGTAGATGAATCAATGTCATGGACACATTGTAATTTACTGCATGGTATATCTTCTGATGTTGGCAACTGAATAGTGGGAGCATGTAGTATATATGTAGGACATGTAGTACTTTAGTTTCACCATCACAGAAACTAGAATTTGCACTCTCATACAGCTTAGATTTCCATTCTCTGCCCACTGCATTCTCTACTTCAGTACCGTACAATGCCTGCTACAACTGGCAACTCCACCCAAAGCCTCAAACGGTGCCTGTCAGAAGATAATATATTGGTTAACAAGACGAAGAGTGGGCCGGCTAATCCACATATTGCCTTTGCAGCCAAGTCCATTAAATGCATCGAAAGTCAAATTCAAAATAGAAAGCCTTAATCATCCCTGCTCAGTACCGTGTGTGTCCCTCATATCTCTGAAATGAATACACACTAACGACAAAATTGAGCCTGCTACCGGGTGGCATGGATAAATCAACGGATACAACATTTGTGCTTCTCCAATGCATATTGATTTTGCTCACTTCTGTATGTATTTCATGGTTAGTTCGAGGTTGTATTGATATTACCGGATTTCGGTTCAGTTTCACATTATGGTTATCCCCTCAATATTGTTTCAGTAGGAACCGAAACCATCATTTGTTGTCACCTTGACTGTAGAGTACTTCTTTGGTGATATACTTTATGAGCACTTACTAGTAGAGATTTCGCATTGTGAAATAATGAAGACTTTTTGTCCACTGAGCATCTTCATGGCAAACTCAATGGAGAGTTGCTTACAGAGCAGTTGTCAGATTATTGTCAGGGTTGTTGTCAGAAGGCTTCTGTCAGAGAGCTGCTGTCAGAGGGGCTGCTGTTAGAGTGGCTGCTGTTAGAGTGGTTGCTTTCAGAGTGGCTTCTGTCAGAGTGGCTGCTGTTAGAGTCGCAGTCCGGCTGGTTGGTAGTTAAAGTTAGTGACTAAATTACTCCAGTCATTGGTATCGGTCATGTATACTGCTCGAACCCGTCCCAAATGACATCCATATTATAACCCAAATGTCACCCAAAACCCAGCAGGGCGAACCCGGATAGCCAAACAAACCCCAGCACAACAATCCGAAACCCAAACAGAGGCCAAAACTGAGAACCTGTAAGAGAGACCCCAAACCCAAGAACCAACCCAGAAGGAAATAAAGTGCAGACCCAAAAGTGGAAAGTGTAGAAAGATCACAAATTTATAAATGTCCATTATTACATTGTTATATTGACCAATCACAGCAGACCAGAGTGCCTGTGGGGAAATCATTCCAATCAAAGTATCATATACTTGATCCGCTTCAAGATCAATATCCTCACTGGCAGCGTACTGGAAAACCTCCAGCACATATAGCATTGGTGATTGCTTCATCCGCAGGGTGTGTTCAATCGACTGACCAATCGTGGTGAGGGTAACCAACCACGTTGTGGGTAGAGTTCACAGTTGACCAATCCTCCAGCCACGTGACCATGCTTGCTGTTCCATTGAGTAATTTATACCCTGTTCTGCCATGACAGAATTTCAGCAATGATGATGTAGGGTCAAGCCCTCATTGCTAGTGTTAGCAACGCTTCCGGCCCGTCACTGCAGGTCCAGGTCCGGGTCCAAACCGAACCGTTACCAAATTGGCAGCCCGGGTTGCCGATATACCCGAACACTCAACTACGGTACGGTTCGATGGTAAACTCGCGACCCATCCCAATCGGGCGAGTTGTCAGCGGGTCGCCTAGCGGATCCATCTATAGACTCACATAAAGCTCTTGTTTTTGCAGTTTGTTAATAGTATCTTAACAAAATCGCGTTTTCAACAACCAATGAAACTTTTTGAATGTTTTGCCGTTTCCAATATCGATTAATTTGGAATCCGTGTTTTACCTTTGATATATTGTATTGTGGCCTATCAAGGCAGTTATTATTTCATTTATATGCGTGAAGATCCACACGATGCCTTGATTACGAAATATGCAAGACCTAAAATTGTTGCCGCTCCATCGATGCTCACTTTCAGGATGCGGCAGGGAGCATGTCGCTGTTGTTCTTGCCCTCAAAGGCTGCCAGTATCTCATAAATCAATGTCTGCAACCGATCGGAACATAAATAACCCACAATGCAAAGCTTAAAATCGTAGAAGCTCTGTTGACATTCATTCTCAGAATAGAGTGGTGATCATGGCGCTGTCTCTTTTGCATATGAAAGCTGCCAATACGTCGGGGATGCATAACACCGACCAGATCACTGTTCAATGACTGTACTTACAAGACCACAAATCATTGACACTGCGTTAACGCTGATTGTATTTTATTATCCATTCAACATCAGCTGCCATCGATAATTGTTTTCATCATGATTTGAACTCATTGGATGTCTTTCAGTCAGATTAAGACTCTGCCCTATGGGAAACCCGAGCGCAGTAACATTCTTGCACGGTTCGCTCCCACATGACTAGAATTTATATATCTTGCCAAAAGATTTATTGCGCCTGCTATACATCTATTTATCAACCAATATTCACAAGCTACTGCTCACCGTTCGCCCATAATATATCTCCAACTGAAACTCTCGGTCAAGCTACATAAAGAAGCTGGGGAAACATTGACGCATTCTGTCCAACCTTTTCTTCGCTCCCTTGTACCTCCTCGTTTCTATTGCATTGACCATCACAAACACCTTTTCAGCCTGTCTCTTGAACATCCGGGTTGGCCGAATCAATCCGGGATCATTTGGCGCGGCATTCACATCCCGCTGCTCTGGGCATTCCGGATCCTCAATGCCATTGCTGTGCTCCATATCAGATTGAACGTCTGCCACTCAATCTTCGTTGGTGTCATTTGGATTGTCCAAGTCGCCATTCCACTTTAGCCAATCCTCGGTATCCGGAGTGCATTCAGGAGCGCTATGGTCATCACTGTCGACTGGATGATGGATGATTCTTCGAATTTCCCAGACATTCAATATTTGAGTTTGGATCGAGGGAGGTCCATTGCTGACAAAGCTGGTGGCGAGGGTGATCTTTCTGACAGTTTGAATGCAGCGGCACCATCATGTTGGGAGAGTGACCAGGATGCTTTGACGATCTCTTCCGTGTCCGAAATGTATCCTACAGCTGTTATCTGCTTGTTTTGAGTGTGAGATTCCTTCTGTGTAGAATGTAGATTTTGGCTGCCCTGCCACATCTCCAAAATGATGTGGACCTTGGCCATTCTGTACAATTTCCTTTCCTCCACCAGTGTCTTCATTGCCGAGTCATTTGCTTTGTTTTTCTTATCCAATGCTCTGTCGTCGCCTGGCAACATCCTGTTATTGGCTCAAGCAAACTGCCTGACAACGACTTTATCACAAACGGTCTTGTGTGTGGTTTTTGACTGCCTCGAGCCGATAACATCTCATGCATGGGACAAACTGGACTTCACTCCAACACAATGTGGTATGATAAATAACAAGTCACGCGCCACATTGGAGAGATCGGCATACACTAAGTGCGTTTCCTCTTGCTGGCGCCAAAAGTCGGTTATGACAGGTATCCAAAAAGTGCTGCTAATCTCCATTTGGTCGGAGTGGTAATCCTTGAGATTTGAATTAATTTGCCCCCTGTTCTTTGGTGCTTCAGGCAGTGAAATGAAATAGAGCCTGGCGGTGGTCAATGAGCGTGCTGCACAATCGCTTCATCCGGGTGTTGTTTCAGCCACATTGTTAGGCGTTACTTATTCTCAATCATTGCTGGACAAATCATATGGATCACAGGATGATGCACAGCATCCTGAGGCAATTGCGGAGGGGAGGAGATTGCTGCTCGGTCCGTTTTCGGATTTATTGACCCACAGATGTCGAAGTTTGGCATACTATTCATTCTCCACATACTTCAGACAGGCCTCCTTGTATTGGGTAGTATAGGTTAGCTCATCCTCAGGATCAATATCCATTCCCATGACCCACATCCGAAACGATAGCAACTTCCAGAAAGGATTGAGGATCTGTGCAGTAATGAGGAGCATACCCGTCTTTGGAGTCACTTCAGCACTACATTTGGACAGCTTCTGTTGAGCTAACTTCATGGCGATAAACAAGTCCTCCTTCGATGGAGTCTTTCTGTAAGCCCAAGCACACATAATGCCATCCCTGAGATCGAACAAGTCATTGTACACAGTGCTACGGTGATACAATGGGACTGTATGCATCTTCGACATCCACAGGGTCCGATATCGGAATGGCCTCACAACCTCCATGACAGACTTGACAATATTCCATTCATCCTGCATTGCGAAGAGTGACCGGTAATCGCTGTATTGTAGATTTTGATGCCACTCCCTTGTGAGTTCTCGTGATCGGTAGGCTCGCTCAAGCAACTCCAGTGTTAAGTTCACACATGTCTTCACATCCATAATAGGTAGTACTGCGATGCAGACTGTGGCTTTTTGACGGTTAAAGAACTCATTTTGATGACCAAGTGTCAGCGTAATCATTACAGCAAGAATTGTCTGCTATATGTAGGTCAGTTTCAGGACTTTCGAAATATGTTGATATACGTACTTTCTCAATTATCTTTGGTAAACCTGGTCTCATGGCCGACACCTTGTTGATTCTAGCATTGCCCTCTTTTCGAAGTCTTTGACTCTTTCCAATGTCTATGCTTTCATTCTCTCTGAATTGCTGATTGCGCTCATTGGTTTCCCAAAGAGTTGGTGCAGCCTTTTACACCCAGACTGCTCATGAATTCACCCGAAGCCAGCTGTATGATGTGCGCCATGTATGGTATGTGGTTCATCAATGCAGGCAACTCGATTCCCGAGGCCTCAGGAGTTGATGGCAGTTCATGCGTCATCGCGTAGTTTGAGGAAGCATTATCAGTTGAAATTCCAAGCAAACAGCCGTCGGTATATTGAAAACGAACAAGCACGTCCTTCAAATGTATGGCTAGTCTTGGTCCCGTGTGTTGGCCCTTGACCTCTTATCCATAATTTGCTTTCAAAAGCGGAAAAGGATGGGCAATCAACCTCATCGAAAGGGAGTTGTGCTTCACACAATGCCCAAGTTCGAATCATATAGTAAGCAATAACCGACGATATTGTGAGTTTGTTCGTGGATGTCCATCCGTCCAGAGCTAAACTTAGTTTATTTCATGATGGCAATTGCTTCTCAATTGCATCCACAGTCAGTGCATATTCCCTCAGGCAAATGTTGCTAAGGGTGGTGGTGGAAGGCAGCACTAGGTCACTTCTGAATGCTTTATATGACCATCGAAGCTCGAGATTTGAAATAGCGTTCCATGCAATAAGAGCCGAAACAAATCCCAACATGATGTAGCGATTCCACGTGTCTTGGTGATATTCAGAAGTTTCAAAGTCCTTAGCTGCCAGTTTAGAGCGTTTTGTCATTCATTTCGGTCAATATGGATCAACCTGGACGTCAACTATGAATTTCCTTTGCGATTTTACTATTGTAATTCTTCTGCTCCCTTGCCTCTTCGGGATGGCCAAAGCTGTTTCATCGACCGTCGAACTGCTCAATTCATTGACTTCCACTGTATCAATTCGTTTAACTTTGCGATGTGAGCTTTCATCAGCATGTGTGTCCCCATTGGGCTGGTCCCATGTTCTGCTGGATGGCAAAGAAGTTGTTGACAAACGATATATATGCTTCCAAGGCTGCAGGTCTCCTCAATTCCGCAATGCAAATAAAATCGCCATCAAGACGCATGTTTAGAATTATTCCAAAAAATAGGACATATTGAGCCTACCGTCATTGATGCCCACCAATTGTCGAAGACGATTTGTAAAGTAAGGTAGCTCAAATCCTTAATAAAGACATGTTCATTTTTGGAAGAGATCATAACCTCAAGCATTGAGGTATTTAAAGATTTTGTATCTGACATGGCTGTGGGAATAAGAAAGTTTCATAATCTGATTCGAGCGACTGCCGCAAATAACGTTATAGTACAGCAGAATGCTGGTTCTTAAATATTGACTCCAGAGCTTCAAGCAAAAAAATTAGATCTGTGAGACATTGCATGCATATATGTGAAGTTGTATACAAGGACATATTGAAAAGACTGACCATGTAAACCTCAATTTGGGAACAGCGCAATGAACTTTATTGCGGTGTAGCTTGCTGACCCTCCACAAAAATTGTTGACACTCCATGGGCGCTCGATTGTAAGAGGCGGACGCGATATCATCACGAGTATTTTTGCCAACAAAGGCTGCCGATAGGTTGATTGTGGGTTAGCTGCGTGCCGTCGCCCTGAGATTATCCAAGACAAAAGATCAACAATCGTTGACACTCCATTGACGCTCATTTTATAACATAGTTATGATGTTGTCGCAAGGATATTGGCCTAGAGAGGTGGCCGATTGTTCGGTTATGGAAGAATGTGATCACACAGCCGGTTGATATCGAAGATGCAAAGCCGAATATTGTTGACACTCCATTGACGCTCATTTCTAGGGCATACTAACGATGTTGTCGATAGCAGATTTGCCACGAATGGCGGGCGATAGCTCAATTACAGATTCATGTGGTCGCACAGCCCCTTGATTATGCAAGAAGCAAGTCCTAAAATTGTTGACGCTCTGTTGACGCTCATATTCAGGACATAGCCGCGATGTTGTCATAACTATTTTTGCCTAGAAATGCAGCCGATAGTACCATCCTGGGTTGATGTCGCCGCACAGCCCTAGGATTTTCCGAGATTCAAGGTCAAAAGTTGTTGACGCTCCATTGACACTCATTTATATGACATAGTAGCGATGTTGCCACGACTATTTTTGCCTAGAAAGGCTGCCGATAGTCCAATTATAAGCTAATGTCGCCACCCAGCCATTTGGATTTTCCAAGATGCAAGGCCAAAAATGGTTCACGCTCCATTGGCACTCATTATTAGAATGGGACAACCAGTGTGTCATTCGTGTTTTTCACTATACTGCCGACCAATAAATGAAGAATGTGACAATGCAGCCTTTTGATTGCCGGGTGTGTGAGACTAAAAATCGTTGACGCTCTCTTGCCGCTCACCTGAATCACATCGAAACAGCTTTTGTACACTCACTAATTGTATGCAACGAATCGTATACTCATAATTGACATCCAACATTGCGTTTTTGAGTATTATCATTTGCATCCTGGTGCTTTGTTACCTCTCAATTTCTGATCAACCTGTATCCACGTTATGTGAGCGAGCAATGACAAGTACCTATCGCCGTTCTGCGCTTTTGGCTGGCAATTCACGGCATGTAGATCATTTCACTAGTGTTTGGTAAATTCAGCTCGACTTCCTCACCTTTCCTCATCCAACTTCTTCTTTTCGATTTCCATGATGTACCATAAGCAATTTCAATCATCTCCACCGTGTGCACCAGGTCTGTGTGGAGAGTTATGCTGTTGAATGCATGGATGAATGCAGCATAACGGTTGTCATCCAGACGGATTCGTTTTGGGCACAGACTGCTGCTTTTATAACTCATATGACATCACTCAGATAAATTTTGTTTGTATATTTTGTCACTGATTTAGCTGTTGCTTTCTCACTTCACAGTAACATGCAAACAGGAATCGACGATTTTGGCTGTCTTGAATCCTGATTTAGATTCAATACGTTCGGATGGTGTGTTTGACCCTTGCACATTCACAGATGAATTATCATGTCTCACAATTTGGTCACTGAAATCAAGTAATAGCTGACACGTACCAAAATTGGTTCACATATTTCTTTTCACCGAGATATGATGTCAACAATACCAATTTGCCTTTCAATTCCTCCGCTGACGCAGGAGCCGTCACCATGTCTTCCTCCGAATCCGATTTCTATATAGTGATTTGCTGGGGAGGCAATATGGAGAGGTAAACGCTTACGAGTTCAACAGGCTTTGCATTCTGAATAAGTGATGAATCGGGCATCGCGGCTGGCACATAACCGGATATACTCTTGTTTGACTTTGGCTTCCCAGAACCTCGCTTATTATGACTACATTCTGTTCGATAAGTCCCTTGCGGCATTCGCGATATGCCGGGGACATTGTCAAGACACTCCATAGGCTCTACAATCGTTGTGGGCGCAGGTGCTGCTGCATCATCATCTGTTTGCAGTTGAAACACAGCCGGAACCCGCAATGTTGGTGTGCCGTACTGCATATCTCTTTCACGAAGGTCATCGGCTGAATCCTCGCCTCCCGGTTGTGGCTATTTGTGAAGCTTCATCTGCTTCTGACAGAACCTCTCCCTGCACTGTTGCGCCATGTTGGGGAGTGTGCCCATCACCCAGCCAGGTTCGTCATCTTCGCTCAGCTGGCCCTGCTCTGTCTCTTTATCATCCTCATCTTCCCTATCCTCCCCATCATCAGAACATGCAAGATCACTCAGACTGTCTCCGATAGCAACAATCATCACGTGGAAAGTCTTTCCGGGCACTCTGTTCGTCGATCCCGCATTTAAAACTCTCCTTGTATCATCCTGCTCCTGCTGAACTGCTGCCTCAGCGTCTTCAACTCCCTTTCTTGCCCCAGCGGTCTCTCTCTCAACTTAATCCTGGATCCATAATTTTGTCTCTTCATTGCTTACGAAGTGCATTTCTCGTCGTTTCTTGGCCGGAAGCTTCTTTTTGGATCACACACTGCACAATTCCCTAAGGGCTCGGACTCTCTCTGCTTCCAAGCCGCTCTTGCCTTCATTCGCTTGATGACATCCTTGGGTAGACCACTTTGTCGATTTGCCATATTTGCCAGCCCATGGCGAAAAGTTCTTTTTTGGAGCATTGACCATTGATGTTTGTGTTGACTTTGTTGTTGGGAGAGATGTTGGATGTTGCAAGGTATGAACAATATGGAGGCAAGCTGCGTCTTTTATGTCAAGGTTGGTACGTTTACTCATCTTGAACTAAACAAAAACTCTCTTTTAACTGTCAATAAAATGGGAAAAGTCAGGCTAACCGTACGACATGACTTGAGTGCTAGCGTCAGTTTCATGTAATATCCCGGGGATTCTTTGAGACAATCATCAACAGACTTCATTTCCCTCGTACAATGTCCAGTTCATGTCTGACAATCATGCGATTTTGGCTGTCATACACCTCACTTTATCCCTGTTGACAAACCCACAACATCAGACCTATGTATTGCACATTGTGGGGCGGTTGGAAACCGCTGCAACTTGCGGCCATACAAAGCAGGATTCATCTTGAGTATATGGAACATCTTGGCTGCAACTGATTCCATTATAACATGAAGCTAACTATAAAGTCCTCAAGACTTCCCTCTTCTTTTCGTTATCATCTTCCGTTCCTATTCCACACCAGCAAATTATGGAACAACAAGCACCCCAGCCAGGAGAGAGCGGATCAAAATCAAGCCGATTGGCAGGTGCTACATCAAATACGTCACTCATAGCAAGAACGCAGACACCAGTTAGTCCACCGCGACGCTGCCGATGCAGCCACCACAAATATGACCCAGGATGAACAATTCAAAATCATCCGTAAAACTGGAAGTAGCAAGAATATGAAGCAGCAAGCAGTTGAAAGTAAGAATATGCATAGGGTGGTAAACGGCCGTCAATTAACCATATAACGTACTGAGGGTGTACATAGAGAGATATGCTATCAATTTATCACTGCCCGTAACAGGAAACCTCCATGGTCAACTAAGGCAGTTGTCTGCACAGTCCGCGAAATCGAACATCATGATGTTGCCAGCCCTGGGATTTTCAAGGATGAATTTCCTGATACGGTTCCCCGCAAGTGAACAAAACAGGATTTAATCATGTTTGCGGGGGCTACGGATGCCTATATGGTGGTGGTAATCTTCGAATCTGACTGTTACAAGCAGCAACTAATTCCTTCTGGGATGTCGACATGTCTGCTACTATTGCAACGCAAGGAGGTTGGGTATAGGTGGAACAATCTGACATGTGCCTGGCCTTGAATATGGCGAAAATGGCCAAAAGAGGGTTTTTGCAGACCACAATAGGGGAAATGCAATTCCTGATCACAAAACCATGCGCCGAGGTCCAAGAACAAAAGAACCGGGGTGTTGTATTTCCAGGGCATAAAAGTGTGAAGGCTGCAATGGAAAGACACCCGGCTATGCTTCGTCAAAACCACTCGGCCAGATGCCTTTCTTGCCAAAATGGCACTGCAAAGAATCAGCAGACCCAATGGAGATACAAAGAAGCAGGCGCACCTCCACCTGACCGATGCAGACAGCCAACTCCAGAGCTGATGCCACCTCTGCCCAAAACGCCACCCACCCCAACTGGTACCAATTCCAGAGCTCAACATTCCCAAATTGTCAACTTGCTGGCCAGATATGCATATTCACATACATCTCTTCCCTGTGCTGATCTTTTTACTGTTGATGCATCTGCCAAGGATAGCCAGCACGATACAGATTATGATCCTGATATGCTGACTGATAAAGGAACATCCACTGGTTAGTACACTATCTGCTGTGTGGTAATGCAGCTGACATCCAGTTTGAAGAGCAGCTCATAACCTGATGAGACAATCAAATGAGGGTGAGAGAGATGATGATTGATTGAACTGTCTATCGTACAAAGAGAGAGAGAAGATAGACATATATATATAAAGAAAGAAATCATCTCAATCACTACGTGCGAATCAATAATAGAAAGCACCAAGCAAAAGCACTAAGAGAAAAATACTAATCAGGCCCGAGGCTCGCGGAGAAATAGCCTCCGCACTGGCGGAGAAATAGCCTCCGCACTAAGCCCGAGGTTGGCGGAGAAATAGTCTCCGCACCAAGCCCGAGGTTGGCGGAGAAATAGTCTCCGCACTAAGCCCGAGGTTGGCGGAGAAATAGTCTCCGCACCAGGTTTTTTTAGCGAGGTTAGCGGGGAAATAGTCTCCGTACCGGGGTCAGAAGAATCAGGGCATCGTATGCCATGGATGTGGAGAGAAGGGACATATTGAGCCGAAATGTCGAAACAAGGATAAGTGGGCCTCATATGCAGAGAAGAAGTCAAGAGTTGATGCTAATTTGGCTTCAACTGAATTGACTCCGGCTGCCAATACTGAGTCATTTCTCTTCTCGTGCATAAAAGAGGACACTGTGATCACGGTCAATGTGGCCGCAGAGAAGCAACCTGCCGACTATTGGATCCTTGACACCGGTGCGACAAATCACGTCACCGGAAATCGTCACCTCTTCGAGTCCTTTCATCCCATGGCAAAAGGAGAGCATCAGGTCAAGACTGCAAACAATAA